>JAEEGL011948195.1_pt1 | contig 33100 bp, 30 predicted proteins | sample 9134231 | NCBI WGS metagenome assembly JAEEGL01 (sample SAMN16246548, study PRJNA631951) | gut metagenome | biome: gut microbiome; feature: rumen; material: fiber-attached | host: Bos | place: Iran: Karaj | collected 2018-10 | reverse complement strand
TGGCCGCGTTGTCGGCAGGGCTTCACACCCGAGGGTCGCCCCTCACGCATGCCTGCTTAGGCTACTGCTGACGGAACAGCAGATTCAGACACCTCCTCCGAGGGCTGAATAATTGCTTTTGCGACTTCTGGTCGCACATTTCGCTGCAAAGTTACTAAATAAAATTGAAGATTGATAATAGAACATTGAAAAATGAAATAAACTACCTATCTACTCATATTCTATGTTTTGGAGGAAGAGGGCACAGGCAGGCATACTCTCTCCTGCCGCCGTGCGGTTTTTTCCCTCAATGACACTGCGGAATTCGTCGAGTGAGATACGCCCCCTGCCCACATCGATGAGTGTGCCGACCACCGCCCTGACCATATTGCGAAGGAAGCGGTTGGCGGTGATGACAAAGCGGTAACGCCCCTCGCCCACCTGCTCCCAGCGGGCCACTGTCACATGGCATATCGTCGTTTTCACATCTGTATGACTTTTGCAGAAAGCAGCGAAATCGTCGTAAGTGGTGAGTATTCGTCCTGCCTCGTTCATCAGGTCGAAGTCGAGCTGATAGTGTATAGGACAAGAGAAGTTACGCACAAAGGGGCTTTTGTGTGTATGTATATAATAATGGTACGTGCGCGAAAGGGCACTGAACCGTGCGTGCATGTCTTGATTGACGGGCACGGTCTTTTGGACGGCGATGTCACGAGGCAAGATCCGATTGAGACGATAGGTCAGTTGGGTGGTGTCTGGCGTCAGATCTGTATCAAAATGCGCCACCATCATAGCGGCATGCACCCCAGCGTCGGTTCTGCCCGCCCCCACCACCTCGATGGGTTGACGGAGCAATATAGAGAGGGCGCGCTGCAACTCTTCCTGCACAGAATTGCCATTGGGCTGTACCTGCCATCCATGGTATGCAGTTCCGTCGTAACTAAGAAACACGAAATATCGATTCATGGTGCGAAGTTAATGAAAAAGACGCAAAGAAACAAAAAAAAGTGTCGTTATCTATCACAGACGACGGCACTCTATTCCAAGAAAAATTACACTCTATTGATTATAAAGCCTAATACCTAAATATAATTGGAGAACATTATCTACGGCAAAGATATATAAAAATTTTGTTTTGTGTAGCATTATAAGCCACAAAAATGAAAAAAAAATAGTTTTTTTAATTTCCATTTCAGACAAAGACAAATACACCGTCCGAACAGACAAAAACCAGGCTGTCAACACAGTTTGTTCTGACTAATTTTTGAGTGCCAGATTGTAGTTGTAGTACTTCCTGTTGCCTGTGATGTCCTCCACCACTCTGATGAAAGGCGGGAACTTGACCGACTCGTCAGAAGCCACACCTTTTGTCTCCAGAATGACCAAATTATTGATGGGTTTATAAAAGGTGTCAAGTTCGAAATACTGTCCCTTCCAGATGAAACTTTTTCTTATTTTGTATATCGTCTGTCTGTAGGGGTCAGCCTGCTGCAAGAGCGAGTTATAAAGATTGTTGCTGATCTGCCGCTCTGTCTCCAGCCTCTCTTTTTCCGATATCTGCTTTTTGGTGGTATGCACGTTGACGTATTTGCCTTCCCATCCCCTCTTTCTAAGCCTCACCTCACACCCTGGTTCGGCCACAAGATAGGTCTGTGTGATCTCACTCACGATACACTCAGGCAACTCTCCCACCACTTCGACGATATACTTCCGCTCCTCCTCGATAGGCTGTGGCAGTCCCAGCACAAAAGAGATTTCCTTCAGCACACGGTTGATTTTCTTGTCGAAGTCCTCGTGGTTGTTGATCACGCGCAGGTGTGAATGCCCCGTCCATGCATTGATCACTTTCTTGTCAAGCAATCGTGCCTGCCGCAGTCCCTCCTCGTTCATCTGCTCATAGCGAGTTGCATTGGTGCTGGTGGTATAAAACTGCTCAGCGCCGTCGGCTGCCGACACGAGGTGCAGCACCGCGTCATAGCGGTGGTCACGCAACTGAGCTGTGGTGACACCCAGTTCGTTGGTGATCTGCTCCCACATCTCAGGCGTCATATAGGCGGAGATATCCATCACCCCGCGGTCGCAGACGATGACAGTAGGCTTCTCGCACTCCTCCGCCATGCGCATAAACTTGTCCTCGAAAGCCAATTGCAGTTCAAGGGTAGCTTTTTCTCCCTGATAAAACAGGCCTTTGTTGGGCGTAAGATAATTCATACCGGCCTGGCTGAAGAGCGTTGGTATCTCAGGGATGGTAAACACCTTGTATCCAAGACTGGAGAAATGCTCTATCACTTTGACGAGAGCGGTGGTTTTACCAGCGCATGGGCCGCCGGTGAGAACGATTTTTTTAATGTCTTTGCTCATCTTCACTATTCATAATTATTCGCAAACTCATCAGCTGTGCAGTCACAATTGACAATTCATTTTTAAACAATCAGTACTATTGTCTGAACTCCTCTACTTCTGAACTCCTAAACTCCTGAACTCCTAAACTCCTGAACTCCTGATCTCCTTATCTTTGCGCAAGTCGGCGGAGAAGTTCGACGAAGACGCGCCAGATATCGTCGATGGTAGACAGCTCCACCCGTTCAGCGGTGGAATGAGGCTCTACGATGCGGGGACCGATGCTGGCAATCTGTATGCCAGGATATTTCTGCACGAAATAGCCGGCCTCGAGCACGAAATGCATGGCCACCATGCGCGGTCGCCATCCAAGCACGTCGTCAAACACGTCAGAGGTGAGGGAGAGAAAATCCGACTGTTGGTCTTCCTGCCATGCCGGTGCCGACATGATCACTTCTGAGGTAGCGCCCTGTTCTGAGAAGGCAGAAGCAATCTCTTGGCCAAGGCTCACCATGTCGGCGTCGATGAAACTCCTTGTGTGGGTGGTGACGAGCAGATGCCCTTCCTCCATCACGATGCGCCCCACATTATTGGAGGTCTCCACCGTGCCAGGCATGGTCTCACTCATCTTGACCACTCCCTGTGGCACCTGCTCCAGACTCAGCATGAGAGCATCGAAAGCCTCATGGCAGATGACGCTGGGCAGAGCACTCACTTTCTCGATGCGACAAGTCACGTCGGGGTCAGTATCGCCAAACTCATCCTGAATCCATGCGTTGAGTTGTTCCTCCTGAGCCTTGACCAACTCGGCGGCCTCGCCCGATGGCACAGTGATAATCAGCTCTGCCGTTGAGGCGATGGAAGCATTGGCCTCGCCCACACGGATGGCAGCCAACTCCAAGTCATACTCATTGTAGATGGCAGCGAGCAATGCCCAGGCTATCACCACGGCACTGGCTCTGCCCTTGTTGATATCGACTCCTGAATGGCCACCACGTCCGCCACTGATGGTCACCTTGTACCATCTTCTCTTTCCTGCCGGAGCCGGAACATAAGTGAAGGGGATGCGATGCGCCTGGAGATAAGCCCCTGCGGCACCGGTGGTGATGGTGTCATAGTCCTCGCTGTCGAGATTGATGACTTTTCGTCCCCAGATAAAGTCTGGCGACAAATTGGCCGCGCCCGACATGCCATCCTCCTCGTTGGTGGTGGTGATCACCTCAATGGGTCCATGCACGATGGTGTCATCGGCAAGCATGGCAAGTGCCATGGAGAGCCCGATGCCGTTGTCTGCTCCGAGCGAAGTGCCCCGTGCGTGCATCCATCCGTTCTCTGTATAAGGTGTCACCGTGTCATGCAGCGGATCATTCATCCCCACGCATACCATATCCATATGGTTGAGCACTACCACCGGCTCAGCCTGCTCGTATCCCGGTGTGGCCGGTTTGCGTATGACGACACAGTGATGGTCATCACGCTGATACTCCAGCCCGAGCTTCCGTGCATAGTCACAAAGGAAGTCGGCCACTTGCTCCTCATGGTGTGAAGGACGTGGTATGTGGTTGAGTTGACTAAAAATTTGATATACTTGGTCGGCCGCAGGCACTGGATAATCGAGTTTTTTCATGAGCATATGTTTTTCTATCGTGCAAAAATACAACAATATCTTCTAAATCGCAAATATTTTTATTGATTTGTGTAAGTTGGGAGTCATCCGAGTTGGTGTCAGAATGTGTGTGTCTCATGGATTCGGTTTCATTTTGTAAGTGCCACAATTCATGCTCGAATCAAAAAATAGGATTGTTTTTTTGCCTATTCCACAATAAATGTGTACTTTTGCAACTCGATTTCACAGAAGAAAACCCATCAAGCAATGAATTCACAAGTCAAGGCCCTGATATTGTTTCTGATAGCGTTTGCCGCCATCTTCATTTATGCGCAGTCGCCCGTGGGTGTCACCTTCGCCCACCAGCTGCTCAAGAAGATCGACCTGGAAGCGCTCACCCCGCCCCAACCCACCGACACCACCTCCATTGTGGTGGAAGAGAAAGTGGAGCCGGACAGCACGTCGCAGCGCTTCCTGTTTGTGGGCGACTCGATGGTGGAGCCGATGGCCTACCGCTTCTATGACATCTGCAAAGAGAGCGGCAATACGATGTATGCCGTGACCTGGTATGGCAGCACCACGATGGCGTGGAGCGGCGAGACCCTCGACTACTTTATGGATGAGGCCGACCCCACCTATATCATCTTCTGTATGGGCAGCAATGAACTGGCCTCTAAAAACACGAAGACGATGAACGAAAATCTGACCCGCATCAAGCAGAAAGTAGGCGACATCCCCTGCTTCTTCATCGGGCCTCCCAACACCAAGCCCGACGAGGGTCTGAACGACGAGATCGCCAAGGTGTTTGGCAAGCGCGGCTATTTTGACTCGCGCCATATCGAGATGGAGCGCCGCAAAGACCATCTGCACCCCACTATGACCGGTGCTCGCATCTGGATGGACCAGGTGGCAGAGTGGATGATGAGCGACAGCTGCACCCATCCCGTTGTGCTCAATGTGCCCGACTGCAAACAGTCGATCAAGATAGACCACATAGAAGTGATGCAAGTGAAAGACAAGGGCCGCCGCCTGCGTAAGCCCAAAGCCTGACCCCATCCCCAAAACAAGACGAAGCGATGCTGGATTATCTCATCAGCCTGTTTACCGAGCCCGACAAGTCATGGTCTTTTGTGTCCATTCCCTTTGCTGTGGTCTTTGTCTTGTTTTTTATCCTCTATATCTTCATCCGTCCGTCGTCTAAGACGATGATGCTGTCATACACGGTGGCGTTCAGTCTCTTTTTCGCCTATAAGGCCAACGGAGTCTTGATGCTCCTGCTGCCCGCCACGGTAGTAGTATCGTATTATCTCACCCGCCGTATGGACGAGCGTGAGGGCCGAGAGCGCACCTGGTGGATGTGGCTCACCGTGGTAGTCGACCTGTTGCCATTGGTGTATTACAAATATACCAATTTCTTGCTTCAGACTTTCAACGAGATTTTATCGAGCAACTTCGCCCCTCTATCTATCATTCTGCCAGTGGGCATCTCATTCTACACGTTCCAGGCCATCAGTTACACGATCGATGTCTACAAAGGCCGCTTTACTACGGAGGTGAGTCTGCTGGAGTATTTCTTCTACCTCACATTCTTCCCCCTGCTGATCGCCGGACCTATCACACGCGCCGAGACCCTCATCCCCCAGATCAAGCACCGCTATCATATCGACGACCGCATGGTGTACACCGGTCTGTGGCTCATCATGAGCGGTCTGGTAAAAAAAGCGCTGATAGCCGACTATATCGCCCAGTACAACAACTGGATTTTCGACGACCCCACGGCCTATTCGGGCTTCGAGTGTCTGATGGGCTCCTTGGGTTATACCCTGCAGATCTACTGCGACTTCTCCGGCTACAGCGACATCAGCATCGGCATCGCCTCCATGCTGGGCATCACCTTAAAGGAAAACTTCAACTATCCCTACCAATCACTTAATTTACAGGAGTTTTGGAGGCGATGGCACATCTCACTCTCCACTTGGTTTCGCGACTATGTGTACATCCCCTTAGGCGGCAACCGAAAAGGCGAGTGGCGCACCTATCTCAACAATTTCGTCACCATGTTGGTGGCTGGCTTGTGGCACGGCGCTTCGTGGATGTTTGTCATCTGGGGTGCGTTGCACGGCATTGTGCTGGTCATCCATAAGTGGTGCAAGCCGTGGCTCGACCGCGTTCCCAACACGTGGTATGTGAGGGTGGTGTCGTTTACGCTCACCTTCGCGTTTATCAATGTGGCATGGATCTTCTTCCGTGCGCACGACATGCAGACTGCCTTTGCCATGCTGCGCACTATCGGCAGCGACTTCAGCTTCGACTATCTGGTGCCTTTCGTAGAGACACGCACCTCATGGGTGGTGTTTGTCGTTCTGGGCTTCGCCCTCCACGGCATGCGCAAGCGCCATGTCGACCGTCTGAAGCAGCTGTACATCGACTCTCCCTACACGCTGAAGCTCATCCTTCTCTTCATCGTCCTGCAGTTTGTCATCAACTTCCGCCAGAGCGACATCCAGCCGTTTATCTACGCACAGTTCTAAAAAACCTCCCCCGCCCCCTCCAAAGGAGGGGAGTTTAAACGTGGCAATGGCGTATCAAATACCTCCCCCAACCCCTCCAAAGGAGGGGAGGTAAAACGTGGCAATGGCATATCAAAAACCTCCCCCAACCCCTCCAAAGGAGGGGAGGTAAAACACGGTGTCGCTGTCAGTGCAAACAACTTGTCAACTCGTCAACTTTATAAAATGAGACATCTACTACTTTTCATATTAGCCCTTTTATGTCAGGCGGCTTCTGCCAGCGTGTTTGTCAAAGCCAATGATCCAGGCTTTGCCTACGTCGGCAGGATCAGCAGGGCCAAACCAGAAGCCGTGGTGTGGACCTACCCCGGTGTGCAAATACATGCCCGCTTCACCGGTACGTCGGCAGCTATGAAGACCAACCCCGACTGCGGTTATTTCATGGTGGAGGTGGACAGCATGGCACCCCACAAGGTGCAATCGGTAAAAGGTCAAGAGATTGTGAAACTATGTAGCGGTCTGACAGCCGGAGAGCACCGCCTCACTATCACCTACATCATAGAGGGGATGTACAAGAAGCCCACCTTCTATGGCCTGCTGCTCGACGACGGTTGCGGCCTGCTCGAGCGCCCCACCCTGCCCGACCGCAAAATAGAGTTCATCGGCAATAGCATCACCTGCGGCTACGGCATCGAGGGCGATGGCACAGAGAAGAAATTCCTTTTCAGCAAACAGAATTTCTACTATACCTACGCTGCACTGACGGCCCGCGCCCTTAACGTCCAGTGTCACGTATGTGCCCGCAGTGGCATCGGCCTCTACCGCAACTACGCCGGCAAGATACCCGACGAGATTATGCCCCGCATCTATCCTCATACCTTCTATACCACCGACGGCGAACTGTGGGACTTCAGTCTCTTCCAACCCGACGTGGTGTGCGTCAACTTAGGCTGCAACGACACCTCCGTGGGGCAGTATGACAAAGAGCGACTGGCGGAAGCCTTCAAAGCTTTCACCCAGACGCTACGCGGCTATTACCCTAATGCTAAAATCGTCTATCTCATCGGAGCCATCCCCACGGGCAAACGTCTCACCGACATCCGTGAGGCGCAGGAGGCAGCCATCGCCGATGCCGCAGACCGCGGCGACCATGAAGTCTACCGTATGGACTTCACCCCCGATGACGGTTCATTAGGCATGGGCTCACAAGGCCATCCCTCCCTACGCCGCCAGGCTTTGATGGGCGAAGAGCTCACTGACTTCCTCAGCAAAATCACAGGATGGGAAAGGGGAAAGGCTCCAAGATAGGCTGCAATTCGGCATAAAAAAAGAATAAAAAGAATTAATTCCGAAGATTTTGTCCGCTTAAGGACAAAATCGTGTTCTGCGCTCATTTTGCACTATCTTTTCATAAGATAGGATGCGCCTCAACAAACCAAAACAAAAAATAACTTTTTTGTTTTGAATTGTCTTCGGCTTTCACTATCTTTGCAGCGTCTAAGGGTGTTGCGACCTATTTTACAGTAGATAGCTGGGAGAGGGGTAAGACGCAGCTCCTGATTAAGACAAGGTCAATCAAAAACTATAGGAAAGTAGTAACATTTTTGTCATGAAAAATTTGATTTACGCATTTGTCGTTGCAGTCATTGTATTCGCTGTCGCTTCCTGCGAAGACAACTCAAAGAGTGCAGCCCTGCTGAGGGAGAGCACAGAGATAGCAAAAATGCGCACCGACTCGTTTCTGAAAGTTCAGAAAGACTCCATCGCCAAGGCCAAGATAGCTGAGCGGCGGAGGGCAGACTCTCTGCGCCGCGTGGACTCTCTGCGCCGCATCTATGAGCGCAACAACATCACAATTTCGGGCAAGGTGGGTGACTCGCGCGCCACGTTGACCATGCGCCGCAACAATGATGTGGATGGTGTGTCAGGCACCTTCAGTTGCGACGGCAAGTCAGTGAGAGTGAGCGGCACTTTCAACAACAATATTTACCTGAGCGGCAAACAACAGATCGACAGCGTGTCATCGCTGAGGGTATCTATCAACCTGACACAGGTGGAGGACAAATTCAGCGGTTCGGTGACGTTCAACAATGACGGGCAGACATACACACGCCAAGCGATCATGCATCGGTATTGAAAAAGTTGACAAGTTGACAAGTTGACAAGCTGGCGATTTGTTCATTTGTTGGAGAGCTGACGAGTTTTAACCATGAAATGGAGATAAGATGAAAAGGATAAAGACACTCATTCTGATGATGGCGGCAACCGTCGCTGTTCAGGCACAGCAGATCTCGCTGGCTGAGCCGAGCCAGGTGTATCAGACGGGCGAACCTATCGGCATCAATTATAGTGGAGCCACACCTGGAAGCCAAATACTGCTGTATAAAAACCTGGCTTTGCTGCCACTCTTAGAGGGCGCTGACCTTACACAAGCCGACGGCACCTACACCATCCCGGGCACTCTGCATCCCAGCATTTACACAGCGAGACTGGTGGCGGCCGACAGCACGGTGGTATCGGAACTTAGCTTCACCGTGGCCAACGAAGCCCTTCCTACTGGAGGTAAGAAAATCTTCGTCATCAGCGACCCCCATGTATTCAACCCCGACCTGGTGGAGGTGGACGACTCGCCCTATTTTGAGTCGGTGATGAAAAGCGACCGCAAACTCACGCCCCAGAGCTATGAGATATTCCTTGCAGTACTCGACTCGGTGAGAGCCATCAAGCCCGACCTGCTCGTCATCCCCGGCGACCTGACCAAGGAGGGTGAACGCGTCGGCCATGAGCTGGTGGCCGCCCGGCTGCAGGAGATACAGGATGAGGGCATACCGGTGCTCGTCATCCCCGGCAACCATGACATGGAGAATGCGCTGGCCCGCCGCTACTATGAGAAGTCATCAACTAAGGAGCGATCGGTGACAATAGAGGGATTTCGTGAGATTTACCAGAACTTCGGATGGGGTGAGGGCTCTGTCTTCGACCCCAATTCGCTCACCTATGCGTGTGAGCCCATCGAGGGTCTTTGCTTCATCGGCATCGACGACTGCAAGACCTACAGCCGTGGCTACAAGACTGACGGCGAGGCGGAATATGGCCGCATCAGCAAGGCCACGCTTGACTGGGTGACGGACCGTGCCGACGAGGCGCGCGAAAATGGCAAAGTGGTCATCGCCACCATCCACCATGAGATGCTCCGTCACTATGTGGGACAGGACGACTTCATGGACACGGCCGCCCTCGACGATGGCGACAGCATCGCCCGTGTCTTTCTTGACCATGGCATCCGTGTGGTGCTCACCGGCCACATGCACATCCCCAGCATCTCCACCATCTGGAATGCAGAGCGCACCGACTCACTGGTGGAGATCTCCTCGGCCTCTCCTGTCGCCTACCCCAGCCAGTTTCGTATCCTGACCCTCGACGACAGCCTCACCTGCATGAGGGTGACCACCCGTGAGATGCACGCCACCGAAACCCTCGACGATGTGCAATATCATGCGCAGCAGAAAATACAGACGTCGATGAAAGCCTCCATTCGCAAACTCGTGGTGAAATTTCTGCCGAAATTCAAGCAGATAATCAAAGAGTATTCCTCCGACCCCATCCTCTCTATCGTCATCAACGATGTACCCCTTCAAGCCGACTCACTCACCGACATCGCATACACGGCCTTTGGGCCGTTGGGATTGAAACTGCTTTTGACACACAGTGAGGGCAGTGAAAACCAAAAACGCACTGATGCAGTGATAGATGAATTCTATGCCTCATGCACCAAGTGCTGTGACCTCATCTTCGACCATCAGGACGCCGACACAAGGTCTTTCCTCACCATGCTCCTCGTCTCGCAGTTTGAGAGCCGCGGCATCATCGAGACACTCCAGAGTATACTTACTGATACCGCCTATATGGGTGAGGCCGATGAGGCACAGACCGACGACCTCTTCTGCACCATCCGCCTTCGCCACACAGAGGAGGATATGGCCGTGCGGGGGCTCAAAGTATCGAGCACCGATGCGCCTTCCGTCATCTACAGTCTGTCGGGTCAGCGGTTGGCTATGCCAGAGGAACGCCTGCCCCGCGGCATCTATGTCGTGGCCAGTGGCAGCGAAGTACGTAAGGTGATGGTGAAGTGATGATGTAGGATTATTTCGTTTTTTCGGACATTTTCGGAATAAAAAAATTGAAAACAACCCCAAAAAACATATTGCATGAAAAATATTCTCAACAAATGGCTGCTGATGACACTCACGGGCGCACTGACACTCCTGGGCTTCGGGGCTTGCAAGACCACCAAAATCAGTAAAAAGCAGCGGATGCTCCAGGAACAGGCTTATCAGGACAGTCTGGATGCAGCCCAGCAAAAGGCTTGGAGAGAAGCAGCAATAGCCGACAGCCTGCGTCAGGAGCAGATCAGACGCGATGCGACGAAGACGGTCTATGGTGGCCCCAATATGATGCACCGCCGCCGACAATGGACGACACCACCTGATAGTATTTGAGGACGAAGCAACTTAACCACCTCAAAATAATGGTATTCCCCCAGCGACCTTCTAACTTGTAGTGGGGGAATAACAAACCTGCGAAAAACAAACATGCACTACCACGGACTATCCTTGCGCAAACGGGCGGCTTTGGAGATAGAGCGACTCATCAACGCCGACCTGGCCCGCCGACATCCCCTTCAACAGTTGTTTTGGGAATGCACACTGCGGTGCGACCTCCATTGCCGCCACTGTGGCAGTGACTGCAAGATGAAGTCCGACTCACGTGACATGCCCTTTGAAGATTTCGCCCGCGTGTTGGAGAGTATACGCCGGCGTACCGACCCAAACAACGTATACATCACCATCTCGGGCGGCGAACCCCTTATGCGCGCTGACCTCGAGGAGTGTGGCCGCCGCATCTACGACATGGGCTTCCCCTGGGGCATCGTCACCAACGCCCTCCACCTTACACCCGAACGGTTTCGCCGCCTCGTCGACGCTGGCATCCACGGCATGGCCATCAGTCTCGACGGCCTGGAAGAGAACCATAACTGGATGCGGGGCAATGACCAGAGTTTCCGCCGTGTGGAGGAGGCCATCGCCATGCTGCGTGAGGAACCGCTCGTGATCTACGACATCGTGACCTGCGCCACCGAGCGCAATATCCATGAACTGCCCGCCCTGCGCCAGTGGCTCATCGACCATGGGGTGGAGATGTGGCGTGTGATTGACGTCTTTCCATCGGGGCGCGCCGCTACCGACCCACAGATGTTGCTCACTGACGAGCACTATCGTCAGTTGCTCGACTTCATCCGCACCTCCGAGCGCGAATGCCCCACGTTGTCAGTCAATTACGGATGTGAGGGTTTTGTTGGGGAATACGAGATGGACGTCAGGCCCATCGCCTTCCACTGCCATGCCGGCATCACCGTGGGCGGCGTGATGGCCGACGGGCGCATCGCCGCCTGCGCGAGCATCCGATCTGACTATTCGCAGGGCAACATCTATACCGACGACTTCATGGATGTGTGGGAGAACCGCTTCCAGCCATATCGTGACCATAGCTGGATGCGCAAGGGACAATGTGCCGACTGCAATATGTGGCGCTACTGTCAGGGCAACGGCATGCACCTACGTGACGCCGACGGGCAGCTCATGCAGTGCCATCTAGCAAGGCTAATGAGGGGAAAGCAGAAAAGTTAACAAAATTTTCCGCATTATTTCCGCATTTTCCGTCTATTTCCGCAATCCAACACACCATTTGTTTACTTGCAAACAATCATTTTCGTGATTCTTTTGCCTTTTTCGTCTTTTTCGCAATCTATTTAAGTTAACAAATAGACAAGTAAACAGGTAGACTTATTGGTTGTCTTTCTATGGTGTATCATCGCAGATGATAAAATTTTCGCATTATTTTGGCTCTTTCGCATATTTTTCGCAATCTTTCCCCCAGAATATCGCTGAATTATTCTTTGTCCTTACGGTCGTGGGTGATTACATCGATAAGATGTGCCACAAAGCGCTCCAACGCACCAACCTTGAGACCCGGCATATGATCGCCAGAAGAGTAAATGGTAGTGCCGTCTTCAAACTTTGCACTCATCCCCCAATGATCCCCATCGAAGAAGTCGGCATGTATCATCGCGTCGGGCAGTGGACACCCCTTGATCCGATAGCTGGGATGCAACTGATAGAGTCTTTCACGCTCGAAGATGGTGCGCAGCGAGTCGAGCACCCCCAAATCACAGTAAATTTTGTTTTCCTGTGAGGGATTGCCCCATGTCAGTAGTACCTCTTCCTGTCCATTTTTCTTGATTTCAAAGGGAGAATACGGGTTGTGAGCCATGCCATTTCGCCGGTATGTAAGACTGACGAGTTGGCCGTTCGGCATCTCACGTCGGTCTGCTGCCTGGTTGTCTAAGAAGTCTTTGTATTCCATATTGAAATACTGAAACCGCATCATCTCCCGTTCAATCTCCCTTAATGTCTTCTCTATGAGGGCAGAGTCTTTGATGGCCGAACCGATATACTGCTTGACATACTCATTCTGCCGCTGTCGCATCACCGCCTCCCCCCAAGCTTTTTCCAGTTCTGCAGCGTCTTTTTCCTTTAGATCCATCACCCAGTCCAGGCAGATCTTATCGTCCTGCAACAGTTCAGGCCTCGGCACGCGGTCTTTTCCTTCCTTCACCATGGCCGCCAACTGTTTCCGTTCTTTCTTACTCAATTCCTTCTGTTGCGCCTGTGCGCCAGTCAGCATCAGCGCCGCCATCAGACATAAAAACAATTTTCTCATATACCTGCACCCTTTAGCATTTCATGTTGTAAAGATAGTGATTTTTCACGAAAGCTCCCGCGATATAGAGCAGATTTTATGAAAAAGTAACCATTCGCCCATATGGGGTGATGCCCAGAGGAAATGATTTCGAAAGACTTCATCCCTATCAACGACAGCAGCCACACCCCTTTTCAGTGATGTGGCTGCTGCTGATGGGCATCTCAACCCGTACAATCGTTCTTCTCGTATCCTTCTCAAAGAAGTCATTTCATTTTTGTTTTCCGAATCAGATATTTCTTATAGAAAAAATGCCAAAATCGGGAAACGGGTCTTCCGATAATCGTTTCAGAAGGGAATTCCATAGCAAAATGCAGATTGCGATAAGTTTCCAGCAAGAACTGTTGCATCTTTGTTTTCCCTTTAAAAGAATACCGCTCATCATGTTTGCCAAAATTACCCGCATAGATAATCTCATTCAACATCATTTTACCGATTTTTTCATTTGTCGGAGTGATAAGATATTTTTGATCTAAGCCTAAAACATTTTCCATTACCCACATGACCCCACATGAGAATTTATACATGTTGAGCCACTTCAGTGTTTTTCTCGTCTCTTCTTTCTCTTCGTCAGAAAAACCTGTCATCAGCAGATAATAGTAATCAACAAAATGTCTAAGCCCTATCCCCTCAAAGAAAAAATGATGCATGATGTGCGTCATCTGGAAAATCAAGTCAAACTTGCGGTCAAGAACCCATATCCACCCAGCAGAGTTGGGCAAATCGACTTTGTTTTTGAATTGCTCCTCTTTATGCTGCTTGAAATACCTCCTCAGTCTCCATTCATAAAAAAGATTCCCCATAAATGATGGCACGAAATGAATCTCTGCTGAGGTCGTTGTAAGGGGAACCTCTATATGATGGTATTCAATATTGGCCTCAGGCATCACACTTTTGACATATTTGATGATGTCAATAGTGTCTCTGTCGGTCCATATGTCAACGTCTCCAGGTGTTCTCCATTGCGGATTGGGATACATCCTTGCATTGGCTTGCCCTTTCAACGTGCAACTTCTTATGCCAGCCCTCTCATAGAGGTATGACGTCAGCTTGGCATTATCCTTATTGACCTTTTCATTCTCTTCTTCCATGTCCTTGACATAATAATACCATTTGAGCATTATTTTCTTGTCAAGTCGATAAGGAGTCTTGCTGAGCTTGTTGATCCCCTGAAGAATGATTCCCGCAATAGACTGCTTAATACTGAAGATATACAAATCATTCCAAGGAATATCATTGATATTGCTTGGAATCGGTGCTTCTGGGTCAAGTGAATATTTCAGGAAGTCAGCAAAAAGAGGATTGTATTTTACATCTCTCATGATGGATGAAAAGATTAAATACAGGAGTTCACATTTTCCATTTCTGGTTGACTATTTTTCGTCCTATTCCCCAAAGAGCTTCAGATGGAAATATGGGCGCCAGCTTTAGCAACCGCCATACATCAGTAGCGCCACGAACAAGATATCCCATTTTTCTTGCAGTATATCGCTCATCATAGCGGCCAAAATTACCACCTTCCAAAATCTCTTTCATGATCATTTTACCTATTTTCTCATCAGGCTCTGTAATGAGACAACGATCATCGATCTCAAAAATCTTTTTCTCCACCCACATCACTCCTCTGGCGAATTTCAGCATTCCAAGATGTTGAAGCGTCGTCTCGTAATCCACATCATGCTTTGCATTACACAGCACATAATAATAGTCCACAAATTGTCGCAGACCGATGCCCTCAATGAAAAAATGAGACATGATATGAGCGAGTTGCTGAATCAGATTAAACTCTGGAGTTGAAACATATACCCTACCCTCCGTCTCTGGCAATTCCACCTGATGGGTAAATTGAGTGTCAGCATTTTCAAAAGCCCATTGCCTCAACCTCTTGTCAGATACGATACCGCTCATGAAACATGGACGATAATGCACCTCCACCTCAACGTCATCGAATATGGGAAAATGTATATGTAACCTTCCGTCTTGAGCATCAGGGCATTTTGATTTGACGAATTGAGAGATTTGGTTTCGGTTCCCCTCTATCCAGATGTCAATATCTCCCGGCATGCGCGACATTGGGTTGGGATACATCAGCGTGTTTCCCTGGCCCTTGATAATGCAATAACGGAATCCAGCATCTTCAAAGATTTTCCCTACCTCCACCGCCCGCTGATTGAGTTTGCGATTGTCTGCTTCTATGGCGTTTTTGAATTTCATCATGTTTATGACGCACCTCTTCTGCAGCTGCACGTGGTTGTTCACCATGCATTCGATGATCAGCCCCTGCACGCTCTGTTTCTCCGCTACTTCCATCATCGCCTTATATTCGTACGGCGTCATGGCAAACTGTCCCATCGGCTGCTGCGTGATAGCCGATCGGAGCATGGAGAAAAAGAACTCGGTTTTGGTCATGATGATGAATATATGTACATACAAATAAAGACCTCTATATCTCTACAATATCACTTAATTTACAATCAACAAAAGGAACAATAGCTGTGGCCCATGCCATTCCGACACCAAAAGCACTCAACATCAGCTTCTTACGACCTTCAAGTTTTCCTTGGAGCTCGCTGACGATCGTTAGAGGGACAGACACGGAAGAAGTATTACCATACTTCTGAATAGTCCAAGGTATTCTAGTCTTATCGAGTTTCATTTTCTTTGCTACGTAATTGTTAATAAAAGCATTTGCCTGATGGAAAACATAATAATCCATAGTCTGTATGTCTTCGCCTGTTGTTGTCATCAGACGCTTTATGTCTTTAGGAATCTCCACAATTACAAAATTGAACACATCTGCGCCCTTCATAAATGCCTGTTCGTCAGTACGGGCATTTCCATATTCGTCAATAATATATTTACGAAGAGTCTCAGGGGTACTCATATGGCGATAACCTCCCGCTGGAATCATGATCAGATCACCACGAGAACCATCCGAGTTCATTGAGAAATGGCTGTTGCCATATTTATCATCCCTTTCAATTAGCGCTGCCACTCCACCGTCTCCAAAAATAAACGCAGCCCTTCGGTCTTTACGCGAATAGACTTTGGACCGGGTCTCACCATCAAGCAACAAAGCATAACGAAGACCGTGCTTTTCCATAAAAGAATAGACAATACTTAGCCCGAACAAGAATCCAGAACAACCCAGATTCACATCAAAAGCGATACAAGAGGTAGGCAAGCCCAGTCTGTCCTGTAAAAGATATGAAGTGGCAGGCATTCTATAGTCTGGAGTTTGGGAAACGAAAACGAGAAGATCGATTTTAGAACGATCAATATCATTATCTTCAAAGAGTTTCTCTGCAGCGGCAAAACAGAGATCAGAAGAACAAGTGTTTTCATCGGCAAAGCGGCGTTCGTACACACCTACCTTATCTACAACCTTCTTCACATCTTCTTCTGGAAAAATGTCAAGGTCATATTTGTAATTGTCGATAACTCGGGAAGGAACGGCTGCAGCCATTGCCTTTATTCCAACATTCTTATAAGTTATTATAGCCATAATATATAGTTATTCTGAAAACAGACTAATACTTCATCAGAAGATAATCTGTCAATGTCATCAAAACTAAAGTCATCAATGTTATCTTCAATCCGACTTTAATTAATATAATAGCACCTGCTTGAAAACCTTTGGAGAGAATCAATGCAGCTGCTTTTTTGATGTTAAGACAAAGCATGGAATAGTATACCTCTTTGTTTTCTGCAACAATAGCTGTTTTGGGGGATGTCTCTCACTCCCCTAAAAAACAGACTGAGTGATGGGCTGTAATTGTACATAACCTATGCCATTGTCAATTTTCCAATTTCCTTTGTATACGTCTTAACGGTTATAAGGTCAAAGATTTTATCAGATAGGAACATCATGTTATAAAGAGCTTCTAAGAGAGAGAATCATCACATTTCTAAGAATCCCATCATCCCTCAATATCTATCATTTCTGCATCAACATCAAGTTGATCTATAGGTATTTTGAATATAGAGGAAATAATCTCTTTTGTTTCTTTTAAAACATTTGCGTAATACTATTTGGTTCAATTGTTACTATATTGTCTTAAATATTCATTGTTAAAGCGCAAAAAACTAAATCATAGTTTTGCTAAAAAACATTATGAAATTGATTATTTATTACAATAGTCTCTTTGTAATAATAGAGGTACTGTTTTTTATCTTTTTTATTAGCATCAACAAGGATGTAGGAATAGCTCTCTTCATACGACATCTACGAATTGACGAAAAGTTTTCTATTGTATATTCTTTTGCTAATTGTTCAAATTCAGCATTCGAAGAAGATTCCATGACATAGTCCCATTTATCATCCTTCTGGAAAGGATGACGAAGTTGAGCATTGCCTTGAATGATAGAATCAACAGACACTTCTTGTAAATTCATATTAATCTCATCAATCAAAGGATAAATTTTAGCATCATTCACTAACAGACATGATAATCCCCCTTGATATTGTAAATCTATGTCCAATTTCTGAAATCCCCAAAAATCACCAATAGTTAAGTCACCTACTCTTTTTGAACAGCTGTATTTACATTCAGAACATGATAACCTACAGGATTGATTTCTAAGAGAGAACATTTTAAAATAGGGGCTTTCTATATGGAAAAGTTCTTTGGTTATATATTTTTTATTTTTTTTTAATTTTATCCAAATGCATCCATTTAACCAATCGGGGCGTTTGTGTCTGAAATGAAAATCAACAATTTTTCCGTTATATTGTTTTTCTAATAATCCTAGATACTGATGGAAAAATTTGTTATTCGGGACACCATGACAGACAAGGTCGATAGTGAACAATTTTTCGTAATTTGTATTTTTCAGAATACTTCGGAGAGCCGCAACTTGACAAGGTGTACCTGAAAAGAGAACGTATCGGTTTTCATCTAATTTCTTTTTAACCTGTTTGTAGATATCGCCTACATTGCTTTGGACATATTTAGAACCTTGCATAGGAGTTAATTGATCAATTGTTTCAGCACATGTGTGAATAGGATTCATGTCAGTGTCCCACACGCAACCGAAAACACATCCGCCTTTTCGGATAACCCATTCAGCAACCGCCCAAAAAGCCCCGCCAGAAGCACTTCGCTTGAGTCTCTCTTTATCACGTAGAACGGCAGCAAACCCTTTTATTGGTTCTTTTCGGAAATCAATGGCATCATGATGGAAATTGCATACTTTCTCACATCTATGACATTCAATACAAAGAGACTCGTCAATAAAAGGGAAAAGAAATCCATATAAATCCTCTTTGAAGGAAATGGCATTTTGGGGGCAGACATTAGAACATGCTTGGCAACCACAACATTCTTCGGGGACATTATATAACTTAGGGACCATTTTTGCCAATATTACTTTATATCAAGTGCTTTCCTAAGATAGTACAACGCTTTTTCACGATCTTGCATCAATAATGTATTACTCATGGAGAAATCAATGTCAGGTTTAATCCATACATCCTTATTATCTTCAATCAATCTCGTATTCATTCCATACCTGTTGAGAATATGATAAATACGAGAGGACATTTCCGAATTGGCTGAACTAATTTTTACAAAAAAAAGTTTGTTCAGATTAATACAAAATGCACAGCCATGAAAGCTGTCTGTAAATACATATTCTGCATTCATAATCCAGCCAAGCCATTCTCTTGGATCAGGCAGCATCACAATCTTATCATCCTTAAATATTTTCCGAGCCCCACCATGACATTCAACAATCTGAAGCCCTTTCATTTCTGCCATTTTTCGTGCATATGGAACAACTTCGCTGTTTTTATGCCTGAGATACAGAAAAATATATCCTTTCTCCTTAGGCTTTTTGGCTATTCGCTCATATTCGCTTTTGTTTATAAGCAATGAAGGATCTATTACCAACTCAGGTTTTGTCCCTATCAGTTTCTCTATGGCATTCTGGGCTTCGGGCTCTCTTACTGAGATATATTGAAAATCTTTCAAATAACCAGCAATAGTTTCTTTTTCTTCATCTGGGAAATCGTGCATGCCAATACTGGCTGCGTAGGAGATTTTCTTCACTCCCCGACAAAATGGAACAAAGAAATTATAATTCCTATTGGTAAGATTTAAATTCCATATTTGATCGCTTCCTGCAACAATAACATCATACCCAGACAATTCCTGTAATTTCTTCTCATTAATTCTTCTTTTTGGGAACACGCTCTTTTTCTCGTGATTCCAGAACTTCTGATATCGGGTATATGATAGAATATTGTAGATTTGTATAATGTTTCTAACAATTGACAATTTTGGCTTATATGACATATATGTTTTTCGATACAATGTCTCTTGATAATTAATGATATGACATTCTATCGATGGACTTAATGATTGAATCGTCCGTAGTAATCCTAGAGCTTGAAAAACAGAGCCAGGGTTTACTGCATAATGGAATGTTAAAATACCGACACGTTTTCGGTGGAAATAGCTAATTTTATTATTTTCCAAGACAAATCCTCCAAGATACTATTTAACATGAGTTCGTTAAAAATAATATATTAAATAAAATGCACCAATCGCCACCAATGGAGAGAAATCTCCTAAAGAATGGCTAGCAATCATATCAGAATTAAAGCCATCCATGCAGATAATGGAATGAAAGAAAACTGTTTGCTTCAAGTCCTTATCAGTTACAATGTACATAATAACCGTGATATTTCATCCACATCCCCCATTAGCATTGTTGAAAAAGAGCTTTACTCTTTCATTACTCCCATAAAGGTCTTTGCCCATCCCAATGGATTGTGCTCCTTTAATAGGGAGTAAAAGTGCTTTCAAAATCAGTAATAATTCAATATTTGCTTATATAATCCGACATTGTTACATTGAATTAATTCTGCGCTGGGGCATACATTTCCTTCTATGACTTCTATACCATCTGGAGTTAATGCAATATCCCAACCTACATATCTTGCATTAGGAAGGTGTTTTGCTAATTTAACAGCATATTCCTTCAATTCATCAAAATGAGGTATCTGGAATCCTGGCATTATGTTTTCACTTGTAGGGTGTTTAACATAATAGTTGCCAATAGAGTCCCGGCCTGCACAATCAATTACACCAGTTTCAATATCTACATGGTAACATGTTCCTCCTCCTAAAAGGTTGTCTATCAATGCTCCTTTCCTTCCTGTTCGCAATAAAAATGTTACAATATGAACATCTCCATACGAATCAATACAAGTAACAACCCTAAACGTATTTAATGATGAGTCATTCAGTTTTGCCAAAGTGGAATCATTTTTAATATGTTCTTCAACAATAACGGGAGCACCTGCATCTCGCACTTTAAATAATTCTTCAAGAGTGTTTCCAACATGTATTCCTAAACCATAATATAAATAATTTGGCTTAATTATATACATTTTGTTTTTCAAAGACAGATAAAAATCAGATAGTTGTTGGTCTGTTGTTTTAGTGCCTATGAATAAGAAGCGTCTTTTGATAAAATCAGAAAAATATTCGTTAAATCGACCTTTATCCTTAAGAATCCGATTTGACTGCTCGTCATTAAACAATCCGTTCAATTTCCTGTTTCTCCACATTGTAACGAAATTAGCTTTCCCTTTCCAGTTTAATAATGAAAAAGAAAGGAACTCGTACTCCTCAGGTGTTACCCCAAAAACAATATAGTTCCATAGGTATGTCAAGAGTGAACGTTGCTTATGTACAGCGGGGGGGTGGTTTTTCAAGTTACGATATTGAGAAAAAACCTCAACTTTTGTAAGTGTCAATTTATGATAAAGACCAGGTAACACAAATCGAACAGCTTTTTTTAAACACCTAATCATTACTAAAAGTTCTATTATTTCACTAATCTTTCAATCCACAAATGGCACAATGGCTATTGCCTATGCTATGCCATCCCCAAAGGCACTGAGCATTAGTTTCTTTTCGGACTGCATTTTATCTTTTAATACGCTGGCAATTGTACTGAAACCGACGAAGTATTGCCGTACTTCTAAATGGTCCAAGGATACGTTCCTTATCCAACTTTATTTTTATGCAATATGATTATTGATGAATGCATTGGCCTGATGGAACATATAGTAATCCATATTCTGGATGTCTTTGCCTGATGCAGCCATCAATCGCTTAATGTCTTTGGGAACTTCCACAAGAACAAAAATAAATATATCGGCACCATTCATGTGGCTGTGTTCATCACTGCGGATATTTCCATATTCGTTAACAACCTTCTCACGATGTGTTTCTACAGAACTCATATTGCGATAGCCACCACCAAGAATCATAATCAATTCACTACGTGAACAATCACTATTCAATGAAAAAATGACTTTTGCCAAACTTCCCGAAGTACTCAATCCATGTTGTCACACCTGTGTCACCAAAGATAAACGCTATGCGTCTGTCTTTCTGATATATACCTTTAATTGGGTTTCTCCGTCAAAAAGCAGTGCATTACGAAAACCATTATCCTGCATCATCGGATAGACAATACTAATTGCTAGAGTACCCAAGAGATATGTCAAATGCTATAGTGGACATTGGTAATCCAAGTCTGTCTCGCAAGAGCATGTCTTTTCATCAGCAAAGCGGCGTTCTGTAACGCCTACTTTATCAACAACCTTTTTCACTTCTTCTTTCGGCCATATATCCAAGTCGTAATGATAGTTAATTATTATACGACTTGGAACGCAAGCTGCAAGAACACTAATACCAACTTTATTATAGCCATGATTTATTTGAGCATTCTTCCTCCATCAATTATCATCTCTGCCCCCGTCACCCAACAACTTGCATCGCTCAACAAATAGATAATGCCGAATGCAATGTCGCAGGGTCTACCATACCTGCCGAGGGGATAAAGATTGAGGTCTGCCTGTTTGTCTTCGTCAGTGTAGGTCCCGCTGTTAATAAGCTTTGTCTCCACCATGCCAGGCAAGACAGCATTACTTCTGATTCCTTTCACACCAAGCTCTATGGCACATGTGCGCATGTATCCACAAACTGCAGCCTTTGAAGAAGCGTATACGGACAATCCCGGTGCGGTCATGTGTGCTGAGAGTGACGAGGTGAAGACGATAGATCCACCTTTTGCAATTTTTTTCTTCTTGAGGAGCATCTTTGTCAAAAGTGCCACTCCGAAAAGATTGGTTTGAAACACCTCCTGCAAATCCTGTTGCTTGATGAAATTGACGGGCTTGCTCTTGCCTCGGCCGGCATTATTGACCAAGCCGTCCAATGTAGGACATTCTGTCACGAGTCGTTCGATATCTTCTTCTAAGTTGAGGTCTGCGATGACTTGTATGTGTCCTTCACCTTCTAATTGATTATAAGTCTCTTGGAGCCTTTCTGCATTTCGCCCTGTGATGACGACATGAGCTCCCATCTTTGAGCATTCAATGGCAGTAGCCTGTCCTATACCAGACGAGGCTCCTGTCACTAATACTGTTTTACCTTCTAATGAATAAGGGTTATACAACATATTTATTGTCTGCTTCGTCATCTCTGACCTCTACGAGTTCTGAGACAACAATGTTATTGGTTTCAAATGCCACAGTTCCCCACGAAAGCCCCACACCAAAACCACAGCAAATAAATTTGGTGGGTTTGTCTTCAAACTTACCTCTCAATTCTGACACAACGGTCAATGGAATAGAAGCTGAAGATGTGTTGCCGAAATGATACATGCATGTAGGCACTTTTTCGGGTGCTAGCTTAAGCTTTTTTGCTATCATGTTGTTCATCTTCATATTGGCCTGGTGGAAAATGAAATAGTCGGCGTCCAAATAGTTGAATCCGAAGTGCTCGCCGAGTTTTTTTACAGATTTCGGTGCGGTAGTTATCCCGAAAGAGAACACGTCCATTCCCTTCATCTGAGTCTGCAACCTGCATTGCTGTTTGCCTTCCACTTCCCTGAAGTCGAAACTGTTTGTAGCAAAAGGGCTCCGAGCACCACCGTCGGGAGTAATAATAGCATCAAATCCGCTACCATCAGTTCCAAAATGAAATTGAAGACCTTTTCCACTCTCGTCGAATTCAAGGGCTGTTGCAGTTCCAGCGGAGCCAAACAGTGGGTCGCGAAGTTGGTTGCCAGAAATCTTAAACCTTTTCTTTGCGTCACCACATAACAGTAACGCCTTTTTAGCACCATTATTACCAATGAGTCCTGCCACAACACTCAAACCGTAAACCCAACCAGAGCACCCTAGGGAGATGTCGGCTGCATAGCATTCCTTGTTCAACCCCAAGCGGTCTTGCAGTATGCAGGCAGTAGCTGGGAGCACATAGTCGGGTGTTTGTGAGACGAAGACAAGCACCTCTATCTCGTTTTTTTCCCACCCTAAATCAGCAATCAATCGTTCTGCTGCTGAATAACTCAAGTCTGCTGTCGTTAACACTCTTGACACACGTCGTTCCTCGACGCCTGTGGTCTTAACATAATCCTCCGGAGAATACTCGCTTGAAACCACATCATCCTTAGTAGGGTGAAGGTTGCTTGCGATGTTCTTAGGAGCACCAGCAGCAATACCTGCCACCCGTACATGCTTAAAGTCAAGAAAAGCCATCTTTATGCCTTGGATTTAACAGTATTAAACAAATCTTCTACTGTCGTAGAATTTTTGATGTCATCACCTTTTAAGGTCACATCATACTCTTCATCCGCCATGGCAATAACGCTCAGAGCAATCAGAGATGACCATTCTTCCAGTTCTTTGAAAACCGTCTCTGCTTTGATTTCACTGGGGTCTGTCTCATCAAACTGTGCTGCAAAGTTCTCAATAAATTCTTTAATTTCCATAATTTATAGGTATTTAAACGTTAATAAAAAAACAATTTGTTTAGAATCTAAATAATTTGGCTGGATTGCCAATGTATATTTGGCTGTCTTTAGGTTTAGTCATCAACACACTACCAGCAGCCAGTCTCACATTATTCCCTATTCTTAATCTCTGTATTACAATCGCACCGATACCAAAGAAATTCCAGTTTCCTATTTTGACTTCACCTGATAAGCGCACATCCGGCATAATTGTATTGAAGTCACCTATTTCTACATCGTGGCCTAAGGAGACACCTCCGTTCATGAAATTGAAATTCCCAATTTTGACTGCACAAGAAAGATGCGTATCGAGAATGATATTCCCTTTACCCAGGCATACATTATTTTTATCAGAATAATCCACATAAAGAAGGATATTCGGATAGTCAATTAGAGAATTGGTTATCTTGGAATATAATTTGCTGATAGTTTTTCCTTCACCAATGGCAAAACAGACGGACAAGGGGCTTGACCAACTGTTAAGGTCATCTATACCACCCAAAATCTCTCCATACTCGTTGTGTGAACCTTTTTCTTTTCCGTCATCAAAAAAGCCAATGACATTCCATGTCGGATTATGCCAGTTGATCCTCTTTATGATACAAAAAATCTCCCTTCCTAAACCACCAGCTCCATATATTGCTATATCTTTCATATTAATCAGTTGATAAGAAAACAAGTTAATAATCTATTCTTAATTGATAAGTATATAAAAAGTTAACGAGTTGACAAGTGAACAGGTTGACAAGTTGTTTGCTTTTCCAATTCATCTTCACTCCTTTGGGGGAGTTGGGAGGAGATTATTCAGTTTCTCCCATTAAACGCCTCCATGGTGGCCTGGCCTTCCTCCGAAATACCCTCCCTGATCAACACTTTTTTGATGGTGAGGAAGATGACTTTCAAATCTGTCCACAGACATAGATGATCCACATACCACACATCTAATTTGAACTTCTCTGTCCACGAGATCGCATTGCGGCCGTGACACTGTGCCCAGCCTGAAATGCCCGGCCGAACTTCATGCCGACGCATCTGCTCTTTAGAATAGAGCGGAAGATATTGTGGCAGCAATGGTCGTGGACCGATGAGCGCCATGTCACCTTTCAACACATTGATTAGCTGTGGGAGTTCGTCTATTGATGTGGAGCGTACGAATCGTCCCACTTTCGTCAGCCGTTCCGCATCAGGTAGCAGATTGCCATCCGCATCCCGCTCATCGGTCATCGTCTTGAATTTAATCACCCGGAATATCTTACCATGCAGTCCCGGGCGCTCCTGCAGGAAAAAAGCCCCCGAGCCTTTATTGGCGAAATGCAGCCATATGGTCACCACCATGAGTAGTGGCGAAATACAAATCAGTGCGACCAATGCAATGCAAAAGTCTATCAGCCGTTTAAAAAAATGTCTATACAAGGAAGGAATTTTGAATTACAAAATGAAAAGATATGATATGTTTGTAAAAGATAAAAACATTTCCGAATGTTTTCACAACTAACCATTCTCCTCCCCTCCTTTGGAGGGGCTGGGGGAGGTAAAATGTTTCATAATCGCATCATACGTATGTTGCACAGTATAGTTCTCACAAAGGAACTGATACCCCTTTTCTCCCATCATCGGTATCAACTCTGGATGATTCACAAAGCGATCTACCAGCATTGTGAAATCTAACTCATGCAGGCTCTCACACCAAAAGCCATAGCCATTCTTCTCAGCAATACGCCCAATGTCTGTATTGGGGTCAGTGGCACAAATCACAGGCATACGGTATTCTAAGTAGGTAAGTAGCCGTGACGGGAAATTAGGGATAGTGAAGCGATGGTCAAGGAATATCAGTCCTACGTCACACGCCTGGGCTAAGAGGTCGTAGTCTTCTTTGGGCAGGAAATGGTGCAAAGTAACATTTTTACCTTCATGGTTTTGCTTCCACGTTTCTAACTGATGATACTCTGTGCCATTGCCAACAATTAGAAAATGGCAATCCTTCCTATTTTGATTGGCTTCCAAACATTTAATGAGATAACCGATTCCTTGTGGTCTGCCAATATTACCGCCATATATAAAAATCATGCAATCAGTAGGCAACTGATATTTCTTTCTAATCAGGATTTTCTCATCCTTGGATAGCAGTCTATTACCGGTCAACTCAAAGGAATTGGGAGCTACCTCTATATGATCAAAAGGATAATCTGGATTTTTACGCCGGACATAATCCACATTGGCAGGTGACATACATCCAATATAATCAGAGGTCTTGTACAACTGCTTTTCCTTTTGTTGGAAATAGCGATGCAACAATGACCCTTTGCCGAGTATTCCTAAATCTACTGCATTCTGTGGAAAAATATCTTTCAACAGCAAGTAACTGACAGCATGAGGATTTTTCCGTTTCACCCATCGCACCACATGATTAAAAGTAATGGGTGGCGTGGGATATAAAACCAAGTCGAATGCCACATTGCCGATATGTTTTTGTATGGCTCTTTTGTATATTCTAGATATGAGAAGTGTACTAATACCTTTTTCCACAAGATGAGTTCTCTGAATATTCAGAATACGAACACTCAATATTTTTACACCATCTGTCTCAACCAGTTCTGTATGTTTATGGAGTCTTCGTTCTAAAGAAGAAACGATATAGACATGATGGCCTTCATCTCTAAACTTACGTATCAAGTCGTTATAGATACCATGACCTTTGATACTTGGAAGGTAGGATATGGTGAGGAAAAGAATGTTCATTAATATAATTATTGTTTTGAAATATTATCTAAAATATTTATCAATTTATCTGCCCGCTGCTCATAGTTGTCAAACTTTAATAATTGCTTTTTTCCTGCTTCTGTCAGTTGTCGGGCATATACTTTATCTGTGGCCACCTTGAAAATCGCCTTTGCTGCGGCTTCTGGATCTACTGCACTATAATAGCAAGCAGCATCACCACAAAGACCATGTGCAAATTCCAAGTCTGTTGTGACTATCGGTACCTCCATCCGCATCGCTTCAGGATAAGTAGCGGTAAAGCATTCAAGAAGTGTCGGCATAAACATAATATCAGCCTGATGATAGAGATATGGGCACTCTGATACATCCACTCTTCCAAGAAAAATGAAACGTTTTTTGAATTCATCATTTAACCACGTACATTGCTCTTTATTGACAGTCAAAACGAAACGGAAACTAAATGCCGGATATTTATGTTTAAATATTTCACAAATTTGCACCATGATGGGAAGATTTTTATGAGAAGCACAAGACGAAACAGTAAGCAGTGTACACCCATTAAAAGATGGTAATTGGCATCTTTTGCTCCACTGGTCAGAATGGTCGAATACTTGATTGTAATAATTCGAGACTGTAAAAACACGCTTATTATTACCAAGTAATTGGGGCAATAATTTTGAAATATAAGCATTTTCAGTATAATACTTATCTGAACTTCTTCGAAATGCCCATTCCCATATTTTATATATAATTCGTGTTTTAAATGACAGACGCTTAAAATAAGGCGAATCTTTCAACACCAATTGCGCTCGTGCAAATCCACACAGGTGAGGTATTTGTGGAATCCAACGAGATGGACCGAAAATGGTGAGTACTGCATTTACTCGGTAACGCCTTACCAAATCATCAAGATATTTATCTCTACCTAACAAAAGAGTTTTAAGATTATTACCTATATTATATTCACAATAAATAATATTGGATGCCTGATGTAGACGACCCACCTTTGACGCTAATATACTTGACATCACAACCACATGGTTGTACTGAGGAAACCTATATAACTGTTTGATAATAGAGTCTGCAACCTGCAAACCACCACCATTCTTAAGATTAGTACAATTGATGAGAAAAGTCATCTATTTATAACAAATGATCTATTGGGAGAAGCCTCCTGTATGGTACTATTCTAATTATCTTTGGTCTTGGGATTTTAGCCCCCTAAAATATAAATGTCCCTCTGAAAATGTAAGACATCTGCAAATAAAGATTATGAGAATGGGAAAAGGTCACAAACACTTATATTATTTTGATTTAGTAATATAAAAATTTGGAATAATTAGCGACATTATAATAATAAATATATATAAGATAGTAATAGAAGCAGTATATATTCTTAAATAAAAAAGACCTGATGTCGTATATAGTAAATATACAGAAAACAAAATTAATAAACCAGCAATATTATTTTTAGAAATCTGAAGTTTAAATGTCCACAACCAAGAAAGAACAAAGAACACAGACGCACATATCAATGAGTTCCAACCGAATGCAGAATAGAAATTAGCAAACATAGTGCCAAATTGATATTCAAAATTATAGGTAATAGTATTTTCCGATATAGGTATATCTAGCAATATTGCAATAAGAGGAAATCGTTTTCCAAATCCTTGGAAGAATTCTGTGTATGTAATTGTTTCATGAAAAATAAACGGTTGCTGAAATAAATAGCCCCATGTTCCTGATATCAGTCCATTTAAAGCATACTCTGCTCCATAATCGGCTTCCCAAAATCTATCTAAAGTTATGAATAAAAAGAATAAAGCGAGAATTGGAATGACTACCCACATCATCCTATAAAATTTAGTTTTGTTGGTTGGAGTAAAAGATTTATTGAAAATTTTGTAAAAAACTAAGTGCATTATAGGAATAATAAAATAACCATCTCTTGCAAGAAATGGGGTCGTGGTAATAATATATGTAAAACTCGACAAAAATAGAGGAATTGTATATTTTTGAAATTTTTCAGATGTCATAGCTGTATAAAAACTAAGGATATTAATAGGGAGTAAAAAACCAACGCCAACACAAATAGTAGTATATATGTTGACTGGATAAAAAGACTCCTCTTGGATAAGTGCCCTAACATCTGCTGCTGATCCATAATTAATAGCTGCCAAAGCATAAGGTAAGGCATAGATAACGGCATAAGCTGACAAAATTAATTCAATATTGAATACTATTTTTAAAATAGAACAATACTTTTGTCTAATTTCAATAATTGGATTTTTTCTTATAACATTATCAAAAACATACCATGGAACTATCGCCAGCATCAAAAGAAGACCAAAAAGTAAAATTATAGGAAAAGAAAATGAATTGGATGAGTGATATAAATCCAAATAATTATTTATAGGTAATATCAAACCAGCACAGGCCATAATAAAAAGTATAGAAAAATATACATATAAGGTACAAATTCGCTTTCTTATAAGAAAGAAAATCGCACCCCACATTGATAACAATAATATGGCCACACTATTACTATCAATCATTGATGTAATTTTTAAATAATATTAGATATTTTACCAAGAAAATACTTTAAACTATTCCAAAAATCTTTTACAACAGAATAATTGTATTTCAAAAAAATATCTTTATTCGGATTCAATTTATTCAACTCTTTATTGTGAAACACATAATATATAGGCCACTGAAAAGGATAATTTACTCTTCTGTATAAATTATTGATTTTAAATTTCTGTTCCAATCTTAAAGAATAAGTAGCAGAAGTATATTGTTTAGATGTCTGGCTACCTTCTGAAGGTTTATAATAATAGTAAACGATATCTTTTTCAACACAAAAAGAAGAAGAATGCATACTACATTCTAATATGAACATTACATCATTTCCGACGGGAATTTCCTCAAATTTTATATTATTACTTATAACAATATCTTTCTTTATAATTCTTGACCACGGTGTCCATGTTTGAAACCTTAGAACTTCCAAAGATAGAAAGCGATTATTAACATAATTGTCAATGTATTTATTAAGGACAAGCGGTATAGTTTTATTGTTATTATCTATCGCAATCGCATTTAAAAAAACCATATCGACATTCTTCACAGAGGAATATTTATCCAGAATAGCCTCAATAGATTTGCCATAATAATCATCTGCATCTGCAAACATCAGCCAGTGAGCTTTTGCTTTTGTAATACCATAATTACGTGCAAATCCAGCTCCTTTCCTTTCTTTTAAATAATAAAATTCGATATTTCTATTTGATAACAAACAAGTTTGAGGAATACAATTATTGCTATTATCGTCAACAACGATTATTTGGATATCTTCACGAATAGGTATCGATTCAATACATCGTTGGAGTAATTGTGGCGTGTTATGATGAGGAATAATAATAGAATAATTGTATTTCATCCCATGATCTTATGATAAATATTTGTTCTAATAGTATTTATAACTGTTTTTTCATCGTTACACAATCCCCATTTATAAACAGAAACAGAATAAATAATAATTGAAATTGAGAAAGTAAATATAAAACCTAAGCTCCAATTTATCGTTGATGATAGAAATAAAGAACAACCTACAATAATTATCAAAGGTAGAATTTCTTTATAAATTACTCTTACAAAAAACTGGCTTATGTCTAAATTAGCATTTCTATTCAATAGATAAATTCTTAACATAGCTGTCACAAATTCTGTAATGACATAAGATACAGCAATATAAACAAGACTAAGATTATTAATTAATATAAAAATAGTGGAAATTATAGGAAATAATTTTAAAGAATAAATAATTAGTGTATACCTCTTAATATTTCCTATAGCTTGATTCGCTGAGCCTAACCCAACAGTTAACATATCAGCCAACAGACCCAAAATAACCATCCTGGAAAAAAGAATTGAGTTATCTGGTACTTCTACTAACCAAATTTTTAATAATCGTGGCATCTCGAAGAAACTTGGCACAGCTAATGCTACTAATAAAAGAAAACCAAATTTGCTTTCCAATTCAGCAAATCTAAGCATTTTAGACCTATCACCTTTTCCCTCTAACTTCATTAATTGGGGATTGATTGCACTTAATAGTGATGATGACATACTATTTAGGGCTCCTGATATTTGATATGAAATTCCATAAGCGGCATTAATTGCAGGCCCCATAAATTGATTCAATGAAAATGCTATTCCTTGGGTTCTGCAATAAATACAAGCTATATTATACATCGTCCATCCAGAAAAATTAAATAATTTAAACGCCTCTGGTCTCGAAAAAACTTTCCAACTTTTGATAGAACATTCTAAGTAATGAGAGTATGAATATAAACTAAAAGCTAATAAATTAAAAAGTTGGATACAAATAAGAGAAAAACCATAGAATAATAATTTGTCACCATCCACAAAGCCTAGAAATAAAGCAATCAAAAATTTCAAAATGCTATCAATTATATCAATAAAAGAAGAATAAACAATATTTTCATGTGATATTATAACAGCTCTATAAGGAGTTACGATTAAAGAAACAACAACAACTATAGCAACAGAATGGTAGAGTAATTGAGCAGATAATAATCGATCATTGGGAATGTTTAATACATAATTAAATATGATTGGATAAAGGATTTCTAAACATAGTAATACAAAAACACCTATACAAATATGCAATTTAAGACTAGTATTAAAAATTGTGATTGAATATGAAATGTCACTTTTACCCTGTGAGACAGATAAAAATCTTTGAGTTGCGATAGACAATGATGTCGTAATAAATGACAACAATGCTACTGAACCTGCTATTACAGAATAAATACCATAATCTATTACTCCTAGAGTATCTAAAACTATCCGAATAGTATAAAATGAAAAAAATATTTTAATTATAGATCTTGAAAACTGAGCAAATGTATTTATTATTATTCTATTTATTGGCTTCATACACAATAAGTAAACATTCAAGCCCTTCAAAAAGACACAAAACTTATGAAATTAATTAAAATAAATGTTGTTATTAACCCCTAATTCTTATATACAATAAAAAAATAACTTAGCTTCATAATTTAATTAGTGTAAAATGCCATTGTACAGAACTTCATTCTATATTGCATTATAAGATTAGGGCAAAAAAGACTTACTACAAAAAAAATGACTAGAGAATTATCACCTACTGAGTAACCACATGATTATACTTCTTATATAAAGATTTTTTTCATATAACATAGCTATCTATGAATGAATTTTTTCCATAGACGTAACTCGTTTTCCTAGTTTCCCTAAACCAAACATATGACATGGCCATTTCTAAATCAACAATAAATAATTCTTCTCACTTTCGCATGCTCATGAAGAATATTGGCTTCCAAAACCTGTTTTCTATTGTTCCAGATTCATACCCTAATTATGTCTATGAACTACAAAATGTTTTCTATGAATATAATCTTACTTAAAAGTCTTCTCATGGTTTCAAGGCAAAATGAAGACATGTAGATTTGCAAGTTTATAATAACCTTCAGAAGCATAATGATTTAAAACAGCACTCTGTGTATTATGTAAACCGCCAAACGCCAATAATTCGACATTTTCCCCTTTTGGGCTCAAATTACATTCAGGAGATTCATTGTTTTGAGTGGGGATTGCGAAAAGAGTGAAAGGAAGCCAATAGTTACTCTAAACAATCCTCTCCTTAGAAAGGAACATTTGTGTTGAAAACAAAATTCTTTTTACTTGCCACTTATGAAATATATTGATTTCTTTAAGTTTGCTAAGTAGTGAGATATTGTACTCCCACCCAAGATAAACTTTTGTGAGGTGAGGGTATCGCTGTTTCATAGGTTTTCTGGAGATGCTAAAATAACAGGAGTTGGGGTGACTATGAATTGGGGAAATACTTATTCTCCTTGTAAAACCGGGTGGAATCACAAGGAACTAGAATTACTGGAAATAATAGTTAGTCCGCCTCTAAGCGTGTCGTAGCGCTCGCAGAAACCAGAAATCTCCTAATAAGGTGCAAAGTTACACATTTTTTCTAAAATGCGAGGGATGAGTAGGAAAAAAAAAGAGTTGTGTTAAGTTTTCTTAAATTGTGTGTAGTCGGTATTATGTCATTACGGAAGGATGCGGAAATTGGAATATCTGCGATATATAGTACTCCCCAATCTCAGACCAGTGATCCTATGTTGCTAAGGCAATAGCCGCAACCTTTCAGACCCGCTAGGCAGACAACAGACAATGTGAGCCAGAGTCCTTTCTTGGGTAGAAATGGGCGGGGCTCGATGCCCCG
>JAEEGL012228957.1_pt1 | contig 33101 bp, 27 predicted proteins | sample 9134231 | NCBI WGS metagenome assembly JAEEGL01 (sample SAMN16246548, study PRJNA631951) | gut metagenome | biome: gut microbiome; feature: rumen; material: fiber-attached | host: Bos | place: Iran: Karaj | collected 2018-10 | reverse complement strand
GTCGTCACTCCGCCGTCGAGGTTGTTGATGTCGGGCAGCGGCTCGTCGTCCTCCCAACTGAATCCCAGGTCGACCTTTTGCGCCTTGACGCGGCGCGTGGCCACCACCTGATGGTTCCACTTGAGCGAGATGGTGTCGTAGGTTTGCCAACCCTTGGCCGGCATCACCTTGGTGTAGAAGAGTTTCAGTTTGGCGAGTTTTGCCTCGAAGTTGTCGACCGTACCCAGATTCACCACGTGCCCGCTGATGTTGGGCACGATGAACACGTTGTTGCTGTCGGCCACCATGTACATGTCGACCAGCGCATGCAGCAGCGAGTCGCCCTCGACATACTTGATGAGCGGAATCAGTCGCATGGCGGGATATTGCTTGGAGAATCGGCCCTTCACCACGGGCACGTCGGCATGATAATTGGCTGTTGCGGCCATGGTTTTGCCGGCGGCATTGATGTAATAAGAAGAATCGCCCTGGAACACCCTGAGCACGGGCACCAACTGGCGCGCCTTGATGAGCAGTTGCCCATCACGGCTCTTGTACACCTCCACGTTCTCGAGGTACTCCGACATGGCGAGTTTGCGCTCGATTTCGCTGCTATTGATTTTGCTCATCAACTCACCCTGTGTGCGCAGACCCATGCGATTGAGTTCCTCCTTCACGCCCTGCGGTGTGACAAAGGTCGTGCTGTCGACGTTGACGATGACAACGTCGACTCGAGTGCACAATTGGTCGCGCGACTTACCTTGAGCCCACAGAATGCCCAGCACGAGCATTGCTGCGAGCAGAATCAGGATGATATTTTGGACGAGATGTTTCAACGCGGTTGTTTTTGAAATTCATCACACACCATTGGTAGCAAGTTAGCGATGTCACCCGCCCCCGCTGTCAATAAGACCTCAAAGTTACGCATTTTTATTGAATCAATAAAATCTTTTTTCTCATAAATGCTTTTTACGGGGCATTTTACCGCATTTAGTATCATTTCGCTGCTCACACCGGGCAGTGGAAGTTCGCGTGCGGGGTAAATTGGGAGCAGAATCACCTCGTCGGCCAAACTCAGCGCCTGAGCGAACTCTGGCGCGAAATCGCGAGTGCGCGTGTAGAGGTGCGGCTGGAAAACCACGGTGAGTTTACGGCCTGGATACAGGTCGCGCACGCTGGCAATGCTGGCTCGCAGTTCGTCGGGGTGATGCGCATAGTCGTCAATCATCACGCGTCCGTTGTCGCCGGCCTCTTTCAGCCAGAACTCAAAGCGGCGCTTCGGCCCCTGGAAGGTGGCCATGGCCTGACGCATGGCGTCGGCGGGGATGTTCACCAAGCGGCATGCCGCCATGGCAGCGATGGCATTCTCAATGTTGATGTCGACCGGCACGCCCAACTCGATGTCGTCGATAGTCTCCCACGGCGTGACCAGCGAGAATGTGATGGTGCCCTGGCCCTTGACGATGCGGGTGGCGTGGAAGTCGCCCTCCTCGCGACCGTAGGTGTAGACGGTCACCTCGGGCGACACGCGCGGCTGCAATGCCAGGCCGGTGTGCATGATGAGCGCCCCACCCGGCTTAATCAGCGAGGTGAAGTGGGCAAAGCCCTCGAGATAGTTCTCGGGGGTGCCGTAGATGTCGAGGTGGTCGGGGTCGGTGCTGGTGACCACGGCAATGTAAGGCGAGAGTTGGTGGAACGAGCGGTCGAACTCGTCGGCCTCAATCACCGAGTAAGGGCTGGTGTCGCTCAGCAGGAAGTTGCTGTTGTAGTTGCGCAGCACACCGCCCAGAAAGGCGTTGCATCCCACGCCGCTCACTTGCATGATGTGGGCCGCCATCGACGATGTGGTGGTCTTGCCGTGCGTGCCCGAGAAGCACAGACCCTTGCTGTGCTCGGTGACGATGCCCAACACACGCGCGCGCTTTACCACCTCGAAGCCCCTCTCGCGGAACCACGTGAGCAACGGGCTGTTCTCGGGCATAGCGGCAGTGTAGACCACGAGTGTGCGCTGCGGGTCGCGGCAATAGTCGGGAATGAGGTCGGGCCGCTCTTCAAAGTCGATGTGCACGCCCTCGTTCTGCAACTCGGCAGTAAGGTCGCTGGGCGTGCGGTCGTAGCCCGCCACGCGCTTGCCCTTAGCCAGGAAATAGCGCTCCAAAGCGGCCATACCGATGCCGCCGGCACCTATAAAGTAAAGTGAGTCAAAGTCTTTCATCACAATCTATTATCTATAATAAGTAATCTAAAGAATCTAAACCAGTTTCATCACCTCGTCGACAATGCGCTCGGCCGAGTTGCGCAGCGCCATGGTGGCGACGTTGTCGCTGAGTGTGCGCAGCACATCGGCATCGGCCACGGTGCGCAGCATGGTGTCGACCAGTTGTGCCGCAGCATCGGCATCACGCACCATGATGGCTGCGTTGTGGCTTACGAGCGCCTGTGCGTTCTTGGTCTGGTGGTCTTCGGCCACATTTGGCGACGGCACCAGTATTGCGGGCTTAGCCAGCAGTTGCAACTCGCTGATGGAACTTGCTCCGGCACGCGACACCACCAGGTCGGCGGCGCGATAAGCCATGTCCATATTGCTGATGAAGGCCGTCTGCTTGACGTTTTTAGCGCCCGAGGCGTCGAGGGCCTCGCGGCACTGCACGTCGTAGAACTTTCCCGACTGCCACAGCACCTGCACGTCGTCGCAAGCGGCGATTTTCGCCAGGTCGCCCATCACCGCCTCATTGACGGTGCGCGCGCCCAGGCTGCCACCAATTATCAGCACTGTGCGGCGGTCGGGGTCAAGCCCCATGGCCTGGCGCGCCTGCTGCGGGGTGGCCTCGCACTCCAGCAGGTTGCGGCGCACGGGGTTGCCGGTCATCACGATTTTCTCGGCAGGGAAGAAACGTTCCATGCCCTCGTAGGCCACACAGATGCATTTTGCCTTCTCGGCCAGCATCTTATTGGTCACGCCGGCATAGGAGTTTTGCTCCTGCAGCAAGGTCGGTATGCCCGCCTTCTGTGCCGCCTTGAGCATTGGTCCGCTGGCATATCCGCCCACACCAATGGCGATGTCGGGCTTGAATTCGTCGAGGATTTGCCGCGCCATTTTCATGCTCTTGAGCAGGCACGCCATCACCTTGACGTTGCGCCACAGCCGCTTGCGGTCGAAGCCCATCACTGGCAAGCCCTTGATGGTGTAGCCTGCGGCCGGCACTTTCTCCATTTCCATACGTCCCTCGGCGCCCACAAAGAGGATTTCGCTCTCGGGGTAGCGATGCTTGATTTCGCCGGCTATCGAGAGGGCCGGAAAGATGTGCCCGCCGGTGCCACCGCCACTGATGATGAATCGCTTGTTATTTCCAGACATTTTTCGGTACTATTTGTGTGGGATTCTCGGCATCCAAGCCCTCAGGCAAGACGCTTTCTTCCACTTTGTTATTCTTATTGTTATAGTTTGCTATTGTTCGGCTCACGCTCAGCATGATGCCGAAAGCCACACTCATGACGATAATCGAGGTACCGCCCTTCGACACCAGCGGCAGCGGCTGTCCCGACACGGGGAACACGCCCACGTTGATGGCCATGTGGAAGAGCGCCTGATAAGTGATGAGTGAGGCCATACCGATGATGAGCAGCGATGGCAGCACTCGCCTGCTGCGCTTCACAATCATTGCCGCTCGTGCCAGCAGCCAAAGGTAGAGCAGCAACACGAATATTCCGCCTATCAAGCCCGTTTCCTCGATGATAATCGAGAAGATGTAGTCGCTGAAAGCCAGCGGCAAGCGGCTGCACTCGCGCGACTGGCCGATGCCGACACCCTTGATGCCGCCGTGGGCCTGAGCCATGCGCGAGAACATCTCCTGCTGGTTTTTGTTGGTCAGCGGGCGATACACCAGCGAGTCGCTGTACCACCAAGCCTTGATGCGGTTGCGCCAGGTGGCGTCGCGCAGGCGGCCGCCGCCCGAGGCATCCTGCGTGGGCGCTGAGACGTACACGGTGTCGCCCTGCGAGTCCACAGTTTGCACCATGGTGGTGTTTTGCTGCATGATTTCGTCCTTATGCTCGTTGTTGTGCTTAAAGACGTAGAACAGTCCGCCAATGATGATGTAGAAGCCGAAGAGCAGCAAAATCTTCTTGACGCGCGCACCGCCAATCAGCAGCATCGACACGCTGATGGCCATCAGCAGCAGTGTGTTGGTAAGGCCGCTGCTAATCATCAGCACGCCGAAGATGGCCACCGCCACACCCGAGATAATCATACCGGTGTTTGAGATGTCGCGGTTTTTCTGATTCTTCGCCATGATGTAAGACAGCAGCGTGACAATCGACAGTTTGGCCAACTCGGCCGGCTGCACCGTCATGAATCCCGGCACAAGTGTGATGGCGCGCTGCGCCCCGTTGATCACCTCGCCAAAGAGCAGCACATAAATCAGGCTGATTACCGTGACGATTGCCAGCACGGGAATCATCAGGAACAGGAACTGGCTCTTATTGTAGTCCCAGCGGTGTAACAAGAACACACACACTGCTCCCACGGCAAGAAACACACACTGCTTGATGAGCGGCATATAGACGCCCTGGCTGGCTATCTCGCGGCTCGACGCGCTGTACGACTCGACGATTGAGATAATCACCAGCATGATGTATATGCCCCAAATCCAGGGGTCGCCGTGGCGTTGCGCAATCTCGTTGAGATGTGTACGTTTTTCAGCAGTCATGGGTGTGAGCGGTTATTTCAGGTTATTAACACATTGCTTGAACTGCGTGCCGCGATCCTCGTAACTCTTGAAGAGGTCGAAACTGGCGCAGCACGGCGAGAGCAACACCACCTCGCACGCATGGTCGCTGGCCAACTTGCGGCACTTCTCCACACACTCCGGCATGGAGCGTGCGTCCTCAACGACGGGCACGACGCCGTCGAAGAAGTTGTGCAACTTGGTGTTATCGACACCCAGGCACACCATTGCCTTGACATTTTCACGCACCAGCGGCAAGATTTCGCTGTAATCGTTGCCCTTGTCTTTGCCGCCAAGGACAAGCACCACAGGCACGTCGCCCAAACTCTCCAGGGCGTACCACGTGCTATTGACGTTGGTGGCCTTAGAGTCGTTGATGTAACGCACACCGTCCAGCGTGCGCACATATTCCAGGCGGTGCTCCACGGCTTGGAAGTTGCCCAGCGCCTTGCGGATGTCCTCGTCCTGAATGTTCATCACGGTGGCGCTGATACCAGCGGCCATCGAGTTGTAGATGTTGTGTAGTCCGGGCAGCGACAGGTCGTTCTTGTCGATGGTCCAGTGCTTTCCGTCCACGTCGAAGTGCATCACGCCGTTGTGAATATAGGCTGCGCACTCGGGCTCGTCGTTGGCCGTGAAGGGCATCTGTCGAGCCTCGATGTTGAGTTGCTTGAGTTGCGCGGCAATCACGGGGTCGTCCTGCCAATAGATGAACACGTCGTCCTGCGTCTGGTTGCGGATGATGCGGAACTTGGCTGCAACGTAGTTCTCCATCTTGTAGTCGTAGCGGTCGAGGTGGTCGGGCGTGATGTTGAGCAGCACGGCCACGTTGGCCTTGAACTCGTACATGTTGTCGAGTTGGAAACTGCTCAGTTCAATCACGTAGACCTCGTGCGGGTCGGTGGCCACTTGCAGTGCCAGGCTGTTGCCCACATTGCCTGCCAGACCCACATCGATGCCCGCCTCCTTGAGGATGTGGTAAGTGAGCATCGTGGTGGTCGTCTTGCCGTTGCTGCCGGTGATACACACCATGCGGCTGGTGGTGTAACGTCCGGCAAACTCAATCTCGCTGATGATGGGTATGCCACGCTTCTTCGCCTCGACGATGAGCGGCGCCGTGTCGGGTATACCGGGGCTTTTCACAATCTCGTCGGCACAGAGGATGCGGTCGACGGTGTGCTCGCCCTGCTCCCATGGGATGTCGTAAAGATTCAGCAAGTCCTGATACTTGGGCTTAATCGAGCCCATGTCGCTCAAAAACACGTCATGTCCTTTGACTTGTGCCAGCACGGCGGCGCCAGCACCGCTCTCGCCGCCGCCCAGCACTACTAATCTCTTCATTCCGTTCATTTGGATAATATTATAAATGTATTATGAAACAACAATCTATTTAATTAACGCACCTTCAGTGTGACGAAGGTAATAACCGCCAAAAAGATGGTTATGAGGATAAAACGCATCACCACCTTTGCCTCGTGAATGGGCGTGGCAGGCTTGTTGATGGTCGACTTCCACGACAATTTCTCGGGATTGGCGGTGAAATGGTGGTGGAAGGGCGTCATGCGGAACAGGCGCTTGTCGACGCCGTGTTTCTTGATTTGCCACTTGCGGTAAGGCACCTGAATGATTACCGAGAGTTCCTCAATCAGGAAGATGCCGCACAAGATGGGTATGAGCCACTCCTTGCGAATTAGCACGGCAAACACGGCGATGATGCCGCCCAGGCACAGACTGCCCGTGTCGCCCATAAACACCTGGGCCGGGAACGAGTTGTACCACATGAAGCCTATTGTAGCGCCGATAAACGCGGCGGCATAGACCACCAACTCGGCACTTCCGGGGATATACATGATGTTAAGGTAAGACGCATAGATCACGTTGCCCCCCAGATAGCACATGATCGCCAGCGCAACGCCAATCACCGCACTCGTGCCTGCCGCCAGGCCGTCAAGGCCGTCGGTCAGGTTGGCACCGTTGCTCACCGCGGTGACGACAAAGATGGTCACCAGCACAAACAGGATCCATCCGCCGGCTTGCGCATGGCGGCCCATCCACTTAGTGAAATAAGAATAACTGAAGTTGTGGTTTTTCACAAAGGGAATGGTGCTCGTTGGCGCCTTCACCGGGTCGGTCTTGTGCACGACCACCTCCTGCTGCGTCTCGCGGTTGCTGAAGGTCACGTTCTCGTGCATCACGATAGCGGGACTGAGATACATCGTCAAGCCCACAATCAGGCCGAGACCCACCTGTCCCACAATTTTGAACTTGCCCTTCAAGCCCTGCTTGTTGTGGTGGAACACCTTGATATAGTCGTCGGCAAATCCCAGTGCGCCGCACCATATTGTCGACACTATCATCAGCAGCATGTACACGTTGTTCAACTTGCCCAGCAACAGACAAGGCACCAAGATGGAGATGATGATGATGATACCGCCCATGGTGGGAGTGCCCTGCTTGAGGGAGTTGCCGCCCTCCTTCTCGTCGCGCTCCTTGTCGCACATCTGCTTGCTCTTGAGTTTGTCGATGATGCGACGGCCAATGACTATGGCGATAAATAACGAGAGCACCAGGGCGAAGCCCGACCTGAAAGTGATATAGTCGAACAGGCGTGCTCCTGGAATGTCGAACCGTTCGATATAGTGGAATAGATGGTATAGCATATTGCGTTGATTTAAAGGTGATTACAACGTTTCAAAGCATTCACGCACCACTTCGCGGTCGTCGAAGTGATGTTTCACGCCATTAATCTCTTGATAGTCCTCATGGCCCTTTCCGGCCACCAGCACCACGTCGCCTGGCTGAGCCAACTGGCAAGCGGTGCGAATTGCCTGACGGCGGTCGGTGATGGTAATCACGTGTGGGCGGTCGGCGTCGGTGAGTCCGGCCTCCATGTCGCGCAGAATCATCTCCGGATCCTCGGTGCGCGGGTTGTCGCTGGTGAGAATCACCTGGTCGCTCCGCGAGGCAGCCTCGTGTGCCATGATGGGTCGCTTTCCGGCGTCGCGGTCGCCGCCACAACCGCACACGGTGATTATGCGTCCACGTGAGCGCAGCACCTCTTTGATTGCCTCCAGCACGTTGACCAGTGCGTCGGGCGTGTGGGCATAATCGACGACGGCGATGAAGCCGCGCGGCGAGCGCAGCGTCTGGAAGCGTCCGGCCACCGGCGTGAGTTTGCTCATTGCCACCAGCACCTCCTGCATGTCGAAGCCCAGTTGCATGGCCGCACCGTAGACACACGTCAGGTTGTAGGCGTTGAAGCGTCCCGTGAACAGCACCTCCAGTTGATGCCCGTTGAGGCTCAGCGTGGTGCCGTCGAGGCGGTCCTCAATCACGCGGCAACTGTAGTCGGCAACGGTGCGCAGCGAGTAAGTGCACACCTTGGCGCGTGAATTCTGCACCATCACCATGCCCACCTTGTCGTCGACATTGACCAGTGCGAAGGCCGACGCTGGCAAGTTGTCGAAGAACGACTTCTTGGCGGCGATGTAGTTGTCGACGGTCTTGTGGAAGTCGAGGTGGTCGCGGGTGAGGTTGGTGAAGATGCCTCCGGCAAACTTCAGCCCCTCGATGCGGTGCTGCACACACGAGTGCGAACTCACCTCCATGAAAGCGTAGTCACAGCCAGCCTCCACCATCTCGTGCAGCAAGCGGTTGAGCGTGAGGTGGTCGGGGGTGGTTTGCTTTGCGGGATAGACCTTGCGGTCGACGCGGTTTTCGACGGTCGAGAGCAGTCCGGCCTTATAGCCGAGTTGCTGCACCAGTTCATAGAGCAGCGTAGCGGTGGTGGTCTTGCCGTTGGTTCCCGTCACACCCACCAGTTTCAGGTGCTCGCTGGGGCGGTCGTACCACTCGTTGGCCACCTGCCCCAGAGCAATGGTGCTGTTTTCAACCACCACATAGGTCACGCTGGGCGCGAGTTGCTCGGGCAACTCCTCACACAGCACAGCGGCGGCACCAGCCTGTGTCACCTGCGGGATGAAGCGGTGGGCATCCACGGCCACGCCGCGTACAGCAACAAACAGCGCTCCGTCGCTCACCTGACGTGAGTCGCACACCACGTCGGTGATCATTGTGTCGAGCGAACCGACCACTTGCAGTGGCTTTACATTATTCAGTAAATCAGTCAGTTTCTTATTCATGGTTTTTCATGTTATTATTCTTATTGTTAATTGCGCAGTTGCAGTTTGATTGACTCTCCGCGGCGGTAAGCGGTGCCCGGCGCGATGCTCTGTGCCACCACGCAGCCGTGTCCGGCAAAGGTCACGCACAGGCCGGCATCCTCGAGGCGCTTGATGGCCTCGCGCACGCCCAAGCCCTTCACATCGGGCACGCCCTGCTTGACGGTGGACGGTTGCTGGAAGGTCTTGGTGCTCGCCAGTCCCAAGCCGCGCCGCACATGTCCGTGCGAGTCGGATGCGGTGGCAAATAGTGTGGGCGCACTGGGCGTGGCGGGAGTCAGCGTGCCGTCTTTGGCGGCCACCATGTCGTAGCGCGGGGGGTCGCCCAGCAGTCCGCGGGCATACATCTTCAGCGCCACATTCTTCAACACCACGCCGCTGCTGGCGGCAGCGCCACGGTCGGCACCGAGCATGAGCACGATGCACGAGTACTTGGGCTTCTCGTAGGGGAAGAAGCCGCAGAACGCCAGACGTCGCTCGCCGGTGTTGTAGGCACCATCCTGTATGGTGTAGGCCGTGCCGGTCTTTCCGGCCAGGTTCACATTCTTGTCTTGCAGGTAGCGGTGTGCCGTGCCGCGGTCGCTCCACACCACGTCGTGAAGCATGATGCGCAGTTTCTGCGCATTCTCGGGCGAGCACACCTGCTGGCGGATGTAGTCCACGGGCACGATGCTGTCGGGCTCACCCTCGCGCGAGAGTTTCTTCACCAGGTGCGGACGCACAAACTTGCCGTCGTTGGCAATTGCATTGTACATCGCCAGGGTGTACAGCGGCGGAATCTCGGTGCTATATCCGAAAGCCATGCGGGTGAGGGCCACGCGCTCCCATGGCTTGTTGCCCAGTTTGGGGAACCGTGGCACGCGCTCGCCGGCAATGCCTGAGTTGATGGGGTCGAAAAAGCCCATCTCGGCAAGTTTTTTGCGGAAGCCGTCGGGGTTTTTCTCAAACATGCGCAGGGCGATGCGCGACATACCCACGTTGGACGACGTGGCGATGATTTCGCGTGGGGTGAGCGACCCGCCGCCGTGTGGGTCGGTGGTCACCGAGCCGCAATATTCAAATCTGGTGCCCGTAACCATGGGCTCGTCGATATTCTTCACCGCGCCCAATTCCAGCGCCATCATCATGGTGATGGGCTTCATCACCGAGCCCGGCTCGTAGCCCAGCACTGCGTTGTTAAGGCCCTCGATATAGTCGTTGGCGTTGTCGTTCCACATCAGGTTGGAGATGGCCTTGATTTCGCCCGTCTCCACCTCCATGAGTATTGCCGTGCCCCACTTGCTGCTGGTCTCGCGGCACATGTCGTAGAGTTCGTTCTCGAGGATGTCCTGCAACTCGATATTGATGGTGGTGGTGATGTCGTAGCCCTTCTTGGGCGGCACACTCTCGGCGTTCACGATGTTGGTGGTGAGTTGGATGCGCTTTGCCTTGCCGGGCGTGCCGTAGAGCAGCGAGTCGAGTGCCCCTTCGAGGCCCGACTGGCCGTGCAGTCCGGAGCGTTTCTCCGACTTGCCCACGCTGCCGATGCTTCGCGACGCCATCGAGCCGTAAGGCTTGCAGCGCTTGCTCTCGCGCTCGCTGTAGAAGCCGCTCTTGTTGGGAGGCAGGCAGAAGAATGGGAATTTGCGCACCCGCTCATACTCGCTGTGCGAAATCATGCGCTTGAACACGCGGTAGGCGTGGTTTTTGCGCTTTGCCGTGGGGTCGGTGATGCGCTTGTAGGCGCCATAGAGTTCCTCGCTCCACTCCTGTGCGCTGCGCGATGGGTCGAAGGCCGCCAGGCTGTCGCTCAGTGCCGGCAGGTTGGCCTTCAGCACGCTGTCGCGGATGCCCGCGGCGAGCCAGTCGATGCGCACCGTATAGAATTGCAGATTGGCAGCCAGCACATTGCCGTCGTCGGCAAGCAACTTGCCGCGCTCGGGGGGAATGTCGGTGATTTTCAGCAGCACACTGTCGGCCTTGGCGTTCCACTTGCCAGCGTATATGACCGAGTTTTTGAACATTGCCCACACGATAAACATCGAGAAGAACAACATCATGCCCACGACGAGCAAGTAACGAAGTTGGATGTAGCGTTTGTTTGACTGTCTCATGGCTAATTAAGTTTGTAAGGGGGTTGGTCGGGAGCGATAAGGTCGATGTGCATGGTGTCCACGAGCAACTTCATCTGGCTCTCACGAATCATTGAGTTATAGTTCGCACTGGCATTCACATTGTCGGTTTTGGCATTGTCAAGTTCTTCCTTGAGCACCATGACCTCGCGTATAGCATTCTGGCAGACGTACTTGTTGCTGATGTACATGAGCATCATCACCACGCACGCCACCACATACACAAAGTTTCGCTTGAAAAACTCAAGCGAGAGGAAGGTGCGTCCCTGAAACACCTGCTTGATTACCTTGCGGGTGGACTTGCCATTGATTTTTTTATCGTTATTCGCTGCCATATATCGTTGAGTGTGAATGTTCTACTTATTGTGCCACGCGCTCGGCGATGCGCAATTTGGCGCTGCGCGAGCGAGGATTGGCTTCGACCTCGGCCTCGTCGGGGACGATGACGCGGTTGTTCACGGCGCGCAGCGGCGCGTCGACGCGTCCAAAGAAGTCTTTCTCGATGCGTCCCTCGATGTTTCCGCTGCGAATGAAGTTTTTCACCAGTCGGTCCTCGAGCGAGTGATAGGTGATCACGGCCAGTCGTCCGCCGGGCTTGAGCAGGTCGAGCGCCTGCTCAAGCAGCCGCTGGAGCACGTCGAGTTCGTGGTTGACCTCGATGCGCAGGGCCTGGAACAACTGTGCGAGTTCCTTCTTCTCCTGCGAGGGCTTGATGAAGGGCTTCACCACCTCGAGCAGTTGCGACACGGTGGCTATGGGCTGCTGTGCCCGTGCGCGCACCAGCGCGGCGGCCATGCGCCGGCTCTGCCGCAGTTCGCCGTAGAGGTAGAGCACGTCGGCCAGGCGCGCCTCGCTGTAGGTGGCGAGCAACTGGCGTGCGTCGAAAGCGCTGTCGCGATTCATGCGCATGTCGAGCGGGCTGTCGAAGCGGAACGAGAAGCCGCGGCTCTCGTCGTCGAAGTGGTGAAACGACACGCCCAGGTCGGCCAGGATGCCGTCGACGGCGTTCACGCCGTAAAAACGCATGAAATTTTTTATATATGCAAAATTGCTGTGTACAAACGTAAATCGCGGGTCGTCAAGCCGATTATTCCACGCGTCCATGTCCTGGTCCACGCCGTAGAGGCGGCCGTCGGGCCCCAAGCGCTCCATGATGGCACGGCTGTGTCCACCGCCGCCGAACGTCACGTCGACATAGGTGCCATCGGGCTTGATATCAAGTCCTTGCATGCATGCATCGAGCAATGCAGGAATATGGTAAACGTCGGTACTCATTGCAGTTGATAAAAGTGGGTGAAACGCTTGAAAAACGCCTCACAAATTTCTACCGCACAAAGTTACGCAAAAATCCGCAAAAATTTACATTTTCAAATTCCCAATTTTACATTTTTCCAAAAAAAGTTATTAACAACCCAGCACAAACCTGCGTAAACACTGGGTTTTCGGTAATTTACAAAAATATGCTAAATATGTTGCAGATGTAAACAAGCCCGGAATTTCGTCCCACCCCAGGAAACAACAATCCAATTAATCACCTCTCGATAGAATATTTTTTTGCCCCGCGCGCGCTCTTTGGGGGTCAGGCGGAAAGTGGGTAGGGCGTGATATGTGAATATTTTTTGATGGAACTGAAAATCAATGTGATAACCGCCGGGTGATATGGTTTTGAGGGGTTGACAACGGGGCGAGATTGTTGTAATTTTGCAGAAAAACATTAATTTTGCAACCATAAACATCTCAACATTATGTTACACTTAAGAATTTTACCAATTGTGCTTGCAATGGCATTGGTGCCAGTGAAACTGCTTGCCGACACGCAAGCCGACGAGAAATGCCCAATCACCTGGGCTGAGGTTCAGGCCCTGGTGGAGAGCAACCCCGACAGCGTGAAATCGCTGATTGAGCGGGTAACGACCGGCGACAAGGCGCTGAGCAACGCAGAGGCATTGGTGGCATACATGGGCAATTCCTACTTTAACGGCTCGCCGATGAGCGAGAGCATAAAAGGGCGAAAGGCGTGGAAAGAAGGCAACAAAGACCTTGCGGTGGAATTGCTCGGCCAAGCCGTGGAGAGCAATCCGTTGTCGCTGGCCAACAACTACTACTTTGTGTTTTTCGCGTTGAAAAACAAGCCGGCGAAAGATATTAAGGAGAAAATAAAACTTGCTCTTGCCAGAATAAAACTGCTGCAAACGGCCATCCTCGCGAGTGGCAACGGCACGCAAGAGTCTCCGTTCAAGGTCACCTGTATCGACGACGAATACGTGCTGATGGAGCGGCTGAAACTGCCCAGGCCCACGATGCAGGCACTGACCAACGGCAGCTGCGACAAGTTCACGCTGCCGGCACACACGTCAACGCTGTTCACCGGCCAGGAAATCTTCTTCGACGCCTCGCGCATATCGCAACTGCAACTGCCCAACGACTTATTCGACTGAGATTTTTACCACGATATTTTTAAACGCGAATTTCGCGAAAATTTGCCACGGGGGAGTGCGCCTAACGGCGCAGAACCACGAAGTGCTCACGACCGAAGGGAGCCCGTAGGGCAAGCGCAGCGCAGTAAATCTATCAAATCTATTCAAATCAAACAAAATTATTTTTTCTGCCAATGGGAGATTTTGTTATGATTTTGCTTGATTTCTGCGCCGCCAGGCGCACTCCTTTCCGCTGCGATGGGAGTCGCTCACCGCTCGCTTATTCGTAACGTTGACCAAGGTCGAAGTTACTACCGTTCGGGTAAGCAAAGAAAAAATCAAGTTTTTTTCTTTGCTTACCGCTCACTAAATCGTACGTTGACCAGGGTCTAAGTTACTACCGTTCGGGTAAGCAAAGAAAAAATCAAGTTTTTTTCTTTGCTTACCGCTCACTAAATCGTAACTTTGCAGCAGAAAAGTTAATTGACGATGAAACAGTATCTCGACTTGCTGCAGCATGTGCTGGACCACGGCACGTTGCGCACCGACCGCACGGGCACGGGCACGAAGAGCGTGTTCGGCTATCAGTTGCGCTGCGACCTACGCGACGGCTTCCCGCTGCTGACGACCAAGAAAGTACACCTAAAATCAATTATTTACGAATTGCTGTGGTTCCTCAAGGGCGACACCAATGTGCGCTACCTGCAGGAGCACGGCGTGCGCATTTGGAACGAATGGGCCGACGAAAACGGCGACCTCGGGCCAGTGTACGGGCACCAATGGCGCTCGTGGCCCGACGGCCATGGCGGCACCATCGACCAGATAGCGCAGGTGGTCGACATGATACGCAACACGCCCGACTCGCGGCGCCTGATTGTGAGCGCGTGGAACGTGGCCGACGTGCCGACGATGAAACTGCCGCCGTGCCACACGCTATTCCAATTCTACGTGGCCGACGGGCGGCTGAGCCTGCAATTGTATCAACGCAGCGCCGACCTGTTTCTTGGCGTGCCGTTTAACATCGCCAGTTACGCGCTGTTGCTGATGATGGTGGCCCACGTGAGCGGGCTGGAGCCGGGCGAATTTGTCCACACCTTCGGCGACGCGCACATCTACCTGAACCACATGGACCAGGTGCGCGAGCAACTGAGCCGCACACCGCGCCCACTGCCACGCATGACGCTTAACCCGCGCGTGACCAGCATCTTCGACTACGAATACGACGACTTCACCATCGAGGGCTATGACCCCTACCCTGCCATCAAGGGCGTGGTGTCGGTGTAACAATCACTTTATCTTTAGCATCATGAGTAACAACAAGCACATCGCCGCCATCGTCGCCGTGGCAGCCGACAACGCCATAGGCCGCCAGGGCCAACTGCTGTGCCACCTCCCGGCCGACCTGAAGCACTTCAAGACGCTGACCATGGGCCACAGCATCATCATGGGTCGCCGCACCTTTGAGTCGTTTCCAAAAGGTGCCTTGCCCGGCCGCCAAAACATTGTGATTTCGCGCCAGCCCGACTATCAGCCCGAGGGTGCCGTCGTGGCACACTCGCCCGAGGAGGCCTTCGAACTCGCCTCGATGCCCGAGCCGGTGTTTATCATTGGCGGTGAGCAGATTTACCGCGCGACGATCGACCGTGTCGACACACTGTACCTCACTCTGATTCACGCCCGCTTCGAGGGCAGCGACGCCTATTTCCCCGTCATCGACGACGAGCAGTGGGAAGAAGAGGAACGCGAATACCATCGCGCCGACGACCGCAACGCCCACGACTACACCTTCGTCACCCTGCGCTGCAAGCACAAATAACTCCTTACAAGGCAATGAGATTGGGCCGCGGCACAACCGCGGCATACACAACGAATTAATGGCCGGCTTGACGCTTTTTGCGAAAGGGTGGCAATCTGCGATTTTACCCAAATCTTGATTTTTTGGTGCGATTTGGGGTGGAGTGGCGTTAAGGATGCTCGGTGAGGAGCATCAGGAGTTCGTCGTGGATGGGCGTTGGGAGGGTGATGCCGCGGCGTGCGATGGAGTGCTGCCAGCCGAGCAAGTCGCTGTGCTGCAGGGTGTAGAGGACGTCGCGGAATTCCTCGATTTCGGCCTCGCCATAGTCGGTTGCGGCGCGTCCGGCAAAGCGGTCAAGTTCCTCATCGTCGTAGTACACAATCTTGTCGCTGCAAGCCTGGGTGAGCAGTTGCTGGCTGGGGCAATTGTCGTATACGACGCATGACTCATCGGCACATTTCGCGGGGTCAGGGTCGGCGGCGGGGTTGGCATCGTCGGTGTCGGCGGTGTCGCCAGCACGCTTTCCCCGACGGTCAAGCAAATAGAGTATTGTGCCGCTCACAAGGAGTATAAATAGCAGAATCAGAGATGGTTTCATAATGCAAAAGATATGTCGAAGCCTGCTTGCTGCAGGTGTTTCCAATAGTTGGGGTAACTCTTCTCGACCACTGCGGCATCCTCGATGACGATGCCCGGGAAACGCACCGCGGCGAGCGAGAACGCCATTGCCAAGCGGTGGTCGCCGTGGGTGCTGATGCGCGGCATGCGCTCGGGCTCACAACTCTCGAAGTGCCAGTCGAGTGCGTCGTTACCCTCGATTTTCACGACATAGCCCAGTTTGCGCAACTCGGCGCACAAGGCATCAATGCGGTCGCTCTCCTTGATGTGCAGGGTTCGCAGCCCGGTGATGCGGAACGGGCGCCCCATCAGGCAAAGCATCACGGTGAGTGTGGGCGCCAGGTCGGGCGTGCCGCTGAGGTCGGCAAACGTTGAGCAGCAGCACTGCGCGCATCGCTCGGCGACGACGGTGAGCCCTCCGCTGGTCCAATGTGCGCTCATGCCCATATTCTCGAGCAGTGCGAGCATCCGCTGGTCGCCCTGCAGACTGTCGCGTTGCAGCCCCGCCAGGGTGAGTTGCGCCTGCGGCAGCAGAGCCTGCCAGGCCAGCCAGTAACTGGCGGCGCTCCAATCGGCTTCGACGGTGTAGTCGATGGCAGTGTATTGTCCCTCGGGCACCACGATGGCGTTGCCCGTCCATCGTGCGTTCACGCCGCGCTGCGCCATCATGGCCAGCGTCATGTCGATGTAAGGCCGCGACACGATATCGCCGGTAATTTCCAAGGTAATGCCTCCAATGGTGGGCGCAATCATAAGCAGGGCGCTGATGAACTGCGAACTCACGTCGCCTGGCATGACGATGTGCGTGCCGCGCAGCGTGCGGCCCTCGATGTGCAGTGGCGGGAAGCCCTCGCGGTCAGCGTAGGTGATGTGTGCCCCCAGTTGGCGCAGCGCGTCGACCAACGGCGCGATGGGTCGGCAGCGCATGCGCTGGTCGCCGTCGAGCGTGACACGCCGGCCGGCCTGTGCCGAAAAATAGGCGGTGAGAAAACGCATGGCCGTGCCGGCGCCTCCCACCGCGATGTGCGGCTGATTGCTAAGTAGGGCTTGAAGCATGGCGTGCGTGTCGTCGCACACCGCAAGGTTATGCAGCGCGCCGGGCGACTGGGTGAGCGCGTCGAGTATCAGAGCCCGCGCACTCAGGCTCTTGGAAGCCGGCAGCGCTATGGTGCCACGTGGGCTGGCGGGAGCCGTCACGCTCACGTGGCGCGGCGCGGTGTCACCTGCCGTAGCCATTGATGCGGCGATAGTTGTTGGGCGAGTGCCCCAGGTGTTTTTTCACGTATTTTCCGAAGAAAGAGAGGTTGCTGAACTGCATCTCGGCAGCAATCTCCTTGATCGACTTGTCGCTGAACAGCAGCAACTGCTTGACGCGACCCACCACGCTCATGGCGACGAGTTCGCCCGCCGTCTTGCCGCTGTGGGCGCGGCACACGCTGGTGAGGTATTTTGGCGACACACACAGTTCGGTGGCGAAACTGTTGACGCTGCGCTTCACATTGGCGTTCTCGGAGAGCAGCATGATGAAGCGCCGATACAACTTGTCGCCCTGGCGCATCATCTCGTTGTTGTCCTGCCCCAGGTGCTTGGTGATGCAACTCACCATGTCGTAGACGTAGACTTTTAGGATTTGCGCCATCGTGCCCTTGCCATAGTTCAGGCTGGGATTGTCCATCTTGAACTTAGCCAACTCGTAGTAGCGCAGCATGAGCGTAATCTCATCGTTGGTGAACTTCACCAGCGGGTTGCGGTGCAGTTGCATCATGGTCTCGAAGATGCCCTTGGTCATAAAGTTGAATCCCAACTCGGGATTGAACGCACACACCTTGCACATGCATCCGGGGCTGGGCTTGACCACGCTCACCACGCTTGCCGAATCGATGATGATGGCGTGGCGCGCATGAAGCGTGTACTCGCGGGAATCGAGGTGCAGGGTCACCTCGCCATGCGTGCAGAAGACAAAAGCGATGAAGCGCAGTTTGAACTTGTCGAGCACCTGCGGAATCGATGAGATATTGTCGGCAAAAAAGATTTCGCCGTCGTAATAATTGGCCTTGGTCGACATCTGAGGGACGTCGTCCAGCGATATTTCGGTTATTTTGCTGTTGTTTTTCATTTTTGCGAAAATAAAGCGTGAAGTGTTGCTCACTCAGGCAAATAGGTGGTGAGCAGTGTGGCCTGTCCGTCGGCGATGAGTTGTCGTCGGCAAGCCGGCACCAAGATGGTTTCGCCGCGCCGCATGGTGGTTGTGCCACCGGCATCGTCGGTGAGCGTGACGTTGCCGTCGATGCACATCACAATCATGAACGACTGCGGCATGGCGAGCGTCAACTGGCCGTCGACGATGGCGCGCGTGACCACAAAGTGCTCGCACTGCACCAGCGTGGTCTCGCCCTGGCCGTCGCGGTCGTAGTGCGCCACATAACTGTCGTGCACGGTGTAGTCGATGGCGTTTTTGGCCAGATGCGTGTGCAGTTCGCGGGGGTTGCCGCGTGCGTCGCGCCGGTCGAAGTCGTAGACGCGGTAAGTGATGTCGCATGCCTGCTGAATCTCGGCCAGCAGGTTACCCGCGCCGATGGTGTGGATGCGTCCTCCGGGCAGATAAAACACGTCGTCGGCATGCGACTCGTGCTGCGCGATGGCGTCGGCTATCGAGCCGTCGGCAACCATGCGGTCGAGGTCGCGCGGCGTGATGGTGCGGTTCAGGCCCACGCCGATGTGCGAATGCGGCTCGCTGTCGATGATGTACCACATCTCGGTCTTGCCCCCCGTGCCGTGGCGGCGGCGCGCCAACTTGTCGTCGGGATGCACCTGAATCGAGAGGTCGTCGTGAGCGTCGATAAATTTCACCAGCAGTGGGAACTCCGTGCCATGACGGCGCAGCACAGCATCGCCCACCAAGGCGGCACCGTGGCGTGCAATGAGTTCGCGCAGCGTGAGGCCGTCGTCCTCGCCACCGCACACTATCGACTCGCGGCCCGGGATGCCCGAAATCTCCCAACTCTCGCCCACCTTGCTCAACTGCGTGTCTACGCCCTTGAACTGCGAGAGTTTGTCGCCACCCCAGAGCACCGTTTTGAATATCGGCCGAAATTTATACGGATGTAGCATCACTGTATATCGTCGAATAGGTTGATATTTTTGCAAAAGTAATATTTTTTTTTGAATAACGAAAAAGGTAGTGCAACACTCTTAGTCACTTTTTTCGTAAAGTGCCAAATTTTACCATATTTTCAGATAGCGAAAGCGACTATCGACACTATAGAGACCATAAAAACCGCAAGGCTTGTTTTTCCCGTTTTTTTAGGTTGTGGTTTTTGGGCGAATCGTGAAATAATGATTACTTTTGTGGTCGTTAAGTGTAAATAACGGCATTATGGCAGAAAACGGCATAGTAATATATCAAACTGAAGACGGGCAAACGCAAATCGACGTCCGCCTCGAGAACGACACCGCTTGGCTCTCGCAAGCGCGAATGGCCGAACTGTTTCAAAAGACGCCTCAGAACATCACAATGCACATTCGTAATGCATTCAAAGAGGGCGAGTTAGATAAAAAACAACTTGTAAGAAATTCTTACAAGTTCAAACCGAAGGCAAGCGCGGTACAGGTGCATCAATGCTATGAATAGAATACTGAGGATTGCCACGGTGGCGTGGCTGATGATATGGGCCGTTGTGGCTGGTGCCACTGAGGTGCGGCAAAGTAATGATGTGCGGCAGGCCGAGGGGCTTGCGGCGCGCCTCTCGCCTGAGTTGGCACAAAAGGTGGAGTTTCGCCTGATGCCGGCGGCGGCCGACGTTTGCTCGGTGTGGGGCGAGGGCTCGCGCGTGGTGGTGGCAGGCAACAACGCCGGCTCGATGGCGGTGGGCCTGAATGAGTACTTGCGGCGCTATTGCCACACCACGGTGTCGTGGTATGCCGATGTGCCAGTGGAGTTGCCCGCGGTTCTGCCCGACGTACGCGACACGGTGCGCGTAAGCGCCCGTGTGCCGCAGCGCTTTTTCCTGAACTACTGCACTTATGGCTACACGATGACTTATTGGCAATGGCGCGACTGGGAGCGGTTTATCGACTGGATGGCGCTGAACGGCATCAATCTGCCGCTGGCCATCACGGGCCAGGAGGCGGTGTGGTACCGCGTGTGGACCTCGCTGGGAATGACCGACGAGCAGGTGCGCTCCTATTTCACCGGCCCGTCGTACCTGCCGTGGCACCGCATGGCCAACATCGACGGCTGGTGCGGCCCGCTGCCCAAGCAGTGGCTCGACGGCCAGGTGGAACTGCAACAGCGCATCGTGGAGCGCGAACGCGCGCTGAACATGCGCCCCGTGCTGCCAGCCTTTGCCGGTCATGTGCCGGGCCAACTGCGCGAACTGTTTCCGCAGGCCGACATCCAGCAACTCTCGCCGTGGGCCGGCTTCGACGAGCAATACCGCACTTACTTCCTCAACAGCGAGGACTCGCTTTACGACGTCATCCAGCGCCGTTTCCTCGAGGAGCAGACGCGCCTGTTCGGCACCGACCATATCTACGGCGTGGACCCCTTTAACGAGGTTGACCCGCCCAGTTTCGAGCCCGACTACCTGAACCGTGTTGCCAAGCACATCTATGAGAGCCTCACCGCCGTCGACCCGCAAGCCGAATGGCTGCAGATGGCGTGGTTTTTCTATTATGAGCAGGAGAATTACACCCCCGATCGCGTGCAGGCCATGCTTAGCGGCGTGCCGCAGGGCCGCATGACGCTGCTCGACTACTACTGTGAGTTCAAGGAGATGTGGCGGGAATTGAGCAGTTTCTTCGGCCAGCCCTACGTGTGGTGCTACTTGGGCAACTTCGGCGGCAACTCGGGCATGGCAGGCAACGTGAAAGAGGCGGCACGGCGCCTCGACGCCGCGCTGCTCAGCGGTGGCGACAACCTGGTGGGCATCGGCTCGACGCTCGAGGGCCTCGACGTGCAACAGTTTCCTTATGAGTTGATTATGCACAAAGCGTGGGACGACGGCCTCGACGACGACCACATGGTGGCCGTGCTGGCCCGCTGCCATGCCGGGCGCCCGAGTGCCGACGTGCAACAGGCGTGGAACGTGCTCTATCACCAGGTGCTCACGATGACGCCCATCAACTTCTGTTGCCCCTTGCCATGTTCCTATCCGCAATTGGGCAAGGAGCGCAGTGGCAGCGCGGTGCGCTACGAGCGGGCCAAGTTGCTCGAGGCCTGGCAACTGCTGCTGAACCACGACGGCCCGGCGACCGACGCGCTGACCGTCGACCTGGTGTGGACGGGGCGCCAACTGCTGGGCGACCTCTTTGGCGACTGCAAGCGGGCCTTTGACCTGGCTGTGGAGCAGGGCGACGCATTCGGAGCCGCCGAGCAGTCGATGCTGATGATGGACTTGCTTGCCGACCTCGACACGCTGAACGCCGCGCACCCCCACGCCACGCTGAGCGCCTGGCTGGAGCAGGCTCGCGCGCTGGGTGACACACCAGAGTTGAGCGACTACTACGAGCGTAACGCGCGCACCATCATCACCACGTGGGGCGGCTCGCTCAACGACTATGCCTGCCGCAACTGGAGCGGTCTGCTCAGCGACTACTACGCGCGCCGCTGGCAACTCTATATCGACGCCTCATTGCAGGCTTTCACTACAGGACAACCTGTCGATGACGAGGCGCGCCAGGCCGCCACACGCGAGTTGCAACGGGCATGGCCGCTATCGACACAGCCCGTACCGGCCATCGCCGCGCCCGACGTGATGGCATTCTCGCGCCACCGGCTCACCAAGTACGCCGCGCAGTGGCAGCAGTTCGCCGCCCGTTAATCCTGCCGTCAGAAGTTATAGCCCACGCTCAAACTCAGGCAGCCGTTGTGGGAATTATAGCCCTTGATTACGTGGATGAGACCTGCCGTGTAGCGCGCCTGCAAGGAAAAGTGCCCCGGCAAGCGGTAGTTGACACCGGCACCAATGCCAACGTCAAAACTGTTGACGCAACTGCGATGTGATGCGCCTTCATGCATCTGGCGTCCTGTCTTCTTATCGATGTAATCACTTGAGTATCTGCTTGCAACGTTCACACCCAGCTGTGGCCCGAAATCTAAGCCTATCGATTCGCTGACATAACACCTCAGCATCACAGGGACGTTGAGGTAATTGCAGGTGAAGTGCGTTGTTATGTCCTCAGGTTCTATCGAAGGGTTGGCGCGCTCCCCACCCTTTATCATGTTATGCGACTTAATGCCTTGAGACGAGAAAAGCAGTTCAGGGACTATAGCCAACTTGCCGGCGCCGAGACGATGCTCATAGGTCAAGCCGACGAGATATGTGAACATGTGACCGGGAAGCTCTCCCGCACCAATCTGATCGGAATACTGCACTCCGGCCTTAACGCCAAACGGCGATTGTGCCACAGCGCCGAGCAAAGTTATTACAATAGTCCCGATAAATACTGTGAGCCGTTTCATATCAGTTTCTTATTAATTGTTAGGATGAATATTGCAAATGATTTTTTTATTTGTATTATAGTTATGTCCACCGAAAGTAAATATGTCGGTTGCTGTCCAAAGACTGTATGTTGTCGCCGATTGAAAAGCGTGAGAGACAATCTTTGAAACGCCGCTCAGAAGTTATAGCCCACACTCACGTGAGCGCTGCCCAGTTTTGTCGACCCGAAATCATAGGAGTGGGTCAAATCGAGGGCATAACGAGCCTGCACAAAGATGTGGTCAGTGGGTTTATAAGTGACACCGGCAGCCAAGCCAAAGGTAAAACTTTTATTTTCGCTATCGAACTTGCCTTTATGCACATGTTCTGTGCCATTAAGTCTATATTTCTCAGTCACCTTGTAATAGACCAGCAAATTGACCTGCGGACCGACATCGAGACCCACTTTGGGTGAGATATTGTAACGCATAAGAAGCGGCAACTGAAGGTAATTTAGACAACTGTAATTATGGAAATCTGAGGCCTCGAGGTTTAATTCTTCCGGCAGAATCAGGTAGTTCTCGTGATTCGTATGGTAGGAACTCGAGAACAGCAACTCGGGAGCCAAACTCCACTTGCTGTCATTGATTTTGTATTCGGCTGTCAATCCAAACACATAACCAGGCATCTTCAACCGCTCAAACTCACTATCCCATGTGTAAGCATACTGCCCTCCGGCCTTGATGCCCATTCTTACTTGTGCGGCAGCACCGAGTGCCAACAAATCGCAAGTGTGATTAATTTTTTCATTTTTTTATGGTTTTAAAGTTAATAATTTGGCTCAAGAGAACATTTGAATTACCGGGGTGATAATCAACGTCCTTCTATATACCTTGTTAAAACACTTGTTAGTCAAATAATTGCAACAGCGGGGCTGAGGGGTTATCATTTGGCTTCTGCAAATATAATATTTTTTTCAACTCAGCACAATAATATAAGCCGTGAAAAATGAGTAACGTTGACCTGCGGTCGAAGTTACTCACGCTCGGAAAAGCTCAAACAAGTTTGGCTTTTCGCTCGCTTATTCGTAACGTTGACTGAAGGTCGAAGTTACTCACGCTCGGAAAAGCTCAAACAAGTTTGGCTTTTCGCTCGCTTATTCGTAACTTTGCAGCATGAAACGGTGTAAAAAGGTAGCAATCAAGGCGCGTCTGGCCATGCGCAAGGCGGCGCGCAAGCGTGCGGCAAAGAAAGCCGCCGCACGGCAACGTGCCGCTGAGAAAGCCATTCAAAAAAAGAGGAATACCAAGAAGAACACTTGGTACCGCAAGTTTCGCGCAGCGGTGCTGCATCTGGAACACCGACAGATGCTCGACAAGCCACCTATCGTAGTGCATGACAAGGAGACTCACACTTGCGCGCATTGCGGCACTGAGTTCAATGGCGAGTATTGCCCCAAGTGCAGTCTGCCGGCCCGCTGGCAGCGCTTCAACTGGCGGCTGATGTTCTTGAATTTCATGGATATTTGGGGACTGGGCAACCGCTCCATGTTCCGCACCATCCGCGACCTGTTCTGGCGCCCTGGCTACATGATTCGCGACTATCTGCGAGGCCACCATCTCTCTTACTTCCCGCCATTCAAGATGCTGGCAGTGTGGACTGTGCTGCTGATGTTTGTGATTTGGGTGATGAATAAAGCCGTCGGCCTTGCCCCATTCGACAACACCTCGAGTTTGCAACTTGTTCTTAACAAACTCGAACGACACATGACTGCGCCGTGGCAATCGCCAGTCGTTCTGCAAGCGCGACAAATAATCGCCTTTGTGGATAACCACTTGCTCTACAGCATTATTATCCAGAATATTTTTGTGGTGCTGGTTATGAAGTGGACCTTTCGCAAGGTGAGCAACATGAACCTGGTGGAGACCTTTATTTCTCAGATTTATATCAACTGCCAGTTTCACATCTTAGCCATCGCGACGATGTTGATTGCGTGGAAGACGCCAGAGACTTTTTCAGTATACCCCTACATGAGGGGCTTTATCCCTCCGCTCATAGTGCTGATCTACGACCTTCATCAGTTGTATGGCCTCAAATGGAAACAAACGATTAAGAAAGTCTTCCTCGCAACCCTCTATCTGGCTGCGCTTTACCTGATTTTAATACTCGGCATAACCATTATCGTTTTATTCCTTGAGCACTTAGCAAATCCCGCTGCACAATTCATGGTCAATGGCGAGAGTTTAGATTTCAAGATATTCTAACACCAAACAGATGGTTTAACCCAAATCGGGTATTTATTTTAGCGAGGCAGGCTGAAGGCGCAAGAATTCTGGCCGCTGGTATCGTGGTGTGGAGTTTTTTGTGTACTTTTGCAAAAAAATAATTGCATAATGTATAGAAACTTACTAATCCGCTGTGCCGCACTTGCTGTGGTGGCACTTACCTCGCTGGTGGCATGCCAGCGTGGCGACAACAATAGTTATTCCTATAAGGCCGACTATCTGCCGGTGCAACTGGTGGGCAGCCAGAAATGGAGCATCCTCGACGTGAACACCGGCGAGGTGGTGGTCCGCGACGCTTTCGACGAGGCGCCGAGCGCCGTGGTGGGCGGGATGTTCTATGTGATGACTCCCGACGGCCTATATAATTATTATAATGTGTCCGACCCGAAGCACCCGATCAACGCCGAGCCTTACGGCAGCGTGACGGCATTTGGCGACAACGGCCTGGCTGTTGCCAGCCGCCGTGGCGAGGCGCTGAGCGTGATTGACCGCACCGGCAAGGTGGTGGCCACGCTGCCGCGCGAGGTGTCGCAGTGCTCGATGTTCAGCCGGGGGCGCGCTGCCTTCCAAAACGACATGGGCCTGTGGGGCTACATCGACGAGAAGGGCGACACGGTGATTCCGGCGCGTTTCTCCAACGCCAACCTGTTTTTACACGCCGATTGGGCCGTGGTCGTCCCCGACACGCAGCCGAGCGACACCAGCGCGCTCTTCAGCGTGATTGACCGCACCGGCAAGGTGCTTTTCAGCAGCGACATCAACGAACACCGCGTGATACAGCCGGTGTATGTCGACGGCGTGCTGCCAGTGGTCAAGGGCGACACCATCGTGTGCCTTGACGAGAACGGCAAGGAGGTAGCCAACCCCAACGGCGACCACAGTGCGGTGGACAAGGGCGGCTGGGACGACTTCAGCCGCACGGCCGGCGGCTACTTCCTGGTGGTGAAGGGCGGCAAGATGGGCCTCGTGGACAAGAACAACAAGCAACTCATCGCGCCCAAGTGGGACCGCCTGATCGACGTCACCGCCGACCGCTATATCGCTGGCAACGACAGCATCAACCGCCTTGTTGACCTCAACGGCAACGCGGTGGGCACGGCACAATTTGCCCACGTCCACGGCAGCATGGAGAACGTGTATGCCGCGCGTGGCATCATCGATACCGACATGGCAGCGGCCGCCATGGCAATGCTGCTCTCGCCCGAGGGTTGCGCCGGCGGCACAGCAGCCACCACGCTGATGGACATGAACCGCGCCCTCGGCCCCGAGGCGGCACCTTATGTGGGCCAAAACGGACTCCTGATCCCGCAAGGGCCGCTGGTGCTCAACTACATCTTCGACCGACCCATCGCCAGCGGCGACAGCACCACGACGCCGACATTCAACTACGACGCGCGCCTGAACTGCGTGGCCACCTCGCTCAACGTGATGCACTGCGGCCTGAACACCGAGCAGGAGATTGTGAACAAACTCAGCGCCGTGCTGGGCACACGCGGATACGTATTTGAGAGCGAGGGCATCTTCGTGAGCGAGCAAGGCCCGGTGGTGGCCCTTGGCTACGAGGACGGCATCATCGACATGAACTGCTACATGAACCGTGCCCTGGTCAAGCCACTTGCACGCAAACCCCGAGCAAAATGAAAACTCGCATCGCGCTAACCCTGCTGGCAATCATCGCCATTGCGCTGCCGCTGATAGCACAATCGCAGCCCGACTGGCCCGGCCTGGAGCGCTACCGCGCCGCCAACGCCTTGCTGGCCAGCCATGCCGACACGGCCTGCCTGGTGGTGTTTATGGGCAACTCAATCACCGAATATTGGGAAGAACTCAACCCCGACTTCTTCACGCGCAACAATTATGTGTGCCGTGGCATCTCGGGGCAAACGACCTACCAGATGGTGGTGCGTTTTCGCCAAGATGTGATCAACCTGCATCCGCGTGCCGTGGTGATTTCGGCCGGTACCAACGACATTGCCGAGAACACCTGCCCCTACGACGAGGCCGCGACCATGGGCAACATAGTGTCGATGGTGGAACTTGCGCAAGCCTCTGGCATAGTGCCCATTGTGGCCAGCCTGCTGCCCTGCGACAGGTATTGCTGGAACCTCGATATTGAGAATGTTGCCGAGAAAATCGCCTCGCTCAATGCGCTGCTCAAGGCTTACGCCACCGAGCATCACCTGGTCTATATCGACTACTTCACCCCCATGGTGCACAGCGACGGCCGCAGCCTCAACCCGGCCTACACCCTCGATGGCGTTCATCCTGAGATTGCCGGCTACGACGTGATGGCCCCGCTGGCCCAACAAGCCATCGCAAAAGCATTACAATAATGCATAACGGATGGTGGGTTGATGGGGGAAACGAGCATTCGAGCATTCGAATAATCGAGCATTCGATGTTTTACAGATAAGTGCATCAGCAACAAAAATGGCGGCTTGAAGGCCGCCATTTTTTGTGTGCATTGTGCATTATTTTTACTTCCCTAAGATGATGTTGATCAGGGCGTTGATGTCGAGGCCATTGATGTCGCCGTCGCCGTTAAGGTCGGCATTGCCGCCAAAACTGTCGGCCGAGGCCTTGCCAAGCACAATGTTGATCAACTTGTTGATGTCGAGGCCGTTGACCTCACCATCGCCGTCGATGTCGCCAGGGATGTTGCTAACCGCAACCACAAACTCATATTCCACGAGCGTAGAAGCCCCGCTGGTGTAAATGGCCTTGATGCCCACCTTGTGGGTGCCCACAGGCACATTGCTAAGCGTGAACTCGGGCTGCTGCGACGTGCCCTTGAGCGTACCGTCGAGGTAAATCTCGTAGTGGTCGACCCAACCCACATCCAGTGTCGAGCCTTCATCGTCACCGTTGCCGATGTAGAAGTCGTCGACCTGAGCCAGGAAGGCGTCAAACGAGGTGTAGTGCACAGCCACGCGCACCGTCTGTCCGACGTATGCAGCGAGGTCGCTCTCGTAGATGGTCCACACACCAGTGCTCAACGGGTCGATGCTGGCTATGGGCTCATAGTTGTCGAGGCCTGGGTCGCCGCCGGTGGGGAATACGCAAATCTCCATCGACTCAGGATAGGTCGAGTAGGCCTTTGCTGTTAAGCGGCACACGAAGCCGTCGCGAATGGTCACGGGCGGTGCCACGAGCCACTTGTTGGCGCCATTGTTCTGCGGCGAGAAGAAGATGATACTCTTTTCGCCCGTGGGCGCTTGGATAGCCGGGTCGGTGGGCAGCATGGGCGGCGTGGTGTGCCACGGGTTGAACACCATGGGCGCCACGGGGCGTGGCTCGGTGGGCGTGCTGGCACCCGGGAAGGTGACGATGTTGGTTGCCGAGCCTAACCCGATGGGATAGACGTTGTGCATATCGAGGTCGTAGGTGTTCCACTCGCCGAAACTGCCGGTGGCAAAGTCGGGATAGTCCTCGAAGGAGTCGATGAACGAGATGTTCTGGTTCCACTTCACGGTCACGTGGCCGGTACTGTCGGGGTCGGCGGTGATGTTGTACGGGTCGATGATGGTCTCGGAGAGCACTACGTCGAGCGTCTTGTCGCCATCGATGGCGAGTTCGGCATCATAGACGTTGAAGTGCGGTGCCGTGATACCCAGCAGGTAGTTGCCGAAGGGCACGCTGGCAAAGTCGGCCTTGCCCTGCTCGATGACGGCGCTGTAAGTTGCCGTCGAAGCGCGGTTAATCAGTTCGACGGTCGCTCCGTCGGCGCTCTGCCCGTTGTTTGTGCCCACGTTCACAACCAGATGGCCGTTGTTGTTGGTGAGCGTGATGGTGGTGGTGACAATGTCGGTTGTCGATGCCGAGTAGACGGCCTGAACACCCATGGTGTAGGTACCCGGCGAGAGTTGCTCGAAGGTGTACTCAAACTCCTCGGTCTCTCCCACCTTGTTACCATTGAGGTAGATGTTGAAACTCTCGTTGGGGTTGGTGGGCGACTTGGCGATACGGCGCGACTTGCGCGGAGCCTGCATATTGGTGAAGTTTTGGCCTACATACACGTCGTCGACCATAAGCATGAACGAGCCGCCGTTGTTGTACTCGCTGATGTAGCGAATGGCAAACTTGATGGGTTTTCCGGCGTAAGCGCTCAGGTCATAGGTGAATTCCTGCCAGCCCTTATAGTCGGCCGACTCGTAGTTGCCGCCGTTAATCATGGTAAAGTCGGCCTTGCCGGGATTGTCGACATTCTCGGTGATGTAAACCTGGAACTTCTCCTTGTACTGGTCGGCCGCCTTAGCCATAAACGAGAGCACGTTGCGGCTGCCGGGGGTGATGGTGGGCGAGATCAGCCAGTCGTCGTTGGCCGCACCCGAATAGGTGCGCACAAAGCCCACATATTGCTGTCCGTTGTAGGGGCGCAAGATGGGATAGTCGTACCACCAGGCGGGAATCACGGTCATGGGGTTGATAATCTGCGCATATTGCATCACGCCGCGGTTGATGTATTCACCCACGAGGGGTGCGGTCACCAGGCCGTCGCCGTCGATACCGGTCCATTGCCCGAAGTTGATCGAGAACGCCTCGTAGTCCTCAAACGAGTCGAAAAACACCGGCGGCTCCTGGTTCCAGGTGAGCAGCACGTCGTCGAGTCCGGTGACCGCGTCGTGTGTCACGCTGGTGGTGAGCGCGTAAGGCAACTGGTTTTCCTCGGCCAGTTGGACGGTGATACTGGTGTCGGCCACTGCGTTGAAGGTACTGTAGTTGGTCACATAACCCAACTTGCTCACCTCGAGCGAGTGGTTGCCCGGATAGATTTTCACGGTAAGTTGCCCCTCGCTATTGAGGTGCAGCGTGCCGTAAGAGAGCGAGTAATCGGTCTGTTGCAAGGCAATGTTGGCATCGGTGATTGCCTCGTTGCTTGGTCCCACAACCTGCAAGGTAAGGTTGATGTTGCGTTTCTGGGCTTGCACGGTGACCATCATAGCCAGTAGCGCAGCCAGTGTTAGCGTAAAGAATCGTTTCATATCATTAGTTTTTAGTGTTTTGTGATCATTGATAGAGTCACCCCGCCGCAAATGAAAGTTGGATGCGACGACGTGTGCGAGTAATTTATGCCTTTTTCAACGCAAAGGTAGACATAAATCACTAAAATTCAAAATTTCTCCCCCATCTTTTATGTTTTTTGTGCTCTTGCGCAGGCATCAACCCGCATTAACCCAAATCGGTCATTAGAAATTATGTCAGAACAGAATTTGTTTTGAGAGTATTGCTGTTAGTGAAATCGAAGACATAGCGGGCTATGGCGAGATTTCAGTGGTGGCAAGACGCCCAAACAAACTGTTATGGTATAATTAGGAATAAATAATAACATAACTCCGTTCTAATGACCGATTTGGGTTAAACTATCGAGGCAAAAACTTGTCAAAGAGGAAAAATAGCATTTGCGACAATGAAACATCTCAACACTATCATGCGCGCTATAGTCTGCGCCATTGCGGTGACACTGACTGTCGGTGCCACCGCCCAATCACCATACCGCCAGCCACGCCGGGTGGTTGTCACGCACTACAATGGCGGCCCACGCGACATGCGGGGCATGCCAGGCGACTACTACTCGCCAATGACTCCGCGCCCATATTTTGGACTGCGCATCGGACTCAATGAGGCCAGTGTGCGCAGCGATGCCGACGCCCTCGATGGCAAGGGCCTGAAATCGGGACTGAACATCGGCGTTACGGTGGGCATGCCATTGGGTTATTATTCCCCGCTGGCCCTCGAAACGGGGTTGTTTTACAGCCAAAAGGGAGGGAAAAGCGATGGCAAACTCACTGCCGACGGCGGCACCGGCAAGTTTACCTACGACTTGAATTATCTCGAAGTGCCTCTGGTGCTGCGTTACAGCCACTTCTTAAACAATGAAGTGAGGATTGAGCCGTTTGCCGGCCCATATGTGGCGGTAGGTGTCGCTGGCGAGATCAAGAATTACGACCAGCGTCGCGCCTTCAGCAGTTACGACGAGGGTTACTTCAACCGTTTCGACGCCGGCATCACGCTCGGTTGCGCCGTGGGCATGGGTCCGGCTTATGCCCAAGTGGGCTACGACATCGGTCTGTCGAATGTAGGTCAGGACTCCTTCGACGACACCCACACCGGCTGCCTCACCCTCAGCGTAGGCGTAAACTTCTAAATCAAAGGCTTATTTGATGACCATGTTGTCAAGGACGATTTGCACGACATTCATCAGTTCCTCCTTGACCTCGTCGATTTCCATTCGGTTAAGGCCGGTGAAGAAGTGGATGGCTACCGATCCGTCGGCTTGCGGAGTGGCCACCTTCACGTGCTGGCAGTTTCTGTCTTTTTCATCCAACCAATAGTAAACATTGTAAGTGACCTCACCCACGGTGATGTCGTCGAGGGCTTCGTAGCCATCGCCTTCCACATCGGCCTTGAAGTTGGCGGCGTCACGCCACGAGTAATAGGGGGCGACGGTGATGTAGGGTTCTTCTTGCTGCCCCATGTTGCAGGAGTTGTTCACCACGCGGCTTGTGGCTTTGAAGCCTTCGGGCACGGTGAGGACATACTTGTCGCAAGCCAACTCGGTTTGCTCTCCGATGGGCACTTCCTGGACGCTTGCGTCGCTTTCGTTTTGCGCGGTAAGAGTAAATGCTGCCATAGCCACAATGGCCAGGCTAAGGATGATTTTTTTCATTGTAATAAGAATTATTGTATTGTCGCCGCAAAAATACTATTCTTTTTCGAGCCAACAAGTGTCGATGGCGTTCTGTTTAGATAATTTAACCCAAATCGGTCATTAGAACGGAGTTATGTTATTTTTATTCCTAATTATACCATAACAGTTTTGTTCTGACATAATTTCTAATGACCAATTTGGGTTTAACCCTGACCGGCCATTACAGCGACGGCCCTATTTGCACGACACAATTTTCCTTCATCTTATTTCAAATTGGTTCAAATTGGTTCAAATTTCAATAAACAGGAATTTTGGGCCAAAAAAGCCTATTTTGGTTAGTTTTTCCCATGTTTAATTGCGAATTATTTTGTATTTTTGCGATTAAATTATAAACCAGAATAATACACACTATGAAACACATCATCAACCTTTTTCTGGTGGCGGTTTGCGCCGCAACACTGCTTTGCTCGTGCAGCAAGGCCAAGAGCATCAAGTTAAGCACCGACCGAGTGGCATTTGCCATCACGGGCGGCGAAAAGAGCATTACCGTCACTGCCGACGGCCCCCTACGACATCAAGGACTGCCCCGATTGGCTCAAAGCCGAGGCCCGCGAGTCTGAACTCGTGCTGACCGCCGAGCAGAACAATACCGGTGCCATGCGCGAATGTGCCATCAAACTTGTGGGCGACAACATCGAGGTGCAAGTTTTCGTCAGCCAGGCCGACAAATGCACCTTCATCACACCATCAGAGACAAACATCACATTCCCGAAGGAAGGCGGCTCAAAAGAGATTACCATCGACACCGACGGTGCCAGCGTGGCTGTGGACTGCAGCGACTTCGCGGGTTCATTGGAAGGAAAACTCGAAGGCAACAAGTTGATGGTCAACTGCCCCGCAAACGACGGCGGCAGCAAGAATGGTGCCATAAAACTTTCTTGCGACGAAATCACCAACGTAATCATGGTAACCATCGAAGGCTCAATCTGCCCACGCTGCAACGGCACTGGGAAAGTGAAATGCAAAAAGTGCGGCGGTTCTGGAAAGTATTGGGTTGATGAATTCCCCAATCCCTATCAAGTAGGATGCAAGTCCTGTGGTGGAGGCGGTTCCGCTGGTGAATGGGGAGGAGGTATTCGTCGAGGCTCAGGCCAAATGCCTTGTCCTGACTGCGGCGGTGCGGGCCATTAAGGCTATTGTTGGCGGCAGCGAAGACATGTGAAGACTTTTTGATGAACTCTTTGCGGGCTATTTGATTCATTTTTTTCAAAAAAAATGGACAAAACGCTTGTGCATTCAAAATTTCGTTGTAACTTTGCAGCCGCTATTGGGGCACTAGCTCATCTGGTAGAGCGCAACACTGGCAGTGTTGAGGTAAGCGGTTCGAGTCCGCTGTGCTCCACAAAAAAAGCAAGCAACCGTGATGGTTGCTTGCTTTTTTTATGCCCTTATTGCATTATAGCGGCTATAGTTATTTTATATTGCTGTCCGCTAAAAGTTGAAATTGCGTGAATTAGGCGTTTATCTTGTTTACTTTTTTAACCTACTGCAATATAGCAATATATAGTGATTTTATATAGATTAAGTAACAAATAAGTAACATTTCTTAATACATGATGATGAAAATTGCAGGCGTATTAATCTTGAAACAAGGACAGTTATATGCATCAAATTCTTCCGATACGCCCTCTCCCCAAAAATAAGAGACACCCTAACATATAGGATGTCTCTCGGGAGGCTTTATAATAATGATTTACTGATTGTCTATTGTATCAACTCATCCAATTTTTGAATGATATATTCGCCACACATTTCAGGTAATACCCTAATTAAAGGTTTCCTTTCATCGTGTTCTATTATATAAATTACATCTTCGTTTCCTGGCCATTCAAGATTCTTGTTTTTATATGCAATTCT
>JAEEGL017000423.1_pt1 | contig 33104 bp, 36 predicted proteins | sample 9134231 | NCBI WGS metagenome assembly JAEEGL01 (sample SAMN16246548, study PRJNA631951) | gut metagenome | biome: gut microbiome; feature: rumen; material: fiber-attached | host: Bos | place: Iran: Karaj | collected 2018-10 | reverse complement strand
GTGCCTTGGCTGGGTTTATCTAATAAAGCCAGAAGATGCATTAGCGTCGATTTGCCGGAGCCGGATTTGCCAATAATTGCTACCGATTCGCCTTCATAGATATCGAGATCGATTCCCTTCAGTGCTTCGAAGCGAGTGTCGCGTTTTCCGTAGACTTTGTGCAAGTCGCGCGTGCTTAAAAGTGGTCGTTTACTCATGTCTATATTATATCGCATTAATAATACTTATGATTGCTCCGTTGCAGTCTGATAATTATAATCTAAATATCTTTTGCAAGGGGGTGAGTCTATGGACGATATTCGCAAAAAAGCTCTTTATCAACAGATGGTGAGCGACAATGTTGTCCAGCATGAATCCGGATTGATTGAATTGCCGGTTAAAGCGCTGCAGGAATATCATGACGCAATCGGACTAGGACCGAACCAACTATGTTATTTCTCGCTTCATCTTCCCGATGCGGAAGATGGATTATACAACTATATAATTGGCGACGAATCCGATGAAGATGCGGCCGTAGTAATCATGGACGTCTTTTATTTCGACACGGAAACTGGCGAATCGGAAAGCTTAGGGCATAATAAAGTTCTCGAAGCGTCGATTTATCGCCGTTTTTATGACGGCGAAGCGATGATTAATGGTTCGTTAATGATTGATAACTTAGGGCGTATATGGTTTTACGCAATGATGGAAGACAATATTGGTGCTGAATTTTGCGTTCAATTTAGCGAAGGAAGCCGTGGATACTCTATATGCTATGCGGATTTAACGTTTTGCTCACAGATATGGTTTGATGGTGAGAAAGTGCTATACTGCCCGACGTTGTTCTTTGTTTTGCCGGGGCTGCCATCGTAATCAGCTGGCCGCGGTATCTGTTGCCACGGCCTTTTTATTGTGCTAAAATATGCTCTAGATTGGACCGTCGCCAAGCGGTAAGGCACTGGGTTTTGGTCCCAGCATTCGCAGGTTCGAATCCTGCCGGTCCAGCCATTAAAATTAAAGCGCCTCATTTGGGCGTTTTTTGTTGGATATGATTGATGAAAATTGTATATAATTAGTCTTATGATTACTGCCGAAGATTTTCTGTTCATGTATGCTACGCTTGGTTCTGCAGTCCTAGCCGGTATCGTAAATTCTATCTGGTGTAAAAGTAAAGTTGATTTTTTGAAAAAGCCGATTGATGCAGGTAAGAATTTTTTTGATGGTCGGAGGATTTTTGGAGACAATAAAACTTGGAAGGGTTTGGTTGGCTATGTGTTTTTTAATATAATTGCGGCTGTTGTTTTTGGCTGGATTTTTAATTTATTCAGCATTAACCAATATAGTTATATTTATCAGAATCATACTAATGACTTTCTTTTTAATGTCGGTTTGGGCGCGTTGATAGGCTTTGTTTATGCCGTCTTTGAGCTTCCAAATAGTTTTTTGAAACGTCGTCTTGACATAAAGCCGGGAAAGAGCGCGGATGGCTGGAAGAAGGTCTTTTTTACATTTCTGGATCAAGCGGATTCTGTATTTGGGCTTTGTCTAGTTGTTTGTTTTTTCCATCCTATGTCGGTGGGTTTTTACTTGCTATATGTGCTAGTGGGATCATTAACGCACATTCTAATTAATATCCTACTATATTTTATAGGCTTAAGAAAAAACATGTTTTAAGGAGCGAAAATGATTCTGAAATTCGACGACGGTGAAGTTTCTAGTAAGAATGGTAATAAAGCAAATTCCTTAATTGCGATGCGTAAAGCTGGTTTTCCCGTCCCTGATGGTTTTGTGCTTGATAGTAGTAGTTTTGTAGCATTCATAAAAGGCAATAACCTAGAGCCGTTATTAAAGCGCGATTTAGCAAAAGGTACTGGCGGGCTTAGTAAAGAAACACTTCGAAAAATTGATGAGGCGTCTTTCGACGAGGAAACTATCAAAGAATTAGATAATCTTTTGGACTCAAAGAAAAAGTACGCGGTTCGTAGTAGCTGCACGAAAGAAGATTTGGGTGACTTATCGTTTGCTGGTCAGTACGAATCATTTCTTTTCACGAAAAAAGACAACGTTATCGCGAAGATAAAAGAATGTTATAAATCTACCTATAATAAAAATATTGTTGCTTATTGCTCAAAAAATAATATAAATCTTAGATCATTAAGAATGGCTGTGGTCGTGCAGGAAATGGTCGACCCAGACTATAGCGGTATCTGTTTTACAGTTGATCCAATGCGCGGCAACGATAAGACGATGTTAATTGAGGTTGCGGCTGGCATTGGCGAAAATCTGGTTTCTGGACACAAGGCGCCAGAACAATATTTTTATAATTGGTATAACGACAAAACGACTATCACAAAAAAGAACAAATTTTTGAATGAGAAACAGGTTCGCAAATTTGGGCAGGTTTTTTCTGATATTCAAATGCATTTTGGCTACCCTTGCGATATAGAATTTGCCGTTAAAAAAGGTAAACTTTTTATTCTTCAGGCGCGTAAAATTACAAAGATAGTTTATGGTGATTATGAAGATTTGTGGACGACGGCTGACTTTAAGGATGGTGGCGTTTCGGCGACGGTATGTACGCCATTTATGTGGAGCTTATATGAATATATTTGGGATGCAACCTTAGAGAAATTTATTTTAGATTCGAAAATTTTAACACCAAAAAGTTTCGAAAACCGCATACTTGGTGAAATGTATTTTGGCCGTTGTTATTGGAACCTTAGCGTAGTAAAAGAGGCCATGAGTCAAGTCGTTGGATACCGTGAACGCGAATTTGATAATGAGTATGGAATTAAAGGCTCTTATGAAGGTGATGGTCAAGTTACAAAGTTTTCGCCGCGCGTTGTAGTGCATCTGGCAAAAATGGCACTTGTACAAAAGAAGATTGTGTCTGAACGCGAGCAGAACGCAGAAAAACTGAAGCAAGATTTGCTTGATAAATACCAAGATTATGCGGATGATTTTGATAAAAATAAAGATAATATTGAAAAAGTTTGGCTGAAGCTTGTCAAAGACGATTATTTCTTTAGTGAATCGACATATTTTTGGCAGATTTTTATTAATACGATTCATCAATCATTATATAAGGATAGCTTATTGAAATATTTGGGCGAAGATGAATATCTCACTGTTCTTGGTGGTATTAAAGACATTTCCCATTTACGTCCGTTTTATGCAATGTGGAAGATTAGCCGCGAAATACGCCAAAATCGCAAGGAGAAAACGTATTGGTCGAAGACTGATCCGAGAACTATCCTAAAAGAATTGAGTAACCATAACTCAGGAATTGCTCGCGATATTCATTCTTTGATTGAGAAGTATGGTTATCATTCTGATAAAGAGCTTGATGTTACGTTTGAATGTTATTTTGAGAATCCGTTGCCATACATAGAGAATATTAAGAATATGGTTGCGCTTGATGATAAATATGGCCCAGAACATGATCAGAAACGTAATCATCAAAAGTATCGCGAAATCATGAATCGCATTAAGAAAGAAACTAGCGAGAAAAAGTATCAGAAGATTGAGGCAAAAATTGGGAAAATGCGAAAGATGCTGTGGTGGCGCGAGGAGTTTCGTGATACTTCCACGCGTTTTTACTACATCGTCCATTTATATTCGTTGCAGTTAGGAAAAGAGCTGGCAAAACAAAAAGTACTCGAAAAGGCTTCTGACGTTTGGATGCTAAAGATTTGTGATTTATGGGACTATTATGATGGGAAGAATACTTCAAAAGATTTGCGCGATATCGTGACGCGCAATCGCCGTTATTATAATTCGTATCGTAACTATATGAGCGATAATGAGATTGTGCCTGGCAAAAGCAGTCTTGCGCCGGAAATGAAATCTGGGATTAGCGGTCTTGGGGCTTGTGGCGGAAAAGTTACGGCTACGGCAAGGATTATTTACGATTTTTCGGAAATTGACCGTCTGAAAGAAGGTGAAATTTTAGTTACTAAATATACCGATACGGGTTGGACGCCGAAATTTGCGATTATTTCTGGTATTGTCACGGAGTATGGCGGTATTCTCTGCCATGCAGCAATTGTATCGCGCGAATATGGAATCCCGGCCATCGTCAATTGTCATGATGCTTTGAAAAAGATTAAGGATGGTCAAACTATCACGATTGATGGTAGCACCGGAATAGTAACATTGGAGGATTAATATGGTAATCGGAAAATGGAATAAGAGTGTATGGCTGAGCTATGTCGGGGTCGGCGTTAGTTGTGCTGGTATATTTCTAGCAATTGTAATGCATGAATACGCATATGCGTGTATTTGTCTAATAATTGCTGGGATATGTGATATGCTCGACGGTTTTGTGGCTAGATTAGGCAAGAATCGTTCGGTCTCCGATCGGCAATTTGGTATAGAATTAGACTCTGTTGCGGATGTGGTCGATTTTGTAGCTTTGCCGATTGCAATTGTTTGCGCGATGGATATGAAGGAACTATATGAGTTAGTCCCAGTTATTGTTTTTGCTGTGTGTGGCGTGGCAAGGTTGGCCTACTATAATACGGTAGCTTTAAAAAATGACAAGCCCGTGCAATATTATCATGGCCTACCAGTTACTTTTACGGCCATGTTTTTCCCGATTTGTTTTTTGGCATTTATGTATTTTGTTCCGTCCGTTGCTCGTGAGTTGTTGCTAATTTCAATGACGATTATTGGCTTTTTGAATATTCTAGATATCCACGTCGTTAAACCTAAACCAAAGATTTATGGCTTATTTATAGTTTTGGCGATAGTAGTTTCGATTTTATTAGTGGTGGCATTATGACGAAAGCTTACGATCGTAGTACGAAGGAAATATCTGAGATTGAACAGTATGGTGGCGGGAAGCTTAAGTTTCTGTATGGGAATTCAGTTGGTAGAATTCTTTTAAGATTTATCTCGGGACATTTTTATTCAAAGATTAATGCGCTATATAATAAGAGTTCATTTAGTAGGAAAAAGATAAAGACTTTTGTAGAAAAATATAATATCGATGTCCCAAACGTCGAAAAATATAGCTCGTTTTTAGACTTCTTTTCTAGGCAGGAAGACAGAGACTTCTGCAATAAAAAGAATGCGTTAATCTCCCCTTCTGACGCAAAATTGCTTTGCTATAAGATTGATGATGAGCAGTTAATTTCAATAAAGAATACAGTTTATTCGGTGAGTGATTTGACTGGCTTTGATGTATCGGATTATGCGGGCGGAAATTGTCTAGTGTTTCGTTTAGCGATGGATGATTATCATAGGTATTGTTATATTGATTCGGGTGAGCTAAAACAAACGAAGCACATTAGGGGTAAATTACATACCGTTAGCTCAATTTCTGAGAAATATCGTGTATTTGCGCAAAATGATCGCATTTCGTCTAAATATGTTTTCGATAATTTCGGCGAAGCGATTCAAGTTGAAATCGGCGCAATGTTAGTTGGTCGCATTGTGAATTATGATAAGAAACGTTTTAAAAAAGGCGATGAAAAAGGCTATTTTATGCTTGGAGGTTCGACAATAGTGCTGCTATTAAAAAAAGGTTTTCGTATTGATGACGATATTATGGAACAGAGTAAAAAAGGTATAGAAACAAAGGTTAAATATGGGGAAAAAATAGGAGGTAAATAAATGTTTAAGCGTCTACATATTTATTTTAAAGAAAGATATCCAATCATTCCGCGACTTGCGGTTGGACTTATCGTCTTTGCGGAAATATATTTCATTATTTTGCTAAATAATGGCATTACTAATTTTTCGATTGGAGTTCAGGAATTTGTTGGTGCTTTTACGGTATTTGCGTTTTTGATGTGGCTGCGTATCGCCGACGACTTGAAGGATTATGATGTCGACAAAAAACTTTTTAAAGATCGTCCGTTGGCTAGTGGAAAAACAAAGATAAAAGACGTAATGATTATTTGCACGATAGTACAAGCGATAGCGCTAATTTTGAACGCTATTTTTATGAACAACTTTATCTTCTTTGTGATTTTATATGTCTATGGCTACTTAATGAGCAAATGGTTCTTCTTGAAGAAAAAGATACAACCAAGTTTACCCCTTGCGCTTATCACGCATAATCCTGTGCAGGCGCTAGTAAATCTATATGTAATTTCTTTTACGGTCATAAAATACAGTATCGCACCAATTTCATTAGTTAATATAATGGCGTTATTCACTATGTACTTCCCGGCTTTGATTTGGGAAGTTTCCCGTAAAATTCGTGCTCCTAAAGATGAAAATGCCTATACGACTTATTCAAAGTTATTTGGGTATAAAAAAGTATCTATATTCGTGGTCTGCGTAATATTGTTGGATTTAGTGACGAATCTTATTCTTGTCTTTAATTTAAATATTATTTCGGTCGTCGTGTTGCTGCTATTGGCGGCGTGGGTGGTTTGGAAATTTGTGCAATTTATTAAAGATCCGACAAAATTCAAAATTGTCGATAAAACTGAGCGATATATTTATTTGCAGGAAACAACTATGATATTAACTGTTGTTGCCTTCTTGTTATTTGGAAAGATTTAGATGAAGATAATCCAGTTCAATAACGAAGAAAAATATATTAAAGATTTTCTTAGTTTTTCAAAAAAATTGTACTGCAATAATGATAATATGGAGGACTCCGGAAATATTCGAAGACTACTTTTGGGTGAGCATGTATTGAATAAATATTTCGCTCTTTATAAATTTGTAGTTTATGACGACAATAATGTCGTGGCGCGTTTTGCAATTACTGTCTATCCAAATGACAGTACGGCTTATTTTGGATTTTTTGAGTGTATTAATGATAAGCATATAGCACGAAAAGTTTTCGAAAAAGCTGAATCGTTTGTGAAATCAATTAATTGTAAAATAATAATTGGTCCTGTTGACGCATCCTTCTGGATTAAATATCGTTTGAAAATTAATAATTTCGATATGCGGCCATATACGGGTGAACCATATAATAAAGATTATTATTTCGATTTGTTTAAAGATAATGGATATAAGGTTTGCGATCATTATACTTCGAATCAATATAAACCAGCGCAATATGAATACATTAATAATGAATATCGCGAGAAATACGATGAGTTTATTAAGAAAGGTTATGAAATACGCAGCCCAAAGCCCGAAGAGTTTGATGATTGTCTTAATGAACTGTATGGACTAATAACTTCCCTTTACAGTGATTTTCCTATTTTTAAAGATATTACTAAAGAGGATTTTGTTGATGTTTTTAAGAGTTATGAAAAGATTATCGATTTTTCGATGGTGAAGTTTGGTTATAAAAATGGCAAAATGGTTGGCTTCTTCGTCAGTGTACCAAACTATCATAATGATGTTTATAGTGTGAATATATGGAAACTTCCAAGAATAATTGCTACTAAGAAGTCGCCTAAGGAATATGTAATGCTTTATATTGGCGTTAATCAAAAACATCATGGTCTTGGCCGTGCGCTCGTATATAGCATTATCCAGGAATTAAACAAGAGTAAAAAACCTAGCATTGGGGCATTAGCTCATGACGGTAAAGTTACGCAAAAATATGCAGAAGACATGATTAGCGACATTTATGAATATGTACTTTTGGAGAAAACAATTAAATGAAAATAAGCGAAATTATTAAACGTGCATATAGTGATTTTGGCGAAAGAAATTTTGTTTTTACGAAGCGTGACGGTGTTTATGAACCAATTACTTATAAAGACTTTATAGAAAAATCCGATGCTTTGGCGCATAAGTTATTTGCGGATGGTTTGTCTGGCAAACGTATCATGGTAATTGGCAAAAATTCTGCCGAATATATGATGGCCGACCTTGCTATAACGGCATATGTTGGTGCCTGTGCGAATGTTAACTCAAAAATTGATTCTGAATCTATCAGCCGTATTCTGGATAATTGTGGAATCTCTTGTGTTTTATATGATGAAGATTTAGATGATGAGTTTAGCATAATTTCTAAAAAATATCCGCAGATAATTTTTAATAATCTTCAGCGTATGGTCGGTGATCTTGCGCCGAGTTTGGAACTTTTTTCTTTTCCTGAAAAAGATCCAGAAACATGCTCGAAAATCATTTTTACAAGTGGAACTACGGATAAGCCGAAAGGCGTAATGCTTTCGCTGAAAAACATTCTTTGTGGTTGGGGGCCATTATATGCTAGGACTCATTTTGGTGATAATGGTATTGAAGTTGTGTATCTTTTCTTGCCGTTAAGCCATACGTATTGTGATATTTATAACTTTCTCTACTCCTTAATATATGGACCAGAAGTATATTTGTGCAGTGATACGGATAAAATCGCCCAGGAATTACTTGAGGTGCGACCAACGGCGTTTTGCGCGGTTCCAATTATTTATCGCAGATTGTACGATGCGTATGGCGAGAATATTGCGAAAGCGTTTGGTGATAGAATTAAGTACTTATATGTTGGCGGTGCTGTTTTCGACAAAAAATTGAGAGCGTTCTATCGTGACCATGGCGTGCCAATTCTCGAAGCCTACGCTTTGACGGAGGTAGCTTCATCGTTCGCCGTCGACTATCCTAATCCAGATGATTTGGAAAGTACAGGCACTATTTATGAAAATATCGACGTAAAGATAGTGCATCCGGATAAAAGGGGTATCGGCGACATTGTAGTTAAGGGTGACAATGTGTTTTTGGGTTATCTAAATGAACCAGAAAAGACCGCCAAAGCCTTTACTGAAGATGGATATTTTATTACGGGCGATTATGGCTACATAAAAGATGGCAAGATTTACGTATTAGGTAGAAATAAAGATGTGATAGTAGGTGAAAATGGTGAAAATGTTTATCTCGAAGAGATACTTGCGAGCCTTAATAAGATAGACGAGGTAGTGGCGAAAATATCCGGTGAAGTTGATAAAGATGGCGAAGTGCTGTACACAATCTTTGCGAAAAGTGACCTCGAAAATAGAATTGAATCTTTAATATCAAAATATAACGAAACTGCACTTAAAAAAGATAAGATTAATAAATATAAAATAGTTTCTTCGGATAGTATAACCTTTAAGTAGGACGATATATTGCTTGCGCTAATTTGCTCGTAACCTTATAATAATACTTATGGATAGCAAAGGAGCTTCTGCGATTGCTTTTGCAGTGATTGTTATTATCGCCGCAGCGGTAGTCGGCATTAATTCCGCTCAATCGCCGAGCGAAACAGGCGATGGTAAAGCGCAAGTTAATATTTTACTTGTTCCGACCACTGCAAAGGTGAAAATTGGTGATCAGGAATACTCGAGCGGAAATTATCAAATAGATGTCGGTGATTATACGGCTACTATCTTTGCGGATGGTTTTAATTCCAAGGACATTGACTTAAAAGTTGTAGAAAATGGCGAGGATATCGTGACGTTTTATAACTACCTATCCCCTTCTACTGGTTCTTATACTGAGGCGGATTTAGAACGCTTAGATTTGATTCAACATTATATAAATGGGGGTAGTTAGTATTAGCCTTTTTGATTTATTAGAATAACATTATTTAAAAAAGAAAATAATTAATAAAAGGAAGGAAAAAATGCGTTCAAAGATAAAGATTGCCGGTTTAGCATTGGTAGTTGCATTTGCGGCAAGCATTCTTTGCTCAACGAATTATGCTTCTGCGACATCGTTTGGGCATAAAAATAAGAGTAGCTATAACTATTCACAGTATGATCATAGTTGGCACAAGAAATGGAACTCTGGTTTATATGGTTGCGGCATGACATCAATCGCGATTGCGGCTAGCTATGCCTACAATAAGAAAATTACTCCTACGACTGTATTAATGGGGGCGGTTAATCATGGCGTGGTAAAGAATCCAAATCAAGGTATGGGCAACGATCAGTTCGTGAGAGTTGCGAAGCTTGGCTTAAAAGTAAAAAGCCTTGGAAAGACACCGAATATGAATACTATCGCTAAATATGTTAACGATGGTTGGTTGGTTGCTCTTCATGCTCATGGGTCTAAGCCGTTTTCTGGTGATGGCCACTGGCTAATTGTTTATGGCGGTACTTACAAGAAGAAAAATGGTAAAATTACTGATAAAAAATTCTGCGTATCTGATCCTGGTGATAAAGATTTTCGTGGCGTTTGCGTTGATGCAAAAAAGCTACTTAGTACGATGAAAAGTAATATTGGCGTTTATGCCTTGACGAGAAAGTAGGTTAGGAGGAATATGGAAGAATTTCAAGAACACCCACGCGCCGAAGCTAGTATCGATCAAGGTGGCGTAAGTAGCGCGAGTCCTGCAAAGAAGCAGCGCGGACCATTAATTCTTTGTTGTATTTTAGCATTCGTATTGGTTGGTGCAGTTGTTATGTTTGCTGTATTTTCGAAACATAATCCTAGTGTTGAGCCATCTGACATAGAGGTTGTAGCTAATGAAGATGGAGAAGAGTTCACCGACGAAGATTACGATGAATTAGTAAAAATAGCGAAACAGCTAAATATTGAAATTACCGATGAAACGACATTCGCCGATTTGGCGGACGCTATGGCGGCGGCTGGTATTCAGGATCATGAAGATGTTGTGCTCGATGAGAGCTGGAAGATAGGTGACGACTATTGTGGCGATGCGGATTGTAAGGCTATTGACGTTGAGTATGATGAAAACTTCTTTGGCGCTTATACCAACTCTGCGGCTGGCGATATTATGGATACCGTTTATGCTTATTTTGCTAGCGTATATCCAGAATACAATAGTATTACTTATATGAAAGATAGTTGGTATGGCAATTCGTTTAAGATTAAGGCTGACGATGGGACATTATTTGATATTAATGTCGCGACGCAATTATCTAAGTATAATCAATTGCTGAATGTTACTAAGGTAAGTATCTTTACGGCCGAAAAGCAACAAATTTTCACTCGCGACATTACTCCGAGCGATGATCCGGAAATGAATGTTCCAATGTCTTACGACATGACTGACGAAGAGTGGAATAAGTTTGACTTAACTGTTAATGATATTGGTGACGACGAGTAATTAACGCAATAAAAGGCCCGCAGATGCGGGCTTTTTTGTTATCATATAGTTATGGATGAAGATGACGAGAAAGCTTTAGAGATTTTGGAATCTAGCGATGATGACGACGATTCTGATGAGCTTCTCGCTTGTGGTGAGTAGATATTAGCCTTCGTGTTTCGTTTCGGCACGTTTGATTATTTCTATAGTGCCGTTTTTGCCGTCTACTTTTACTGTGTCGCCGTCTTTCACGCGATCCGTTAACCCTCTTACGCCCACAACTAATGTAATACCCAATTCGCGTGCGATTACTGCTGAGTGCGACAAGATGCTTCCCCGCTCTATAATAATGGCATCCGCCATCGGAAATAGCACTGTCCAGCCTGGATCGGTGCGCTTTGCCATCAAGATATATCCTTTTACGTTGGCGTTTTCTGGGCTTTCCACGAGCTTCACGATGCCGGTTTTTGCTTCTCCACCACCAGCCACGCCGTTGAGCACGTTAGTGTTTTTCTGGGTTTCTTGGCGGGTGTGGATGGCGACCATGTTCTCTGGCTTAATATCGCCATAGAAATACATGCGTTCATTAGTAGGCTTTTTGTCGTTTTCTTCGTATTCGAGTTTGCGTTCTGCAACTTTTGCTTTGATTTCTTCTTCGCTATACTTTTGTCGCTTAACGATAGCGGTGATTTCGTCTTTTTCTAAGAAGAAAATGTCGCGCGGCCGTTCAAGTAATCCTTCGTCGAAGAAATTTACTCCTATGCGAAGATAAATATTTCGAACAATAGAATAGATATATGTGCGACGTAGGCGTAGCATCTCGCGATTGCGGACAAAATATTTTGTTAGTTTGACGAGAGTCTTCGCTTCGCTCTTTTTGATGCCGCGGAAATGTCTATAGTATCGTTCTTCTGAAACGTGCGTAGATTTTTCTTTTTCTTCTGGGATACTGTCTAGTTCAAGGTATTGTTTGATAATATTAAGCAAGAAACTCGGATCTTGCTGCATAGTTACCGTTTCGAGCTTCAGCTCACTCATGGAGCGAGCCCCATATTTATAGATGTAGCTGTTTATTTTAGAGAATATTAGCAAGCTATCGCCACGGAGATGCCCTTTCAGGTCCTCTACGCTTGACTCTGTAAAGAGCTCATATAATGTCCGATCGCGTTTAATGTCTTTGACGATTTGGATGAGCTCCTTGCTTTGCTGAGCGCTTTCTACGTTGCCTTGTCTAGCAAGAATATCACTAAGAAGGCCTTCATAATTATGAATGTTGGCTTTTTTTGCTTGGTCTGTTAAGAGTCCATAAATAACCATCGTGCCCAAATCGTTTGAGATTGGCGTCACGAAATCATTGAGGATTTCTTTTTCGAGGTCGTTATATACTTCGAGGAGCTGCTCGTTGGTGTATCCGGCGAATTTATTATTGTAATAAGGCTTTGTGACGCGATTAAATTTGTTTATAAATCTTCGGCTGGCGCCCTTCATGTGAATCATTTTATGGATGAAGCGAATAGCAATTTTGGCGTAGCGGGCATTTGCTTGGGTTTTGGTCTCTTCTAGCGGGGTTTTGATGCCCATCATGTTTTCCATGTATTTTTTGTTTTTTTCATAGCCTGGATATAATGAGGTCATCTTATACCAGCCATTTAGGCGATAGTAGATTTTGTTTTCGTAGAAATACAGCATCGTTTCGAGATCTTTCTTAATGCTATTGATAGCATCTTCTGGAATATACATTTGATGCAGCGTTTGATTGTAGATTTTCCCATATACTTCACGGGCAAATGTAAAAGTTAATGGTGTAGTAACGCCAGAGTAACTCTCGATAATGTTCGAGTTATCTAAAATAGTACGGAATTTATTTTTATCGATGTGGTTATATGTCGTGATTGGGCGCGCCTGAAGGATAAATATTTGGTCGTTTTTAATGGCGAATTCTATATCTTGCGATAAGCGAGGCTTGTAGCTTTTTTCGATAATCTGACCATTTTCTTGGAGTGCTACGAGCAGTTCGTCTTTTAGCAGCACTTTGCTCCGTTCGTCCTTCACGATTATTTCGCCGATATTGTTTACGACGAAATCTGAGCTATTCTCTTCTCCAGATACGAGCTTTTCGCCAACACCTTTTACAACGGAGATCAGTGTCTCGTCTGTATTATTTGTTTGTGGATTAGTCGTGAACATGACGCCGGCATAGTCTGGATGAATCATTTTTTGAATGATTACGGCCATGCTAATTTTAGGTGTTATAAGTCCATTTTCCTCGCGATATTTCATTGCACACTCTGAAAAACAAGATAAATAGCATTTTTTAATGTAGCCGAAAATATCGTCGGATTGCTTGATGTATAAATACGACTCGAGCATACCGGCAAATGAGTGAGTTTTGCCATCTTCATCGGTGGCACTAGAGCGAATCGATAGAAGGTCACCTTTTTCGAATGTTTTTTTGATGGTTTTTAGGATTTTGGTCTTTGTTTCGTTGCTAAATTCGGTATTCTCGATTAGCTTGATAATTTTTTTACGATTAGTCTCGGAATATTTGCTGAGTAATTTAATGTACTCTTCGCGATGGTCATAAATGAAGTCATTAAAGCATCCCGATGTGAGCGCGAACCAGGCTGGGACTTCTATGGACGAAATTTGCGAAAGGTGTGCTAGATTGAATGCTTTGCCGCCGATTTGTTTTGGGGATGTTTTTTGTCCAACTTCGTAGATTATCATTTTTTGAATCGTTGTTTTCGTTTATGCTTAAGATATATTATATACTTTAACTATGAATTTATCTAATGACGAGACGCGTTATGTTGAAAAAGAAGGGGCTGAATTTTTAGAGTTTACCGCTTTTGATAATTATAGAGATAAAATGACGGCTGCGTTTGTGATAAAAGGTAGAAGGAGCCAACATTATTGTGGACTTGACGCCGATTGTATGGAAATCATCAACCGTGCATTGGGGCTGAAAGATGTGCTGCAGATAAAAAAGCAAGTCCATGGTGATACTAATATAATTATTGATTCGATGAATGAGCCAGAAGAGTGCGATGGTATGATAACTGGTGTACCTAGACTTCCACTTGCAACACGTGTGGCTGACTGTATTGCCGTGTTAATGTTCGACCCCACCAATAACATAGTGGCTAATGTTCATTCGGGCTGGCGTGGAACCGTTAAAAGGATTGCCCCGAAAGCTGTTTTAAAAATGCGTGATGAATTATTAGTAAACCCGGCGAATCTTATTTGCGTGTTGTGTCCTAGCATATGTTTTAAGCATTTCGAAGTTGATAATGATGTACGAGAGCTGTTCGCGAAAGAGTTTGACGAAAGTCATCTGGAAGATGTTGGTGAAAAAACTCATATTGATGTGGCTGCATATTTGGCCGATTCTCTAATTGAAGTCGGTGTGCTCCCCCAAAATATTCATAACTCTGGTATCTGCACGGTTTGTAATAGTGATTATCTATTCTCGTATCGTGCCGAAAAGCATATAGAGCAAAGATATCGTAATGTAGCTATCATCAGTTTAAAATGATTGTGCTAAGATAGAGTTATGGATAAGAACTCTTCAACTGAATCAAGTAAAAAAAAGGGATTAGGTGTCTCCGTGATAGGTGGGCTGCTAGTTTTAATCGTGGCTGTTGTGGTTGGTATAGCGTTATATCAGCAAAGCCAAGTGATAGAATACGAACCGGTACCATATCCTTGCAGACCATCTGACCCATATTGCGCAACAGTAGATAAACCGATGATTTATCTCTATCCTACTACGGATTCTGAGGTAGAGGTTAAATTAGGAAATCCCGAAAAGATAACGACTAGTTATCCGAAATATGATGGTTCTTGGAGGGTATTCGCCAAGAAAGATGGTAGTCTAGAGGATTTGAAAACTGGTCGAAAACTGTATGGTCTCTATTGGGAGGGCGTAAATTATCCAGCAAAGCAAACGGAAGAGGGCTTTATAGTAAAAGGATCAGACAGTGCGGCCTTTTTGGAAGAAAAATTGGTATTATTGGGTTTAAATGAGCGTGAATCTGAAGAATTTATCGTTTACTGGCTCCCAAAGATGGAGGCGAATAAGTATAATTATGTTCGCTTTGATACCAATGAGATTTTAGATGAATATATGCCGCTTTATGTTTCGCCAAAACCAGATACTGTTATTCGTATTGCGATGACATTCAGAGCCCTAGATAATCCTATTGAAATTCGAGAACAAGAATTAACCACACCTATTCGTGATGGGTTTGTTGTCGTAGAGTGGGGTGGAAGCGAGCTAAAATAATGGCGGCTAGCATAAAACAACAATTGGCATGTGCGGGTGTTATTTTCGTATTATTCTTATGCTGGGTCGGCTATCATTATAGGGACATCTTGTTCGGGATAGAGATTGAAGAGGATAAAATTGTGGTTGAAGATAATAGAATTAAGGAAATCAAGATTCGCGTAAATGATAAAGAATATGTGGTTGCTGTTGCGGATAATAAAGCAGCCCAAGAATTTGCTGAATCAACTCCGTTTGAACTTCCAATGAAGGATTTGAACGAAAACGAGAAATACTATGAGGGCAAGGATACTTTAATTCCTTCCTCGCACCGCGTTAATCGGATTAAGACGGGTGATTTGATGCTTTATAACGATAATTGCATCGTACTGTTTTACAAAGATTTCGATACTGATTATAGTTATACGCGCTTGGGGTGGGTGTATGATGCTGAAGATTTAGCTGAAACCTTGGGGGATGGTGACGTAACAGTAATATTTACAAAAGATTAGGAGGAGAATGAGTAAAGTTTTAGTATGTTATTTCTCGAGGGCTGGCGAGAATTATAATGTCGGTGTGGTTCCGACTGGTAACACGGAGGAATTCGCGAAGAACATTGTTGCTAAGTTGAAAGAAGATGGCCATGAGGTGGATGAGTTTAAGATTACTCCCGTGACGCCGTATCCGGATACCTATGATGACTGTCTGGCGAAAGCAATGGAAGAGCGTTCGATGCAGGATAGGCCGGATTATGAAGGTGATGTTGACGTGGCGGCATACGACACGATTTTCTTCGGCTATCCAATTTGGTGTAGCGATTTGCCGATGATTGCATATAATTTTTTGGAAAAACATTCGTTTGAGGGCAAGAAGTTTTATCCGTTCTGTACGCACGAAGGCGCAGGTGAGGTTGGCACTTTTACGACGGTTGGTAATTTGGCGGTTGGCGCGTTCCGTGAGGAAGGTCTCGCCATGAATGGTACGTTGGCTCGCCAAGAAGGTGGCAAAAAGCAGGTCGACTATTGGGTTGGCCAAGCGGCAATTTAATGAAGAAAAATATTGATTTTATTTTGGGCGCGCCGATTGCACATCGTGGTTTGCATGGTAAAAATGTGCCGGAAAATTCATTAAAAGCATTCAAACTGGCTCGTGATGCTGGGTATACTATAGAGCTCGATGTTCATTTATCTCGCGATGGCGATATCATTGTTTTTCATGACGATAATTTGAAACGGATGACCGGTAAAGATTTGTCTATTCGAGATTTAACTTCAAATGAGCTTCGCGGCATTAGGATGAAGAATACGCGTGAGCATATTCCGCTATTAAAAGAGGTGCTGGATTTAGTCGATGATCGAGTTCCGCTTATTATTGAAGTAAAAAATGACGTGCGCGCGAAGGATATTTGCCCCGTTTTAATTAAAGAACTGAGTGATTATGCGGGTCGTTTTGTAATAAAGAGTTTCGATCCAAGAGTATTACGTTATTTTAGAAAACACGCAGCGTATATTGGTCGTGGGCAGTTAGCTACGAATAATAATGTATTTCTAAAAAATTTGCGCCTAAATTGGTGGACGCGACCAGATTTTATATCTTATGATATCCGTTGTTTGCCAAATAGGCGCATTGAAAATTTGCGCAAAAAGATGCCGGTTTTGGGATGGACTGTGCGAACAAAAGCGGATTTAGCTATTGCAAAAAAATATTGCGATAATTATATCTGCGAAGATATTTTGGGCTAATTCTTTTTAATTTTATTAATAGAGATGTTATTCGCGATATTTGAGACCGCGAAGATTATTAGCATTACGCCAAGTATCTGAATAAAAATGTCGGATATCATTACTTTTCCAACAACACATAAGACACCTGCGGCGATGCCGATAATGGATAAAATTGCGGGTAGGCGATAATTTGGCCCTAAATTACGGAGCGAGAGAGCATCTTGTAGCCGAATAAGGCTAATGATGATGATAAAAATACCAACTATGAATGAGATGGACTCTTTAATAAAATTGGTTTGAACACAGAGGAAGACGCCGGCGATAGTAAGTGCAATACCGGTAATAATTGATGCGACGCGTTTTTGTTCTTTATTTGCGCGAATATAGTCGATAAAGTTGTAAATACCATAGAGAATGAAGATGATGCCAATTGTGATGGAAATGAAGCTAGTGACCTTGTCGGCCCAGATTAGCAAACAAATGCCAAACGCTAGTAAGAGAATATCTACGATGATTGGTGCGAATAATTCTTGAAATTTGCGTTTATTCTCGACTTTGCGACGAGCCTTTTTGCCGTCATTATCTTTGACGATTTCAGCTTCGATTAATTCGCCCTTCTCTGCTTTACTCATAACTAAATTATACCCTATTTTTAATACGGCGTTTTTCTAGCCATTCTGGCACGTCAGTAAACTTAATCTCTGGCATATAGTTAATTTCGTCTTCAGTAACATCGAAGATTTGCTGGTAGACGATTTCAACGGAGCCGTATTTTGCATCTTTCATATCGAGACCTAATTCGTTGGCGAGCTTCTTCACTGCTTCGGCGGATTTTCCTTCAATTTCGATAAAACTTGGGACCCATGGCCAGGTATCAATATCGATTTCTACGCCATCTTTTACCCAGGACTCTCGATAGGTTTCTTGAAGTGCTTTTGGCGCTTCGCCGCGAGCATGGGTGAGAAATTCGACGGCATTATTGTAATTGTCAACAGAAAGACAGATTTCTTTCATGCCTTCGATGCTGCGTTCGTCGAGATGTTTGAAGGACATTGTAATTTGATTACCTTCATTGCGAACACGGAAATACTCATTCGGGCTCGGGCTATCAAAAACGGCGCGTTCCATTAATCGTTCCGGATTAACAAGCTCGGCGCCGATACTTTTAAGTAGTTTGCGGATATTTTCTTTATCGATATTCAAAAATTTAGCTTCTATCTCTGCTTTCATATTTTAATTATAAATTAATGCCTAGTGTTATAGCATGCCTTTTTTCTTCAACCACGCTGCGACGGCGATTGAAAGAAGTATCGAGATGCCAAAAATTGCCCAGGCGGAGATATGCTCTGTTCCGATTGCGCCAAACCAAACATTCATACCGAGGAATGATGAAATGATGGTCGGGATAGATAAGACGATAGTGATGCCGGCGAGGAATTTCATGACGTTGTTGAGGTTATTGGAGACGACGTTGGCATAAGTATCTGTGATTGAAGTAAGAATTTTGCGGTAGAGCCCTGCCATTTCAATAGCCTGGCGGTTTTCGATAATAGTATCTTCGATCAAATCTGCGTCACCTTCGTAGAGCTGTACGACGTTTCCTTTTTGGATGCGTTCTAGCACGGCATCGTTTTCGTTGAGGGATGTGATGAAATAAACGAGTGTTTTTTCGGTACCGAGTAGGTCGATTAGGTCCTCATTGCGCGTTGATTCGCGGAGGACGTCTTCTTTTAGTTCGATGTCACGGTAAATTTCATTGAGAACGCGGAGATATGCGGCGGCGGTGGTGTAAAGAATCTGAATTAAGAAGCGGCTCTTTTTGGCTGGTCGAAAATCTTTCACTTCGCCTTTGCGAAAATCATTAAGAAGCGTGAGACTCTTTGGCGCTACTGTAATAACATAATTATTGCTTGTAATAATGATACCTAACGGATAGGTAACATATTTGTCTTCTTGACTGACGAATACTGGGACGTCAATAACGATAAGGGTTGCTTTTGGTTCGGTTTCGACACGTGGAAGCTCATCACTATCAAGCATTTTTTCGATGAGATTACGATTAACCTTCGTCATGTTAACGACGCGGTCAATCTCTTCTTTGCTGGGCTCGGAAAGATCTATCCAGCAATCCGGCAATATCTCGTCGATAGCTTCGATTTTTTGCTTTTTATTCGTGCGGTAACATTTGAGCATTATTGTTCTCCGTCGATATTGATTAACTCATATTCTCTAGTTCCGAGACCGAGGTTTTCAGCATATGGAAGAATTTCGCGGCCAAGTCTACTGTCGATGCGCTCTTTGAGTTGTTCTGCGCCAGGGTCTTTACTATTCCAAATCATATCGATGAACGCTTGGTCGTTTGCGACTGGGTCTAGACTTGCGACGATACCAAGATCTTCCATGACCGGATCGCCTTGATTTGCGTCGCAGTCGCAGTCGACAGAGAGCGCATTCATGATGGTGATATAGATAATTGGTTTGTTTTGTTCTTTTAAATAATCAGCCACGGCGGTCGCGGCTTCGGCCATGGATTCGATGAAAGCAATTTGCTCTGGAAGTTTCCCCCAAAGTTCATTCGGGTTTTCTGTTGCGCCCGCAGTATGGATATATGCCTTACCGTTGCGCGATGCGATACCGATAGATTGGTTTTTAAGGTTGGCACCGAAACCGCCCATAGCGTGGCCTTTGCCATGTGCGAGATTGATGATGGAGTCATAATTATCAAAATGGGTACCAATAATATCGTATTTCAAATGCTTGCCTTTATGGACTGGAATTTTCTTTTCGCCTTCGGCATCCATGATGTCGACGTTGGCGAAATTAGTAAAGCCATGCTCTTTGGCGACTTTCATATGATCTTCGGCAGTATTGCGTGCGCCATCGTATGCAGTATTACATTCGATAATTGTGCCGTTTAGCTTTTTTACGAGTGGTCCAATGAGATCGGCTTTGAGGTAGCCCTTTGCGCCACGCTCACCGGTGGAAACTTTTACGCCAATTTTACCAGTTAGTGTTATTCCGAGCGCTTCGTATATTTTAATGAGTGAGTTGCTCGTAATAGTTTTGGTATAGAAAACCTTCGCTTTATCCATAAGCATATTTTAGCATCATCTGCAATAAAGAGTAAAATAGTGTAAAATAAAGATATCCCTAGAATTCGCTAGGGTGTTCGTTACTATTTTTCTACTTTCAGTAAAGGGGGTAACCACGATGAAACTGAAAAGGATCAAGCAACTGATTGATGCCAGTGGCGTACAAGGTTTCTTTTTCGAGAATGACGAAGTCATGTATACCTGGCTGGTAACTCCGGCTGCTGGCAAGATGTTGGCCGAACGTGTCGTCGAGTGTGACGATGGCGTTTGGGAAGACTATTGCGCAATTCCCTATGATGACCTGGATGCCTGCGAGGAGCTGTATTTCGATGTCGTGTTTGACTTCGTAGACTGCTATGCGGAAGATTTATATTCTGGCACGGCGGACAGTTTGGCTTTATTCAGCGATTTCGCCAGTAAGGGCGATGATGGCTTGGTTGAGCTGCTGTCCTTCTTCGGTAAAACCTACGACGAATTCCTGCTGGACGTGTTCTTCTGGTACGGCCAATATATCGAGGTCGAGCAGATGCTAGACGAAGAGTCCGACGAGGAATTCGACTATGATGTCGAAGCGGCTGCGCAGGAGCATCTGGTTAAAAAAGTTCTGCAGCGTCTGGGCGATGCTACGCTCTGTATTTCCTATGATGACGACCATTGCACCTATTGGGAATTTGCAGTGGCGCGTGGTGAGATCTGGTATCGGCGCGCCGACATCGAGATGGACGAAGATGTCATGAGCTATTATGACGAGTACGGCCATGCGTCCGTCGATGACCCCGATGCGGTAGGTGCGCTCCGCGATGCGGTGCTGACCTGCTTTGGTGGCGAAAGCTGGTACTACGAAGAAGAAGGCGACGCGCTTGGCATCATCGGCCTGAAGCAAGAAGACCTCTTTGACGAGTGATCGTGCATGCAAGTAGAAAAATCACATTAACGGCCCGACATCTTGCGATGTCGGGCGATTTTTATTGAGGTACTTATGCTAAAACTTGCATTTTTCGATAATCTGTGATAGTATAATTATCGGACAAACCGCCCCCCCGGTTTGTCCTTTATGATGTGGGGCATTAGCTCAGTTGGCTAGAGCGCCTGCTTTGCAAGCAGGAGGTCAAGAGTTCGAGTCTCTTATGCTCCACCATTTTTGTTGTATAATTTATCTGTAAAACATAAGCGCAGACCATGTGGCGATAATTCACATAGGAGGTATTGATGAAAATTACAAAATTAGAACATTCTGGCTTATTAGTGGAAAATAATGGCTATTCTTTAGTGTGTGATCCGGTAGAAATTAATGAGAAGCTGCCGGTTTTTTCGAATGTGTCGGTAATCGTGATAACCCATGAGCATTTTGACCATTATCGTTCGGAAATTGTCGCAAAAATTCGCGAAACTAATCCAAGCGCCAAGATATTTACGACAGAGAGAAATGCAACAGCTATTCCGGATGCAACGGCGGTGGTTGCGGGCGATATCGTAAATGTTGATGGCTTTGACCTGCATTTTTTTGGAGCTGACCATGCCGAAATATTCCCAGGCGTAGTGCCTTGCCAAAACATCGGCGTGGTTATAAATGGGGCAATAGCTAATCCGGGTGATTCATTCGATGTTCCTCCGGAGAAAATAGATCTATTATGCGTGCCGCTTGCAGCGCCTTGGTGTAAAGTAAAAGAATCTGTTGATTATATACAGGCCGTAAAGCCGCGCATGGCGATTCCATTTCATGATGCAGTTTTGTCTGACTTTGGCTCAATGATTAATAATAATTGCCTTAAATCGAAAGCAGATGATTTTGGTGTCGACTATCGGCTATTGAGGTTCGGTGAGTCGATTGAATTATAGATAGAAAAAGCGGCCCCTTGCGGGGCCGCATTTTTCGGCTACTTTATTTCATGGCGGCTTCGAGATGCTTTTTGCGGATGTTGTCCGTGATGCGAGCTATCTCGGTCGGCCCTTTTGCGAAACCGGGAACGGCCCAGGAACCCCACAGTTCGCAAACGGTACTGTGATTAGGTTTGGCGTCCAGGAAGGTAATCGCATGGAGGGTCGGCTGCCAGCCGCAGAAGATAAAGTAGAGTCTGGAGCGTTCCCACTGCCCCGCCGACATGATGACGTGGAGCTGTGAGTACTGGTCGCCGCCGTCGGCGAATTTTTCGGCCGCCATACGATCTTCGTCGTTGCCACTGAAGACGACCGGTGTGGTAGTGATAGCGGAGGCGTTGACGCCGTGGTCGAGCAGCCACTTGGTGCCGGCTTCCGCCAGCGAAATGGTTTTGTGACCCTCGTGGACGCCGCCGAAAGTCATGAATTCGACGGTGAGTCCCTGAGCTTCAAGCTCGGCCTTGACGGACATAGCCTTCTGGAGACGCTGAGCATATTCGGGGCCAGGTGTGCCATCGGCGTTCAACGGATGCTGAGCTTTGATGGCGATGATGGCCTTTTTGCCGTCGCGCTGAAGGCGGTCCAGAGTATTCAGGCGAGACTGCTCTTCGAGAACAGCCCACTGGTAGACTTCATCGGTCATCCAGTCCTGACGTGCTACTTTTGCTTCTTTCATATAATCTATCCCTCCCATAGATTTCGGTTTGTAGCCTATCTTAAGATGCACGCTTATGCTTAAATAAGCGTATATATATTATAGCACACTTAGCCAAATAAGTCAATATGCTATAATGAATCTACAGCTTTTAAAAAGGTATACTATGCAAAAGACTACATTAATCATAATGGCGGCGGGCATTGGTTCGCGTTTTGGCGCGGGCATTAAACAGTTAACTCCGGTTGGCCCAAGCGGCGAGATTATCGTAGATTACTCTATTCATGATGCAATTGAGGCGGGTTTTAATAAGATTGTCTTTGTAACTCGTCAGGATATTAAGCGCGATTTTGATAAGATTATCGGCGACAGAATTTCTAAGATTTGTGATGTTGATTACGCTTTTCAGGAAATGGAAGATATTCCATCAGATTTTGACGTGCCATTTAATCGCGTCAAGCCTTGGGGTACTGGTCAGGCAGTTTTGGCTTGCAAAGATATAGTAAAGGAGCCATTCGCCGTAATTAATGCGGACGACTATTATGGTAAGGAAGCGTTTGTTAGGGTGCATGATTTCTTGGTCGAGCACGCTAACGATGAGGGTAAGTATTGTATGCCTGGTTTTATTCTTAAAAATACACTGAGCGAGCAAGGTGGCGTGTCGCGCGGTATTTGTAAGGTTGATAAAGATAATCATCTGACAGAAATTATCGAGACGCATAACATCGTGGCAAAAAATGACAAAATTGCAGTTACTGAGGATGATGGTCACGAGATTTCGATGGATGCTCTCGCTTCGATGAATATGTGGGGTGTAACACCAGACTATATGAGGATTCTCGAAGATGGTTTTTATGAGTTTTTGAAAAATATTCCAGATAGCGATTTGAAGGCTGAATATCTCTTGCCGATTATTATGGAAGATTTGCTAAAGAAAAACCGTGCGGAAATTTCCGTGCTAGAAACGAACGATCATTGGTTTGGTTTAACCTATGCAGAAGACAAACCAAAAGTCGTTTCTGAGTTTTATAAGCTTGTGAGTGATGGCGTGTATAAAACGCCGCTGAATAATTAAATTTCGTGCTCGTAGATTTCGCAGTTGTGCATATGCCAGCTCCAGAAATCTAGATCGTCATCATAACCTTCGATGACGAAGTGGAGGCATTTTAGCATGGTTCCATGGCCGACGACAAGAATTCTGTCGTCGGCTTTATGTTTAGCTTTTAGCATGGCTAGAAACTTATCTGCGCGGGCTAAAACGTCTTTTACGGGTTCGATACCATCTACGTTCGTATTGAGCTTTAAATCGCCAATATCGAGGCCAGATTTGCGTAATTCCTTACCATGTTTGCCCTCGTTTTTGCCGAAACTACGCTCGAGTAATAGCTCATCGTATATAATCTCAACGTCATGTCCATCGGTGATGATTTCGGCGGTTTTGCGTGCCCTTGCGAGCGGCGAAGCGTAACAATAATTAAAATCGAGGTCTTTCAGCTCGGTTTGAAGTTGCTGGGCTTGTTGAATACCGGTTAGATTCAGCGGAATATTTTTGCGTCCTTGCGCGATTCCCTGCTGGTTCCAGCTAGTTTGGCCGTGGCGGACTAAATAAATTTTCATCGAATAATCTCGTGCTTGAAAAAGCGTTCTTGAAATTCGGTTAATGCGTTGATGGCGTCATCAGTGTAATCGGTCTCCTCTGGAGCGAGAATGAGTTTATCGTCATCATCGTCGGTGCGATGAATGATAGCGATGCATTTTCCGGTAAATGATTCGATGGGCTCAAAAACGCCGAGGATGTAACAATCTAGTTCTTCGCCGTCGCCACTAATTGTGTTCGGGATATATCCATAATTTAGTGGATAAATAAAACCATGTTTTGGATGTTTACTGCCAAATGGGCGATCGATTTTTGCTTCTAATATTTTTCCTAAATATTGTTCGTTCATTTTTGCTCCACGGGGACGGCGTTTTCGTAAACTGTATGCAGGAATTCGTCGGTAAATCTAGTATCGCAATAACGCTCAATAAAATTGCGCGCTTCAACTCCGTGACGACGGAGGTTCTGCCGGTAGACCGCCACGCATGAAATAATAATATCAAAGATTAAAAAGATTGCGAGAATTTTGATGAGAATATCGCCGATTTTATGCGGTAATTTGCGATAGAGTTTAAATATTAGTGGGAAAAATACATAGATAAATAATAAGAATAACGCGCCCCATACGACCATGTACGGGACCGTAGTTTTGCCGTTAATATTAAGCGGCATTTCCGAGTAATCCCATGAGCGCGTGCCAAATAGTTTTTCTTGCAACACTGCCATGATATATTCGAGAATTCCGCCAATGAAAAATCCGTAAACGAAATAGTCGTACCATTTTTTGTCGCGCAAATAACAGATGAGGATGAAGATAATTAATGCGCCGGTCCCGTAAATTGGGCTGAACGGTCCATAAACTAATCCTGCGCGTGGTAGCCAGATAATCTCGCCATTATCTAAGTAGATGCAAATCAACATAAAGATTTGCTCATAGAGCGTACCGAAGATTGAGCCAATCGTAAAAACTAATACGCCGAGATTGAAATAATCTATGCGTCGCTCGACTTCGAAGAGTCGTTTATTTTTTTGCTTTGCCCCGCTTTTCATGTTTTGCGATTGTAAAATTAAAAGCCTCTATAATGGCAATGATTTCGTTAGCTAGTAGGATTGCGACGCTAGTTATGGTAAGGATGGACGTAATAGCAATGCTGTCGCTGATGCGGCTAATTACGATGAGCGCTATGGATAAAATGAGCAGGATGATATGCGTATTTGCATATTTTGCGCGTTCTGCGAGATAGTCGTGAATGCCGGTCCAGCCGAGTAGGATTGCAGTTAATATATAGCGTTTTCTGGAGATTGTCTGGATGCTTTCTTTTTTGCGCATGGTGAAGAATTTATATAAGTCATAGAGCCAGCAGATGATACATATGACGAATAATGACGTTGCGGCGATGTCGGAAACGAATAAGATTGTGGCGTTGGAGTTTGTGTAAGTTGGCGTATAGAGGTTATCGATAAGCTCATAGTGTGAAAGCGAGATGCGTAGTTGGGCTTGCCACAAACTAAAATAGCAGAGCGACAGAATGAGCAAGACCATGCGGACGAAGCCACGCTTATATTTTGCGAAATAAAAATCATTTAGCCCTAGTAGACCAAAAAGAATTGTATATATTCCGATTGCGAAGTGATTCTTCTCTGCTTTCATAATTGCTTAAGTTAAATAAATTATATCATTTTAACTACTCGATAGCGTATAATTGTGGTAGGTATGAAGGTGTTTAAGGTCCTTGGGGGGATTGTATGGGTCATTATTGCAATAGTCGCTATTGCAGTAGTTACTTGCGTGATATTGGTTTCCGTGTTTGGAACTAATGTCAAAACCATTAAAGGCGAGGAGAATACGGAACAAGTTGCTCCGCCAGAGCCTGAGATTACCGGCGCCGAGATGCGCGTACTATTTGCCGGGACGACCTTTTGGGGCCGTCGCACAAATACCGATGCGCGCGCCTCGGAGTTGGGGGTAAAATATCCATTTTCTCAATTAGATACGCTTGATCGTAAGAATTATGATGCTTGGATTGCTGGCCTTGAATGCCCGGTGACGCAGAAAGAAAACAATGCTCATAATACATACGAAGAAGAAAAGATTTTTAAGTTTAATTGTGACCCTGATTATTTGCCGGAAGCTGCAAAATACTTTACGGCGTTTTTATTAGGTAATAACCATGCTGGTAACCAAGGTAAAGCTGGTCTTGCCGAAACGCGTCAATTGCTCGATAAAAACGGCATCCAATATTTTGGTACACCAAAACGTACAGCGAGCGATACTGGGGATCCCGAGTATAACAATGACGAAGGAAATATTAGTAATTGTGGAATCATAATTTTGCCAGTACGAATTAGTTTGGATAATGGTTCGGAAGATAAATATCAGATTCCATTTGGGTTCTGCTCGGCTCATGGTGTCTATGGTGTGCCGGGTGAGGATTATCTGCAAAATATGAAGACTTATTCGCAGTATGTTCCGACGATTGCAATGCCACATATGGGCGCAGAATATAAAACGTCACATGATACGATTCGCCAGAATCTTTACCGCAAAATGATTGATTATGGTGTCGAATCGGTAATCGGAGATCACCCGCATTGGTTGCAGGATTCTGAAGCATACAATAATAAACTGATTGTTTATTCAATGGGCAATTTTATGTTTGATCAGACATTCAATGCCGAGGTGGTGCGTTCTGCGGCAATTGAAGCAAATGCTGTAATAAATATTGAGAATGCAAAATTAGATGACTGGAATGCTCTGGGCGAAGCTTGCTTAAAAGATAAAGCGACTTGTTTTGAGAAAATAATTGCCGCAGGATTACCAAAATTGTCGATTACTTGGACTTATGATTATCATGGTACGACATCGGCCGGAAATCGAATTACTCGGTTAGCGCCGGCAAATGAGCAGACAGCGATTGGTCAGCGTCTAAATTGGGGCGCAATTCCTGTGTCGTTAAAGATTAGCAAATAATTATCTTGGTCGTTTTGTGGCAACTTTGTGGGCGCGTTGCTCAAGGCGATCGTTGAGTGGCTGAAGTTTTTGAGCTTTGCCGGTTTTGTTTTCGAGTGCTTTCAAAATTAAGAAATCAGTAACGCGCGGATTTTTAGGTAGGATTGGACCATGCAAATAGGTGCCAATGCAGTTTTTGTACTTAGCACCTTCGGTCATATCTTCTCCGTTGTTGCCAGAGCCGGAAATGACCGTGCCGAATGACTGAGCGTTTTCGCCGAGATGCGTGAGGCCAGAATGATTTTCGTAGCCAACAATCTCGCCAAATTCTGGCGTGTTGATAGTGATATTACCAATGAGACGAGTTGGGCCGCCGATGGTTTTAATATCAAGAATATGTGTACCTTCGATGTGTTGACCTTCATTGGTTTCAAAGAAATTACCAAATAGCTGATAGAGACCGCAAATTACTAGAGTTGGCGTACCTTTTTCGACATATTCTTTTAGGCGTGGAGCGATTTTTTTGAGGTCTTCCTCAATTTTACTTTGGCCGGAATCTTGACCGCCACCGCCAAAAATAATATCTACATCGTCAGGGATTTTGTTACCAGGTTCATGATGAATAACGTTGACTTTAATGCCCCGCCATTCGCAGCGACGTTTGATGGCAAGAATGTTGCCGTGGTCGCCATAGAGGTTCATCTCTTTTGGATATAGGTGAAGAATATTTAGTGTCATAGGATACTCTTTCCTGAAATTATTTTGCGGATTTCTAACATTGCCGTATAGGTGGCAAAAATACGTTTTGGTTTCTTGTTAGATTTTGTGAATTTGTCCACGGCGGTTGCTAAATCTTCTTCGATTTTACCGACTTGAATATTGTCATATTTGAGGCGCAATGCCATGTCGGTCGCACGCGATCCGGTAGTATACTTGATGTTTTTTAGCTCGGAAAAATCTACATTCCATAGCCATGATATATCGCGTCCGTCGGCGATATTGTCGTTGATAGCTATCATATAATCATGTTCATCGTCGGCAAAAGATGCAATGCTAAGTTGAAATGCGGATGGATTTTTAACGAGAAGCAGTTCTACTTCAGACTCGTTTATTGTAAAGATTTCACCGCGCCCAAATGCTGACTCGATTTTTGATATATCGTCGATAAGTTTCTGTGTATCGACATTTTTGATGATAGCGCTACATAAGACAAGAGCCCCGGCGGCATTGTACGCGTTGTAGATACCTTTGAGCGTGAGTTCTGTGTCATATACTTTGTCGTTGATTTTATAAGTCGCGTGTTTGTCATGGAGTTTTTCTAGAGTTACGACAGCTGGTTTGTCGGATACTTTGATTTCTGATTTTTCGATTAAATTATCGTCGGATGGGAATTTTTTGAGCATCATTTCTGATAGACCAAAATAGACTGGATGCTCGGCTTTAATCTTGCCGACGCGCGGATCTTCGCGGTTTAGGACGACTTCTTTTTGCGCTGCTGTAGCAACTTTTTGCAATAGGTCAGCCGTATGGTCGATTTCGCCGAAACGATCGAGCTGGTCGCGCTGTACATTCAATAATAATGCGTAGTTAATTGGCACGACTTCGCAGAACTTGACGGCGTGTGCCTCGTCTAGCTCAAGAACGGCGATATCGAAATCGAATTTGCCGCTGAGTTTAATATTTTTAAGAATGGCGGAAATGACGCCGCGGACAAAGTTACTTCCGGATTTATTCGTGAAGACTTTGAGGCCTTGTTTTTCGAGTAATTCCGTGACAATTTTGGTGGTAGTAGTTTTGCCATTGGTTCCGGACACAACTACGACGCCATATGGTAATTTGGATAGGACTTTGCGGACAAAATTTGGATTCGTACGTTCTATTACGAGACCGGGCAAAGCGGAACCACCATTGCCGCGGAGTTGGGTGATTTTTTGGATGCTTTTACCAAGGATGATGCTTACTTTTTCCATGATGTGCGTGGGCTCCCGAATAGTTTCTTAAAGTTAATTTTCGAAGTGAAATCGATGGCATTGCGGCGGAATAGATTGGTGGCAATTTTGGTAGCAATGGCGCTTACTATGACTATATCGGCGAATGCGACCCAGAATTCCCAGGGCTGCAATGAACCAAATGCTCCACGCAACATGACGGCGATTGGCGCGCTCGGCGGGAAGTATGTTAAGACGTATGTCATAGTTTGCGGCTCGCCCGCGAAGCTGCCAATGAAGAAGATTGGAAGAATGGTCAAAATAATAATAACTGACGAGAACGAGTTAGCATCTTTCGCAGTTGGCGAGACGGCACCGATTGTGACGCAAAATGATGTGAAGAGATAATATGAAGCGATTAGGAACGCCGCATATTGCGTGAGACTAATTGGGTCGAACTTGAGCTCGATATCGAATGGTAACGCATTATAAAGAACGCCGAGTCGATATAGTACGACGATTGGAATAATCAAAACAATTAACTGAATGAGACCAAGTATCATGAGCGAAATTATTTTTCCGACAATGAGGTTGGTTGGATTTATACTTGTAAGCACTAGTTCGCTAATGCGGTTCTCTTTTTCTTCGGTCATCGCGGCGATAATGCGGTTGCCAAGAACTACGATGAGCAAATAGAACATGGCCAAAGCAAGCGCTGGGGCGACGATTTTGCTGATATTCTCGGCTAGGTCGACTTCATGGTTATCTTGCTTGTCGAAAGTCGTTGAGTCGTAACTAACGGAGTTTGTGATGACGGCGAAATCGATAACGGAGACGCTTTCGAGTGCACTAGTACTAAGCAAAGTGCGAATCGGTGTCGAGTAGTCGTCTAGCAGCGAGACGCTTTCTGGTTTTGAATATATTTCTACGGTTGGATTTTCGGCAAAATTCTTTGGAATATAATAGAAAACGTCGATTTTTTCGGATTTAACATCCTCGATACCAGCTGTTTTATCGTCGTAAATGACTAATGCTTGTTCTTCTTCGTTAGCATTGATGAATCTCGTGGTTTTTAGGTATTTAGCTTCGTCGTAGACGGCGAGAGTCATATCGGTAGTATCGCTACCACCTTCGAGACTTTCTCCAGCTTCGTAGCCAGCTAGAGCAGCAATGCCGATATATGCGCCGAGTAGGACTGGCACAAGAATGGCGGCCGCCCAGAAACTAGGTTTCTTGATGTTGCGTACGACTTCAAAGCGGATGACTTCCCATGTTTTATTCATTGTCGGCCTCCTCTTTTTCGCCGTATATTTCGACGAAGATTTCGTCGAGCGACTTGAAACGATATTTCTTGCGAACATCTGTGACGCTACCATAAGCTTTAGCGACGCCGTCTTTTAGTAGTAAGATGTGGTCGCAAAGTTTTTGAACTTCGTCCATGTAGTGAGTGATTAAGATGATGGTACTGCCACGTTGATGACATTCTTCGATAATTTCCATGAGGAGTTTGCGATTGACTGGATCAAAACCTTTGGTTGGTTCGTCGAGAATGAGGAGCTCCGGATCGTTCATGATGGTGATGCCGAGCTGGACTTTTTGCTGCATGCCTTGCGAAAGTTTGCTGATTTTAGTTTTGACATGGTCTTCTAGGTTGACGCGTTTGAGGTAATTCATGCTCCATTCTTTTGGATTTTTGAGGCCTTTAAGACGACCAAAATAAATCATGGTGTCGATGACACTTTCTTTTTTGTAAAGGCCACGCTCTTCTGGAAGATAGCCGATGCGGATTTTATCGCCAGGAGTGAATTTTTTGCCGTTGATAAGAAGTTTGCCGCCAGTTGGTTCGTAGAGCCCAAGCAGTGCGCGGATGGTAGTGGTTTTGCCGCAACCGTTGCTACCGAGAAGACCGAATGTTTCTCCCTGTTTGACGTCAAAGGAGAGGTCTTTTATGACGGTATTGCCTGCGAAAACCATTTTGAAGTGTTTGACTTCGATAATATTTGGCGCAGTTTTACTAATCATACTGCTGTTATTTTACCATTTTACAGATAGATTGTAGAGTGTTTGTGAAAAAATATCGTGCTCGTGCTTTTTCGCTTTCGCGTGGTTGTTTATGATGGGCGCATGAAAAAAGTTTTATGTGTATTTTTCAGTGTTTTTCTAAGTGTGGCGGTGGCTGGTTTTTGCGGCGCAGAGTTGGTGCCGGTCGATGGCAGCGATAACTATATGGATAACGGCCAGGATGCCGGCGAATCGACCGATTGCGTAGAGATAGAGTTCATATTTGCGCGTGGTTCGGGCGCAGAGTATATGAATAGCGATATGTGGCTTAAGTACGAATCTGAGATGAGTAGACTAGCGCAAAGGTTGGGCTATTCTTATCGGATTACGGACGTAGTTTATCCTGCGGTATCAATTACGGATCCGCCAACTAATGCAATTGGTGCCTATGTTTCCGCTGGAAAATATTATGAGTTTGGTCGTAGCGTGCAAATCGGCGTGGATTGGCTTCGGGATTACTATACGAATGTTGTATTGCGCTGCCCTGATTCGCAGTGGGTTTTGACGGGATATTCTCAGGGATCGATGGTGGTTTCAGAGGCAGTGAAAACATTTCGATTTGATAAGGTTGTCTATATTGCACTATTTACCGATCCGCAACTATATTTGCCGGAAGGTGCGGGATTGTTCCCTGATGCCTGTAGCGGTAAAAATCTGTCGGAATATCGGGTGTATGTGCCGGTTTGTCGGACGCACGTTGGTCGGTTGAAGGCGCGGAACCCATATCAATATGGAGAACTATCTGGAAAATATGGATTATGGTGCGGTCGCGATGATTATATTTGCGGGAGTACGAATGTGCCATGGTTAGTGTCTGGTCACACAAAATATGTCGAGCGAATTCCGCAGTTAGTGAGCATATTAAAGAAACGTTTGGCGCGTGCGTCTAGCGCTGGCGGTACGCGAGCGTTGAGTGTTAGTGGTGACGTGGAGGCGATCTTGTCTCTTGATGAATATTATGTAAAGCCGGGAGAAGATGTTCTTATTGATGCTTCGGATAGTTATAGCTATAACGCGGGGATTATGAACTATGAGTGGAGTATTGACGGCGAGGAATGGTGGAGTTCTGGAGATGTGTCTACTATCGTGCGGAACTATGCGGCTGAAGGTTCGCATACGATAAAATTGCGCGTGACGGATATGTTGGACGAGGCGGCTGAGGCGGAAGCTCTAATTTGGGTAACGTCTGATGATTTGGTGTTTTATGAGTTGTCGGCGCCAACAGAGATTTCCGCTAGAATCGATGGTAGCGATGTTGTTTTGGAATGGGGAATACATCCTGCTTCGGCATATTATGTGTATCTGCGAATAAATGGATATGATTTGGGCTACGCTGATGCTTCGCAGGGTTCTGTGCGCGTAAGTGATGTAGATTTAGCCGATTCGGACACGGAATTGTCGGTGGCGTGGTTGACCGGAAAAATGAACTTAAGTGAATTTACGTCTGTTAATTTAGCGAATATTGTCGTCGATGATCCGATTGTCGCGCCAAACACGGCCGTGAGCTTTGCGGATGGTATTTTGCCATTTTTTACTATATTTACTTGTTTAGCGGCGGTTAGGAGGATTATGTGAGCATAAAAAATCTGCCACCAGTGGCGGCAGACTCTTTAAAGCGAGGTCCGCTAGGCCTCGAATAGTGTCCAGGCCAAGGACTTGGTGTCGAATTCGAGTGTGCACTCGCGACGACCAATGGCGCATTTGAAGATATGCTTGGCGGTATCGCCAATAAACTTAATGCGCTCGGAGAGAGTTTCGGTAATTTCTACCTCGTCTTCTCCTCCCTTGCGGAAGTATAGCGGTTGGCATGGGATGCGGCTGTAATTGAACAGCGCCATGACCTCTACTTTCTCGCCTTTTTGAGCTGGATTGTTAATAATGTTTTTCATAAATTACTCCTTGAATTTGATTAAATTTTTTGGAGTCATTTATGTGAGCCATGAATTTCGGCTCGGTGCCACCCATACAATGACGAATATGGATGACGGCGTATACTCCGACAATCAGTGACCGAAGTGTGATGTCGTACTT
>JAEEGL016894790.1_pt1 | contig 33105 bp, 30 predicted proteins | sample 9134231 | NCBI WGS metagenome assembly JAEEGL01 (sample SAMN16246548, study PRJNA631951) | gut metagenome | biome: gut microbiome; feature: rumen; material: fiber-attached | host: Bos | place: Iran: Karaj | collected 2018-10 | reverse complement strand
GTCCGTGCCCTGGCCAAGGTCAAAATAGACGATATTGATGGAGTACACCTTTTGCACCTTCTCATAGCCATCACCCAGCTCCATGTACTCCGTGATGGCCTTTGACGTGCCAGAGAGCATACGGTGGAAATAGCCGTACTCACGCTCATTCTGCACCTCAATAATCATCTTCCGACCGTCCTTGTCCTCGCACATGATGTCCACGCGGTTGTACTTGTCGTTGGCATCGGCCTGATTGCCCTCGCTCTCCAAGAACTGATGTATCTTGATGTCCTGTTCAAGCAGTACAGACAAGAAGCCCTCCAGCACAACATGGTTGGCCTTGTTGCGCAGCAGACGTTTCATCGCCCAGTCGAATCTGATGTACTTGCTCATAACGTCTGCAAATGTAAATATTTTCCCGCAGACTGCCAAACTTTTGGCTGGTTTTCAGCATTTTTTTGCTTTTTTCGCGTCTTTTCAGCTAACTTGAATGATTCTTGCGTCCCGTTCTTGCTCTGGCAAGCAAACAAGTTCGAGTGGGTGTCATTTGCGTAGCGCTATTGATCGGCGCGGTGACTCAGCGACTCCATGCCTTCCTATATATTAATAATGTAGAAAAAGCAGGGGCGTTAACAAAAACGCCTTTTTATGTCGGAAAAAGAAGATTTTTGAAAAAAAACTCTTACATAAGCAAGGCGAATGAAAAAAAAGTCGTAACTTTGCACCCGATAGCAGGAAGAACCGAAAGCAGGGAGCTATACTCCTTGCCGAAGTGAAACCTGACAGGCCGTTGAGGCGGCCATATCATGCCGACTTTGCCCATTAGGGCAGTGAAGGTGTGAATAACATTGTGGGACGGCGTCTTACAACGCATTGTTTTTGATTCCTTGAACGTAGGAAACTCAATGAACCAGTCGAAAACATTGCAGAGGAGACGCTCGCAAGACGTGGTATTAATAACCCCGTCAGTGTGCGGCGAGGCTCGGGTAGCCTCAAACGCACACTTTACGGGTGTAATAAATACCAAAGGCGTGAGCGTCATTTTTCTGTTTGTTTACTGGAAAGGTTTTTCCTACGACCTAAGGAATGAACAAGCAGAGTGAGGGTTCACGCTCTTTTTGTGTCCTTAGGTCACCTCCGACCGAGTTTCCCCAGAAATCATTGAGGAGAGGAAAGAGCTGTTTCGCTGGTTCTCAGTAACACCGGCCACCAGACCGACTGTTGACAGGTTTACAAGCTGTCCGGAACGAGGATGCTTTTATCCAAGGCATTCATCGAGAATCTGCAAGAGCCATTCTTGCCAGCAACGTAGCCAAGTGGTAATCAATGATTCGTTAAGCTCGCAATGAGCTGGCGGATAAGAGGAAAGTATGTCTATGAGCGAAAGGAAAAACAGCCCTACGGAAAAGGCCCTGAAGATACGTTATCCGAAGCATTGGTATGTGATGTTTCATCTGGAGCCTGATGACATAGAAGCGAAGTTACAGCAGGAGAACGAAAAGCGGAAAGATAAAGGTCTGCGGCTCTTTGAATATTTCATCCCCTATCAGTTTCTTCCCAATGCAGAGCCGGATGCCTATGCCAAGGATGCTGCTTCCCAGAAAGAGCAGGCCGAGGCAAGCAATGACTTGCGCAAAGCTCTTCGCACCTATGTGTTCATCAAGGGTACCCTGAAGGAAATGGTTCGCCTCGTCAGCCAGGAATGGAACAGACAGTCGCGTCTTCAGCTGTTTTTCAGGCGAAGTCACGACGGGCACCATATTGTGATGGCAGAAAAGAAGATGCGTCAGTTCATCACCACCTGTTGCGAGAACCGCCAGCGCTTCACCTTCGGCCCGCCTATTGAAGACATCGAGTCCTACGACACCGTTGTCATCAAAAACGGAGTGTTCAAAGACACCGAAGCCAAGGTCATCGATGTCCAGCATACTGCCACCGGCATCAGTGTCACCCTCGGCATTCCCTTCTTCTGTGGCGAGAAGACGCTGCAGTTGAAGGACTATAAGACTTCCGACCTCAACCTTCCCCACACGGTAGAGACGCTCTTGAACGACAATTTCATTGCCCAAGTTGAAAAGAGCATCCTCACAGTCCTTGCCCATCGCATCAAGGGAATAGGCGACGGGGCCGACGGAGTCTCCGACGAGGCCATACTCAATCAGGTTTACCACTATAGCTATGTGCAGATGAACGACTCCTCCTCCCATCTACGTTTCCGCTGCATGCTCATCATCTGTGCAGCATTGCGTATGGATGACGACGGCCGTAAGGCCCTGGCCGACGAACTCAGTTCGATGCTTTCAAGCGGCAAAGTATTGTCAGAAACCGACACCGCCCTTATCCGTGCATCGTTGTATATCGCAACAGCCCATGTCGAATATCGGGCGATGGCCAAGGAATACTGGCAGACGCACAGGGAAGAAGAGACGCTGCTATGCCGCCTCATGCCGCTTGTCACACGCATCAGCCGGAAGTTTTTCAAACACCATAGAATCACACACTTTATCAGCGACTGAAACAAGAGACAGCTCGCTGTGACCATCACGAAACGATGCACTGGTACGTCCTCCGCACCACCCTGCGCCGCGAGATGAAAGCCGCATCCTTACTGGCCAACCACGGCATTCAGGCCTATGTGGCTCAGCAATACCAGAGCCGACAGAAAGACGGCAAAGAGATACGGAAGCTCGAGAACATCTTGCCCAATATGCTCTTCGCCCGTCTGTCGTCTCAGCAGTTTGAGGACATTTTCCACCGCCACAGCGGCTCCGCTTCTTCCCAGCTCGCACGCCAGTTGTCATTTGTCAGCTACTGCTACGACACCACCTACCGCAATGCTGAGAGCAAGGCAGAGCCCCTTGTCATCCCTGACGAGGAGATGCACAGTTTCATGCTGGCCACAGAAACATGCGAGAACGACTTTGATCTTCTGCCCCAGAGCCAGTATCCTAAGGGTGACATGGACGAGGTCCTTGTCGTCGGTGGCAAGTACAAGGGAGTCAGCGGCCGGATGATGGTGAATGCTGCAGGCCACAAGCGAATCCTTGTCCCCCTGAAGAATCTCATCACTATCAGGATGCCCCACATTCTTGACATGTACATACAAACAGTAAAGGTGAACGACGGTGAACAATAGCATCTATTACCATCGCCTTGACGACCTCGAGCAGTCCGTCATCAATGTCTTGCGCCACCGCAACAGAGCGGTCGACGTGAGCGACGGGGGCATGTCTCCTGCCGAAACCTCTTTCCGGCTTCATGAGCAAATCGTCGCCATGGGCAGCATTGACATCGGCGACGACACGGCCAACAGCCGTCTGATGTCCCTGCTGTTGCTCAGTGCCTGTCTCCAGCAGGACAAGGCAACTGTCGACACCCTCACCATGGAAATCCTGAAAGAGTTGCAGGGTAAAGACCAGGCTTCCACCAATGGCGAGGCCTACCTCTTTCTAAGTATGTTCTTTGCCACTCACAACCCCTGTTTCCGTACAGCAGGCAAACGCTATATCCAGCAGCACCCCGACGCTCCATCCACCCTGCAGCAGCTGTTTACGCAGGCAAAGAGAGTGACCGTCAGGGGTGGTGCCAAGAAAGTGAGGAATATCCGCCTGAAGCAGCAGTTGATGGACGAGGCCACTGAAAATGACATCTTCTGCGTGTCGCCGTCAGATACGATGACCGCCTGTCTCACTGACAGCCAGCAGGAATACCGCCTTTGCACGATAGAAAAAGGCATCACCGACCCGCTGGAATATACGCGTCTGAAGGGCACACGCCGTCAGGAATACCGGCCACGTCCCACCGACGACACCCAACGCCTGCGCTGTCTGGGCGGCATGGCGGCATCGAGGATGGACCCCTCCTGGCTGTTGGCTGCCTATCATCTGCTGAAGGCCCGCTTCGCCACTGCCGAAGATCCCGCTGCCCAGATGACCATCCTTGAATCCATGTATCATGTGGCCGGCTGCGAAGGTCAACTGCTCATGCAGTCACTGAAGCAAGAATGCGACAGCCTCTTCGACCGACACTTCGGCCGGAGGGCCTTCCCTCATGGGCTGTTCTCCGATGAGCTGGCCACCGACCCGCTCTCTTACCGTCTTCAGTCTTGCCGCTATATGCCCATGCCCGGCAGCCATCTCTTCCAGAAAACTGTAGGCAGTACCCGGTGGCTGAGTGCCCTGAAGAACTGGGCAGACCGTCTTGAAGAACAGGACGGTGGCAGCTGGCATGACCTGTCCATCGCCGACAGCTTCCAGTTGCATCTCTGCATCCTGCGTACTGGCTGCCTTCACGTGGCCAAGGAGAACAAGCGCAAGGCTATAGCCTACAGGAACCGTATCAATGCCACCTCCTTCGATCTCTACCTGCAGCTCATCAGCTCCAAGCATCCGGAGCCGGCAGCGCTGGTCAGCTGCTACCATGTGCTCCGCGAACTGAAGCCCGACATCGCCACCAACGAGAGCCGCTATGAGGAGTTCATGCGCATCGTCGCCAAACGGCAGTCTACCCTCGCCCCCGCCTCCCTCGAATGGCTCCAACTCGAAGAACTCCTGGCCGACTACAAACAGCTGAACACAGACCGCAGGACATATAAGCTCGTCTGCAAAGACCCTGATGTACGAGCCTTTCGGTAGCAAGCGGCAGAGCCGAGCGCGTGTAGCGTCGCAGACATTATAATTTACGAGTCATTCGCTTCCATTCTTGCGTCCCTTCGGTAGCAAGCAGCAGAGCCGAGCGCACGTAGCGGCGCAGCCATCATACACATGAACCAAAGCTGTTCTCGGACAATATTGTCATGCTTTTCTCTCATGTACCTGAATTTACGGCATCTACTGCATTATTCACTCCTTACGTCAGCGCGAATGTACATAGGCTCTGTGTACTTTTAGCGGATGTTCACTTTTCCCGGCCGGTGTCATTCCGTAAAAAAATAGGCGCCACGCCTCCAAAACAGTCACGTAGGACTGCCACTATAACTTCAATTTTAACTCCCACTTTTACTCCCATTTTAATTTCCATTTCCTTAAAATGCCGTCATTATCTATTTAGGGGCGGGGGAAACCGCTGGTCTCTCATAAGTTAAAAGGTTCAATAACACAGCGGGCCTGCCCTTCTTTAAAATAAAACAATTTAATTAGGAAAAGACAAACAAAAACCAAGTAACTAATATACAAATATGGTGGTGAAACAGCCTCGCAGCAGTAACCTAGAGCTATATCGCATTCTCTGTATGCTGATGATTGTAGCTCATCATTATGTCGTTAATAGCGGATTGACTGGTGTGGATGGAGTACTCGTTACGGAGCCAACCGCTGCTAACAGCCTGTTTTTATCCATCTTCGGGGCATGGGGTAAAACTGGGATTAACTGTTTCTTGATGATAACCGGTTACTTTATGTGTACTAGTAGGATAACAGTACGTAAGTTCGTGAAACTGTTAGGCCAAATATATCTGTATCACCTACTGCTTTACCCTATCTTACTCATCGCTGGTTATGAATCGCTATCTCTGATTCGCATTGCGAAACTGATAATGCCGACTTGGGGGTTTACAAACAACTTTACAGGCTGTTTCATTGGTTTTTGGTTAACGATTCCATTCTTGAATATTTTGGTACAGAACATGAATAAAAGGCAGCATGAGTTGCTACTGCTACTTTTGTTGGCAATGTTCACGCTATTAGGAAGTATCCCCACTTTTCGCGTCACTATTAATTATGTGACATGGTTCGGCATCATTTACTTCATAGCATCGTATATTCGCTTATACCCACAACATATTTTTGAACGTGGAAACCTTTGGGGCTGGCTGACTTTAGCAAATGTGCTGTTAGCTATAACCAGCATTTGGGGATTACGCTTCTTTTTTGGTACTACAGGTGCAAAGTATAGTTATTTCTTCATATCAGACAGCAACAGAATCTTCGCTTTGGCCATCGCTGTTTGTTCGTTCCTGTGGTTTAAGAATATGGATATCAAATATAGTAAGATTATTAATGCCTTTGGGGCTGGTACATTTGGCGTGCTGCTGATTCATGCCAACTCGGATGCCATGCGAGCATGGCTATGGAAGGACACAGTTGATGTGGTAGGGCACTATTCACTACCTTTAGGCCAGCTTGCATTATTCAGTATCGGAGTTATTCTTGCCGTATTCATTATATGTAACCTTATAGACCAATTGCGCATAGCCACTATAGAAAGGTGGTTCTTCAATTGGTATGACCGTAAACTATCTGCCAAGGCAGATGCTCTAGTAAGCAAAATCTCACAATAATAATATGAACAACAAGACTATCACAGTAACCTCCCCGTTACTGCCCAATCTTGATGACTTCCACAAGATGCTCCAGGAAATCTGGGACTCAAAGTGGATTACCAACAATGGTAGCTACCACAAGCAGTTAGAGAAGGCTTTGGCCGAATACCTGAAGGTACCATACGTCAGCTTGTTCACCAACGGCACCCTGCCGTTGATCACCGCCCTACAGGCTCTGCGCATCACAGGCGAAGTCATCACCACCCCCTATAGCTTTGTGGCCACCACCCATGCTCTCTGGTGGAACGGCATCAAGCCCGTCTTCGTTGACATCGACTGGAAGACAGGCTGCATCGACCCCAACAAGATTGAGACCGCCATCACCCCCAAGACCACGGCCATCATGCCCGTCCATGTCTATGGCAAACCATGCGACACCGAGGCCATTCAGCAGATTGCCGACAAGTACGGCCTGAAGGTCATCTACGATGCCGCCCATGCCTTCGGTGTGGAGGTCAACGGCGAGAGCATCCTTAATGCCGGCGACATGTCGACACTCAGCTTCCATGCCACGAAGGTCTACAACACCATCGAGGGTGGCGCCATGGTCATGCACGACGAGAAAACCAAGGCACGCATCGACTACCTGAAGAACTTCGGCTTTGCAGGTGAGACCGAGGTCGTAGCTCCCGGCATCAACTCGAAGATGGACGAGATGCGCAGCGCCTACGGCCTGCTGAACCTCAGGCAGGTCGATGCCGCCATCGAGGCTCGCCATCAGGTCGCCATCAAGTACCGCGAGGCACTGAGGAATGTTGACGGCATAGAGTTTTGGGACGATCTCCCAGGTGTAAAGCACAACTACTCCTACTTCCCCATCTTCGTCCATCAGAAGACATATGGCATGACCCGTGACGACCTGTATTTCAAGATGAAGGAACAGGGCATCTTAGGTAGAAGGTATTTCTATCCGCTTATCAGCGATTTTACCCCATATCGTGGTTTGCCCAGTGCAACGAAGGAGAACCTGCCCGTTGCCACCGAGATGGCCCGCGAGGTCATCTGCCTGCCCATGCATCATGCATTGACAAATGAGGATATAGATAGAATCCTCAGTTGCATTATGAGGTCGTAAATCGATGAAAATGACGGTTGCCATACCTTGCTATCACTTGTGAAGGCAGAATTACGCCGTTCTTAAGTCTATCATTACCCAAGCAAGTCAAAAGGCTATTTGTATTTTAAATTAAAACGAGCAAAGATATATGATAAAGACATCAATGGTTGCGGACAGCATCAAGCTGTCATTAGTGCGCAGCCTTTTCAACGAGGCTAAGAAATATGATGACGTGATAGACTTCACATTGGGCGACCCCGATGTACAGACGCATCAGGCCATCAAAGATGCGGCATGTGACTCCATTCAGCAGGGAAAGACCCGATATTCGCAAAATGCCGGTTTGTTGGAGCTGCGCCAGACCATTAGCAAGTATTATGAGCGCAGGGAGGGCTTTAGCTATGACCCTGCCTCAGAGGTAATGGTGGCGGTTGGAGCAATGGAAGGTCTCTATCTGGCTCTTATCTCCATGCTGAATCCTGGTGATGAAGTGATTATTCCGGCTCCTTACTACGTCAACTATACTCAGATGGTTCGAATGTGTCATGCCATTCCTGTCATCGTTGACAATCCAGAACGAACGGATTTGACGTTTGACGTGGCTGACATTGAGAAGGCAATCACATCTAAAACACGTGCCATCATGATCAATACGCCATCCAATCCTTCAGGCCGTATTATTCCGCAGGATAAGATTGCTGCTATTGCTGAACTGGCAAAGAGGCATAACCTGGTGGTTATTTCCGATGAGGTTTACAAATGCTTGATTTATGATAATGCCTCCTTCAAGAGCATTGTTGCCATCGACGGCATGCGTGAGCGCACCATCCTCATCAACTCCCTTTCGAAGGAGTTCTGCATGACTGGCTATCGCATCGGATACGTTCTTGCCCCGGAAGAAATCATAGCCGCTATGACGAAGCTACAGGAGAACGTCTGCGCCTGTGCACCGCTGCCCTCGCAGTATGCTGCCATCAAGGCATTGAGTGGCGACGAGGACTACTCCAAGAACATGGTCGATATCTTCACGGAGCGCAGGAACGTCCTTTATGAAGGCTTGAGTAAGATTGAGAAGTTCAGTGTCAAGGCCCCGGAGGCCACTTTCTACATGATGGTGGATATCTCCAAGACAGGAATGGACTCCATCGACTTCTGCTATGCCCTGCTTCGTGGTGCCCATGTGGCAGCTGTGCCAGGTGTAACTTACGGCCAGTGTTGTAATCACTATATTCGTATAGCTTTCACTCTTGATATAGAGAAGATTAAGGAAGGCGTACGTCGCATAGAGCAATTTATAGATAATTATGTCTTATGAGGATTGCGCTTGTTTCTTTTTATGCAGTTACCAATATTGGTGACAAGATTTTAACAGATTGTGTTTCCAAAATGCTAACAGATTGGGGACATTCCGTTAAAATAGTCGATATAAATGGACGAAGTATTATATATGATAGTGATTCTGAAGATATCCGCATCGCAAAAAAACACATATCGGAGCAAATAAAAAAAAACCGAAAAAAATATATTGAGCATTTCAATAAAGAATTGTGCTCTTGTGATTTGGTTATATTTGCAGGTGGCGCGATATTAGATTTGAAGTCAGATTACGTAGCAGAAAACATTTTTACAATTGTAAAAGTAGCAGAGAATATGAATATTCCTGTTGCATTTAATTCAGTGGGGTTTTTCGGGAATGATATTAATGGAGCAGATGGGCGGTTCATACGCGATGCTTTGCTATCTCCGAATGTAAAATGGCTTTCCGTTAGAGAACGTGCTGACGATATGATGCACATTTTAAAGGGAGAAAAAAACTTTTCTGTTTGCTGTGATCCAGCCGTCTGGGCCAAGAATGTCTATAGTCCTATTTCGCTTCCCTCATATACGCATAAATATTTAAGCAATAAAAGAGTTATTGGTCTTAATCCAATATATGATAGCGCGTTTAGTCTAACAAGAAAGGAAAAAATTGATATAAAAAAAATATACTATGGTCTCTATTTATATTTGACAGAGCGGGGATGCAAATGTCTTTTCTTTATAAATGGACCACAGCGTGATGTGGAATTCATTAATTCTTTTAAGGAGCAATACGGGATACCATCTGGCTCTTTCCTTAACAATGAAATTACTCGTGATGGCAAGCTATTCCTCTCTACTTTATCACAATTTTCGTTAGTAATAAGTTCCAGATTACATACCTCAATTTGTTGCTATTCACTTAAGATTCCAACCCTCTCTATATCTTGGGATAAAAAAATAAATGAGTTCTATGGTAATATTGGAAGAAAAAAATGGATATTGGATGAAAACGACATTAGCAAGATATCAGATAAAATTGAAAATGCATTGGCAACGGGATATGATGTAAGCCACTATGATGCATATAATAATACGGTCAAATTATTTTTAAAAACAGTTTTAAATGAAATAGATAAATGAAAAGAGTTCTAATGCTTGGTGGCAGCATCTACCAGACCTATGCCATCAAGGCGGCAAGGGAGATGGGCTATTATGTCATCACCTGTGACTATCTGCCCTCAAACCCGGGTCACCAGTTTGCCCATGAATACCATAATGTCAGCACTACCGACAAAGAGGCCGTGCTGGCTCTGGCAAGGGAGTTGAAGGTCGATGGCGTGGTAGCCTACGCCAGCGACCCTGCTGCACCCACGGCAGCATACGTCTGCGAAAAGTTGGGACTGCCTACCAGTCCCTATAAGTCCGTAGAGATACTCAGCAAGAAGCATCTCTTCCGCAAGTACCTCACTGAGCATGGCTTCAATGTGCCCCGTGCCAAGAGCTACACCACCTACGAAGAGGCAGAAAAAGATTTATCTTCATTCCACCTGCCCGTCATGGTAAAGCCCGTTGACTCCTCAGGTAGCAAGGGTATCAACAAGCTCACTGACCCGCAGCAGCTCAAAGCCTTCTTCGACGATGCCCTCAGCTACTCGCGCGACAAGATTGTGCTTATTGAGGAGTTCATCGTCAAGGCAGGGCCTCAGATTTCCGGCGATGCCTTCTCTGTTGATGGAAAGCTGGTCTTCCATTGTCTGGGCAACGAGTTCTATAGCACCAAGGTGGACAAGGACTTTGCCCCATTGGGCGAATGCTGGCCCACGGTGATGCCGCAGGAAGTCATCGACACGCTCGCAGCCGACCTGCAGCGTCTCATCACCTCACTAGGCATGAAGTCAACGGCTTATAATGTGGAAGCCATCTATGGCGAAGACGGCAAGGTGTATATCCTGGAGCTGGGCGCAAGGAGTGGAGGCAGCCTTATTCCTCAGATAACAGCCCTCGCCACAGGCGTCGACATGGTGCCATACGTCATCAAGGCAGCCCTTGGTGAGGATTGCTCCGAGCTGAAGATGGCGCCCGTCAAAGGCTATTGGTCAAACTATATGGCACATGCCAACGAGACAGGCAAATATGCAGGCATAGAGTATGACGAGACCTTCAAGGAGAACAACCTTGTAGACTTCGTGACCGACATCAAACATGGCGACCCAGTCCACAAATATCGCGATGCCCAGGACTGCGTAGGTGAACTGTTGCTGAAATACGACAGTGCAGAGCAGATGAATGACATTATTGAGAACATGGATAATTATGTTCATATTATAGTAGAATAGGATATGGATAGAATAGTAATAATAGGCACAAGTGTGGCAGCCAATAATATCTGTAAGTTTATAGAAAAATACAATCTTTTTGAAGTTGTCGGGTTTGCTGTCAACAAGGAATATCGTACGGTGGAAACTTATCTTGGTAAGCCTGTTTTTATCTTAGAAGAGTTAGACCGGATGATAAATAAATATCAGGACTATATATTCGTTGCCATACAATGGAACAGACTGAACTCAGATCGCCGCAAGGTTTATGAAAGTCTGAAGACTGAAGGCTATAGATTTGCCAATCTAATATCTCCATTAGCATCAATTAATGGAAGGCTTATCGGTGACAACTGTTGGATTACCGACTTTGTGTGTATAGATACAGACACAGTTATAGGGAGCAACGTGTTTGTAAAAGTCGGAGCCTTGGTTGGCGACCATACTTTGGTTGGCGACCATTGCTTTATTGGTGCAAAGTCGACGGTAGGTGGTGGCGTAAAGATTGGCGAACAAAGTTTTATTGGACTTGGAGCCATTGTTTTCGACGATACTACGGTCGGCAAAAAATGTATTGTTGGTGCTGCGACTGCACTGAAAAGAAATTTACCAGATTATTGCGTTTTCAAAACAAATTCAGAAAATTACATAGTTAAATCTTATCCAGAGGATGAAATAGAAAGTAAATTACAATTCAGGCTAAACATTCGATAGATGAGTATTTATATTAAGAAAGTAACAAGCCGCCATTAGAGCATAAGGCGATACACGTAAAAAAACATCAATTTACTTGGCCGGTTTAAATAAATAGTGTATTTTTGCATCGTTTTTACGCAATTACGACTATGGCATACTACATAAAACCCATTCCAACACTAACCGGCGAGGTCGCTCAGCGTTTCAATGAGCGGGCTGCTGAGGCAGAGGCGAACCGTGGTTCTATTGACTTCACGGAGCAGGTGGAGACGATGCGAAAAATATTAGCAGAGGCAAAGTTGGGCTAATAAATGGCATCGTTTCTTCAGCAGAATTTCGTATTCAGGCCAATGACCGAAGACATCGTTTCTTCGTGTCAGCCATACTTGTGTTCAAAGGACAATGAGATTGACAAGTTCTTCCATACGGAATTCAAGGATTACGATTACCAGTTATTAGGCAAGTCTTATTGTTTTGTCAGCAAGCATGAACCAAAGATTGCTGCTGCGTTTACCGTAGCAAATTCTTCCGTTCGTGTTGACAACATGCCAAAGTCAAAGCGAAACAAGCTGAACAGGAAAATACCCTTTGCTAAGCAGCGTTCCCAGTATCCTGCCGTCTTAGTTGCGCAATTGGCTGTTTTTTGATGGTTTTGAGGGGCTACATCTAGGGCGTGAGGTGCTGGATATGATAAAGGCTTGGTTCCTTGACCCTCTGAACAAAACAGGATGCCGGTATATCATAGTCGATGCTGTGAACAAAGAGAAAGTCCTAAAATTCTACCAGGACAATGGATTTGATTTCATCTTCTCTTCAGACGAAGAGGAGATGCAGTATATGACAAAATCTGAGAACGTGACTAACGGTGAGTTCTTCCGTGAGACCCGTCTCATGTGTTTCGACCTGATGCGTCTAAGCTCAAGTTTTTAATCCTTCTATTGACTAAACACTAATTCGTTTACCCCAGCGATTTGGTCTCTCCCCCAAAGGAGTGACCCTCTGTTGGTTTGTTTAAACGTTTAAAACGCAAATTATTCGCTTCATCTTCTCAAGAAATCAGAACGCTGAATCACAGCTCCTTAAGCAGGAATGATTCAGCATGAAGAAAACGACCAAAATAGATGGCAGAGTCACTAAAGAACAAAACTGTCAAGGGTGTCGCCTGGAGCGCAGCCGATGCTTTTTTGGGGCAAGGTGTAACATTTCTTGTCGGCATCGTGCTGGCTCGTTTATTGTCACCTGCCGAATACGGACTCATTGGGATATGCCTTATCTTTACTACAGTGCTCAGTGGTATTGTAGATAGCGGGTTCTCCACAGCCCTGATTCGAAAGAAAGACACAACAGACGACGATTACAACACAATGTTCGTTACCAACATGGTGATGAGTGTGATGCTTTTTGTCATATTGTGGTTCTGTTCGCCTTTAATAGCCATCTTTTTCAAACGTCCAGAACTGACGTCTTTAGTACGTGCTATGGGTCTCATCTTGATTCTCCAAGCACTCAGCATAACACAAGTTACCATCCTCACCAAGCGTATAGACTTTAAGACCAAGACAAAGGCTTCTGTTGTAGCTGCTGTGGGTAGCGGAATAGTGGGAATTTGCATGGCCTATATGGGCTATGGCGTTTGGTCGCTTGTTGGCCAACAATTAACAAACAAACTGCTTTACTCCATTTGCCTATGGCTGCTTAATCGCTGGTTGCCCAATGCCACATTTAGTCATGATAGTTTTCACTACATGTGGGGATTTGGTTGGAAGATGATGCTTTCTGGGCTTTTAAATAACATTTGGAACCAACTCTATCAAGTAGTAGTTGGCAAATGCTATAATCCAGCTACATTGGGACAGTACTCTCGATCGAAGGAGTATGCCAACCTTTTCTCAGCCAATTTTACTGCAATTGTGCAAAGAGTGACCTATCCAGCACTCTCCGCCCTTCAAGATGACAAGATGCGAATGACAGCTGCCTATAGACGCATCATAAAGTTGTCGATGTTTGTTACGGCAGTGAGTATGATTAGTATGGGAGCTGTGGCTGAACCCTTTCTGTATTGTTTCATAGGGCCTCAATGGCACGATGCTGCCACCTATCTGCCTCTTATCTGTATCAGTATGTCGCTCTATCCTCTCCATGCCATCAACCTGAATATGTTGCAAGTGCAAGGACGTAGCGACATTTTCCTATACCTTGAAATCGTTAAGAAAGTTATCAGCATCGGGCCTTTACTTCTTGGTGTTTTCGTTGGCGTGTATTCGATGCTTGTCGGCAGTATTGTAGCTGGTTTTGCAGCTTACTTCCTTAATTCATATTATACAGGTCGCAGTCTTAAATACACATCATGGATGCAACTAAAAGATGTTGCTCCGTCCTATGGCGTGGCTTTCGTCATAGCCATAGCAGTATATTTCATTAAGTATCTTCCTTTGTCAGCCTACATTATCCTCCTTGTTCAGGTTGTTGTGGGTATATGTGTGTTCTTTTGTATTTGTGAACTGCTGCATATTGAAGAATACGGTGAACTAAAAGAACTGTCGAAAAGTTTTTTGAAAAAAGTATTACGATAAATGGAAAATGAAAGATATATGGTGCGGGTCAGTTGCATGACTTACAACCAAAGCCCATACATACTGCAGACACTTGATGGCTTTTGTTCTCAACAAACGAAATTTCCTTTTGTCTGTACTGTTGTGGACGATGCAAGCCAGGACGGAGAACCTTGTATAATAAGCAAATACATGCAAGACCATTTCAGCCTAGATGAACTGTCTGTGGCGTATTTTGAAGAAACTGAAGACTACACGATGACATTTGCTCGTCATAAGACAAATAAAGAATGTCACTTTGCTGTGATTCTTCTAAAGTATAATCATTTCCAGACACAGAAAACAGACCAGAAACTGTCGTATATAGCAAGGTGGACTGACGCATCAAAATATTTGGCAATCTGTGAAGGTGATGATTATTGGACAGATCCTCTAAAGTTGCAAAAGCAAGTCGACTTCTTAGAAGCACATCCTGACTGTAACCTTGTATACACAGATGTGAATGGTTACTACCAGAAAGACAAGAAAATGACAGAAGGTTTCTTTGGACATGGCATTTACCGTCGTCGTAAGGATACTCATCGAGACATTATCATGTGGGGATGGTTTTTGGCGCCCTGCACCTGGGTATATAGGAATGGTATTGTAGTGTATCCCGAACAGAAAAAAAAAGAACTCTTTTATGGTGATATTTTTGTGTTGCTCTCATTGAGCAAGAATGGTCATATTCACTATATTGACGAGCCAACAGCTGTTTATCGCATATTAGAGGAGAGTGCAAGCCATACAAAAGATCCTGTCAAGAAATTCAATTTCTGGAAAAGAGGAAGAGCTACAAGAGCCTCTTTTGCTGCAAAGCAGCCCTTTTGGTTCAGAGCGAAGTTTTTCTTATTTAATGCCACTCTAGCTATAAGAGCTATAGTGACAAAAAAAGAATTTTCTCAAACAGGTAGTTATTTATCTATGCTTAAAGGTGAATTGGGATTATTATTTAAATCCATAGATTGATAGACATGGGATATATTATTTCTAGTAAAAGAGCAAATATGGGAATATCAAATATGTACGGTGATATATTTCTCATAATAAAGCATTTATGCTTTTTCTTTTCATTTTTGTTAATGTTGCTTCCAGACATTACAAATAAAGTTTTAGCCGACTATCATTTATATATATATGGTCTTTTACTTGTCATAGAGGTTATGCAGGTCAAAGCAATATCCCTTTATTCTATTTGGATTGCAGGATTTGTTTATATGATTTTGTCGGAAATGATACTATTTCCAGGGGGAAGTGAATATAATATAACAGTTAGATATGTTCTATTGGCAAATAATTTAGTATTATTAGGCTATTCTATTGGCCGAAACAAAAAGTTTTTCCAATATAAGCAAACTCGTTTATCAACAAATTCGCAATTGTTCCCTTTTCTCTTGCTTTTTCTCACAATATTCTATATTTACAACACCTACACGTCAGTAGTCGCGAGCTATGCTTATGGGCGCCAATTAGTATCCACGACGGGAAGCGGTACATTGCTAGGTACACTAAATAGCTCAGTAGGTATTATTTTGCCTTCTTTGATTGCCTATTATGTTGTACACATCAGAAAAAGTTCAAAGTGGATTGCCTTATTGTTAGTTTTGCCATTTTTTTTATTTATATTCATATTAGCTACACGTTTTAAACTCCTCTTTTCTGTTTTGCCTTTTTTCTTAATTAGCGGTTTCCTAAATTTTAACAAAATCACGTTAAAATCCACACTTTACTTAATTCTTATTATTATAGTTCTTGTTTTGTCTTCACTATTTACTCGTACTAATAGAAACGAATCATACTCAATAGGCTTTGGAAGTCTATTAGAATTATTTGAATTGGAAGATTCAAAAAGTAGTTTTGCTGAAAGAATTGCTCAGAATTGCTCACCTGAGGGCTGCGTAGAAATGACACATCTATCGGAACGTTATTTCGAAAACCATGATTACACCTATGGTAAAAGTATTGGTTTTATATCATATTTTTGGATTCCAAGAGCAGTTTGGCCTGACAAACCAACACAGATAGACCATTGGCTTCCAAGATACTACAATCCGCAAATGCCAGATACGGCATCTACTGCTTCTGGATTTACGGGGGAGCTAAGGGCGGATTTTGGTTATTTTTCTTTGTTCCTTCTTTTCTTACTAGGTATCTTTCTAAAAAGATGTAACTACTATCTAATATATTACAACTATGGTAGAGCTGCTTGCTATGAATCAATCTATGCATCATTATTAATTCCAACAACTTTTTTTGCTCTTCGTGGTTTAAATTTGGCTATAACAACTTTTCTTTGCTCTTTCGCAGTATTAAAACTACTGTCCATCATTAAAGGAAAGAGTAATGAGTAAGAGATAAATGAGATGGTTTAGTTTAATTTCTACGATTATGAACATCCTAGTTAACTCATCCAACGCCAAAGGCGGTGGTGGCATACAAGTGACGGACTCTATTTGCTGTTTGTTGAACCAATACCCACGACACCATTTCATTGTTGTGCTATCAAGCTATTTTAGTAAGACAAAAGAACGAATAGCTGATTATAGCAATGTAACTCTTATAGAGCATAACATTAGCAATAGCTTTAAGACTTTATTGTTTGGACGTGATTCAGTACTAGATGGGCTTGTAGAACAGTATGCTGTTGATGCAGTGTTGACTGTTTTTGGGCCATCCAGATGGCAACCCAGATGTCCACATCTGTGTGGCTTTGCCAGACCACATCTTGTTTTGCCTGATTCTCCATTCTTTGCTCATGTTTCTTTAACAGATCGTCTGCGTTACAAAGTGTGGACATATTTCTTTAGGAAAAGTTCTAAGGTATTTTACACAGAGAACCCCTTTATTAGCAAACGCTTTCAGCGGCTAATGGGCAACAAAGTAAAGGTGCATACTGTTACCAACTATTACAATCAAGTATATGACCATCCGGAACAATGGGGTAATAGTTTCACATTGCCACCTTTTGAAGGAACAACTCTACTCACAATCTCAAGTTGGAACGAGCACAAAAATTTTCCTATCATGGTGGATATTTGCAGATATATGGAACGGCATCATCCTGACTTCTCTTTCCGTTTCGTGCTGACAATTCCAAAGGACAAGGCTTCTTTTATTCCAGAAGAATATCTCTCGCACTTTGTCATCCTCGGGCCTGTTGATGTGTCGGAGTGCCCACATTTGTATGAGCAAGCTGACATCATGCTACTTCCATCCTTGTTAGAATGTTTTTCAGCCACTTATCCTGAGGCTATGCGTATGGAGGTGCCAATCGTGACCACCGATTTAGAATTTGCCAAGGGGCTTTGTGGCGATGCTGCTTGTTACTACAGTGCTGTTGATGGAAAAGCTGCAGCAGATGCTATTTATCATGTAGTCACAGACAAGCCTTATGCACAAAAACTTGTAGAATTAGGAAAGGAACAGCTTAAACATTACGACAACTATGAGCAGCGGACAGCTAAGTTGATGGCTCTATTGGAGAAGATAGCTATAAGAAAAACTTAAATCATATAGTCAAAGCATGTAAGTGGCATGTCAATGAAGAAAAGAATACTCATAGTGAGTGCTGTGTTTCCACCCGAGCAGGTGACATCTGCATTCCTGAATTATGATTTGGCACACGAATTGGCCAAAAGATATGATGTGACGGTGTTGAGACCTTACCCAACGAGACCTATAGGTGCTAAGTTTGAAAAGGCGGAAGTAGAGGATAAGAGTTTTAAAACGATATTGACAAATTCATATACACATCCCCAGTCAGAACTCATAGGCCGATTTAAGGAAAGTAACGACTTCGGTAGGAAGAGCGTTGCATATATCAAGGAACACCATAACGAGATAGATTTCGTATATAATGACGGGTGGCAGCTGTTTGGATTGTATAGGGTAGTAAAAGTGTGCAAAAAATATGGCATACCGTATATGGTACCTATCCAGGATATTTATCCTGAGTGTTTGTTTACAAATAAAAACTATCCGGGTATTGTTAATTATATTATTAAGAGTATTTTGCTGCCCATTGACAAATACTATCAAAAACATGCGTCATGTGTTAGAACAATCTCTAATGAGATGCGTGACTATTTATCCTCAACGAGAAATGTACCAAAAGAAAACTATTTAGTAGTAGATAATTGGCAGAATGACGAGGATTTCCTGAAAGATTATCCCGCAAAACCAGCTGATGGGAAACTGACATTCGCTTACGTTGGCAGTATCAATAGTCATGCTAACGTAGTTTTGATGATAAAGGCCTTTGTGGAGGCTCATATAGAAAATGCGGAATTCAGGATCTATGGCGGTGGTAATAAAAAAGACTATTGTGTAGATTTGGTAAGACAACTTGGGGCGAAGAATATTGTCTTTGACATGGTGTCAAGGGATAAAGTGGCTTTCGTCCAGTCACAGGCAGATGTTTTGGTTTTGGCATTGCCTAAAGGGAATGGAAATCTTTGTTTGCCCTCTAAATTAACATCCTACATGCTTTCTGGAAAGCCTGTTTTGGCGAGTGTAGATGAAGATAGTGCTACCACCCGTATGCTGAATAGTTCAGGCGCTGGTATAGCTGTGTTACCTGATAGTCAAGAAGGGTTAAAGAAGGGTTTTAAGACCTTCGCCCAATTTAAAAAGGAACAGCTTGATGCAATGGGGGAGTCATCAAAGAAGTACGCAAAAAATTATTTAACGAGAGATGTCAATCTCAAACTTGTTGTGGACAAAATAAAATCGATTATAGAATAATGGAAGAACAGAAGATGCACGGTTTTAGAGCCTGGTTAGACTACCAGCTTAAGCATAATGACACGTTCTATCGCTTTTTCCAAACCACGGTCAGTTTTGGAATGAGAGTAATAGGATTCTTTGTGCCCATTGATAAGAAAATGATCCTGTTTAGTGCCCATAGCAGAAAGTACAATGACAGCCCTAAGACTATCTATGAGTATATGATAGCAAATCCAGCCTATAAGGATTATAAATATGTTTGGGCCTTAGAGGATCCTGAGCATGTAGAACTGCCAGGGCCGGCTATCAAAATAAAGGCAGATACCCCTAAGTATTTCATAACTTCGATGAAGGCGAAGTACTGGGTGACTTGTGTGAACATTGAGCGTCATCTTCATTACAAGAAAAAGAGACAACTCTACCTGAATACGTGGCATGGTTGTTCCATCAATCATTGCGGAAATGCTGTTCCTGGAAGAAAGGACTTTGACTTCACCGCAGTTGACTTTATGTGTTACGAGAGTGAGTACCATAAAGAAATCTTGATGCGAGACTTCCTAGCACGTGAAGAGGCGATGATTCCTACAGGTCTGCCCCGTAATGATGCTCTCTATCAAACCAATAAGGAAGAAATTCTTGAGCTGAAAAAGAAGATGGGTCTGCCATTGGATAAAAAGATCCTAATGTATGCTCCTACATGGAGAGACAGTACAGACAATGGCCAGACCTACGCTATTAAACCGCCCATCAATGTGGAATACTGGCAGAAAGAATTACAAGAAGACTATGTGATGATTCTTAGGACTCACGCATATACCACTAAACTGCTAGGTATAGAGTTCAATGACTTCATTAGAGACTTTACTTCATATCCTTCAATTAACGATATGTTTAAGGTGGCTGATGTCCTGATTAGTGATTATTCCTCTTGTATTGCAGATTTCTCGATTCTGGAGCGTCCTATTATTTGCTTTGCATACGATTACGAGGAGTATTGCCGTGTACGTGGCCTCTATCTGGATATGGAGAAAGACATGCCCAGTGGCGTGAAACGCACGGAACAGGAGGTTATTGCTCAAATCAAGTCAATGGACTATGATGAAGAATGCAAGAAAACCAAGGAAATGATTAAAGAGCGGATTACTGATATTGGTGGTCACGCTACTGAGATTTGTGTTCAGAAAATGTTTGGCAAATAAATGATAAAAACAGCAGTAATCATGGCCGCCGGAATGGGAACCCGGTTTGGTCATATAACGAATTTAATCCCCAAGGGCTTTATACCCTATAAGGAAAAACCTATGGTTATCCGCAGTATTGAAACACTCATTACCAGTGGAATAAAAAGGATTATCATTGGTACAGGCTACCACAAGGAGCACTATGAGGCTTTGATGGAGCAATATCCTCAAGTACAATGTGTATTCAGTCCTCGTTTTGCTGAGACCAACAGTATGTATACCCTTTGGAATTGCCGCGAGGCAATAGGGGGGGATAGTTTTATTCTTCTTGAATCAGACTTGGTTTTTGAGAAACTAGCAATTACATCCCTTTTGGAGTGCCCGTTTGATTCTGCCATGCTGATTACTCCTGTGACCAAATTCCAGGATCAGTATTATGTGCAGATGAACGAGAATTTTGAGTTGATTAACTGCTCAGTCAATAAGAATGAAATCACTCCATCAGGCGAACTTGTGGGTATTCATAAGATTAGCAATAGTTTCTACAAGATTCTCTGCTCTGAATATGAAAAGATTGTGGATAAGGAACCCAAACTTGGCTATGAATTCCAATTGTTAGATGTATCACAACGCATCACCCCGATGAATGTGCTAAAGGTTGATGGATTGCAGTGGTACGAAATAGATGACGTTCAGGATTTGAAATATGCAGAAGAAAATATCAAAATAGAATAATCAAATAAAATTCCATATCAATGGCAAAGAAAGTTTACCTTGGCATGATTGCAGACATCATGCATCCCGGATTAATTAACATCATCAACGAAGGAGCAAAATACGGTGATGTTATCATTGGCCTTTATACAGACAAGGCAATTGCAACGCACAAGCGTCTGCCTTATTTGACATACGAGCAGCGTGAGACAGTTGTACGTTCTATTCATGGTGTTTCAGACATAGTTCCCCAAGAGGATTGGAGCTATGTACCCAATCTGGTGAAATACAAACCTGATTATATCATCCACGGTGATGACTGGCAGCAAGGCCCGGACAAGTATATCCGTGATGAGGTTTTCAAAGTGATGGAAGCAATGGGCGGTAAGGTGATTGAAATTCCTTACACCAAAGGTATTACCTCCAGCGGCCTTGCTGAAGAACTAGAGTCTCTTGGCACTACACCTCAGGCACGTCTGAAGAGTCTCCGTCGTTTGATTACGGCTAAGCCTATTGTCCGTATCATGGAGAGTCATTGCGGTCTTACTGGCCTTATTATTGAACACACCAAGGTTGAGGTTGGCAATGAGGTTCGTGAGTTTGACGGTATGTGGGCTAGTTCCCTGACAGATTCAACCAGTAAGGGTAAGCCTGACATTGAGGCTGTTGACCTGACAACTCGCCTACACGACCTGAATGACTCGCTAGAGGTGACCACAAAGCCTGTTATCTATGATGGCGATACTGGTGGAAAGACCGAGCATTTTGTGTTCACCGTCCGTACTCTGGAGCGACTTGGTGTTTCTGCTGTTATCATAGAAGATAAGGTTGGCTTGAAGCAGAATAGCCTCTTTGGAACTGACGCAGTCCAGACCCAGGATTCCATTGAAGGATTCTGTTCCAAAATTCAGGCAGGTAAGGAAGCGCAGGTTACCCGTGACTTTATGATTATTGCCCGTTGTGAGTCTCTGATTGCTGGCAAGCCTGTTGAGGATGCTCTTGAGCGTTGCCATGCATACGTTGCTGCTGGTGCTGACGGTATCATGATTCATAGTAAGAATAAAGATGGTCAGGACATCAAAGAGTTCTGCCAGCGTTTCCGTGAAGTAGATAACCACACTCCTATTGTGGCTGTTCCTACTACCTACGGACAGTTCACTGAAGCTGAACTTGCAGAGTGGGGTATTAACATTGTGATTTATGCTAACCACATGTTGCGTAGTGCATATCCTGCTATGGTGAAGTGTGCGGAACGCATTCTCGAAACCACCCGTTGTCAGGAAGCTTCCGAAGAGTACTGCATGCCTATCAAGCAAATCTTAAACCTCATTCCAGGAACCAAGAAGAAATAAGGAAAGGAGCAGAACTATGATTAGACCTGAGTTTTTTATAGAGGCATTAAGAGAGAAAGGCATCGACTGCTTTGCGGGTGTACCTGACAGCCTACTGAAGAACATCTGTGCTTACATCACAGACCATTTTGATGCAGAGCATAACATCATTGCAGCCAACGAAGGTGCTGCAGTGGGACTTGCTGCCGGTCATTATTTGGCAACTGGACAGCCTGCATGTGTGTATATGCAGAATAGTGGTGAGGGTAATATCATCAACCCACTGGCGTCACTTACAGACCAGGAAGTATATAACATTCCTGTCCTCCTTCTGATTGGTTGGCGTGGACGTCCCGGTGTTCACGACGAACCCCAGCATATAAAACAGGGCAAGGTTACTACCGGCCTGCTGAATGTAATGGGCGTGAACTATGAGGTGCTTTCTAAAGAGGAAGACAAAGCTGCCAGGCAAATTGAGAAAGCAGCAAAGGCACTTACTAACAAAGAAGTCTTTGCGCTGTTGATTGAGAAAGACACCTTTGAAGACTACAAGCTACAGAACGTTGAGGTGAACGACCTTACTATGACTCGTGAAGAAGCCATCCAGACAGTTGCTGCTGCTCTTGATGAAAAGGATTGCATTGTCTCTACCACAGGTATGATTAGCCGTGAACTCTTTGAGTATCGTGCTGCTATGAATCAGGGGCACGAAAGAGATTTCTTGACTGTTGGCTCTATGGGACATGCTTCACAAATTGCTCTGGGTATTGCTATGGCTAAACCCGACCGAAGGGTGTGGTGTTTTGATGGAGATGGCGCTGTTATTATGCACATGGGCAGTATGGCTATTGTGGCCAACAAGGCCCCTAAAAACTATGTTCACGTGGTATTTAATAATGGTGCGCACGATTCTGTTGGCGGTCAACCCACTGTTGGTTTGAAGATTGATTTAGCTAAGATAGCAGAAGCAGTGGGCTATAAACGTACCATTTCTGTAAGTCTTAAATCACAGCTTGGAGTTGCTCTTGAGGCAGTAAAGGCTGTTGAAGGCCCAGTGCTTTTGGTGATTAATGTGAAAAAGGGCAACCGCAAAAATCTTGGCAGACCCACAACCACACCGATTGAAAATAAAGAAGCCTTGATGAACTTTCTTAAAAAAACAAAACTATGGAATTGAAAGATATAAAGATTAAACGCAATGTATTGCTGAATCCCGGACCGGCTACCACTACAGATAGAGTGAAGCTGGCACAGGTAGTTCCAGACATTTGCCCTCGTGAGAAAGAGTTTGCAGGCTTGATGAAAGGTCTGCGTAGTGATTTGTGTAAGGTTGCTCATGCCCCGGAACCGGAATATACATCTGTATTATTTTGTGGCTCAGGTACTATCAATATTGACATCTGCTTAAACTCTCTACTACCAGAAGGGAAAAAGATTTTGGTGGTAAACAATGGTGCGTATAGCACCCGTGCCGTAGAGGTATGTCAGCACTATGGTATGCCTCATATTGATCTCAAATCATCAGTGTTTGAGCGTCCGGATTTGGCTGAGGTTGAAAAGACGCTGAAAGAGAATCCTGATGTGGCTGTTGTTTATACCACCCATCATGAGACAGGTACTGGTGTTCTGAATCCTATTCGTGAGATTGGTGCTTTGGCACATAAATATGGTGCTATCTTTATTTGCGATACCACATCCTCATTGGGAATGATTCCTTTTGATATTGTGAAAGACAATGTGGACTTCTGTATGGCTTCTGCACAAAAAGGTATCATGGCAATGTCTGGATTGAGTTTCGTTATTGGTCGTAGGGACATTATCGAAGCTTCAAAAAACTATCCCACGCGCTCTTACTATTGCAATTTGTATTTGCAATATGATTATTTCGAGAAGACGGGTGAGATGCATTTCACTCCTCCTGTGCAGACTATCTATGCTACCATACAGGCTTTGAAGGAATACTTTGAGGTAGGAGAAGAAGCTAAGTTTGCTCGTCACCGTGCAGTGTTTAAGGCTATCAAAGAAGGTGTTGCGAGCATTGGATTGAAAGAAGCGATTAGAGATGAAATACAGTCCGGCCTTGTGGTATCCGTGCTTTATCCAGATGATCCCAAGTGGAACTTCGAAAAAGTTCATGATTATTGCTATGAGCGTGGGTTTACAATTTATCCTGGAAAGATTAGCACGACGAACACATTCCGTCTTTGTTCTTTAGGTACAATTACACCTGATGATATTAAGGATTTTATTCCTGTTTTAAATGCTGCAATAGAATCACTCCATGCGTAAACTATTATTTACAGGCGCTTCTGGTTTTCTGGGTTATAACATACGTCCCACACTGGAAAATAACTACGATGTCCACACCATTGGATTGACCGATGATGATGACATCAAAATGAATATAGCGAAAGAGATACCACCTATTAATACGCATTATGATGTGGTGCTCCATGCAGCAGGAAAGGCGCACACTGTTCCAAAAACGGAAGCGGAGAAACAGGTGTTTTATGATGTCAATTATCGCGGAACAATCAACCTTTGTCATGGTTTGGAAAAAGCTGGCGTGCCAAAGGCGCTCGTTTTTATCAGTACTGTAGCAGTATATGGCTGTGAGTATGGAGAACTGATTACGGAAGAGCATCCTCTCGATGGAAAGACCCCTTATGCCAGGAGTAAAATCTTAGCAGAAGAATTTCTAACCCAATGGTGTAAAGAGCATCATGTCGTGCTTTCCATCCTGCGTCCTTCATTGCTGGCAGGCAAGAATGCTCCAGGTAATCTCGGGGCGATGGTGAATGGCATCAAGAAAGGATTCTATATGAACATCGCAGGAGGTAAGGTTGTGAAGAGCATCTTGATGGCTGAGGATATTGCGAGGCTGCTGCCATTGCTGGAAGAGAAAGGTGGTATCTACAATGTGTGTGATACCAATCAGCCAACATTTGGTGAGCTGTCTGCCTCCGTTGCCAAACAGTTAGGTAAGCGCAAACCTTTCAGCATCCCTTACTGGATGGCATGGTGCATGGCCAAGTTTGGGGATCCACTTGGTGGTAAAATTCCTTTCAATAGTTATAAGCTGGAGAAGATGACGAAGTCACTGACGTTCAGCAATGAGAAGGCCCGCCGGGAGTTAGGCTGGGAACCTTTGGATGTGCTGGAGAACTACAAGGTTTAAGGGTTCAAGTAGTTATAACTAAGAATTTGAGAACTAAAGGTCGCTAGCTCGACATACGAAAAGCAATTGAAGAATTTTAATTCTATCTGTCAATCCTTTCTGCAACTTGTAAGGTTAGGAATTGGAACGGGGACGATTAATGATTCACAGTTAGTAGTTTGTGTTTCTGAAGATTGGGCCACATTAAAAGCTCTCGCCGATGCGCAAGGGCTTTCAGCAGTTGTACTGGATGGGCTAAATGAAATTAGAAGTAAGCACTTTGACAGGCTCGGCAACCAGAATGATGTAAGAGACGAACGGTCTCCTTCCCAGGTCTTTGTCTTGCAATGGATTGGGGAGGTGATGAAGAATTATGAAGCAAGGCATGCTAAGTATGAGAAAGCTATAAGCTCGTTGGCTGGTTTCTACAATCAGTACGGATACAAGATGATGGTGCTGAAGGGCTATGCTTGTGCTCTGAACTGGCCGCGACCGGAACATAGGCCGTGCGGGGATATAGATATTTGGCAGTTTGGAAAGCAAAAGGATGCTGATAGGGAATTGGTAAAAAAGAAAGGGCTTAAAATTGATAACAGTCACCATCACCATACAGTATTTGAATGGCAAGGATTTTCTGTAGAGAATCATTATGACTTTATTAATGTGCACCACCATCCGTCGAATGTCGCATTTGAAAAGCTTCTTAAGGAGCAAGGCCAGAATGATTCTTATCATGTTGAAGTGAATGGTGAAAAAGTCTATCTGCCAGCACCAAATCTGCATGCGCTGTTTTTGCTAAAACATGCCTTTATCGAATTTGCAGCAACAGGACTGAATCTTAGGCAATTACTTGACTGGGCTTTCTTTGTTAAAACTCACGTAGAAGAGGTTGATTGGACATGGCTGGAGGGAATATTAGCTGAATTCGGAATGAAACGCCTCTATGATGTGTTCAATGCTATCTGTGTAAGTGATTTAGGATTTGGTGTTTCAACATTCCCGAATGTTCAGTTTGATACGAATCTTAAGGATAGAGTGTTAAGTGAAATATTGAATCCGGAAACACCTAATAATAAGCCAAAGTATTTGCTATCAAGAGTAGCATGGAAATGGCATCGGTGGAAAGCAAACGAATGGAAACACGACCTATGTTACAAAGAGAGTATGTGGAGCGCTTTTTGGAGTGGCGTGTGGGGGCATCTGCTGAAACCAGGTTCGATATAATCGTTCTGAACTTATAACTTTTTGACAGTAAAAGATGGAATCAACAATTAGAATATATGTTTTAATATTTATATCACTCTTCGCAGTAGAACTTTTTTATTTCAAGCTTGCCGACAGGTTTAATATCATTGACAAGCCCAATGAGCGGAGCTCACATACAACCATAGTACTACGTGGAGGGGGCATCATCTTTACACTATCAATGATTGTGTGGGCCGTTATGATGCTAATGCAAGGGCAGAATGTTATGCCTTACCTTCCTTTCCTGGCTGGCTTGATAATTGTGGCGACTGTGAGCTTCTGGGATGACATACATTCCCTGCATGACAGCGTGCGGTTGGTGGCACAGTTTACTGCAATGGCACTGATGTTCTGGAGCATGGGGCTTTTCTCTGTTGAGAGTTTAGGGGTGAGTGTTGAGAGCCTGCTTGGGCGTGTAGTGTTGATGGGGGTAATCATCGTTGTGGCCCTGATAGTATGTGTGGGAGCAACGAACATCATCAACTTTATGGATGGCATCAATGGGATCACTGCGGGATATAGTCTGGTGGTGTTGTTTCCGCTGTTGCTTCTGAATCAAGGGATAGGCTTCATCGAGGAGTCGTATCTGATAGTGGCTATCCTTGGGGTGCTCGTCTTCTGCCTGTTTAACTTTCGGCCGAAGGGGAAGGCAAAGTGCTTTGCTGGGGATGTGGGCAGTATTGGAATCGCTTTCATCATGCTATTCGTGATAGGGAGACTCATCATCAAAACAGAGGATGTGACTTATATCATAGTATTGCTGGTTTATGGGGTCGATGGTTGCCTGACCATCATGCACCGAATCATGCTGCATGAGAACTTAGGTGAGGCGCATCGCAAACATGCCTATCAGCTGATGGCGAATGAACTGGGAATAGGACATGTACAGGTGTCACTGGTCTATATGGGCTTGCAGCTGGCAGTGTCCTTGGGCTTCATCTATCTGTGCCCTGACACGGTGCTGGCGCATTGGGGATACCTGATTGTCACAGGACTGATGCTCTGTGGAGCGTATGTCGTGTTTATGAAGAAATACTATCATCTGCACGAGGAATACCTAAAGAGTTTAGAGATGAAAGTTTAGTGTTTAGCGATATGGAAATACAACTAATCAATGATAACTTGCTGTCGGTGCTTCATTGGAAGGCAAGGGAGAATGAGCGCAGGCGCATGAACTTCGACCTGCGGACAACGCCGGAAGACACATCGCAGCGGATGCTGAACGCGCTGGAGGTGGGGACGCATGTCCCCATTCATCGTCATTTGACGACATCGGAGACGGTCATCTGCTTGGAGGGGTGTCTGGATGAGGTGTTCTACGAAGAGCTGCCGAACATGGATGCGGGCGGGCCTATTCACGATGGGGAGACAGCCATCGTGGAGAGCTGCTTCAAAGAGGTGGCACGCTTCCGCCTCTGTCCCAGAGAGAAACTGTACGGCATACAAGTGCCGCCTATGGCGTGGCATACGGTAGAGGTGCATGAGCCCAGCACGATACTGGAAGCGAAGGATGGGGCATATGGGAAGTAAGATGGCACGTATATGATAAAAGCAATATTATCAAAGATAAAAGCAAAATAGTCAATCAAATATTTGGCATTTCCGAAAGTAAATATTACTTTTGCATCCGAAAGTACTCAAAACTCTATGGCACAGATTGAATATATCACGGTAAAGAATGCCTCCAAGGCAACACTGAATAAGTTGCACAAGATTGGAGTTGAAAAAGCCAAACGCCTTCAGCGTATACAGGAACGTTGGGAGGCTGGAGAATATAGTGATGTAGAAATCATTCACGTCTGAATTAGATGGAGGATTTCGTCAAGCTTTTTTCTACGGATGAGGGCGATGTGTATCATATAACCCTCTCCGAAGATGACACCTTGTTGTCTGATGAAGTAAAGGATTGTATCAGAGGTACCAAACTTGTAGGTATTGACTTGAGAAGGCTTGTTGGTGACAACACAACAACTCTGGGGTTATTGGCTGCCATAGAAAACACTATCGCAGATTTCTTCATGGACCGTGAAGATGTTATGATTTTCTATTACTGTGATTTTCTGAACCCCATTCCTCATACAACTAAAAATGCAATGCCTCCACAAGAGTACAGGAGCCGCCTCTTTGAGAATTTGTTTAAAAGATATATTAAGCTTCATTCTGTTCGTAATGTCAATCTGTCCGTAATAACAGTAAATGGCATCGGTGAAACTTATTATTTTCATTTGATATACAAAGACATCCATTCGAAGTTTGCCTCGATTATCAGTCAGGACATTAAAGATGGCTTAAGCAAATAGCATTTTTCTTTTATTCAAATGGTTGCACCTTAAGGTGTGACCCTTTGGTGGATTACCGTTATAAAGGATTTTGGTCACTTTTAGTCTAGGATATCTTCTACGCTGCCTCTACTAACCCTCTACTTGTCCTCTATGTCAGTTGAATAGCCGGATACAAGCAGCGGAGCAGGGTTTGCCGATATTCCCAGCGTGGGAACAAAATATTCCCAGGCTGGGAATAAAATATTCCCACGCTGGGAACAAAATATTCCCAGGCTGGGAATAAAATATTCCCACGCTGGGAATTTTTCTGGGGGGACGAGATGTTTTTAAAAAGGGGCTTGATTATAATTCACGGAGTGGCATCATTCAAGAAAAGCATCGGTCTGTTAAAAGTGTACAGAACCGAGCGCACGGAAGTATTGTGAAACCATTTCTATCTCTTTAGCCTGCGGCGCTACGTAAATGTACATGAATGGCCATAAATGTCTCATAAATATTTACTAAATGATTATCCGCCATCAGGTGATGAAGAATGATGCCTACGGCATCGAGCGATGTCTCCCCGTCGATGATTCTATGTTACTGTGCAGCTATTGGGCAGCAACGCTTGCAGCGCCGGTTGCACTTCTTTGCGGATAATCATTTCATGAGAAATTATTGTAGAGGGAAAATAGAGGGAAATATTGATGGAGATTGTTGCAAAAGCCTAATAAATCGGTAACTCAACTGGCAAAGTGCAATCATTTAGTAGAGGTAGAACAAAAAATAGTTCTGTCAAAAATTAAAGAAAACAATATAAAAGAACCATTGAATTATGAGTGTATTTAAAGACAAGGTGCTGCTGATTACCGGCGGCACGGGTTCATTCGGCAATGCCGTGCTGAACAGATTTCTGAGAACGGACATTGGGGAGATACGTATCTTCTCGCGTGATGAAAAGAAACAGGACGACATGCGCCATGACTTCCAGGTAAGGATGCCGGAGGTGGCAAACAAGGTGAAGTTCTACATCGGCGACGTGAGGAACAGGTCGAACCTGAAGTATGCGATGAAGGGGGTGGACTACGTGTTCCACGCCGCTGCGCTGAAGCAGGTGCCGAGCTGTGAGTTCTTCCCGATGGAGGCGGTGAAGACGAATGTCATAGGTACGGACAACACGCTGGATGCTGCCATCGACGCGGGGGTGAAGTGCGTCATCTGCCTCTCGACGGACAAGGCGGCGTATCCCATTAACGCGATGGGCATCACGAAGGCCATCGAGGAGAAGATAGCGGTGGCGAAGAGCCGTAACAGCGGGCAGACGAAGATTTGCTGCACGCGATATGGTAACGTGATGTGCTCGCGTGGTTCGGTCATCCCCTTGTGGATAGACCAGATACGGAAGGGCAACCCCATCACGCTGACGGAGCCGAAGATGACGCGGTTCATCATGTCGCTGGAAGAGGCGGTGGACCTGGTGCTGTTTGCCTTCGAGCATGGTCAGAACGGCGACATCCTGGTGCAGAAGGCTCCGGCATGCACGATACAAACGCAGGCAGAGGCGGTGTGTGAGCTGTTCGGCGGCAAGAAGGAGGAGATCAAGGTCATCGGCATACGTCACGGCGAGAAGATGTATGAGACGCTGCTGACGAAGGAGGAGTGTGCGAAGGCTGAGGACATGGGTAACTTCTACCGCGTGCCGGCCGACAACCGCGACCTGAACTACGACAAGTTCTTCCGCGAGGGGGATGCCAAGCGGGCCACCATCGAGGAGTTCAACAGCGACAACACGCGGCGACTGAACCTGGAGGAGACAAAGGAGAAGATTGCTTCGCTGGAGTATATACAGAATGAACTGAACGGGGTGCCGAACATTGTGAAATAGTCCCGCAGAATCTTGAACAATTAAACGTTATTATGGCTGAATTTAAGAATAATGGGAAGCTGAAGCTTCTTATCATAGTTGGAACAAGACCAGAGATCATACGACTGGCGGCTGTGATTAACAAGTGTCGGAAGTACTTTGACTGCCTGCTGGCGCACACTGGGCAGAACTACGACTATAACCTGAACGGGGTGTTCTTCAAGGACTTGAAGTTGGCAGATCCCGACGTGTATATGGAGGCCGTGGGCAACGACCTAGGCGAGACGATGGGCAACATCATTGCCAAGAGCTACCAGCTGATGGTGGAGGTGAAGCCCGATGCCGTGCTGGTGCTGGGAGATACCAACAGCTGCCTCAGCGTGATTGGTGCTAAGCGCCTGCACATTCCCATCTTCCATATGGAGGCCGGTAATCGTTGCAAGGACGAGTGCCTGCCAGAGGAGACCAACCGCCGCATCGTGGATATCATCAGCGATGTGAATATGGCATACTCTGAGCATGCTCGCCGCTATTTGGCAGACACTGGTCTGCCGAAGGAGCGTACCTATGTCACTGGCAGTCCTATGGCCGAGGTGTTGCATGAGAACCTGGCAGAGATTGAGGCCAGCGACATTCATCAGCGTCTGGGGCTGGAGAAAGGAAAGTATATCCTCTTGTCTGCTCACCGTGAGGAGAACATCGACACGGAAAAGAACTTCCTCTCGCTGTTTACGGCCATCAACAAGATGGCTGAGAAGTATGACATGCCGATTCTCTACAGTTGTCATCCCCGCTCACGCAAGCGCCTTGAGGCAAGCGGCTTTGAGTTGGACAAGCGTGTTATCCAGCACGAGCCGCTGGGCTTCCATGACTACAACTGCCTGCAGATGAACGCCTTTGCAGTGGTGAGCGATAGTGGCACACTGCCTGAGGAAAGCAGTTTCTTCACCTCTGTTGGTCATCCATTTCCTGCTGTCTGCATTCGTACGTCAACAGAACGTCCGGAGGCATTGGACAAAGCATGCTTCATCATCGCAGGTATCGACGAGAAATCATTGCTCCAGGCAGTTGATACCGCTGTGTCATTGAATCAGAATGGTGACTATGGTATTCCTGTTCCTGACTACATCGAGGAGAATGTCTCTACCAAGGTGGTAAAGATGATCCAAAGCTATGTTGGCATTGTAAATAAGATGGTCTGGAGGAAGTTCTAATGAAGATACTAGTTACTGGTGCCAAAGGGTTCGTTGGTAAGAACCTTTGTGCAAACCTTCGCAATATTCAAGAGGGTAAAGATAAGACTCGTCCTGATTTGAAGATTGATGAGATCTTCGAGTATGATATTGATACCGACCCAACTTTGTTGGATGAGTACTGCCAAAAAGCAGACTTTGTCTTTAATTTGGCTGGGGTGAACAGGCCCAAGGAAACCACCGAGTTTATGGAGGGTAACTTCGGTTTTGCATCAACTTTGCTGGACACACTGAAGAAGTATGGGAATAAATGCCCTGTGATGCTGTCTTCTTCACAACAAGCCTCATTGACGGGGCGGTTTGGCAACTCAGAGTATGGACGCAGCAAGAAAGCGGGCGAAGACTTGTTCTTGGAGTACGAAAGGGAGTTCCTCTTGTCTGAACACGAATTACCAGAAATTGAACACGAATTTTCCATAAATAATGGTCTTAGGCCGAGGGTGCTGATATATCGGTTTCCGAACCTGTTTGGGAAGTGGTGCAGGCCGAACTATAACTCGGCGGTGGCCACGTTCTGCAACAACATTGCGAATGACCTGCCTATTCAGGTGAATGACCCGAGCGTGGAGCTGGAGCTGCTGTATATCGATGACCTTGTTCAGGAGATGCTGGATGCTATGTGCCCCCTCCCGACCTCCCCCGACAGGGGAGGAGAACACCGGTGTGAGTTCGATGGGGTGGAGGTCATTCCCAAAGAGGATGGGCGCTACTGCTACTGCCCTGTGACGCACAAGGTGACGCTGGGGCGCATCGTGGAGCTGCTGCATCAGTTTGCGGAGCAGCCGAAGACATTGATGATACCGGAGATTCCTGAAGGCTCGTTTGAGAAGAAGCTGTACTCAACGTTCCTGTCGTACCTGCCGAAGGAGAAGGTGGCATTCCCGTTGAAGATGAACGTGGACGACCGTGGTAGCTTCACGGAGCTGGTGCACACGCTGAACTGCGGACAGGTGAGCATCAATATCTCCAAGCCGGGCATCACCAAGGGGCAGCACTGGCATAACACGAAGTGGGAGTTCTTCATTGTGGTGAGCGGGCACGGACTGATACAGGAACGCAAGATTGGAACGGATGAGGTGATAGAATTCGAGGTGAGCGGCGATAATATCCAG
>JAEEGL015796856.1_pt1 | contig 33108 bp, 32 predicted proteins | sample 9134231 | NCBI WGS metagenome assembly JAEEGL01 (sample SAMN16246548, study PRJNA631951) | gut metagenome | biome: gut microbiome; feature: rumen; material: fiber-attached | host: Bos | place: Iran: Karaj | collected 2018-10 | reverse complement strand
TATGAGAAAAGCTGGTATGGGGATTCCCCTCTCAGTTACAAGTCTCACCCTTGAAGATGGGTCGCCTGAGCAAGGAGATTCTGAGCTTGGAGTTGATGTTCCAGACATGAGAGAAGGATTTGATGACAGAGATTCTGTTTCCACTGCTCAGCCTAGTATGAACGTGCATAAATCAAGAGTAACAAGGGTAAAGCACTATAGTATTCCTACTAAAAATGATGAACTGGAGAATATGAGGGAAATAGAAGATCGGTTATCAGAAGAGCCTGCTAAAGTGGCAGAAATCGACCTGCTGGATGATCCGGATTTTGATGATTTCGATGAGTTGGAGATGGACTGATGCGGAAACCAAATCGGACCAGAGATATTCCTTTATATGTCCGTGTTACGAAGGAAGAGGACGAGCTCATAGAACAAAGGATGAAAGAAGCCAAGATAGGAAATAAGAGTGCCTACATGAGAAAAATGGCAATAGATGGCTATGTTATCAATGTAGAGCTCAAAGAGATTGTTGAGGCAATACGGCTCCTCCGATACTCATCAAATAACCTCAACCAGATAGCAAAACATGCCAATGAAACTGGCAGCATTTATAAGGATGATGTTGAGGAAATACAAAAGAATTATAAAGATCTCTGGGGGTCCATGAAGGAGATATTGCAGCAGATTAATATGATAACTAAAGTATGATGGCAGGCAGTTTTGCCTGCCATTTTTGGAGGGATAATGGCTACTACAAGGATAATGTCAGTGCATGCAAAGTCAGGCATGACACTGGGAGCAGCGCTTGGAATTACTACTGATTATGTCGAGAATCCTGAGAAGACAGAAGACAAAAGATATATAAGTTCATATATGTGTGACCCGGAAACAGCTAAAGAAGAATTTGTTTTTACACGGCAGATGTATGACCGAAATCATTGCTTTGGAATCAGAAAAAGTGATGTGATCGCTTATCAGATAAGACAGGCTTTTGCTCCTGGGGAGATAGATCCTGAGACAGCAAATAAACTTGGATATGAACTGGCCATGCGGTTCACAAAGGGAAAACATCAATTCATTGTTGCGACTCATACGGATAAAAATCATATCCACAATCACATCATATATAATTCCGTTACCATGGATTCCTCTCGCAAATTCCGTGACTTTTTGGGTTCTGGAAGAGCAGTCAGAAAGATAAATGACATCATCTGTCTTGAGCATAATCTTTCTGTTATAAAGGATCCAAAGAAAGGAAATCATACGTATGGAAAATGGCTTGGAGATCATAAAAAGCCAAGTAACAGAGACTATTTGAGGATAGCCATAGATGAAGCTCTTCAGAAAAATCCCAAGAGCTTTGATGAACTCATAGAGCTGCTTAGGACCGAGTATAATGTCGAAGTCGATACGACCGGTAAGTATACAAAAATGCGTGGAGAAGGTCAGAAAGCATTTGCCAGAATCAGGTCCTTAGGCGAGGGATATACGAAAGAAGATATAGAAAAACGTATCCATGGTGAGAAGATAAACACGAAGTCCACTATAGGGAAGTCGTTCGAAGAAATAACCGGAAGACGTATTAAAAATATATCAGCAGGTAATCTTTCCAAGGATGACAAACTAAGTCTTCTGATCGATGTACAGAAAAAAATCCAGGAAGGAAAAGGTGTTGGATATGAGAAATGGGCAAAGCAGTTTAATCTAAAGCAGACTGCCAAAACACTTAGTTTCCTTTCGGATTTGGGTATCAATTCGTATAGAGATTTGGATGCTGCTCATGAAAAACTGCATGATGATTATGATAGCCTTAGACTAAAAATTCGAGCTATCGATCAAAGGATGGAGAAAATAAAAGAGCTCCAAAGTGCGATCATAACTTACATTCAGACCAACGATACTTACCAAAGATATAAGAAGTCGGGATATAATAAAAAGATAAAAGAAGAGCTCCGCAATGACATACTTTTGCATGAGGATGCAAGAAAACATTTTAAAGAGTATGAGGGTGGAAAGGTTCCAACCATTAAGGAATTGAAAGCGGAGTATGCCGAGCTTAAAGAAAAAAAATCAGATATGTATAAGGATTATCAGAAAAAGAAAAGAGATTATACTGAGCTTGCTGTTGCAAGAAAAAATATTGATATGATCTTAGAAAAGGAACATGAAGAAGAGCATGATTTCATTGAAAAAGATGATCCAGAGCATTGGAGGTAACAAGGCTATAAATGGAAGGACACGAATCATTTAAGGTTATAAATGGAGCAGAGTTTATAGGGAAAGTACTAGATCAGGACTCCAATTATTTCTTTGATGGAGATAGAAGAAGTGAGCAGGAATATAAAAAATTGATTGAAGATTCAAAAGAATTTTTCCATGCATACGCCGATGGTACACTTGATGTAGATCCAAGATACTATTTCATTTATGGTAATTCTGAAACAGAGAAATATCTCGATGCGAGAGGACATTTTACCGGAAGCAAAGGAGTCATTGAACATATTTCTGATAATGTGTTTCAGGCAGATTTCCATATCAGTAACCCAGTGGATGTGGTCAGAACTGATGACGGATTTGTATTTAGTGGAGCAGATGGAAGGCACAGATTTTATGTTGCAAAAAAATATAATCTGGACCTGTTAGTACGAGTAATAAATTAAAAATGTATTATCTAGCCCAAAGGGCGTTGCTTCAGATTTTCAAAATCTGAATGGGGTATTAGGGGACTCCCTAACAAGCGTAAAGAGCATGTGGCTAGCCACATGCCCTGCTTGCGAGTTTGATGACTAGCACGCTTAGGCGTGCTGTACAGTCATCTCGTCGCCATTTCTGGCGTACCAAAGTATGTAGTGGTAACGATAGATTTTTGTAGAGAGGTGATCAAGGAAATGCTTATCGGAATCCTTTCAGATACACACGGATTGTTACGGCAGGAAGTCATTGATAGACTAAACGGTGTGGATATGATAATCCATGCCGGGGACATTGATGATCAGTCCGTGGTGGATCAGCTTAAGAACCTTTCTTCTTCCCTGACTGTCGTCAGGGGCAACGCTGACAAGGAATGGGCAGAGCAGATTCCGCAGGAGGCCTGGCTGGAAATTCTTGGAAACAAATTGTTTGTCATCCATAACAAGGGAAATATTTCCTGTGATGTCGGCATCGCCGACATCATCATCTATGGCCACACCCATAAGTATTCGTTGGCTGAAAAAGATGGACAGATCTGGTTCAACCCGGGGTGCTGTGGCAAGAGGAAAAAGGACCAGGAAGTTTCTTTTGCCATACTGGAAATCCGGGGGAAAAGAGAATTCGATTTCAGAAAGATCGTCATTGATAATGGAGAGCCTTCTGACAAACTTCCAAAGGATATTGACAGGATAATCTCAAAGGCGATGAAGCTTACTGATAAAGGAAAGAGTCATACAGAGATAGCAGAGATCTTAAAGATACCTGAGAAACTGTCAGAAAATATCTGCAGGATGTATCTGACACATCCTGGCATTGATGTGGTAGGGATTCTTAAGCGGATCTCGTGACCATATGACAGATTTTGGAAAAAAGAACAGGAGAGCTGCTTTTATGAATTACATTTCTGAGATGAGAAAGCATGTCGGTCATGACCTTGTAATGACAGTAGGTTGCGGTGTGCTGGTAGAAAATGAAAAGGGTGAAGTCCTTCTTCAGAGGAGAAGTGATACTGGAGAGTGGTGTGTTCCCGGCGGCGCACTCGAGCCGGGAGAGACATATACTGAAGCCGCGATGAGAGAATTATCTGAAGAAGTTGGGATAAAAGTATCTGACCTGAAACTCTTCGGATTGTATTCAGGCGAAGACAGAAAGATACATTATCCCAACGGTGATCTTGTATATTCTTTGTCTGTCATCTTTGTTACAAAGAGTTATACGGGAGAGATCTCGGACTCTGATTCGGAAGTGCTTGAGCATAGATTTTTTGACAGGAACAGTATTCCAAAAGAATTATTTATTCCAGATGCCAGGCCCATTCTTGACTGGGCAAAAGGGGAAAAGGATATAGTTGTAAAATGAGCACGGATATTTTTGGATCACCTGCCACGGTGATCATCATTATAATAAACATCATGATATTTGCGCTGGTGAATCTTAAGGTTCTGGATGTGAAACAGCTCGGGTCTTCTTACATGGAGACCATACAGAACCGACAGTACTACAGGATCATCAGCAGTGCATTTACACAGAGGGAGGTAATGCACCTTGCCTGCAATATGTATTCCCTTTACAACATCGGACAGGTCCTTGAGCATGCACTTTCAACAAAATTATATTCTGTATGTTATGTCGTGATCATGCTGACCGGAGGTTTTCTGTCAGCGAGACTGCACAAAAAAGGATCACCGTTTACTTACTCGATCGGAGCTTCCGGGGTTCTCTGCGGGCTTCTTGGGATATATGTTGTCATAGCATTTTCTGTCCTGGGATGGCAGGGGGTAAGGTCTGTACTTCCAACGATCGTCATCCTTGTGCTTATGACAACTTCCAAAAGGATTGATTCCATTGGACATTTCACCGGACTGGCGGTGGGGCTCATATGCGGAGTGGTATTGATAAGTGTTTTCCGCTTTGGAGTTTGAATCATATAACCGCAGGGAAGCAGTCGAAAGGATAGACAGGGATGACAGTGCATATTGAAGAAGAGGAAAGAAATGGGAATGATTGATATAAGTGTTTTCGTAGCACCTGGTGCCCAGATCATTTTCGTCATTTCGACCCAGTTTGCAATCCTTGTTTTGAACTTGCTGTCCCAGAGTGTCATGGGATATCCGGAGATGTGATGATTATGACAGTAGGTCAGAAGCTCCGGTAGTGGGATGCGGGCGTTCTTTTTCTTCATAAGAAACGGATAGTACAGGGTCATTCTGTCAGGAGGTTTGATCAGCGCCATGATAATGATATGGATATCCCGGAAAAATACAGGCAGTATGATCTTAAGAGCGACAGAGAAGAAGATCGCCTTGATGCACGGTTGGGTTTCGAAGGCGAGATTGATGACATATAATAGAAAAAGCATTACTACTGATTTGAGGTAGATATAGAAAAAGGCAGGTAACCATTACTGAAGATGGTTATATGCCTTTTTTATATGTAAGTGCGATTACATTTTTGATATGTAGTGATAAATATGTAAAATGTAACATTATATTTGACTAATATAGCGTTCTGATATATCTTAGATTTAAGAATATAACTATTATTATCAAGTATATTTTAAATATAATGCTGTGCTTTGACGTGAAGGGAGCTTGAATATGTCTAAAAAAGAGACTAAGAGAGAACGGTTTGTTAGATTGGCAGAAGCAAGGACGAACAAAATTTTAGACATGATGAAATTACTTGGGAATTGTTCAAGTAAATCAAATTATGAGTATTCTGATGAAGACGTAAAGAAGATTTTTAATGCTTTGGAACGAGAACTAAAAGAAACAAAGGCAAAGTTTCAGGGACAAGGCGATTCTCGTGAAGAGCGTTTTAAACTTGATTGATGGAGGCTTATATGTTTACTTGGAGCAAAAACTACAACTGGTTTTTTTCAGATGCAGGGCCCACACTGCCAAATCAGGGGCCTGCTATTACAGGAACTAAGATTTTTCGCGGGGGACATTTTAAAAACGTTGTTAGAGAAACGATACAAAATAGTTTGGATGCAAAAGATCCCGCACTCCCAGGAAATATTCCTGTAAAAGTTGAATTTGAATTAATGTACTTGGATCAAAAGGATGTGCCAGGTGCAGAAGAATTATCAAGGGCGATAGACCTGTGTTATGACTATATCAGTTCCATGGATGGAGTGAAACTGGATGATGTGAAAGTTCTTAAAGACGCCAGTGAGCAGCTGTTAAAAAAGAATCGTGTCCCAGTGCTTAGAATCAGCGATTATAACACAGTGGGGTTAAATGAGAAAAATTATGTTTCACTGATGGATAATGAGGGACTGACGCCAAAAACAGATGAGGATTCAGCGGGATCATTTGGCTTTGGGAAATTTGCTCCATATCTCCTTTCACCAGTTAATACAATATTATATGGTTCAAGAACTGATGGTGAAGTTTACAGTTTTATTGGAAGGGCGCTTCTTTCTACATTCAAAGATAATGGAATAAGAAAGATGGGGACCAGTCTTTTTGGATGCCTATCAGATGACGGGGACCGGATACTGGCTGTTGATTCGATAGATGATGTACCAAAAGTATTCAGACGTTCTAAAAAAGGAACAGATCTTTATATTTTGTGCTTTGATCGAGAAGATGATTGGATGAATCAAACGGCATTTAGTGTGCTTGAAAATTTCTTCTATGCAATATGGAAAGAAAAACTTTTTGTTGTTTTGAAAGACGAAGAGCAGGAAGTAGTTATTAACAGTGCTAATGTAGGAGACATGATACGGGAATACAAGGAACTGTATAATGAAGAATATGCTAGCGAAGAGGACTCGTTTTCTTATACTGCTCCGATATTCTGGAACGTTATAGAAAATAATAAAACTGAGGGTCCTATTGTTTTTTCTGATTTTAGAGGTAAAGGTGAAGTCCTTTTATACCTGAGTATGGGAGAGGGAATAGAAGGGCGTGAAGTCCTGCGCATGCGTAATTCTGGAATGAAAATCGATATTACATCACGATATGATAGACTGCCACCATTCAATGCTGTTCTTGTGGCTACAGGTGAAGGAAAAAGAGATGACGACTACAACGGAAATATTAGTAAATTCTTGAGAGAGCTTGAAAGTCCTGCGCATGACAACTGGGCTATAGAAAACATTACAAAACCAGAAATTACTCATGAAGCAAGGCTTGTTCTAAAGGCACTACATAGTAGCATTCGTGAAGAAGTGAAAAAAAGGATGCCTAAAGATGATGGAACACCTATTGATATTTTGGGATTGAGTAGAATACTTCCCAACGTAGTTGAAGAGGGAAGCGAAACCATGGAAGAGGGTGCAGTATTCAATTTTGTTCCAGATACTGTTGAAGCAAAGGAAATTGAATATAAGAAGAAGTCACCTATAAAAGCTGATAACAATGGCAGGGGGAAAAAGAAGGATCCGGAGCCAAAGCCTAAACCAAAGCCAGATCCTGACAGGGTAATTCAGCATAGAAACAATCGGCAGAGAAAAAAACTTGTAGCTGTTCCAGTTACTCTTAGAGACGTGAAAACGCCTTATATTTCAAGCAGACATGCTTACCGCGTATCTGTGGTTTCAGAGGAAGATGCGGCTGAATTGTTGCTTAGGATTAGTATTTGTGGAGATGACTCTGCTTTATTTGAGACGGATGTATTAAGTGCACAAAAGGATGGATATAAGTATTCATTAAAAGATGGGTATGTTCATCTCAAAGACGTTAAGTCAGGCGTCAGATATTCATTTGATGTAATACTTTTGGAACAAGGAAGCTATGCCTTGGAGGTGAAAGCGTATGCTAAGAAATGATGTTAGTTATCCATATCCGGTCCTTAGATCATTTATATCTGATTATAAAAAGTCCTTTTTTCATTCTGATATCAGTGTTGAAATGCTTCCAAATGGATATAGGTTGAATTTTGATTTTGCGGTCAATAATGAAAGAATTAGTAAACTTTTTGAAGATGGTTACCTATCATATGGCGTTTATGTTTGTTGCCCTAAAACCATGTTACGCGAAATGCATTATCCGAGTGCTGATGAAAAATATATAGACATTCCGGCGGAAACAGTGCATTATCGTGTAGAATATGCGGCTTATATTATTGCAATAAGAGATATTGATCAATATGTGGATGAGGATTTTGAAGAAGGATTCGAAGGTATAGATTTTTGTATTCCTAAGGGAGCTATATTTGGAATAGGCGATTCGGGAAGTTTTGATGCCACTTATAAGAATGACATTATAAAGGACGCGGCTTCTGTTATTCAGATTAAGGGCAGCGAGACTGAAAAGTATATGAAAGTGGATCTTGATAAGGACACCATTGTAGTATGGATGCCGATTAAACAAAGTACAATGTATAAAAATATGGCAAGAACAAAGGATACTCAGGATTTGTTACATGCGGTGGTGACTATACCAGTGTTGGTTGAGGCAATAGGGGTTATGGCTAAAACAGGAGACGGAGTGGAAGACGAAGAACTATCAGAACGACCGTGGTTTTTGACAATAAAAAAGGCTATTAAGGATCTATCGGAAATGCTGGGAGAAACAGAACAGAATTTGTATGATTATCCGTTGAGAACAGCCCAGATTATTATGAAAAACAATTCAGAGACTGCATTAAGGATAATACAAGGTGGATTTTAAGGAGGGCGGCCTATGGAATTACAATTTTTAAGGCGAGAAGCTATGGATACCCTTCGAAAGGGAATCGGCGAAAATATTATCAGATATGCTGAGGAAAAAGAAGACTGGACTGATTCTTTTTTTCTTGAAAAAGGTACTAAAATGCCCTTGTTTTCATCTGAAATAATAGCTCCAGATGTAGAATTGGTACTTGGAAAAGATGCTGCTAATGATGTTGAGAATGCTATTCTTATACATAAGGCATTTAAAGATGTTTTGAATCCCGTACAGGCTGCTGACAGGAGGCTTTGGATAGCACTCACACATACAGTGTTTTACACCTATATGACAAGCCGATGGCCAGTTGAGAATGAAACCAATAATAGTGGCACTAATGGCACTATTACCGACAGATATTTTGCTTCACGCGGGCTGTTTAGAAACGGTTTATCGAGGCTTTTTTGGATAGCTGAATTAACATATGATTCATCATTAGAGGACACATATGAATATACAAGATTTCTAATGAACTATCAGGACCTCATAAATCAGGTGGATGGAAGTTCTTTGTGCAGGAATAAAGCAGTTTTGAAAGCGTATCTTAAGGCGTTAAAAAAGGCTGGTGAAATGACAGAACGTCAAAAGCGACTATTTTTTAATGGTATGTGTAAAAAGGGTGGAGTAAGAGTCCTAGATGCTTTGCCTCAAGATGTGATGGATGACCTGTGTGAAAATGTAATGGAAGGAGTACTTGATACCAAGCAAATAGAAAATGGAAGTAAAGTCAGCCTGCGTGCACTGGAATCGGGGCAGGACTTTAGCATTAGCGTTCAGGCTGGAAAAGCTTATTCAGGGAAAACACTCCTAATAAGTAGACCTACAAACCTCTATAGACTTACTATTGGAGATGATTTGGAGCTTGGAAAAACAAAGTATAAAATTATAGATATTCAATAATACTGAGATAAAAGAGACTGTTCATCATCGTGAATAGTCTCTTTTTTGTTGCGGTTGAAATCAGGTGTGAATCAGGTGATCTATAGGCTGACTAATCGAATGAGCTGTCCATATTATAACCCTTTAAAACAGTTAGGATTATATTGGTATTGTTAAGAAAAACCTATATTGTAAGGATGAGTAAATACGATATTTTGTACAGGGAATAAATATATACCATTTTTTACCCCAATATATTGTGGCGAAACAATCACTTTGATATAATGGGAGAGAAGTGGTATGAAATAATACCCAGGAGGAGCAAATATGTCTAAACAGTTACATGTAAGAATTGACGATGCAGTATACGAGGCGTTGACAGGGTGCAATAGTAATCAAAAAGCATCGGTGCAGGACATGGTCTCAAATGCGATAATGCAGTATATTAACGCGCAGAGTAAGGACTGTATTCCAGAGAACGCTGCGTTCACGTTTATTGATTTGTTTGCTGGAATTGGTGGAATGAGGCTTGCATATGAAAGCGTTGGTGGACATTGTGTATATTCTAGTGAATGGAATAAATATAGTCAGCAGACTTACTTTGCTAATTTTGGAGAGCAGCCTGAGGGAGATATAACTAAGGTTAATGAAAATGAGATACCTGATCATGACATTCTTGTCGCGGGATTTCCATGCCAGCCTTTTTCAATAGCAGGAGTATCAAAGAAGCAAAGCATGGGAAGAGCTACTGGCTTTGAGGATAAAACCCAGGGCACTTTGTTCTTTGATGTATGCAGAATTCTAAAAGCAAAAAGGCCAAAAGCGTTTATGCTGGAAAATGTTAAAAATCTCTGTAGTCATGACAAGGGGAGAACATTTAAGGTAATCACTGAATCACTGAATGAACTTAATTATGAAGTGTTTTATAAGGTTATTGACGGACAGAACTTTGTCCCACAGCATCGTGAAAGAATAATAATAGTCGGATTTGACAGGGAGCGATATGGAAATGATATCAGCTTTTCTTTTGATATAAAACAGTTAGATCCCAAGCCTGTAATGAGAGACATTCTTGAGAAGAAAGTCGAGGACAAATATACTCTTTCCGACAAACTATGGACGTATCTGCAAGGATATGCTGCAAAACACAGGGCTGCAGGAAATGGCTTTGGGTATGGGATAGCTGATCCTGAAGGAATATCCAGAACACTAAGTGCCAGATATTACAAAGATGGATCGGAGATTCTGATAGAGCAGGAGGGTAAGAACCCAAGGCGGCTGACTCCGAGGGAGTGTGCGCGACTTCAGGGATTTCCTGATTCATTTAAGATACCTGTTTCAGATACCCAGGCATACAGACAGTTTGGAAATTCTGTTGTGGTTCCCCTCATGTCAAACGTGGCAGTTCTGATTACAGGCAAGCTGGCAGAGATGGAGCGGAATCTGGAGGCTGTACAGACATCAGATGGAATGACGGCGATATCTTATGATATAGAAACTGAGAGAGAAGAAAGGAAAAAGGCGGTGGGCTGATGGGAGAACTTGTATTAAGCGCAATAAACGCTGTTAATGAAGGGCTCAATGCATACTGCAAATTTCTTTCAGCAAACGACAGTGGTGAAACCGGTGGGCACCAGAAGGGGATTCTTGTTTCTAGGACCGCAAGCAGAATGATGTTTACCGAGGAGGAAATTCTCGGTAATCATATACTGAAAAAGACAAGAAAGGTCAAATGGCAGGATGACTTTGAAACAGATTGTACATTTACCTGGTATGAGAGCAAGAAAGAACTTCGTCTTACTGGGTTTGGACGTGGTTTTGATCTTCTGAGACCGGAATACACAGGCGCGTTATTTGTATTTACAGAGCTTAATGATGAGAAATATCTTGGCTATATGCTGAATACTGACGAGGATATCCAGAGTTTTCTTGATGCATTTGGATTGACTCCAGCTGAAACTAACCGCCTGATTGAATTTGAACGTGTCACAACAGAAGACAGAGAAAAAATAGCAATTGAGTCCTACATACAGGGATTAAATGTGGATTTCCCGGCGTCAACAGAGATGTCTAAGGCGGCCAGGATGATCTACTATACCGCTGTACTTGATAAGGCTAGATCTGTTTCTGATCCTGATACCACATTGCTTAGATGGACAGAAGAGGAGTACCGTCTATTCAAAGCGATAGAGCAGGAGAGGTACGGAAGAATAGTGGCAGATGGATTTGATACTGTTGATGAGTTTGTTTCCATGGCAAACCAAGTTCTTAACAGGAGAAAAAGCCGAGCAGGTAAGAGCTTTGAGCATCATCTGGCAGCTATTTTTGATGATAACAAAATCAAATATACTGCGCAGGCTGTTACAGAAGGAAATAAAAGGCCAGATTTCCTGTTTCCATCAGAAGAAGCTTATCATGATTTGACTTTCTCAGTTGAGGAACTATGCACTCTCGCAGCAAAAACAACATGCAAAGACAGATGGCGTCAGATTCTCAATGAAGCAGACAGACTCAGAGACGAGAATAAGTACCTGTGTACGATGCAGCAGGGAATATCCCGGGCGCAGATGGACGAGATGCAGGAGGAAAAAGTAATACTCGTTGTTCCGAAACCATATATTTCATCATATCCAAGTGACAGACGTGACAGAATATGGACTATTGCTGATTTTGTTGACTATATCAAGAGAATGGAAAAAATAAGCTAATGGCAGATGTATTAACACCTGAGCAAAGAAAAAAGAACATGCAGCATATTAAGTCCAGGGATACTGCAATTGAGATTGAGCTTCGCAGGGCTCTATGGAAAAAGGGATACCGATTCAGAAAGAATTATGATAAAGTGCCTGGACATCCTGATATCGCCATTACAAAGTATAAGATCGCTATATTTTGTGATGGCGAATTCTTTCATGGCAAAGAGTGGGAAGTATTAAGACCAAGGCTTGAAAAGAGCAATAACAGCGAGTTTTGGATAAATAAAATATCTAAAAACAGGGACCGCGACAATGAAGTCAACAAGAAGCTTCTGTTCGAAGGATGGACAGTAATACGTTTCTGGGGTGATGATATTAAGCGGTGTCCAGAAGAATGTGTAAAAGTGGTTGAAGAGGTCATTTTTGATCAGAATATAGATGCGGAAATCTGATAGGCAGGTATATATTTTATTGCTGACATTATGAAAATCACGAGAATCTTAGCAAGAGCAATGCAAGGAATAAGGAATGAGGATATACATAGTACGTCATGGGGAAACCAAGCTGAATAGTGAAGGAAGGCTCCAAGGCTGGATTGACGAGCCGCTTATAAAGTCAGGAAGATGATAAAATATTCTATGATGAGTCACTTGTGAGAAATTTGTATTCGTATTAAAATCCCAAAAACATGGGATTTACCAGTTCAAACATACATGTATCCAGAATGAAATGATCAATCCTCTGAGTAGTAGGTGTACACGCCCTTAGGCAAAAAGGTCTGGTAGGGGATTTCATGAGATCAGCCAGGCTTCCTTTCTGAATTATTGGTGCATTTGGGAATCGCGCTTGTATAAGTATTAACAATCAAATCAAATTGGAAAAAAGCGGGGCATTAGCGCAGTTGGGAGCGCATCACACTGGCAGTGTGGGGGTCACGGGTTCGATTCCCGTATGCTCCATTATGTAGAATAAATCAGAATCCTTTTGGGGAAGAGGAAAACTGGAGACAAGTAGTATTTATGATAAATAGTCATGTTAGTGCATTGTATTTATTGCGGAGAAAGAATAAGCATTTCCAAATAAAAAGTTTCGGACCAATGACATGAGTTTAGCTGTGGCCAAGCGTTACATTGGCCATTACCATCCCAATAATTTGGTGGCAGAAAAATGTTACTTACTTTTGTATAATGTTTTTTGCTATCCAAATAATGCATTAGCCAGTAAAAGCCATTTATCTCAGAAGGCGAACTACTATACCAGATCCTTATAGGCGCATCAATTTTTATGGCAGAGTTTAAGTCACGCAAGGATCGGCGATTCTTTTTCATGACGGAGTCTGCCCAGCCCTTTGCGACGTCCTCCTCATCGTTTCTCGGGTACATTGTATTTACCATTTGATATATGGACTGATATCTTTTTGAAGATGGGATTTTTTCTGAGATGTCACCGTATTCTAAATCGTATTCAAGGCATATGATGTCTTCAGCGCGTCCACCTACAGGCGTGCTGTTATACCAGTCATTACGGGTTCGCTGGTTCATTTCTTCAATTTTGTCATGCAATGATTCATCTATTTTGTTGGGTTCACATATCATGAAGTCAGGGCAATTTCCGGTGAATTGAGCAACTCTTAAGCTTCCACAAGCGCTTGGACCAAACACTATTTCTTTTTTCATATAGCAGCTCTCCATCTACAAATCTTGTGATATAAAATTATGATACATGATAATTGTACATTGTTATTATTCTCAGTGAAAAGGCTTTGAAATGAAAGTTAATTCAAAATACATTAAGGGCATTCAGAAGAAGGCTAGCGTTAACGTTTTTTCGGAGTTTTGGTACAATGATTTTAGAAAATGTCTGTATGCGTTTTTCAGTATTTTAACCGTGAGGTATTTAAGATATGATGAACAAAAAAATCAAATTATTGCCAAAAAAGATTCAATCTGTTGGAATGGATGTATCAAATAATACTCTTGGTGTAGTTGACACATTGAGGACCATAGAGAAGTATGATAACGATGGCTACGGTGATTACACTAAGGAGAAATACGATAATGAGGATGTAAAATTGAGCAAATCTGAAATACTGGACATGTTCAAGGAGGAACAATAGCTCTAAATTCTCGAACCCTCTTTGGGTGCTTACATGGCAAATTGCTATATCAATTTAAAGGAGTGGCGAACTAAAATGTAAAGAGTTTTTCAACCCGGAGAAGATAATACCCCTCCGGGCTGTCAGAGGCACGTTTGCTACAGCCACCTTGCTAAAGGGTAGCTATGATCACGTAGCGTTTATATTTTATTCCTAATAAAGATATCAGACACTTAACCACAAGTTCATATGAATTTGTGGTATTTTCTATTAATCTATGGATAAACAGAATATTGTGGAGGTTGTCTATATGTATTACATGGTCGGTGATGACAATAAGTTCGAAAGAGCAGCGTTAAAGATACTCTTACTAAAGGATCCAAGATGCTGCAGACTCATGTTTGGCGAAGGCTATAATTTCTCTGCGATATATGCTTATGCATTGGGAATCGCATCTGTTGTCCATGACTGCAGGATTCTTGATGCTATCCTGTATAGAAAAGAAGAAGGCCTTTTAGGGACAAAAGAGACAAATTATACCGGAACAGACGAAGAGAATATCAGGGTATTCTTCGAATACTTTAACGATGGGATTCTGGCAGAGATCAGAAGATATGATTGCAAAAATGAACTATTGCTTCGAAAACTGGATTTCAGCAGAGAGGAGCAAGCTGTTAGAACTGAAACTGAACGAGAGAGAGACCTGGATGAACTGGAAAAGCTTTTACTAAATGTTCAGGATAGTTATAAGGGTTTTGTAGAAGGCATATTATCTCAAGCGCGGTATTCCAACAAGAGGTGTAGGAGACTGATCCAGTTCATTAAAGGAAATCCTCTTGCGAACACAAGTGAGATTGTGAATTATGCGATGGATGAGCTGGGATTTCTTAAAGATGCACATATCGCAGAGTTAGAGAGATTCGTAGATTTTGGTATAGATGTAAACGAAGAAAACTACGATTGTTTGGGGCGATGGCTATGCATTTCCAATCCCCAAACTGGCTACGGGTTGTTCAGTAGGGATAGCTGGACCTCAGATGAGTTGTTACCAATATTGGAAAGATATGTTTGAGAAGTGGTATTAGCAGAGATTGTGCTTGGAAAGGAGAAAAGATGATAGACATTGATTATGAAGTTTTAGAAGCTTGTTATAAGACAATCGATAAGCAGCTGAATGTATTATCCCCGAATCAAAAAGAAAAATATGAGAAAATGCTTATTAGTACGCTTGATCAGATTGTAGAAGCAAGTACAGAGGCCTCAAAGCACGGCTTACTTGCCCTTCAAGAATACAGCAATGCTTTACCAGATGAGAAGCCTGTTAAGTACTTTAAATGGATGCTCGATTGCTGTGTAAATGGAACAGAGCCCGTAATACTAAAGAGCTTTGCGTTAAACCGTTATTGCGCCTCAAGAATGACAGGGTACGATGGACTGATATATCTGATATATCTAGAAGGGGCTTTGGAAATTCAGACAGGAGTTCATCCCAAAGTTACCGCAAAAGGGCTTGAAACCATGCTTCCGGAAGAACTGGTTGATTTGTACAAAGATAAAAACCAGAAGAGGACTCTTGATCAGGAGGATGAGCGCAAAAAACGTGTAGAAGAGCTGTTCGAAGGCGGTATGGGGATGAAACCTCATCAGAATGGATTTACTATGATGAGCTTTCTTGATCTTACACTTGCATCACTGGATGATAGGTCTGTCCAAAGGGTGCTCCGAGAAATGGATAATAAGGAATGCCTCTATATTATGAGAGCGATCAGTGGAAGAGGCCGTAAACGGATATTATCTAATGTCTCTGAGCAGTTAGCAAAGATGTTAGCTGAAGACTTAGATTGGATGGGGACAATACGCACAACTAAGTCTACTACTGCAGGTATAAAGATGCTAGACGTAATATACAAATTAGTATCATCCGGAGAATTAGCAGTTGATAATAAAGAGGAGATGTTGTTCTTTGACAAGGTGCTGAAAGCTGATAAAGACTTCATTATTCAGAAAAAGATGCAAGATAAGGATGCTGACGAGCTAAAAGAAATGTTGAATCAGTTGACAGAGGACTATATTTAGCTCTTAACAAGATAACAGGGGTTTGCAATATAGTATAATAAAGCAAAGGCATCTATCAAAGTACTGGAGGGATCATGATGAACAAGGTAATGATTAATTTGCCGCTGTCAATAACAGATGAAGGCTATTTTGAAGAAAAACTTGTGGAAATATTTTTTAATCAGCTTGAGGACCATGATTTTGGTACGGTCGTTAAGTCATTGGATCTGGGCGATATAGCCATATTCTGCAAGTATTGTGATGAAAAACAGATTGAGTATATAGTTAGTCCCTTTGATCAGAAGGTTCATGACATGATATTGGAGCATATGATGTTTATGGGTCCCATCGAACATCAAGAACACATCGAAGCCGTTTCTAAGATACTGCCGCAGGTTGTCATGACTATCAAAAAAGAAGGAATAAAGCTTCCAGAGGATTCCCTTGCATATCAGTTTATGGATCATCTTAACCCTGTGATCCCTGAGAGTGAAATAGTATATCGTGAATGGATATCCGAGCAGGCCAACCTTGTTATTCAGGATTACATGCAGATTAAAGGACTTGACTTTAATATAGACTTTAATTGTAGCGTGGATGATAAGAAAAAACTCTATGATTCAGGATGCGTAAAACCAGAGCCAGACTGCGAAGGAGACATTATTCCTCAGACAGGATATGAAGACATCAAAGTGAAGCTTTCTAAGGATCAAAAAGGTTATTTGCAGCTCAAGGTATTATCACTGCTAATATGTCTGTTGGAACATGATGTACAAGTAGAGCGTGTTTTAATAGACGCGGAAGAAGATCTTGTCAATCTATATCCTTTTATTGACGATGGTGTAAAGGAAAAAATTGAGATGAATCTATCAACCAGATATGGTATAGCATTATTGGATAAGGTAGGAGAAAGCACTCCCGAGCAGGCATACGATGCGGCCAGAAATATACTGAAAAAGCTAGATAGAATTCACTTGCTTGAGGATTTAGACTTAGGCCCTTTTGATGGGATAATATCTTGTGTTAATTCTATGCATGATGAACAGCCGTCACGCAAAGATCCTTGTGATGTCATGAACACCTCAGTAAAACGCTATCTTCATATATACTGAATCGGTAAGGACTCCCGAAAGGGAGTCCTTTTTTGCGGGGGTACTTAACTTGTAGTTCATAGTTTTTCGAAATCAGTTGATGTAAAGTGAACCTACAAACTAAGAGAAGGGAGGGATGCTCACATGGAAAACCAGAAAGAAGTTGAATTTGCCATCATACAAACAAAAGAAGCGATGAATCCGGTATCAAAACAATCGGAGATTATAGAGTTTGTGGCCCTGATACTTGATCCTAACTGCAAATGTAGAAAAGTCATAAAGTTTATCAAAGGAAAGATTAGAAAGGGTCAGGTAAAGAACCCGGAGAGAAAAACTGTTAACTTCAATAGCCTTACCGATTCATGGAACTACTTCATTGACCAGCTGACCATGGAAACAAAGATTGTGGTCTGGAATACCGATGAAGGCGTATGTGTTGGTGAGGTAAAACGGAGAGTTGGGGATGCGCATATGTTTGAGTTCCTATACTTACATGAGCTGACCGACATAATGACTATTCATTCAGATGTTAATACAGACACTCTTGAAGATGCAGCAAAATCTTTAGGATTGGTATGTAAGGACGACAGACTTAGTGATACATGTTATAAGGCAAGACTTGAAAAGCGTGTTTTTACAAAGGTATACAAGGCAGCAAATTATGGAATTAGTGCAAAATACAAGCAGCTGGAAGATAACAGTTCCAGATATGCAATATCAAAATGGGAATACGTCAGGCGAAGAGTGCCGTATGGGAAGATGAGAAAGGAGAGCCACTATGAAAGGAGCATTCTATCTGGAGCTCCGTAAAGCAAATAATGATTTGAATGCGATTCTTAATGGGGATAATTTTGAAGAAAAACTAAGGGTAATCAAGATCATCGAGGACAGCATTGATATGATACAGGCATTATCAATTGTCATAACACAGGATTCATTTCTTGATGCAGAGATAAAGCTCAATGATTATAAAGAAAGCCCATGCTATAAGGATTTGGAAATGGTTTTTGATATCTATATTGAGCATGTGGAGATAAATATTAGAGAACTGGAAGAAATAGATGACAACAACCTTATGGAGCTGTTTCTTCTCAAGTGTATCTCTTTAGAAAGGGAACCGGCATTACAATTATCTCTGTTAATCTTCATCATGGGATTTATGTCTCTCAAAAACAAGGAAACACTATTATTTCGCCACGAACGATTGATGTCCATGATCCCGGATGCAATAAGTGCTGATTATGTGAAAAATGGGCGATTGAAGGCATTGAATGATTTTAGAAGAGAACGAATAAATAACAATATTCTGTCGCTCAGCATTGGGAAAGAGATCTCTCTGTCGGGTAACGATGTAGGATTCAGTCTGGTCAGATTTGTAGATGAAGCCATAGCGGAGATGACTAAGGGAGAGACCAAGAAACTAACTGATCAACTAACGGAGCAAGATCTTATAAATGTAATGGACGTTATCAGTGGCGAAAGCAGGAAGAGGATTTTTGACAGCATGGAATATGAGTATGCTGCGTGGATCAGCAATAAAATCATGATTTTTGCGGTTATAAACGATGCTCAAAAAGGGTTTTATTTTACAAAGAGTGAAACTGACGGAGAAATTAATAACAGGATTATTCCGTCAGTTAGAAGAACGATAGAAACTATAATAACAATTTCTGGAAAAAGGATGAAATATTGCAGGAGGAAATGCGATGAATGATATCAAAAACGAATTACAGGAGCTTATAAGACAGCAAAAGAAGACGACCAGAGCACTTGAACAAAATTCATATAGAGGGATGTTCTTTTTCAGTGGCATACTTATCGCACTAAGTAAAGATAAGCAGGTAGACATATTTTGCTACGTTGCTGCAGGGCTTTCAATAGTTCTTCAGATTATAGTGCTGATTGAAGATATTATGGATACCGTTAATGAGTTTGATGATGAGACAGAGCTAGATAAAATTGAGGTCTGAAAATGAAGAATTACTTGATGCTCAAAGGGTTTTCACCGTTTTGCCTAAAATATGTATTTATTGATACGCGCGAGCTGATATATATCAGGCTTTTCAGGGATGCCGGCATCAAAGTAAAGGAAACATGGGAGTATACCAAAGAAGGATCAGGATTAAGGCTTATTATCTGCAGAATTCTAAAGAAAGACAAGAGAAAATTTGAGGAGATTGTCACACAGATCAGAGATAGAGCATTTCTCCTGGGGCATTTTGATTACGACGAAGCGTGTGAACTCCTTCAGAGCATGGAAAACTGATTATAGAATTACGAGGTGAATACATTATGAAGAAGATAATGCCAGATATTGTATCCGAGAGAAGAGTTGATGCTTCTGAACTAAGATGCACGTTAGAGGAATACAAGAAAGGGTTATTTGTTGCCAACTCGGAACGAGAACCCATTGATAATCAAATAATCAGTACAGCTTATATAGAGTTTTATCCTGGGATATGGGATGGCAAAACCTTTTGGAGTGAAAACAGTATGTGTCTAAAGTATGATTTATTTGTCCCGGAAGCTGTTGATGATTTCTTGAAAGTTATCGATATGGATGCTTATGATACTTCAGGGGTAATAATTGACACAGGTGTATGGAGTAGAGCCCGGTCTGCATGTAATGATGCTAGCGGAGATTTGCTCGAAGTTTTTAATATACTTGATCCGTGGTGCGCAGAGACAATTAGCAAATATGGAAAAATTACTTTGATTGGAGTTTAAAAAAGAGCGCTACGTGGAGGCTACGTACACTTCGATATCGTATGGAAAGAGGTGAGGACAGTGACTGAACAAAACAATTACATAGAAAAAGAATCCACAGAGGTTGTCCGCACATACCATGAATCTGACGGACAGACGAATAATACCGTTAATGTTGAACAGAACATAAATGTTATAAGCATTGATATGGGAAAGCGGCCTCTTCTTGAACAATTTGACCTAGAGGGAAAAAAGAAATGGATACAGGAACATATGCCACTGGTAATTGCAGGGGGAATACTTGTTCTTTATACAGTGATACTTGTTGTTATGGGGGCTACAATCTCGAAATACAGAGCTTTAGTTGAATCTCTATCTGAGAATGAGGTAAATACTGACGTTGTTGAAGCAGCTGATGTACCTTCAGATGGAAATGCTGTAACACAGATTGCCGAAACGAAGGAGGTTGTTGAAATCGAGCAAGTAACTCCTGAGGAAACAAAGCAGGATTATGATGAGATTGAGGTAGTTTTAGAAGAGCCAGAGGAAGAAGAGATTCCTACCGAGAAGGCTTTATATGACTTTCTGATTGTTGGAGATAGTAAGTCTTCTAAAATGTCAAAAGCTGTAAATACAGTTGGGGAGGAGTTGGAAGATGTATTCTATCTTACCGGAGGATTTTATTCTGAGACTGTCGGTTTTTACCTTAATGGGGAATATGAAAGATTCACTGCAAACATAAGTTGTGATGAGAATTGTAAGGGCGGTTTTAACGTGAACATCTATCTTGATGATGGCCCCTGTGAGCAGACCATCCGCGTTGAAAGGCTTATGTCGAGAACCCCCATAGATATCGACACTACTGGAGCCACATTTATCAAGTTTGAAATTACAGGGTCCATGTATGCGCAGGGTGCTCTGCTTTCTGACGGTATACTGTACATAGATGAAGCTGCTGAAACTGCTGAGTGAGGTACATTATGTTTGAAGAAAAAGATGAACAGATACTGAGAAATGCGTACAAAAATGCAAGGTCCTGGGTAAATATGAAGGCCTATCCCAAGGAGCAGAGGATAAATGTACGATGCGAACTGATAAGGCAGATGGATAAGTCCCTTGTTGTCTCCAAGCATGTTTATTTCACTGAGAATGAAAAGAGTAATTTTATAATTACTGGCAAGCGTTCATACAAGGCGTTCTGTGCCTTCATAAAAGCTCATCCAGAAGAAATCACGGAGCAGCTTGAAGAACGAGCCACAGAAATCGTAGACCTTCTGGTAATACTAGAGCTACAAAGCCTTAGAAGGTACAGGCTTTTTATGAATGCTGACGAATACCTGGATCTAGAAAAAATTCTATCGTGCAGGCAATATGTCCGTGAATTTCTGAATGGACCTGTTGTAAATGTAATAAAAACAGCCATTTCCAATGAAAAGTTTGAGGCGGTAAAGGAGTGGAAAATGGTCTATATTACTAAGTCTGGTATTAAATATCATAATGCAGATTGCCGCTATCTCCATAAGAGCAAAATAACATGTGTGGGGCCTGAAAGCTTGTATTTTTATTCTGATATTAAACCATGTAAGTGCATTACGGAGGAAAGAATCCGGGAATTAGAGGCGGCAAACCAGCGCGAACAGGAAACTAAGTATATGACGGCGTATGTAGATGAATCAATAAGACCAAATCCAAGTCATGTGGTAGATCCAAGCCAGGGAGAAATGCAGAATCTGTTAAGTATCATTCTTTGTAAAGGGAAGATTAAGAACGAGGATCTCATTACTAAAGGCAATACTGTAGCACAATTTGTAAACAAGGCCAGCAGCACAGTAAAAACGTCTGATACAGCAATAGAGGCAATAGGAGAAGTTATGCTAAAGGCTGCAGCGGCAGGTTTTTATAATAACCTGATTATCTTTACGGACAACGCAAGTGCCTGCTCGTCCTGGAAAAAGAGAAAAGAGCTTGAGGCACTTTCAAAAGCATTTGAGAGTGTAAGAGTAACGTATGTAAATAGAAATAGAAACAAAAAAGCAGACAATCTCATAAGAAAAAATGATTTTATGCAGCTGCCTAGGGCTGAAATGAAGAAAGTTGTAAAAATATATGCAGAAAGCGAAGAAGCCCTGCTTGCCTACACAACGGAATAACACATAGCATAAATATTGTGGGTGTTTTACTCTGTGTAAGCGGCAGCCGCTTTGTCATAATATTTTTTCAGCTTACTCCTTAGACTCAGTGGCTCAATAACGATAGCATCTTCCCCAAAGCGCTTGAAATATTCTTCGAGCTGGGTTTCAGGCCAATCGAAGTAATAGAGCTCGCCGTCTATTTTCTGGATGTCGGGCCTGTTTTTTGTAATAATATGGAATTTCCGGATGCCATTTGAGGTCATCTTTACAATCGCTTGAACCGATGAGGTTACGGATTGTGGGCTTCGCAGAGCTTTTTCGTAAAGATTATTCTGTAGTTTTTTATCTGGCTGAAATGTATTATTGGTAACAAATACGTTGGTAAGTCTGGATATCCTAAATGATCTTGGCTTGCCTGTTGTAATATCTTTACATATCAAATATCCGCATTGCTCTTCCCTAGAAGGGGCAATAAAGTATGGTTCAACAGAAAAAGAGCTACCTGAATCGAGTATCGACGTAGAAAAAGCGAGGATTCGTCTTCTTTCTATTGCGGTGGTAATCAATTCATATGTGTCTTTATATATAATTTCCTCTCTGCGATTTCGAGGAATAGCAAGATAAGATAGAAACAGATTCCTAAGATACTGAGATAAAGAACAATCCTTAAGCAGATTACTCTCTATAATTCCGATTATGTCGTAAGAATCTCTGCTGACAGTAAGAGTGATTACGGTTCCCCTTTCTGAGTTACCTTCGTATCCATCTATATAGGTGTTGGCTATTTTATACGCTAACATTTCAGCGTCTTCGTCAGATGTCTTTATATTCTGCAAAATATCATGCTTTATCCGGCTTACCTGGGCCTCCCTGCCAAAGCGATACTGATCAAAATAATTAACAAGAAGAACTCTCAGGAACGCATTGAGATTAACAGATGTATCTTTCTTAAAAAACTCAAAGATTTCTGCATCGTTGTAAAGATGAGATTTTATGTCTTCAGATAGGTATATTTTATATTTTTCTGTCATTGTGTTCTCCAAATTGGGGTTGCCAATATATATAATTATATGTTTTAATCACCGTTTTAACAATACTATTAGGGGTTGTATGATTTAATTATTTTGATGGTTTTATTCTCCAATGCGAGAAGGTATGATATACATAAAAGTAACCACAAACTTCAAGGAGAGTACCATAGAACTAGTTTTGATGAACATGAAGGGGCGCATGGTACACGTGTCATTGGGGTGTTCATCTGGCAATTTAGAATTGCACTAACGATTTACCCCACTACTTTTGGAAATAAAGAGTATTGCATGGCGTATATTGCCAGAAAGGGGTAACTATGGAATATCCAGTATTAGATATGAAGAAAACCGGCCGTCGAATCAGGGAGCTCATGAAGCTCAACCATATCAGAACCAAAGATATTGTTGAGTATATGGGTTTTGAATCTGAGCAGTCAGTATACAAATGGCTGCGAGGAGATAGTCTCCCTAAAGTTGACAATTTGTTCGCTTTAGCGAGACTATTTAATACACCCATGGATGATATCTTGGTGGAACGAGAGGGAGGAGAGGACGAGAGTTCTCTCCTCCTTCCGTGTTTACTGAAAACATCTGCAGTATTAGACGTGTGCCCTTTTTATGGTTTTTTAATAATGTGATTGTCGATATTGTGAGTGCGATTTGAGATAATAGTATTATGTCCCATCTATCATAAATAATAACCGATAAACAAAATCAAAACTAAACTGGTAGGAGCTGTGTATATGAATCCTGAAATCATTCAAAAGGTATATCTATTTAGTGCAAAGAAGGCAATCGTGTCTGTCAAGCTGAATAATAGTAGTACATACATTGGCAGAATAGTGGCTTTTACTGGTAATTCAATCACTATTGATTCCATAAATGAAAAAATAATGATGTCAGCTGTAGATGATATTACAGAATTAAACACTCTTATTTCTTATGCTGGAAAAAGAGTTGAAATATATACGAAAACAAAAGAAGAAGCCATTGATGGAGTAATACTTAGTATTACGGAGAACATAATGTCTATAGTTTCCATAAATGGCTCAGAAACGATATATTGCGGAGATATTATAAAAATAAAAGAAGTTCGTGACGATGATTCGCCATTATCTGAAGGCATTGATAATATTACAAAAAACATTCAACTAAGCTTTTCCGAAGATAGTATCTTAGGAGAAACATATAAAAAATGGATTGATTCGGGAAGGACAGATCCAATTGTTATAGCCGAGCTTGCAAAATGCGAGATAAAACCAGAAGAAAGATCAAACTATGTAATATTCTCGTCAGAGGTTATTAGGACACTTGCAGATTCAATAGGCAGTAAAAGAAAAAAACTAATAACTAAGGAGTTGGCTTGCTTTAGGGCTCAAAAGCTGGATGAAAATGCTATTGAAAGCATGAAGTCCATTGTCCAGTATGTCATGGGTTTTTCAAAACTAATGTTGGCACTTGTACTAAAGGAGAATTCTATTGAGGCCGATATCCCTATTTCATATTCAAAATGCATATACGCTGCTTTGAGTATGGACTATCTAGACTTGAAAATATTCGATGGATGGGACCATTATTTTCATCTAACAGATGATGAAAAAGAAGTGGTCGCAGATTTGTATGAAGATAAAAATGATTTTGGAAATTGGAGTGAATTTCAGGCTGACAAACTAGCTAAGGCACTGATTGTTGACAGCAATAATCTTGAGTTATGGAGAATGTATGGCAATTGGATAAAAGCCAAAGAGGCTTGTCCAAAGGTGATTCAATGTAATGTGCTGAGATTGCAGGCAGAAGACAGAATGAATTTGAAGAAAATAGAGCCTGCATTGTTGTTCGCAATAAGCAATGGCTTTATGCAAACAGCAGTTCATTTAATTAAAGTTTTGATGAATTCTTCAAGCGCTTCATGGCAGGTCGTAGCGCAAAAAAACCTGAAACGAATGATAAGGCTGTTGAAGGAAAATAAAGGTGTACTTGTAAACGACGCCGACGAATTATTTGAGCTTATAATGAAAAGTATGCCCCTATCAGAAAACATGCCAAAATTAAAAGGCATGGGATATAAATGGTATTGCATGTGTTCGGCAGCTGAACTGGCAATTCACGTAGAAAAAAAAGAACAATTTATAGATATGTTTATTAAACAATCCGGGGAACTAGAAGGCAAAATATGTACAGTAATGCTTGCTGATAGTTTGATTAAAGGAGAAATGAAGCTTGCAGAAAATGCAGCTAGTCTCCTCTTAATGAATAATTCGAAAATCCCTTTTAAGAAGCTTGTTTTGGAGTATTTAGCCATTAGCAAAAAAAGACTGCTAAATGGAGCAGAAATAAACGCCTTAAAAGCTGTACTTTTTGATTTTGGCAATAGATTAAATTTAGATAATTTAATCACTCTATACATTGAGCATACTATAAATGGTAACTGGAAAAATGGGCTTCAAAGCGTTAAAGCACTTGAAAAATACTTTCCCGATGATTTTGGATTGATTGAAACAGAGATTTGGTTCTTACGAACAAATAGCACTGAGTATAAGAAACTATACGAAGCCGAGTATAAATATGGTATGCCTAGAAATATCGGAAAAAAGAGCATTGCTCCAGTGAGTAATTCATTTTGGGAATACTACATTCCTAAGATGGTATGTGGAGAGTATTTATTAAAAGACACTGAAGAAATTGAATCTTTTATATCAAATTATAAAACGGAATCTAAATCTTTATTGAATGAAATAAATGAATGGAAATCATTCTGTGATAATTTGATATTGCATAAAAAGGATAACGAAACATACGGACAAGTGGCAAACAAGATATTTGCGGCTGTCTTTACTGGTAACTGGATCCCTGTTCTGGAATTGGCATCTAGTAGTTCAGAAGCGCAAAACTTTATTATTGAGAACATAGAAAAAATAAAAAATATAACAAAGATTGACTTTTCTAAGACAATAATCAGAAGTGTTACTTTGTTTTACTTGACTCATAACAAGAAAAACCAGGACCGTATAACCGCGCTGATTCATTGCCTTCAAAAGTTAGTCCCTCTGAAGTTTGGGCTAGAAAAAATCAGGAATTTGTCGAAACCAGAAGACAAAGATGCACTTAATGAACTGATAAACTTGTGGAAAGTAGACATTTCGGAGCCGACAATATTAAGAGATGGTTTTGGAAAAGCGATAATTCAGTCTGAGCATTGTACAGAGTTTTATGAGTGGTTCTTAATATTTATTAAAAACGGATATGACTTTTTTAGGAGAGACGAAGACACAGATGAGGATGTTGGTGTAATTAGGGATTGTTTAGATGAAATTCCTAAAGAAACAGCGGAAATGATAGCATTTGCTTACGAAACCTTATATGTTTCGTTTAGAAGCGTTGATAAGAAAGGAATTGTTCATCCCGCAAATTATGAAGAAAACGAGTTCTCTTTATATCTAAAAGATAATGATGACTTGAATTTTGATCTTAAAAGAGCGCATACGAGATATCAAAATAAGCTGGCGGTATTACGGAAGTACTTTGCATGCTGTGGAGATGACTCAGCTGTTGAAACATTGTCTACCATGGAAAAAATGCAATTCAACGCGGTTAAGGGACTGGCTTTTTATTATGAAATGCTATCAACTGACCAAAGAACAGAGCAGAATGTAAATGATGAAACCTTAATTAATGCATTGACTATGGCATTGAGTAATAATACATATGCTAGACATTATACTAGTTTTTTGAGCGGGCTAAAACCTGAGAAAAGAGAAGCCGGCTTGGTTGTGCTGCTTATTGAAAAAGAGCTATACGATATTGCTTTTGATAGAACTTGCAAGATAGATGACAATGGCTTAAAAGAAGTTTTGCTTAATAGAATTATAAATAGTATTGGTTCAGCAGAGAGTGTCACTTTAATAAATATTTCTCGTAATTGCGTAAAGGAACTTCAGAAGATAGGAGGAAAACGAGGCGTTTTCATTCCTAAATTATTTGAGCATTGTGACTATTCTAGATTTAACCTTGATGGCATATTTGAGTTAGATGATAGTTTAAAGGAACTTCTTGGACTCAAAACAAAGGTCTCCATGAACAATGCTTTTCCTATACGTTTGATGTTCAGTCAGGGAAAGAACTGCAAACTATCTCCTGATTTAAGATTCTTAATCGATAAATTTCTGGATGATATTTCTGAGGGTGGGTGGAAATCTAAACTAGAAGATCAAATACTGGATATCCAGAAAAAGATTGAAGGAAAGGAAACGCTTAATAATGAGGACTTTGCTGAATTGATTTTCATCGCATACGAATGGATGGGGCATGAGTGTGATAGCGATTCATTTAAATTCTATGAATGTATATGTGATGCATTAAGACCTATGACATTAGATGATAGTGATGAAGTAACTAATCTAAATAGAGCTTTTATAAAGTATGTTCAGTTTTATGATAATTTTGACAGTCTAATTAGTGACTATGATACAAGAAAAGAAAGTTTTAGCCATCTTCTATATGATCAAGGATATAAAAGTGGTGATGTAAAGAACATGAATTTCATTATCGAAATACTTGATAACGGTTCAAATTATTATGCTACCTTGGATAATAGAGAAAGTGAATTAGAATGGCTGAAGAAGACAAGGCAAGACGTACACGAACTAAGTATTATTAGTTCGATGGATCGTTTTCATAGAGTGATCATACATATTGACGATATGCTTATGGATAAAATCAATACTCTTTCCATGCATTCAGACCTACGGGTGAATGTTGAGGGTATTGATTTTGATGGAACAAATTATATTGAAACTAGCGAGATATGGTGTGCAGATACAGAAAATACAGCACTTCGTGGATGTGTAACTAATGCAGGAAGTGTTATAGCATCTGACATTTCAGTACAAATAGAAATAAATGGATCTCTTTTTAAGACATTACATGTTGATTACATATATAGTCATGAAAGAATTCCATTTAGGCTATCGCTCAGAAAGGATTTAGAAAGAGAAAATAAGATTGAGTGGAGGGTGAAGATTAGTGGAAATGATCTAGATCCAATTATTTCTTCGGGTGAGATCCATATTAATCATGTGGATACTGGATGGGACGTCATAGCTAATGTGGATCCATATTTGAACCCCGATAATAATGTTGATGATGAGTTTTTCAAAGGAAGGAAAAATGAACTTGCTCAACTTAGCTCTTTATATGACGAAAGTAGAAGCGCTAATACTTATCCCTCTCTTCTGGTTATGGGATTGATGCGGAATGGAAAAACATCATTAGTAAAAAGATTCCGCTCAATACTATCACATTACCGAAATATAAAGACCTTTTATATAGATGGCAATGAATGTAAAAATGACCCCAGAGATGCATTTGTGCGCAAAGTAATAAAACGTGTAAACGCAGATAAGGAAGTAAACACTAATGATAAAAAAGCATTCGTGGAGACATGGCATTCTTCTATGACAGAACAGGAATGGATTCAAATGCTTCCGGATTTTTATAATGCTTTAAGTGAATTGTATGGACGAAAAGTCATTGTCTTCCTGGATGAAATGGAATCAATTTTCTTTGCGAATGGTTTTCAGGATGAGGATCAACGTTTGGCATTCATGGGAACAATACGGGCCATGATTCAGAATTATAGAGATAGTATTTCATTTGTGCTTATTGGTTCCAATATGCTATTAACAACATTCTTGGACAAAAAAGTTAAGACACAGCTGTTTCAGAATTTGGGAAGAATTCCTGTTGGAAGAATGAGTGAAAGTGAGATTGCTACTATTTATACCGATTATAACAACTCAAGCCCAATAAGGTTTAGTAAAACGGCTATGGATGAGATCTATAAATATACCGGTGGGCAAGTTTGGTATACCAAGATAATAGCCTACAATACCTTGCTTGGGGTTATCGAGAAGGAACGGGTTAGAAAAAAGGAGGTTTTACCTGCGGATGTAGCTCTTGTAGTAGAAAGGCTTGTAATTGGTGAACTGGGATCGGAAAAAATCAATCTGTTTGAATCGTCATTTGGTGATGATAGAACACAGATTTTAGCTGCTATGTCACGGCTTATGAAAGATAAAAAACAATCAGTCTCTATCAATGACATCATGACAGAGATGGAGAGGGATCCTATTAAAGATGGTTCTGTTAATCAAGATAATATCGTAGGATATCTGAAATCTCTAAAGGAGATGGATGTAGTAGAAAATGACAAACTTAAACAAGATGCATATACTTTTTCAACCGAATTAAATCGTATTATATGTACCAGAAGGTCGAGCATTCATAAATTTGTTGTGGTTAAGGAGGCTTGAAATGAGTGAAAAGTTCATTGGTCGTGATGATTACATGGAAAAGATTGGCAAACTTGCGGAGTATAACTTTGTCTCAAATCAAGTTTTTTTGGGCGTTAGAGGAATGGGAAAAGCTAAATTGTTTGATGCCTTTTTGACTCCTAAACGAATTGAAAACCTGGCTAATATGTACCATAACGTGTTTATAAAAGTGGACTTGAGTAAAAATAACAGAAAAAGTGGGGAGGATCTTTGCCTTGTAATCTGCAAGAATGTATTAAAAAAGATATGTGGTTTAGTTAGCAAAGAGATTGAACAGGAGGTCCGAGACAAATATAAAGAATTATCTGCAATGGGGGATTTATATGATCAGCAAGATATTCTTCAAGAAATATTGGAACTAATTAATGATAGTGGTAACAAGGTAATTCTTGTAATCACAAGATTTCAGACGATTACCTGTGATTCTGAAGTTGGTCTACAACAATATGAGAGTCTGAGAAGTTTGATAGATAATGGCGTTGTCAAATTCTGGATTATAACCGATACGGATATAATTGATACTAGTGTCACAGCAGAGTATCAAGGATCTTTTTTTGCTCAAAAATTTACAAGCAAAACAACAATAGGACCAATGAGAGGTGACGAAATAAAAGCACTAATAGATGAATGCTGCTTGGAAAAAGCAGTAAAGCTTCCTGATAGGTTAGTGCGATTTGTAGACGGGTATTCTGCGGGAATTCCAGCAATTATAGAGATGCTGATTGATTTTCTGAAAAATGATATCGCTACTTATAATGCAATGACTGATGAACAAATCATAAAAAAAGCAATTACGTACTCATCAATTAAGAGTCTATTCATTAGTTGGCTATCTGGACTATCATATGGTCATAAACAGGTGCTTTACTGCATAAGTCAAGGTAAAAATACGGAAAGCGAAATCGGCATAGACGATGTTTCTATCATTTCCGACCTGTTAAGTTCATATGGAAGGGGGGTTCTTTATTCTGAGGAAGATGGTTCCGAAAAGAACTATTTATTTGTATCACCTCTATTTGAAGAGTATGTGAAACAACAAGGAGAAAGTATATATCGTGAAAATGCAATAATGGTTGAACCCGGAAACGCCCAAATTGAACCTTCAGGAACCACTATAAAGAATATAACTATATACGGAAATTATATAGAAAAAATTGAAAGTACTACAAATGTAATAAACATTGAAAATGCAGTAAATGGGTTAGAGGACTTATATAAGTATGTTTCAAATAATTCTTTAGCGGACAAAGAAATGGTTACGCGGGACCTTCAGAACTTGCCATTTGTAGAAGCTATCTGGAACGATTTGAAAGAAGATGAGCAAGATAAAGAATGTAATGCATATGCGGATGGTGTGTTCCAAAGTGGCTTGTTTTCTGATATGACCTTAACCAATGAACAAATGGACTTGTTTTATTTGACAGACGATATTATGAATGGATTAACTGAGAAATCTAGAAAACAGTTAATATCTGGAATTCAAGTTTACTTGTTGATTCAGCAATGTATCGATAAATTTGGATTACAAATAGCAGAATCAGAGTCTCCAAGAGGAATACTATTTGGAAGATTTTATGAAAATCTATTAAAAGATACCATATTTACTGCTTTTAATAGAGTGGAAGCATTGTCTACATTTCCTGCTAATGATAAGAAGAAAACTCTAAGTGAAATAGGTGTGGACAGAACAACAATTGGCACATATTCTACAATACTGTCAAAAAAAGAGATAAAAAACATTCTCGAAGATGCCTCTAGAAAATATGTTGTTGACGACTTTAAGGATTTTACTTGGTGGGATACGTATTCAAATAAGCTAGATGTTATCAGGGAGCTTAGAAATGATTGCTGTCATAGTGGAACCACTTTCACAAATGTACAACTAACTGAAATGATTAAGTACATTTTTGAACTGAAATCCATCAGTGATGCATTGTTTTTCGATAGAATTCCACACTTATCGCTTTCGCAATTATCTTTTCCGAACAAAAATATCATAAAACAATTGCTTAATAACACTCCTCCCACATCTATAGTTGGTAGTGTGGCACAATTTGAGATGGTTGAAAAAACAACTAATGGAAAGTATAGAGGAATTGTAAATGGTATGTATGTCGGCTCGATATTGAAGGGACAGACGGAAAAAATTACGCTGAGTAAGGGAGATGTGATATCCGTTAAAGTGGCATCTATTCAGGATGGTAGATGCGTTTTGGATATCCATATTTGATGACTTTTGATACATTTTGTGGATTAGTAACAGATAGTACATTTGATGGAGGTGTTTTGAAACATAAATTTAGGATTTCCTTTTTTTTCCTCATATTGTTAATGAGTGAGTTATCTAAAACTGTTTATGCTGAGAATAATATTCAAGCTGCATACGATACACTGGTTATCAATGGGCAAAATGAAGTGATTGTGTCATTGGATTATACACATAGTAAGTATGAACCACTACGAGATATTGTACTCATCGATAATGAAGATCCGTATGATGCTGACATGATTCTACTTAGAGGAACTAGCATAAAAACTTATTCGCGTAGCGATGGGAACGTTCACTACGAGTTGGTAAATGCAATTGATATTAAAGAGGCAGAGGCACTTCTGAATGTAATGCAGGATGAGATTGACCAAAACCTTAGTAGCAACGCATCTCAAAAGCAAATCTTAAGACAGATTCAAAAATACTTGGCCAGGACGTATAGTTATGACTACGATAGTGTATATGCAGATGGAGAGAAAGAAAACTTTGTCGTTGCATACTATTCTGATCGTCAGATAGTTTGTTCTCAGTACGCAGCTTTAGTATATCTTTTATGTAATAGATATGGAATTGACTGTAAAGCATATTACGGAATAAGGCATGTATTTAATGCTATCAGATTTGATGGTGAACAAGACTATACGCTCTATGATTTCACTGGAATAAAATCTATTCTTACTCCCAAGCTCTCATATTTACAGTTTTTATTTTCTAGTAAATATCATCTTGATCCGGACAACGAATACGACATGGTTGTAAAGAAAGCTATAAACGATAGAATAGATGTACACATATCATGGACAATTGTTGAAACACTGGTAATACTGAACATACTCACTTTAATTCTCGTGACTATCCTATGCATAAGACTAATAAAGCATAGGATATATGCAAAAAAGCATCCGGCTAGGTTTCGAAATGTTGGAAGGAGATAATGCATTGTTATCGATGACGCATGAAAATGAAAAGAAAAAAATATATGAGAACTTACTTAACCAACACAATAACACTCCATTTAAACCTCTTTCTGCGGTCGAAATTGAATCAGAATTAGCAGAAGCAAGAACGTGCTATGAGCGTGGCGAATACGAAGACTTTGATGAAGCATTGGACTCTATAAGCCAGAAATATGACTTATAGAGTCCTGTGAAATAACGGGCGCCTTCCATGCATAGCATTATTACTGCATTAAATCTTGCTTTAACGATTTAACAAACGAATTGCGCGCTATTATATTGTATACTATTCGTTAAACCTAAGTTTAACGAACAATTAAATATAGCGCTATATAACGGCGCACAATTCATTAAACTGAGATTTAATGAAGTAATAACGCCAGATATGGGAGCCTCCGTGTCTGGCATAGTTTTTTATTGACTTTGTTTCTTTGAGGGATATGCTGTTAATGCTTCAAACTCATCTACCGGCATAGGCTTGTAGAAATAATATCCCTGCATTTCCTCACATCCAAGACTTCCGAGGAAATCAGCCT
>JAEEGL011179123.1_pt1 | contig 33110 bp, 29 predicted proteins | sample 9134231 | NCBI WGS metagenome assembly JAEEGL01 (sample SAMN16246548, study PRJNA631951) | gut metagenome | biome: gut microbiome; feature: rumen; material: fiber-attached | host: Bos | place: Iran: Karaj | collected 2018-10 | reverse complement strand
GAGTTGAAAGACGAGCGGAGAAGTATCCGGATGAAATGAGCTCAAACAATCTTCGCTTTTCCAAAGCTCGTAATTTTCAACAAACAATGAAAACAGCAATTCAAATATTTACAAACGAAGTTTTCGGCGAGATTCGTACTTGCCAAGTTAATAACCAAATCATGTTCGTAGCTAAGGACGTTGCTACGGCGCTGGGTTACACAAATACCCAGAAAGCTATTCGCGACCATGTTGATGACGAAGATAAGCTGACCGAACGATTCGTTCTGTCAGGTCAGGTCCGAAGCGTAATCATCATCAACGAGTCCGGTCTCTACTCACTGATTCTTTCTTCCAAGCTGCCTCAGGCCAAGGAATTTAAACGTTGGGTAACGGCTGAGGTGCTGCCGCAGATTCGCAAGACGGGCGGATACATCCCCACTCGCGATGCTGAAGGACGTGAACTGAGCGGCAGGGAAATCCTGGAAAGAGCTGATGCCATTGTCGGCCGTACCCTGCAACTGCTGAACGAGCCCGCCGAGGACACACTGACGGCGACGCAGGTGGCGAAGACATTCAACATGACCACGCTCGATTTCAATGCCGTGCTGCGCGACATGGGCATCCAGTACCGTCGTCACGGCCGCTGGAACCTGAGCGATGATCTGCAGGGTCGCGGCTACACTGCCGAGCGCACCCACGTAAGCTATAGCCTGAAGGGCGAAAAGAAGGTGAAGGTGTATATGACGTGGACCATGAATGGGCTGCGCTACCTTAATTCTAAACTGGGATACCCGAACTTCTAAGACTCACCCCCAGCCCCTCTCTGTTCAGAGAGGGGAGTGAATAGATTTTCCAATTAATAACTATTATTACCCCAACTAACTACTCCTCCCCATTCAGGGGGAGGCAGGGAGGGGGTCTTTTTATATGAGCGTACATATAATATATTATAAGGATAGGGCGAAGATGATGCGCCCTGTCCTCACGAGAGAGGAGTATATGAAGATTCGCGGCTGCGAGAACCAACGGACGGCGGTGAAGGCAGTAAGAAGCGGTGACGAATCGCAGAAGAAACGACTGATCCAGATGAACTATTCGTGCCTGCCGAATGCCGACGGGGCGCTGAAAGGCAGCACACGGATGAGCAGCACCGTGGGCATGGATATCGACCATGTCAAGCCAGAGGAGATGCCAAAAGTAAAGGAGCGCATCCTACAGAAGAAAGACGAGCTGGGACTGCGGATGCTGGAGCTGAGCGCCCGTGGCAAGGGCTACCACCTGGTGTTTTCACGCAAGCCGTATATGAGTCAGGAGGAGAACCTGCAGTGGGCCAGCAAACTTTTGGAGGTGGAATATGATGCAGGGGCGAAGGATATCACGAGGGTGTTCTTTACGACATCGGATAGCGAAGAGGATTTGATTTACCTCGACGATGAAATCTTCGAGATAGAGGAGCAAGAGGATATCTTGCTCGTTAGAGACTCAAAGCATAACATTCCTCCTGCTCCTCGCCACTCGCCCCTTGCCCCTCAGGAATATAATGGCCTTCCTTACAAGGACATTATACGTAAGTGGTGGGAACTCTACAACGAGGGGAAGGAACCCGTGAAGACGAACCGAGACGTGCTGACCTTCGAGTTGGCGGTGAACCTGCGCCATATCTGCGGCTTCGACCGTGAACTGATGGATGCCGTCATTCCCTGCTACGACGGCTTCTCTGAGGCGCAGAAGATGAAGTGCATCGACTCGGCCCTGTCGGAGAAGCGCACACAGATGCCTAAGCGGCTGAAAGATGTGCTCTTCGAGGTACGTCGCGACCGCATGAACGAGGGCGTCGAAACAGTTGGCAGCGAGGGCCTTGACGAGGCCGTGCAGGAGGATGAGCGCTTCTACTATAATCGCTTGCCACGAATGCCGCAGGGGGTGCGCGAATCGATAGAGGCCGTCGGTCCATCGCTGTCGATGCCTGTGGTGACAGCCATCTGTCCCGCCATCGGCATGCTGGCAACGGGTGTACAGCTCGACGTGCACGGTCAGAAGAGGGGGCTCAACCTCATCAGTTACATTGCCGGTGATTTTGCCAGCGGTAAGGGCTCCATCGACCCCGTGATAGATGCGTGGCTGAGCGAGGTGAAGGCGCTGGATATGATGTATCTGCAACAGGAGGAGGAATGGCGCACAAAGAAGAACGCGGCGAAAAACAAGAAGGAGCAACCCGAGGAGCCTAAACTGCCCGTGCGCTTCGTTACACTGAACAACACGGTGGCCAAACTGGCTGAGCGACTGGCTAATACGGAGGGCAAGCACGCTTTCTCATTTACCCCTGAGGCCGATACGGTGGCACAGAAATGGAAGTCGGCCATGAGCGATTTTTCGGTGATGCTGCGTCAGAGCTACGACGGTTCGAAATACGATCGTGAGGCTAAGAGTGCAGAGGCCGTGAACGTGCATATAGAGCACCTGTTGTGGAATGTCTGCATGTGCGGCACGCCCGATGCCCTCTACCGTGTGGTCACTAACTATACCGACGGTTTCCAGAGTCGTATCGCGGTTGCCCGCACACCCGACAATACCTTCGCGCCCTTGGAAGAAAAGCCCCACGTGCTGACCGACCGCCAGCAGGAGCGCATCCAGCATATTGCCCACTTGCTGCCGTTGATGCAGGGCGTGGTGGAACTGCCGAAGTTGGAGGCCAAGAGTCGTGAATGGGTGGAACGTGAGCGTATGGAGTCGATGAAGAACGACGATAAGGTGCGTGCTCGTCAGCGCTTCCGCATCTGCGTCACGGCACAGCGCATGACCTGCTGTCTGATGCTCTGCCGAGTGGCTGAACAGCTCATCCAGAAGCATGGCTTGAATGGTGCCGAGGCGCTGATGAAAAGCAATCCGAATCTGTGGCAGGCGATGCTGCAGAAGGCACAGACACCACAACTACTAGCCAGCTACGATGTCATTGCCGACTACCTGATGGAGACAGCACTCTACTTCTTCCGCGACCGCATAGAGGCAGCTTTTCAGAGTCGTGACTATAGCGGTTCGGGTGAGCGTCGGCGCATGGGTAAGAACGACTCTATCTTTGAGCGTCTGGACATGGAGTTCGGCTTTGAGGGAGCCTTCCAGCACAGCGTCAGCGTGAAGGGTGTCAACGTATCGCGCAATACCGTTCGTCAGATGCTGAAGAACTGGAAGAAACAGGGCCTCATCGTGCAGACGGAAGCAGGAAGGTACAGGAAAGTTCTTGCTGTGGCAAGCGTCCCTTCGGGTCGAGCGGAGAGTTTAGAGTTGAGAGTTGAGAGTGGTCACGAGTGTCATGTGTCATGAGTGTCATTAAGAAATTTACGATATGGAAATCGAGAATAATCAAGAATGCTTTGTGATGCTTTGGCGAATGCTGGAGCGCGCAAGGCACCTGCTCTGGGAGCAGCATAAGCGCTTCTGTGTCAGGAATATACTGAAGCTGTGGTTTGGAAACGAGGCGAACGATGATGCTATCTGGGAGGTGTGTAGGCAGATGACGCTCCTGCTGGATGAGGAAGAGACCATCTGTGGTTGGGACGAGTTGAAACCGCCCTCGCTCTATCCTCGCAAGCACCGCGAACTGCTCAGAACTATCGTCGCCTTGAGGCTCGGCATCGGCGTCAGAAAGGTGAACCTGAAAGCGCTCGACAAGGCTTATAGTGAAGCCTTTCCAAATAGTACACCAATAAACGTAAATAAAAAAGGAAAAAAGACTCACCCCCAGCCCCTCTCTGAGCAGAGAGGGGAGTGAATAGATTTTTCAGTTAACAATTAACCAATTAATAATTCCCCAACTAACTACTCCTCCCCATTCAGGGGGAGGTAGGGAGGGGGTCTAAAATTATGATTGCAAGAGGAATTCGTAATAATAATCCGCTGAACGTGAGACGTTCAAAGGATAAGTGGCAGGGCCTTCGGGCTCAGCAGACAGACGCATCGTTCTGTCAGTTTGAAACAATGGCGTATGGATGGCGGGCAGCGTTTGTGCTGCTGACACGCACGTATTACCACACGTACCGCCTCTATACCATCAGGGCGATTATCACGCGCTGGGCACCGCCAAACGAGAATAATACGGCGGCGTATATCAGGAATGTGAGCAGGCTCACGGGCATCGCTCCCGACGAGCCGATAGGCATCCCCAGCGACAAGCCGAGTCGCTGGATAGCCGTGGGCGCAGCGATGGGCATCCAGGAGTGTGGCACGGAGGGCTTCGACCTCTTTGCTATGCTGCAGGGATGGACAATGGCGAGGGGGTGATGGAAGATGTATGATGGAAGATGTATGATGTAAGATGTAAGATGTAAAATGTATGATGTAAGATGTATGATGTCGGAAAATAAGAGGGGTGGCGACAAATGTGTCACCACCCCCGTTATGTGTTGTGTACGATGATAGGATTATTCTTTGATGTTGGGTTCTTCCAGTCCGAGACCCTTTTTCTTGTCTACCACCTTCAGGAGCAGACCGAGAATCAAGGCTGCAACACCGAGTGAGGCCAGCATGATGAGAGGCCAGGTGTAGTCGTACTGTGTGGGGTCGGTGACGCCCTGGTTGGTCTTGTCGAGCACCTTACCGATGAGCAGGGGGAAGAGCCACAGACCGATGTTCTGAATCCAGAAAATCAGGGCGTAGGCAGAACCGATAATCTTGGCGTCGACGAGCTTGGGCACGCTGGGCCACAGTGAGGCGGGAACCAGCGAGAACGAAGCACCCAGCACGAGGATGGTGGCATAGGCCACGATGACTCCGCCCACGGTGCTGCCATTGAACATGGGCAGGATGAAGGCGAAGGTGAGGTGGCAGGCGATGAGCAGCAGAGAGCCGAGGACGAGCATAGATGCGGCCTTGCCCTTGTGGTCAACATAGCTGCCGAGGATGGGGGTGATGAGCACGGCCAGCAGGGGGAATACGGCGAAGATTGACTCGGCCGACTGGCGCATGTAGCCCATATAGCAATAGGTGATGAGTGAGCCGATAGACAGACCCAGGAGGGCGTACTTCAGGCCTTTCACCTTCTGGAAGTTGCTGGCGAAGCCGAGACCTGCCACGAGCAGCATGATGGCATACTGGATGATGGTGACAGCGGGCTGTGCCCAGAACGAGTCGGCTGCGGGAGCCTCGAGGGTGAGGTTGCACTGCAGCATGTTGACGGCATACTTCTGGAAGGGGAAGATGGCTGAGTAGTAGAGCACGCAGAGCAGGGCTACAAGCCAGAAACCGCTGGAGGTGAGAATCTGACCGAGGTCTGAAATCTTGAAGGGGTCGTCTTTCTCTTCAGCCTCGCCGGTCTGGGCGTCGAGTTTCTTATCCATGAAGAAATAGACGATGGTCATGATGAGGGCGATACACAGCAGTACAACACCGAAAGCCACAGAACGACTCACGCTGATGCTTCCACCCAGACGGGCAAAGAAGGGTGAGAAAATCATACAGGTGGCTACTCCCAGACGGGCCAGAGCCATCTCGGAACCCATGGCCAGCGCCATCTCGCGACCCTTGAACCACTTCACGATACCACGGCTAACAGTGATACCAGCCATCTCGACACCGCAACCAAAGATCATGAAGCCGATAGCAGCCAACTTGGCGCTAGCAGGCATGCCCTGATAGAAGGGGGACACGCCCAGCTCGTCGAACAAGGGGATGTAGTTCAGGTTGTTGGTGAACCAGGTCTCAAGACCGGTACCGATAAAGCCGTCGGTCACGGCATACCACTTAATGCAGGCACCAACAAGCATCACAGCGCCCGAGAGCAGCGCGGTGAAGCGCACACCCATCTTATCGAGGATGATGCCGGCAAAAATAAGGAAGAATACAAACACGTTGAGGAATACCTCAGCGCCTTCCTCGGTACCGAATGCTGATGAACTCCAACCGCGGGTTGACTCCATCAAGTCCTTGATGGGCGACAGGATGTCCATGAAAATGTAGCTGCAGAACATGCCCAATGCGAGCAACAGAAGCGCTGTCCAGCGCATTCCTGCAGAGTCTCTTAAAGTCTGAATCTTTTCTGACATAAAATGTTGTTTTTAAAATTGTTTGTTATTTGGTTGATATTAATGGTTTCTAATTATGCAATGCCCAAGGACTCACAGATGCGGTCAATTTTGGCATCTGCCCACTCGTTCTTGGCGTCGTAATTCTCCTTCTTGTCGAGGGTGTCATGTGCCTCGATGTAGAACTTGATTTTGGGCTCGGTGCCCGAGGGACGGATAGATACCTTGGTGCCGTCCTCGGTGTAGTACTGCAGCACATTGCTAGTGGCAGGCATGACGAGTTTGGTCACCTCGCCGGTGCGCATGTCGCGCTGCTCAAGTTTCTGGAAGTCTTTGATGAGCACTACGGGCGAGCCATCAATGGTCTGCTGCGGGTTCTCGCGGAAGTTGACCATCATCTGGGCAATCTCGTCGGCACCGGTCTTGCCAGGGCGAACGACGCTAATGCCGCGCTCCTTGCTGTAGCCGTAGTGGATATACAGGTCGATGAACAGGTCGTTGAGAGTCATGCCCTTATCCTTGGCCCATGCAGCAATCTCGCACATCAGGGGGATGGACGATACAGCGTCCTTGTCACGAACGAACGTCTCGGGCAGGAAGCCGTAGCTCTCCTCGCCACCGCCCAGATAGCGTCCCTTGCCTTCCATCTCGCGCATCACGGTAGCGATCCACTTGAAGCCGGTGAAACAGTCAAACATCTTGATGTTTTCCTTACGGGCAATCTTGGCGATGGTCTCGCTGGTAACGATTGTCTTGACGATGTACTCGTCGCCGGTCAAGCGGCCCAACTCACGGTTGCGCACCATCAGGTAGTAAAGGAAGATAATCTGGATCTGGTTACCGTTCACGAGCTCATATTTACCCTTGGTATTCTTGATAACCAAGCCGATGCGGTCGGCGTCGGGGTCACTTGCAAGTACCACGTCGGCATCCACTTCCTCGGCCTTCTTGATAGCCATGGCCATAGCGCTGGGCATCTCGGGGTTGGGGGAATCAACAGTGGGGAAGTCGCCACTCATTACGTCCTGTTCGGGAACGTGGATGATGTTGTCAAATCCCCAACGCTCGATTGAGCGGGGGATGATGTAACGTCCTACGCCATGGATAGGAGTATAAACAATCTTCAGGTCGTGATGGCGCTTGCACACATCGGGGCTCAGCGACAGGGTATGGATTTCCTCGATGTAGGGACCATCCACGTCCTCACCGATAATCTGAATCAGGTCAGGATTACCTTTAAACTTGATTTCGCTGACGTCTTCGATGGCATTGACGTGGTTGATGATGTTCACGTCGTGGGGAGCCACCACCTGGGCACCATCATCCCAATAGGCTTTGTAGCCGTTGTAAATTTTGGGGTTGTGAGAAGCCGTGATGTTCACACCGCTCTGGCATCCCAAGCGACGGATGGCATAGCTCACCTCGGGAGTGGGGCGGGGACCCTCAAACAGGTACACCTTGATGCCATTGGCACTGAAAATGTTAGCAACTGTCTCAGCAAACAGACGACTGTTGTTGCGCACGTCATGACCGACTACAACAGAAATTTGAGGCAGATCTTTGAATGCCTCTTTCAAGTAGTTGGCCAGACCTTGGGTTGCACTGCCCACCGTGTAGATGTTCATGCGGTTGCAACCGGGACCCATAATGCCGCGCAGACCACCGGTGCCAAACTCGAGAATCTTGTAGAATGATTCTACAAGCTCTGTTTTGTCCTCGTTGTCAAGCATCGCCTGCACTTCGGCACGGGTCTGCTCGTCATAACTGTCACTGAGCCACGTCTGGGCCTTTGCGGTCACTTCCTGTAATAATTTCTCGTCGTACATACTTGGTTCGGTTTATAAGGTTGATGTTACATTGTTATATCTTATTAATAAAATGCCAAAGATACACTAAAATCCCCAATTGCCAAAATAAAATTCTACTTTTGGCAAAAAAGGAGGTGTTTTTATGTGCTCCACTATCTATAATAGGTTTAAATCCACGCTTATGCCACGACATTGAAACGCTTTGAAATATGTTATTAAAGCCTGTTTTCCGGTAAGGGTTATTATCAAATTCAAGGTGGCATAAAAAAAGCGCCTCGTCTCACGACGAAGCTGCCTTGCTAGGAAAAAAGTATCATATTGCTGCAAAATTATAACCTTGATTCGATTTGTGCAAATTTTTTAGATAAAAAATTGTTTATTTCATGCAAATAAACGCAAATCCTACCGATTTCAAAGATACTTCTGATTCGTTTTGAATAGCTATTGCAAATATACGAAAAGCAATAAATAGTACATGAATGATTCGTGGTTCATATTTTTTATTTACATTTGCAGCATCAAACAAAACTAATGACTGAGATGAAAAAATTTTTATTGACTTTTATTACGCTGATTGCGTTGATGTTTGTAGTTCCTAACGCACAAGCAGCAGAATGGTTTGACGTGTTGTCTAACGGAGGTGAGACCCTTGCTATAAATCCCGACATAACTACTAATGATAACGGTGTGAGCTACCTGGTTTGGGTTCGCAATTCGTACAACCTCCCTGAGAGTCGTGCCAATTATACAAGAGAACGTGGCTACAATGAAACCGTGGCTTATAAACTGACTCTTTACAAATTCACAGACAATTGGAACAAATTCAACATCGTCCAAGTCTCTGTTTACGGAGAGAATGGCAACATCATCGACCAGTATGCTAATCCAGATATTGCCTCAACTGAAAGTGAGATACCATCCGGCTCACCCATTGAGACAATTGCCGAAAACGCCAAGGTAATCTACGAGATCACTACCAACCCGGAATAAACTCTTAAATTTTTAATAAACAACCCATACAATAATATCCGCACCCAAATGCGGATATTATTTCATTATTATGACGTTCTTTCTACATTTTATTGTATAATGATTTGCTTCAGAATTCTCATTAATTGTGAGATGTCATATCCATATATGCCGCCTAGAAATACACATTTTATCTAAGAAGAAACAAGACTTTGTACTGCTACCCAAATCTAGCCACAACCACAAGGGATACTATTTTCAATTTTATGATATGATTTCAAAACAGCCTATAGTATCACTTTAGATTATTAATCATTAACAGTTGAATTCCATAACAATAAATTACTCTTTGATTAATCTGCCGTGGTATAACAAGTAAATGAGTCCATTATGATTATTGGGACTTATCTTTTTCCATAACTAGAACAGGAATTGCTCTCGTTAACTAATCAAACAGCATCTTTAGACAAAAGAGGAATCAACTGTAAATCTACTTGCTCAAGGTCATTTCTTTGATGGCTTTTAAAACGTATAAAAATTGAAATGCTCGAGCTGTCTGATTTTACCGATATGTTACAACATCGTTGAATTGGGCATTGGGTCTATTCTATTACATTTCATGTAAAATTGATTTTTAATTTGTCCAAGTGCGAGAAATTCATTAATTTTGCAAGTTGAATGTTGTTCTGTGAGTACCACTTTGAGGCACCCGTTAGAATGACCATAAATTGACATAGAAAGGTAACTTGCTGATAATGACTACTGAGATAGTGTCTGCAGCTTTGCCAGCGATACTCCAATTCGCTAGTTCCATTAGAACTGGTGACCCTTGTTATATCATTAGCTTTGCTAATTTTTGACCTTTGGCTTCTCGGATGATATCCGTTATCGTGACCATATACAAAGTGGAGCGTTTTCTCAAGGATTGTGTTGGCAGCATCCTTCGTTCTACTTACCGAGATATCGAGGTTATACTTGTTGAGGACGGGTCACCTGATGGTTCCGGTGCTATATGCGATGATTTTGCATCGCGAGATGGTCGAGTACGAGTAATTCACAAGGAAAATGCCGGTGTTTCAGAGGCACGAAATAGCGGCATAAAAGCAGCTAAGGGCGACTATATCTTGTTTGTTGATGGCGATGACGTGGTACACCCTCGCATGATAGAGGTACTGCTCGATGGCATCGAGAGCGGTGACTATGATTTTGCGATGGTCAACGTTGTCCCAATCACGGAAAATGGCTATCACGAGAAGATAAACGACATGGATATAGACACCTCGTCTCGTCGAGTGCTAGAGCAGTCATACTGTGTGCGTCGGCTGTTGGATGTCGGGGCAGCATCGTTGCAGTTCCATGTACCAATCAACAAGCTGATCAAGAGGTCCCTGGTTAAGGATATGTTTTTCAAAACAACAGGTGGTGAGGACTTCGAATGGAATTTGCGCATGTTTCTCAGATCACGACAGGGCATAGCTATAGATGCCAATCTGTACTATTATGTCCAGCATGAGGCATCGATGACACATAGCGGAATCAATTCAACATACATTGACCGGATACGTTCCTACTACCTGTGTTTGAACGATATACCTGCCGACAACCGCACTTACCGCGCCCAGTGTCTCAAAGCAATGTACTCGATGTTGCTGGGCGTGCGGTATGCTTCCCGCGGCACATCCTTTTATCAAGAAGCTAAAGAATGTGGCAAAAATATATATAACAAAACCAAGGACGAACTCTTGGCAAGCGACCTTAGCTGGTCAAGGAAAATGCGTTTCCTGTGCTTGTACCACATGCCGTGGATGTACACGTTCCTCGTAAACTTTGTTTATGGATTTTTACGCCGCTCGTGAATAATCAGTTATGCGGATAGGCATAGTTACACAGCCGCTGGAAATGAATTATGGCGGCATCCTTCAGAACTGGGCATTGCAGCAGGTGTTGCGAGGTTTAGGACATGAGCCAATCACAATTGACGCCTATCAGCTTTACTCAACGCCCCACGTGCTGTTCAACTATATCCACACCTGGTACAGACATCGACGCGGCAAGAAGTGGTATAATTACCCCAAACGATATCGAGGAGCAATGCGCAACGAATTGATGGGACGTTTCATTGAGGAACACATTTCAAAAACTCGGGTAATATGGCATTACAAGCGCAGCGTGGTAAAAAGCTACCGGATGGATGCTTTGGTTGTTGGCAGCGACCAGGTTTGGCGTGTAGGGTACAACGAAAACCACATTGAGGACATGTTCCTCAAATTTGCTGCTGGTCTTCCATTAAAACGCGTTGCCTATGCAGCATCATTCGGTTTGGATAAATGGACTTATAATGAACAGCAGACTGCTGCATGCGCCGCACTAGCCCAGCAAATGGACGCCATCTCGGTGCGCGAGCTCAGCGGAGTGGACCTGTGCCGTGATTATCTGGGAGTGAAGGCGTGTTGCACACTTGACCCCACATTATTGCTGGAATCAGGCGATTATGATAAAATCATTGACGACGAATGGGATTGCTCCACTCCATACTTGGCCGTGTACTGCTTGGACATCACCAAGGCAAAAAAAGACTTCTTCAACCGCTTGGCAGCCGAAAGAAACCTTAGTGTGCGCTATTTCTCTGCTGGCTGGAAAGCCGCTCTATCAATCGAACAATGGCTGGCAATGTTGAAGAATGCCTCAATGGTTATTACCGATTCATTCCATGGCACGGCGTTCAGTATTATCTTCAACAGGGAGTTTTACACTCTATGCAACTTTAAACGAGGCAATGCCCGCATTTCCGGCTTGTTAAACGAACTGGGACTTGGAGAACGCATGGTATCTGACTCTGAGCCTGTTGAACCTAAAGGACATGAAATAGATTGGGCAACCGTGCATTCACGTTTGGACGTTATGCGTGAAGAGAGTAAAGCTTTCCTGTCAAGCAGTTTGTAGCTCTATTATCAAAATCTATGAGACCACTACATGTTATCATGCCTATGGCGGGAGAAGGTTCCCGTTTTGCCAAAGCCGGGTGGACGACACCAAAGCCATTAATTGAGCTGCGGGGCGTCCCTTTGTTCCAGCGTGCAATAGGCAGTGTTGCCCTGCCTGATGTAAAGATGAAATACAGTTTCATCGTCAGACAAGAACACATTGATAAACAACATATTGACCGACTTATTCAGAACATTCTGCCAGAGTCACAAATTTTTTCGGTTCTCAAGACCACAAGGGGTGCTGTCGAGACCTGCCTGGTGGCAGAGACCGCCATCGATGACGATGATGCCATAGTCGTTATGGATTGTGATTTGGAATTCCGCAGCAAGGGCTATAACGAACTCGTGAAAGAGGCTTTGTCTCAACCAGCCAGTGAGGCTGATGGCGGTGCTTTAGTATCATTTGAATCAGTCAACCCACGTTACAGTTATGCTCTTGTGGATGATGATGGTCGAGTATTACGCACGGCTGAAAAAGAACCGATTTCCAATCATGCTTTGTGCGGTGCTTACTTCTTCGGTAGTGGCAAGGATTTCAAGCGCATAGCTCATCAGTTGCTCTACGATGGCACCCACGGCAAGGCTGAATTTTACGTTTCGCTACTGTATAACTACCTGTTGGCCGAGGGCAAAGTAGTCCGATTGGCAACAATGGAAGAATACTATTCCTACGGCACTCCCGAGGAACTGAAAAACTACTTGTAGTATTTCTGCAATGCGCGTAGCATTACCGACCGCCTTCACACGTGATGACACTTTGGCATTGAAGGGTCTCGCAGTATTACTGATGATCATGCATCACGTGCTAATTAGTGATTATTATGATGATCCATCCGCCCTTCTTAAATCAAACATCCTCTTCAATCGTTTGATGGTATTAGGAAAACTATGTGTTGGTTTATTTATGTTTGTGACAGCATATGGGTATTCGCTGAAAAATAATCGCAGTTGGCATTACTCGTTTTCCCATATCAAGCAACTGCTATATCGATATTGGGCTTTATTAATATTTTTTGTTATTCTTGGAATCATTGCAGGAAATCAACCCCAGTCGAAGATGGTCTTGCTCAATATGTTTGGCCTGTCCAGCACATACTCATGTGCCAACTGGTATGTTTATTTCTATATCTATGCCATGCTCATTTTGCCTGCAGTCGTGCGATTGATTGATTCTTGTCATGTAAAAGCCTTAGCATTAAGTATATTACTTTGTGGAATTGCGGCTATGTTACTAAAAACAGACAACCAATGGCTGAACATGGTACGTAACTGTATTTTTTATACGCCAGTTCTGACTACGGGGTGTTATCTGGCCAGATGCAGATTGCCCTTCATTCGTCATCAATTTAACAAAGTAGAGTTGTTATTGATGTTAGTCATTCTATTGGTTGCCGGTTGCTTTTCAAGGGACATCGGTGGATTTTGCACTTTTACTGTAACCGTTCCTGCATTGGCATTTGTTCTCTCTATGCTTTTTCATTATAATAGCACTCAGACAATAAAGACTTGTCTGGTTTTCTTGGGTAGTCTGTCATTGTATATGTGGTTTGTTCATACTGTGTTCTTCTCGATAATGACTCGCTCGCTGTTCCAGCAATCTAGTCTATGGCCAAACAGTATTATGCTTATCTTCTTGCTGGTGTTCTTCTGCAGCCTGGCCGTATCGTTCTTATTGTCACGTGCCGAGAGGGTCATTTTTAGAATTAGAAAATAACTGTAAAATGATTAAGGCAATAGTAACTGATTTTGACGGGACGCTTGTGGACACATTCCAAGCCAACTTCCATGCCTATCAGGAAGCGTTTAACCATGTTGGGCTGTCATTGAGTGAAGAGCAGTACCGCAAGTGTTATGGGCTGCGTTTCGATGGCTTCATGGACGAAATGGAAATCGTGGATTCCGATGTACGCAGGCGAATACGAACTGTTAAGGGCGAGTGTTATCCCAATCATTTCGCCATGTTGCGTGTCAATCAGCCACTATTAGACTTCATCAGGATGTTTCGTCGCTGTGGCGGTAAGACTGCGGTTGCATCTACCGCGAGAGGCAAGAATCTGTTAAATGCTCTCGCTCATATTGGTGCAACTGGGGACTTTGACCTGATACTTGCTGGAGAAGATGTAAAAGAAGGAAAACCATCTCCTGAGATTTACAATACAGTGATGCAGCGCTTAGGTGTATTGCCTGACGAGACATTAGTATTTGAAGATTCGTCAGTAGGGCTCCAGGCTGCTCAGGCGGCAGGTGCCAATTACATAAAGATTAACCTATAATCCCAATAACTTATAGCCTAAAACTATGAAACTTGACATTCAAGGGCATTCTGGTTGTGAAATAGCTATAGTCCATGAGGATAACGACCTGCATATTCATAAGAGTACTCATGATCCGGCTTATGTACCTCGGCTAATCAACCAGGCAAACAAACAGATTGCCGCATCCAAAATAGCCTATCAGAACATTCGAGTTCCTAAAGTCTTTGAGGTCGTGCAGAATGAGAAAGATGCCACCATCAAGATGGAATACATCTACTCCAAAAACTTTGTAGAATATTTTGAAAATGCTGGATTTGAGCAGATTAAGTATCTCATTGGAGCTATCAAGTATTTCATTGATTTGGAAATTGATGCATCAGAGATGAAGACCGTACCATCCTGCATTTTAACTGACAAGATGGCGGACGTTGCACGCAAGGTTCAGAATAATGTCCATCTAAAGAATGATAAAGTTGCTGTTGATCTTGTGATTCAGTCACAGGATATTATGAACAAAGTAGGGGTTATGGTGATGCCAGTAGGCAGATGCCATGGAGACCTTACATTCAGCAATATCCTGTTTAATGGCAACAACTATTACTTGATTGATTTTTTGGATTCGTTTATTGAATCACCATTATTGGATATTGTCAAGATTCGACAGGATACTGCTTACATGTGGTCAACTCTTATGTATAACAAGTCGTTTGATAAAGTCCGCTTAAGCATTATCAGTTCCAAGATTGATTCAGCAATAGATGAGTATTTCAAAGAAAACTATGAGTGGTATAGACGGTATTATATGCCATTACAGTTGATGAATTTCCTTCGCATTCTGCAATACGCACATGAAGACCGTGTAATCTCATATCTCAAGAATGTGATTTCTAGCCAGATATCTTTCATTAACAACCCAAAACCATCATGATGACACTGATAGTACCTATTGCAGCAGATAAAGCTGAATACATTGAAAAACTGCCCCAGCCATTTCGTTTTGATGACAAGGGTACAATGTATTGCGTCAAGGCAATCACTGGTTTGCCTCTAAAAGAAATCAGTGACATCTATTTTGTGATACTGCGAGCTCATGATAACCGTTTTATGCTCAGCGAACAACTCGCGATGCAGTTCAGAAAACAGAATCTGACGAATGCTCACGTTACGATTCTTGATGAGCCAACTACAAGCCAAGCCGAAACCGTTACGCGTGCCATAGAATTGAATAGCATAAAGGGAACCGTGTTCATTAAGGATGCCGACTGCTATTTTACAGCTGATGAGATCATGCCTCAAAACGGTGTGGCAATCTATGCTCTTGAAAACCTACCAATTGTTGACCCTCAACACAAGAGCTATGTGTCTGTCGATGATATGTTCTATGTGACCAATATCATTGAGAAACGGGTTGTAAGCCATTTCTTCAGTGCCGGTGGTTACTGCTTCGAGGACGCAAGGGTCTTTTGTGATTATTATAACAAACTGAAAGATTACGCTCCATTGTATCTGTCTCACATCATCTATGCGATGTTGCTAGACAAACAGATATTCCGCCCTATCGAAATCGATGATTACGAGGATTGGGGTGTAACTAGTAGCACCCGCTAATGTGCTGTTTTCCGGACGAATTACAACACCAAAACCAATTTATGAGAATAGTCTTTGTAAATCTTCATGGCAATGAGTTCTTAGTCAAGACCTTGAATAAATATATTTTCAAGCAGTCTGTGGCTATCAAGCATAAATACATTTTAGATTACCTGCTATCTCGCGATGATATTGAAGTATGTTCCTACATCAATCATCGCGGATTGTCGTTATCTTATAGTACCCGAAACCGATTTCTTCAGTCATTTCGTTTTCTTGAACACAAAATCACCTTAAAGAAAAACGGCATACCGCTCAACAAAATTAAGGTACTTAAGAGCGAAGACGAGATAAGGCATGACGACTTGATTATTGTGTATCAGCTCTTCGGACCGCAGTTGGATTTTAAGTGTCGCCCTGATGCATTCATTGCCCTGAGTCAGCTGCACTTTACTGTGTCACAGGCTAAAGTGATGGAAAAAGTGGACCCTGACCTCATGTACAATGAGAGTGATATGCAAAAGCGATTCATTGCTTTCAATAAATACTTCGGTTGGTTCCACAAACAGTATCTGGTCATCCCATTTGTGTTTGCTGAGCGATTTAAAGTGGTCAAGCCTTTTGCTGAACGCCAAAACAAAGCAGTTTCAGTTGGCACTATTACCTATCCAGATTATCTGATTCAGTATTATGGCCACAATTGCCTCCAACCTGCCCGCAAGCAGATATATGACAACGCCAAGAGTCTTGAACCATGGGTTGACTGTTTCAACAGCGACTATCTAGAGGACGTAAAAACAGCCAAGAGCACATCTAATAAGTATTTAAGAACATTAAAACGCTTACACGATAAAATCTTTGTCGGTCATCAAAAGAAGTATTATTCTTTTGATATGGTAGAGAAATTCAATGACTACAAGATGTGCATTGTGGGCGAAGAAATAATTGGTCTTCCTGGAATTGGTTTTGTTGAAGGCATGGCATGTGGTTGTGCATATATTGGCCAAACCATAGGGTATTATGAGGATTATGGAATGAAAGAGGGTGTTCATTATATCGGTTATGATGGCACGCTTGATGACTTGAAAGCCAAAATCACTTATTACCAGCAATCAGAACACCAAGAGGAATTGGAGACAATTGCCAAGACAGGCTGTGAGTATGTCCGATCACACTTCAACAGCATGGCTGCAGCCGAAGCCCTTCTCAACAATTTACTTGAGGCACAGCGTCGATGGCTGAATGAACATCCTGCTAAGACAACCAATTAAGAGTCGGATATGGTATCTATACTTGTTCCTGTATATAATGCCAGTAAGTACCTGCGCCAGTGTGTGGATTCACTCACGGGGCAGACTTATACCGACCTTCAGATTGTTCTCATCGATGACGGATCGACCGATGACTCATGGGTACTTATGCAGGAAATGGCCCAAGAAGATCCACGCCTTGAAGTCTATTCTCAACCCAATTTCGGTGTAGCTGCTACCCGCAACCATCTGCTTGAGAAGGTGCGGGGAGATTTCGTCTTCTTTGTCGATAGTGACGACTGGATCGAACTCAACACCATTGAAGTACTTCTGAATAAACAAAAAAATGAAGATTCTGACATCGTAATGTTTAAAGAGAGCGGAAACGGAGATGGTAAGGTTTTGTACTATGATAAACAACAGTCAATTAAACTTTTTTTGGAGCATCAGTTATTCCGAGGAATGTTATGGAATAAGTTCTTTAAAAGTATGCTGCTCGATGGCATTACTTTTGATGATACTATTTTTTATGGTGAGGATGCTGCATTCGTGTGGCAAACACTCCAACAAGTTTCAAATGTTGCTTTTATCAATAAGAGTTTTTATCATTATGGTGAGAATGAAGATAGTTTATCACGACAAAAGTTTAACAATATTAAATTATCCTCATATAAAGTGTGGGATTTGATTGTTCGAGAAACAGATGAAAAATGGCCTCAGTATAGTGAAATCGCACATGCTCAGTTGGCTTATCAATTGACACAAGTGCTATTAGCATCCATTGTAGATAGGTATAATATCGAAAAAAATCTGAGAAAATCGATTCAAAAATTAATACGTCGTGATTGGGCTTTGATGAAGAACTATAGATACACATCATCAAAAATGATCATTTTCTCATGGGGCGTATCTCATCAATTTAGACTCATGTGCTTAATATTTCCAGTGTTTCGTACTTACTATTTGAATAAATATAGGCATTTGTAAGATATCTTTAGTCTTTACGGCTTCTTTATGTGTTTATTTTATAGTTTTGTTTATCATTATAGTGGTCTCAATTCTCGTTCCTGTTTATAATTCTGCGGAATATTTGCAGAAGTGTGTTGAGTCTCTTACAAGACAGACATACTCAGAGCTTCAGATAGTTCTAATTGATGACGGCTCAACTGATGAGTCATGGACAATCATGCAGGAACTAGCCCATAGTGATAAGCGTATAGAAGTTTATTCCCAACCCAACAGGGGAGTCGCTGCTACACGTAATCAGTTACTTGACAAAATAAGAGGTGATTTCGTATTGTTTGTTGACAGTGATGACTGGATTGACTTCAATACAGTCGAGGTTTTGTTGAATAAACAACGAGAAAACGATTTTGATATTGTAGGTTTTCAGATAAAGGGAGTATTAATCAAGGACGAAAACTATTATAATCAAGAACAAATAATCAAACTGTTTCTTGAGCATATCGTTTTTACAGGTTCTTTGTGCAATAAATTCATCAAAAGCCAATTATTTACTGGCTTAAGAATTGATGAGAACGTATCTTATGGTGAAGATGCTTTATTAGTGTGGCAAGTGTTACAGCGTGTAAAAAGAGTAGCCACTATAAAAAAGCAACTTTACTATTATCGAATTAACAAACAGAGCCTATCTCATCAGAAGTTTAATGGGAGAAAATGTACCGCTTATACTTCATGGAAAAGAATCTGTAGTGATACTGATTATGCATGGCCACAGTACAGTGATTTGGCACATGCCCGATTCGCATGTGAGATGACTAAGATTTTACGTGACGCGATTATTTGTGGTTATAAAAACAAGACCAGTATCATGGTACTTCAAGATGAGATTCGCCGTGATGGTCATTTGATATATAAAACAGGTGTATCCTCGTTTAAGATGCAATTGTTTGCTTGGATAGTGTCGCATAGCTACAGTACAGCCAAGTATCTCAGGCGTCTTTTTCATTGACAAGACACAAATTGCTTTATGGACAATCGAGTTTTTGGATATGATGCAATGAAGGCACTTGCGGCTTTTTTTGTAGTACTTTTTCATTTTGGAATAAATGAATTTGAGTACCACGAAGGCTGCTTTTACTATCCTTCTCTTGCTCAAACATTAAGTCTCTTTACCTCATGTGGTGTCCCATTGTTTTTTGCTGCCAATGGCGCATTAACTATAAGCCGCAATTATGACTTCAGAAAAACAATTAACAAGGCTCTACGCTTAATTATGATAGCCCTGTTTTGGGGAATCATTATACAATGTGCATATGCAATTCGGTTTCATAGGTCGCCTCATGTCTCATGGGAATCATTGCATTACTATTGGTTTTTATTTTCATTGGCTTATTTCTATATAATAAATTATTTTTTAAATCTTTTACCTCACTGGTGCAGATGGGTATGCTTTTTAGTTTTATTGGTTTTTCCATTTATCACAAATTACATTTGGAATGTCGTTGTATTCATTAATCCGTCTATCTCAATACCGAGTTGGGGACATATAGGAGTCTATACGATGTATGGACTTGTTTATATGTATGCCGGAGATTATTTAGCACATCACAACATAAAAAAGCAAATCTCTATTTGTTGTGTTTTACTCGGTTTGGCACTTTCTCTTTTTGAAGTCATTGCAATTGTTAATTATAGCCATAAGCCATATGAAGGTGCGAACTATGCTTTTCCTACGCTTGGGGCTTTATTCATGACAGTTGGCTTATTTATATGGTTAAAAGGCGTTGACACAAAAACAATCCAAATCAAGCGTTTTATTTCTTTCCTTGGCAGCAATGCTTTGGGAATATATATTTTTCATATGTTATTGATGGCTTTATCGGGAGATTTTTTAATAGGATATGGTTTGTTATCCTATCGAATATCTATTGTTTTATTAGCAATAGTTTATACTATTCTCTCTGCTTTGATATCTGATTTAATTCGAAAAACACCATTGAATTTCCTTTTGAAATTATAATAGTGCTTGATTTGAATTAGATTTGTCACAATCTAGATTTAATGAATATATTTTCGCCTAATCCACAATATTTATTACCCGATTGTTATAGACAACAGCTATCGCTTTTTAAGATTTTAATATAAATTGTGAGATTCATTCAAATAATTCATAATTAAGTATGGGTGCAATTGAATTTGTAGACTCGTGGTATTACTCTACAGTATATTATATTTTTTTACTTGCGATAACCTGGATTACTGTGCTGTATTATATGGGCTCAAACGGTCAAAAAATCTTACAAGCAGAAGACAAACCGTTTCAGATGAGTTCATTCCTTCTTACCCTGCTTTTTGCTTTCTTTATGGGTTTGAGGCCATTCGCAACTGAATTTGGTGACTCCAACGGCTATGCTAACTATTACAGTAATAGTGTTACATCATTTCAACCTTTTAACATTCATACGGAGTGGCTTTGGTATAATATCCAAGTGGTTTGTAAAAGCATAGGATTGAATGCACATGAGTTCTTTTTATTTACTGATCTTGTTTATTTCGGAGCTATGTATGTTTGCTCAGCTATCCTGATGCGCAAGAACATCTGGATTGCTTTATTATTCTTTTTAACTGCTTTTCAAACTTATACATATAGCGTGAATGGCATCCGCAACGGTTTTGCATGTAGCCTTGAACTCATAGCCATAAGTTTGGTATCAGGAACCAAACCTCAACGATATTTCAGTTATCTACTTATGTTTATGGCATTTAGTGTTCATCGCTCTACGATGATTCCTACGACAGCAATTTTAATGACTTTGTTTTTTGTAAAAGACACCCATTTAGCATTACGTTTTTGGTTAGCCTCAATTGCCATATCACTCGTTGCTGGTCCTGTTGTAGAGCAATTATTTGTAGTATTAGGATTCGATGACCGCATGTCAGGCTATATCGCAGGACAACATAATGAGTATAATCAAAGTATTTTTTCATCAACTGGTTTTCGTTGGGATTTCTTGTTATACAGTTCAGCGCCAGTTGCAATGATATGGTATGTGACAAAATACCGCCGTTTCTCTGACCCTGAATATACAGCAGTCGCAAACGCTTATCTTCTTTCAAATGCCTTCTGGATTATGGTAATTAGGGCAGCGTTCTCAAATAGGTTTGCATATCTATCGTGGTTCATTTATCCCATTGTGATTGCGTATCCGTTATTAAGAATGAATGTATGGAAGGACCAGGACAGAAAAACAACAATTATTCTGTTCTTTTATTCTGCATTTACATTCTTTATGTTTTTCATTTATTATTTTGGAACCACGGGGTTTAGAGGCTTTGACCTCTACTGGTGGAAAGATTAATACCACTGTATAATGGCTACTTTAACCATCTTTACTCCTGCTTATAATCGAAGTCACACTATTGGTCGAACTTATGCCAGTCTGTGCCGACAAACCTGCAAGGATTTTTGTTGGTTAATCATTGATGACGGCTCTACCGATAACACAAAAGAACTTGTAGATAGCTGGATTAATGAGGGAATTGTTGATATCACATATATCTATCAGCAAAACCAGGGAATGCATGGTGCCCACAATACTGCTTATCGCAACATCGAGACACCTTTAAACACATGTATCGACAGTGATGACTATATGCCAGATGATGCAGTTGAGAAAATCCTTAGCTGTTGGCAGACATACGGAAACAACAATGTTGCAGGTATTGTTGGGCTAGATGTCACACAAGATGGTGCAATTATCGGAACAAGGTTTCCGGAAGGATTGACAACCACCACACTTCAAGGTTTCTATCAAGCAGGAGGCAAAGGGGACAAGAAAATTGTTTATCGTACAGATATCATTAAACAATACCCTGAGTATCCTTTATTTGAGGGTGAGAAATATGTTGGATTGGCATATAAGTATATGCTTATTGATCAGGATTATGAATTGATTACGCTTAATGAGCCTCTCGTTATAGTTGAGTATCAATTGGATGGTTCCAGTTTCAATATGTTTAAGCAATACTGGAAAAATCCACGAGGATTTGCCTTCTTTAGAAAGGCAGAAATGCTGACAGCCAAGAGCCTGAAACGCAAATTGCAGGTTTGCACACACTATGTATCAAGCTGCATTATAAGCCGCAATTGGCATTTTTTACAAGAAAGCCCTTTGAAATTATTAACATTGCTTTGTATTCCTAGTGGCATTGCATTGTTCTTATTAATTCGTCATAAGGTTAAAAATGACGCAAAAATGCAATTAAAGAAATAGCTCTTTTCAATAATCAACAAAAAGCAAAGATGCTTGGTTGATTATCAAACATTTACTTGCAATTTTGTTCAAATATAAAGAATCTGTCATGAACAACAACCAGCCCCAACCCAAAGTGAGTGTCTTGATTCCCTTGTATAATCAGGAGCGATACATAGATGCGTGCCTTGATTCCATCTGCAACCAATCATATAAGAACCTCGAAATTGTCATTGTCAATGATGGCTCAACAGATCGCAGTCCATTAATGGCAAAGGAATGGGCCGCCCGTGATTCACGCATTAAAATAGTTGACAAGCAGAATGAGGGTCTAACCTTTGCCCGTCGTGATGGATTTAGAGAAGCAACAGGTGACTATATCGCATTTGTGGACAGTGACGATATGTTAACGCCCAAGGCGATAGAGGTCCTTGTCCATCACATGCTGGACAAGGATGTAGACCTGGTATTGGGCGGGATTGTTCGCAAGCTTGGTTTCTTGAAGAAAAAAATCCGTAATCATGGCATTTTCCCTGTTAATCAAGTCGTAACCCAGCCCGAGTTATTTGACAAGTACTATGTTGGATTTTTTGGCAAGAGTTGTTTCACGGTTTCGATGTGGGGACGCTTGTTCAAAAAAAGTATCATCGATAAGGCACTTAAGGAAACTGAACTTTTTTCATCTGAGATTCGTTTCATGGGAGAAGATGAGCATTTCAACGTGATGATTTTCCCATATTTGCATTCCATGTATATGACAGATGAAAACGTTTATTATTATCGCTATGGTGGAATGGCAGATAAGTATAACCGGTTTTTTCCAGAACTATTGAGTTTCTCTACCAAGCGACTAGGATTGCTTGATAAATATAATTACTCTGAAGGCTACCAGTACCTGTTTGCTGAGTATGTGGCCATTTTTTACCAGCAAGCCAAACAACTCATTGGGCACAATAAGGCTGACAAAAATGGTGTAATGGAGTATTTCAAAAATGAAATGGAAACCAATGAACTGGTTCCACGGCTAATCGAGTATTACACCCAACAAACCACACAGAAACCGCAAGTTCAACTCATGATCAATCATGATTATGAAAGGATGTATGATTATGTTGTTGGATTGATAACAACTGGTCGGAAGAGCATTCGATATAAGGTAAAACGTCTTTTATTCAAGTTGATGAAAGCATAAGGACGACAAACACCACCATAATGTTCTCTTCATTAAGCAACAGCATCTCTCATAATGACTGAATATCGTTCACAAACAATTAGCGTGATTGTTCCTCTGTATAATCAGGAACGGTATCTAGATGCATGCTTGCGTTCAATCACAAACCAGACCTATAAAAACCTTGAGATCATCGTTGTAAATGACGGTTCAACAGATGGTAGCCAGGCCATTGCAGAAAAGTGGACGGAAAAAGATCATCGTATCAAAGTCATTAACAAGGCTAATGAAGGGGTAACCATGGCAAGACGTGATGGTTATCTTAAAGCCACTGGCGAATTCATCGCTTTTGTCGATAGCGATGACCTGTTGCCACGACATGCACTTGAAAGCATGTTGGCGCACATTGTCAAACAGGATGTAGATGTTGTTTTGGGCTCAGCAAAAAGAAAACTGGGGATTTTGGAATGGGGAACATTCAACGGCTCGTTTCCACTTCATCAAGTAGTGAGCCAGCCCGAGTTGTTTGACAAACACTATATCTCATTTTTCGGTAAAGCCAGTTTTCATAACAACATGTGGGGACGCTTATATCGCAAGAGCGTCATAGACAAGGCATATCAAGATACCGAATTATTCCCGACTGATATCCGTTTCATGGGTGAGGACTTGTTTTTTAACATGAAATTGTTTCCTTACTTAAGGTCTATGTACCACACTGATGATCTGGTGTACTATTATCGTTATGGCGGCGAGGTTGAATCCTTCAACCCTAATTATACTTCCTTGTTTTTATTATGTGACAAGCGTCTGGCTCTTCTAGACAAGTATGATTATCATGATGGTTACGGACCACTTTATGGAGAGTACGTGAACATAGTTTATCATTATATCAGGAAATTGATTGCTTTCAAGCAAGCTGGCAAAGATTTAATCATTCCTTTTCTGGAAAACGAGTTTTCATCAAGGGAGTTAATGCCACGATTGTTAAACTATTTTGATAAAAACAAATCACCCAACCAATCAGTGCAATTACTTGTTGCTCGTGATTTTGAAGGCATGTACCAATATGCCTACGATGCCCTTCAAAATAGGCGAAGTTCGCTGAAATTTAAAACAAAGCGGCTTTTCCTTAAAACATTGAATCATTTTGCTCGGCAGTAAATGGTGGTGAATAATCAACCTTTAGTGAGTGTACTCGTTCCCTTGTATAACCAAGAGCGTTATTTTGGGACGTGCATTCGTTCAATTTGCAACCAGACTTATCGCAATCTAGAAATTGTGGTGGTTAACGACGGCTCTACCGACAAGAGCGGAATTTTGCTGGAACAGTGGGCAAAAAATGACAATCGTATCATAATCGTCAACAAGTCAAATGAGGGGCTTGTCAAAGCAAGACGTGATGGATATCTCAAAGCAACAGGGGAATTCATAGCTTTTGTCGACAGCGATGACGCAATGCCTCCTAGAGCAATAGAAACCCTTGTCCGACATATCACAGAAAAAAACGTGGATTTGGTCATTGGTGCAATAACCAGAAAATTGGGGATATTTACTTGGGGTAACAGCAAATCATACGGTATTTTCCCCACTGGTCAAGTTGTCAATCAACCGGAATTGTACGATAAATACTTCGTTGGTTTCTTTGGTCAAGCGTGCTTTCTTTTTTCAATGTGGGGACGCCTATTCAGGAAGAGTGCCATTGACAGGGCACTTCAGAATACGGAACTATTTCCGGACAATATCCGTTTCATGGGAGAAGACCTGAACTTTAACATGAGGATTTTCCCATACCTGCAATCAATGTACCGTACGAGAGAGTTAGTATACTACTATCGTTATGGTGGCGCCGTCGATAATTTCAATCCTCACTATCCTGAGTTATTGCGCATGACCGATGACCGCCTACATCTTTTAGACGAACGTGGGTACGATAAGGGATATGCCACATTGTTCGGCGAGTACATCAACATGTTCTACTTCCGCGCCCAGCAGTTGATCGACTTCAAGCAGGCCGACAAAGATGGCGTGATAGCTTATTTTAAACAGGAATTGAACGAGCGCCGACTAGTGCCGCGATTCATGAAATACATTGCCGATTGTGGCTCCAACAACCAAGCTGCCATGCTGATGCTGAATCGCGATTACGAAGGAATGTACGAGGAAGCCAACAGGAGAGTTCGACAGTTGCACAGCACATGGCAGTGCAAAATCAAGTCCGTGGTGTTAAGGATATTGGAACATTTGTCATAACTATTTAACATGATTAACAACATTAATAATCAGCCATTGGTAAGCATCTTGATACCGTTATATAATCAAGAGCGCTATTTTGAGAAGTGCATCCGATCGGTCTGCGACCAGACATACAAGAACCTCGAAATTATTGTCGTCAACGACGGCTCAACCGACAAAAGCTCAGAAATCCTCTCCAAATGGGCTTCAAAGGACAATCGTATCAAAGTCGTGAACAAGCAGAATGAGGGCTTGCCGATGGCACGAAAGGATGGATATCTGAATGCAACTGGGGAATATATATGTTTCGTGGACAGTGATGACCAGCTTGTCTCCAATGGCGTTGAGGTGATGGTAAAACACATCATGCGGCATCAGGTGGATATGGTTATTTGTACTGCGAAGCGCATGTTGGGTATTTTAAAATGGAGCCGTATTACTGGACCGTTTCCAAAGGACCATGTAGTTCGTCAACCCGAATTGTTTAATCAATATTATGTGAATTTCTTTGGAAAAGCAAGCTTTCCAAATAATATGTGGGCTCGGCTGATCAAGAAAACGGCTATCGATAAGGCTTATCAGCAAACCGAGATCTTCATGACTGAACTCCGGTTTATGGGAGAGGATTTATATTTTAATATGAAGATGTTCCCTCATTTGCAATCAATGGTGATGACAGATGACATTGTCTATTACTATCGTTATGGTGGTGCTGTGGATCATTTTAATAAGTATTATCCCGAGTTGTTTAGGCTTGCTGATATCCGACTCAACCAACTTGATCAGTATTCCTATCGCGATGGATATGAACCTTTGTTCGTAGAGTATTCCAATATGATATACTATTATGCAGAACAATTACTTGAATTTAAAAAGTCAGGTTATCAGGTTATCATTGACTTTTTCCGTCAAGAGCTGTCTTCTCGTGAAATCTTTCATCGGATGCAAGAATTTTTCGCTAGTCATGAGTGCCACTATACAGGTGTTGGGCTGATGTTGAATAATGACTACGATGGTATGTACAATTATGCAAAAGACTTTTTAAAGAATCGATGCGAGTCCTTGAAATATCGTACCCAACGGGCATTGTTATGGATAATTGAGCACATCTAATTTGTAGAGAATTCATATTTATATCTGTTTTACAATGAGTAGGATTCTTCATGTCATAACGATGCTAGCAGCTGGGGGTGCAGAGCACCTTTTGGTCGATTTGTTGCCATTATTGCGAGAGAAGGGTAATGATGTTGACTTGTTACTATTGGATGGAGTTGAAACTCCATTTAAAGACGCATTAAGGCAAAAGGGGATAAAGATATTTGAATTGTCAAAAGGTGAAGATGTAAATGACTTCAGTAAGGTCTATGATTTGTCTTGTATTGTAAAGTTGAGGAAATACATTGGGCAATATGATATCATTCATACTCACAACACAGCTTGCCAGTTTTTTGTGCCGTTGTCAAGAATGATGACATCAGCTAGAACGATTCTTGTAACTACCGAGCATAGTCCCAACAACCGGCGCCGAGAAAAACGATGGTGGATTCCATTGGACAAATGGATGTATAATCAATATGCCGCAGTCATTTGTATTTCTGATCAGACACGGACTAATCTGGAGCGGCATATAGGTGAGAAGTCAAACTTTCACACTATTTATAACGGTGTTGATATTGGACGTTTTTTAAGACCTGTAAAGAGCATCAAGGGACAAACTCAGTTTGTGATTACAATGGTGGCCGGCCTACGTGCAGAGAAGGATCATGAAACCTTACTTAAAGCGATGACTTTACTACCGGATAGTTATTGCTTGCAGTTAGTTGGCGGGGGCGAGAAAGAAGCATACTTGAAGTCTTATTGCAAAGAATTAGGCTTAGAGAATCGCATCAGCTTTTTAGGTGTTAGGTTGGATGTCCCCGATTTACTAGAAAAAAGTGATGTAGTTGTACTTTCTTCTCATTGGGAAGGACTATCATTGTCGAGCATTGAGGGTATGGCTTCGGGCCGGCCTTTTATTGCCAGTGATGTTGGTGGGCTGAGAGCAATTGTAAAAGATGCTGGAATCTTGTTTCCCAAAGGAGATGAACACGCACTGGCTGAGTCAATTATGAATCTGTGCAATGATCCGGTTTTATATGCACAAGTCGCATCACGTTGTCAAGAAAAGGCTCGTAAGTATGATATTAGTGCCATGGTTGACGGTTACCATGAGCTGTATAAATCGCTCATGAGCTCCAACTACGCAAATACCATGACGACAATAGAATCTAAAGCATGAAGATTCTGCACGTTATCACATCACTTTATACTGGTGGCGCCGAGCGACTCATGGTCGATCTCTTGCCTCTGCTGTGTGACGATTGTGAGACAGAAGTTGAGTTGTTGCTGATTAATGGCGTAGAAACTCCGTTTAAGAAAAGGATTGAAGAAAGGGGAATTAAGGTAATGGCATTGACTTATACTAATGACGTATATAATCTCCGCAATATTTTTAGAATTAGACGTTTCCTACAACAAAACGAATATGATATAATTCATACTCATAACACTGCCTGCCAATTCTTTGTGCCGTTATCGAGGCTGTTCTTAAGAAAAAAAAGTGGGTTATTGATGACCACCGAGCATAGCTTATCTAATAGGAGACGTAATCAGTGGTGGCTTCGTCCTATTGATAAATGGATGTATAGTAGATATATGTCTATTGTATGCATTGCAGAAGAGTCGAAACGCGCTTTAGAGAATTATATTGGTACTAAAAGCAATATCTGCCTTATCTGCAATGGTGTCAATACAAAGCATTTTTATAGGCCGGTAAAAGATATAACGAGTCAAGGTAGTTTTGTTATAACCATGGTTGCAGCAATTCGTGAAGAAAAAGATCATGAAACGCTTATTAGGGCAATGGCTAATCTTCCTCTCAATTATCGCTTGCAGTTGGTTGGTAGTGGAGAGAAAAATCGGGTGAACGCATTGAAAAATATGTGTCATCAGATGGGTTTGGAGACTCGAGTCTCTTTTATGGGTGTACGCATGGATGTCCCTGATATTTTGGAACAAAGTGACGTTGCCGTACTTTCATCACACTGGGAAGGCTTTGGCCTGGCCGCTGTTGAAGCTATGGCAGCAGGACGTCCGTTGGTTGCTACTGATGTGGGCGGATTACACGATGTGGTCAATGGAGCTGGTCTTTTATTTCCTCATGGTGACGATAAAGCATTGGCAGAGAAGATACAGTGGCTGTGTGAGCATCCTGAGGAATACCGCCAAGTGGCGCAGAAATGCCAAGAAAGGGCTAGCAATTATGATATTTCAATAATGGCAAGAAAATATCTTCAGCTTTATGAGAGGGCTGTGAACAGGTAGGGTAGAATCATGAGAATCGTCTATAGTTTAAATACAATTCGAGGGCAGGGAGGTGTAGAGCGCATCACCCTCATTGTAGCTAATGCGTTAGCTGAGATTGATGGTAATGAAGTATTTATCATTGTTGCTGACAATAAGAATTTAGAGCAAGTATTTGAAGTTTCTCCGTCAATTCATTTAATTGACTTGAATGTAAATAACCATGAATGGAATCCTGCCTACCCTGATTTGATAAACAGCATGATATCATGGACGACCAAACCAAGGTATCGCAGCTTGCTACGGACAACCTTGAAACAAATTGCTCCAGATGTGGTTATTACTTGTGGTAAGACAGATAAGTTTTTATTTCCATCAAAATGGAGGCGCCATTGGAAATTAATTAGAATCTTTCATGAGGAAAAGTTCATTGAGGTAAAGAATTCACCGACCAAATTTTTGAAGAGGACGTCACGAGCTGGCATCTTTTTGGATCATCTGATTAATGTACCCAAGTGTGATCGAATTATAGTCTTGACAAATGAGGAGAAAGAGAGAAATTGGCAAGGAAAGAAAAATGTTTTAATGCTACCAAATCCGGTGACCTTTTCTTGTGAAACTCCTTCATCGTTAAATCAGAAGTGTGTGATTTCTGTCGGTCGTTTGGATAAATTGAAGAATTTTTCGGCATTAGTCAATGCTTTTAAGATTGTTTGTGAAAGACATAATGACTGGAGCCTGAAAATTTATGGAGATGGTCCTGAAAAACAACACTTGCAGCAGCAGATAAATGACCTGGGGTTGCAGAATAATGTCTATTTGATGGGTTTCGTTAGAGATATTAAGGCAGCTATGCTTCAGTCTTCAATTTTTGGCTTCTCTTCTTTGTGCGAGGGGCTCCCACTTGTTTTGATTGAAGCCATGGAGTGTGGCCTTCCCGTTGTGTCATATCAATGCGCTAATGGTCCAAAAGATATGATCACTGATGGTGTAAATGGCTTTTTGGTTCCTGTTGGTGATGAAATAATGCTTGCTGATAAAATTTGCACAATTATTGAGGATAAAGAGTTGCATCAGTCAATGGGTTTTGCTGCAAAAGCTAATGCACGGAATTATCAACTTGATTATATTGTAAACCAGTGGATGAGATTGTTCAATGAGCTGACTTCTGCTTAACTCGGACAAGTTTTAACGAATTTGGAATTTAAAGAATCAAGATGAGTAAGAAGTTGAAGATAATCCGCAGTGCTACAGTGCCCCAGTCGTTGGACTCATTCTGCAATGGGGTATTGAAGGAACTGTCCCAGGAATATGAGGTCGTTGCGGTTTCCTCACCAGGAGAGGCGCTTGACAAGGTGTCGCGCCGTGAGGGTGTGCGTACCATCGCTGTGCCGATGGAGCGACACATCTCATTGATGAACGACTTGCTTTCGTTGTGGCAAATGTGGCGTGTGATGAGGCGCGAACGTCCCGACTTGGTCCACTCGATGACCCCCAAGGCTGGGCTTATCTGCATGATGGCCGCCTGGCTTGCAAGAGTGCCAAGGCGTGTCCACATGTTCACTGGCCTTGTTTGGCCCACTTCGACTGGCCTGAAACGTCGCATCCTGATGGCGACCGATTGGCTGACCTGTGCCTGCGCCACTCACGTCATCCCTGAGGGCGAGGGTGTGAAAAACGACCTGCTCAGTCATCACATTACGCGCAAGCCCATCAAGGTGCTTGGATATGGTAATGTGAAAGGCATTGACATGGAGCATTATAATCCTGCATTATTCCGCAATGTGTCTCATCAAGAGGGCTTCACGTTCGTGTTTGTAGGACGCATTGTGCGTGATAAGGGCATCAACGAGTTGGTCGCTGCTTTTGACCGCTTGCATGGAGACTATCCTGATGCGCGATTGGTACTTATCGGGCCTCGTGAGGACGACTTGGATCCGGTGCTGCCCGCAACACTCGAACGCATCAACAGCGGAAATGGCATCGAAGCTGTCGGCCCTCAGAGTGATGTGCGCCCGTTTTATGCTTCTGCCGATGCGTTGGTATTTCCAAGTTACCGAGAAGGATTCCCCAATGTGGTCATTGAGGCAGGTGCAATGGGGTTGCCCTGCATTGTGACGGATATCAATGGTTCTCGTGAGATTATCATCGATGGCCAGAACGGAGTTATCGTTCCGCCGCGCGACGAGGAGGCGCTGTATCAAGCTATGAAGCGCTTTGTGGAACAACCTGACGAAATCGCTGCGATGGCTCAAAAAGCCCGAGGGCTCATTGCCTCGCGTTACGAGCAGAGCTATGTGCGTCAATGTCTCTATGATTTCTATCATGAGATCCTAAATCAATGAAAAAGTGAAAATTTACCGAGACTATATCAAACGGGTGTTGGGCTTCGTGCTCTCATTCTTGGCAATTATATGCTTGTCGCCATTGTTTCTGGTGGTGACAATCTGGCTGCATTTTGCCAACAAAGGTGCAGGAGCGTTCTTCTTCCAAGAGCGTCCTGGAAAAAACGGAAAGATATTCAAAATCATAAAGTATAAGACGATGACTGACGAGCGCGACGCGTCAGGTAAACTATTGCCTGATGATCAGCGCTTGACAAAGGTGGGGCGCTTTGTTCGTTCAACGAGCATTGATGAGTTGCCCCAATTGTTCAATGTTCTCAAGGGTGATATGGCGCTGATAGGGCCTCGTCCATTATTAGTCGATTATCTTCCTCTATATTCCCGCGAACAGGCAAGACGTCATGAGGTGCGCCCTGGTATTACCGGTTGGGCTCAGTGCCACGGACGTAATACCTTGTCCTGGAGTGAGAAATTCAGTCTCGATGTGTGGTATGTCGACCACTGCTCTTTTTTAATCGACCTACAGGTTATTCTCACAACGATTAAGAAGGTGGTTGTTCGTGATGGCATATCACACGAAGGTCAAGCAACAATGGATAAATTTAATGGTAATAACTGATGTATCTTTACGGAGCTAGCGGACACGCAAGAGTGATTATTGACATCCTGAACGCATCAGGCATCACTGTCGACGGGATGTTTGACGATGACTGCTCAATCAACAGTCTGATGTCAATTCCTGTCAAGCATGAATGGAACGGCGAATCACCGATTGTCGTCAGTATTGGTAATAATGTGACTCGCAAGCAGATAACCGAAAAACTGAATTGCGAGTTTGGGACGGTTGTGCATCCATCGTCTATCGTATCGCCAAATGCAACAATTGGTGAGGGCTCTGTCGTCATGCAAGGAGCAATTGTGCAGAGTGGCGCCACTATCGGACGTCACTGCATCCTGAATACTGGTGCCTCGATAGACCACGAGTGTACGGTGGAAGACTTTGTACACGTCTCTCCTCAGGCTACATTGTGTGGAAACGTACACATTGGTGAGGGCGCATGGATCGGTGCCGCTGCAGTGGTGATTCCTGGAGTTAAAATCGGCAAGTGGGCAGTTATTGGTGCGGGTAGTGTGGTTATCAATGACATACCTGATGGCGTGGTTGCATTCGGCAATCCATGCAGAATCAAAAACTTCTATGACTTTGAACCATGCCACTATCCCAAGAAGATTGCTATCTATGGCGCCGGTGGTCTGGGCCGAGAGGTGGCAGGTGGAATCCAGCGCATCAATGCGGCCGGAAAGGGCAATTGGACATTTGTCGGATTTTATGATGACAATAAGCAGAAAGGCTTCAATATCTCCCATTATGGAAATGTCATGGGAGGAATGGACGAACTGAATGCAGTTGATGAGCCGCTGGCTATCGCAATTGCAGTTGGTGACCCGAAGACTCGCAAGCTGATTCTTGACCGCATCAATAATCCTAATATTTATTTCCCGAATCTCATTGCTCCTTCATTCAAGGTGTTGGATTCACTGTCGTTCAAGATCGGCCAGGGCAATATCATCCAGGACAAATGCAGTGTGACATGCGATGTTGAGATTGGCGATTTCAATGTATTGAATGGCTCCAATGTCATCGGCCATGATGTCAAGATAGGTAATTTCAACGTGATGATGCCAGGTGTACATATCTCTGGAGCCGTTAATGTGGGCGAATGTAATCTGCTGGGTGTGGACAGTGTGGTCCTCCAGAAGGTGAATATCGGTTCCAACGTCACCTTGGGGGCTGGTAGTGTGTTGATGACCAAGCCCAAGGATGATCATACCTACATCGGTGTGCCTGCAAGAAAGTTCGATTTCAAGTAAATAGCCATCAGTAATCTTATGGATACAACCTATAATCCCTTTTCCCTGATGGGAAAGACTGTGCTGGTGACCGG
>JAEEGL010502621.1_pt1 | contig 33110 bp, 23 predicted proteins | sample 9134231 | NCBI WGS metagenome assembly JAEEGL01 (sample SAMN16246548, study PRJNA631951) | gut metagenome | biome: gut microbiome; feature: rumen; material: fiber-attached | host: Bos | place: Iran: Karaj | collected 2018-10 | reverse complement strand
TTGGTTATGTTTTTTGGCCGCTACCGCCATATTGTAGCAAATGCGGGCTTTGACGGAAAAGAGGATGAAGGCCGTAGCCGCAGTTAAACCGCCAAGGAGCAGCATACTCATTGAGAGTGCCACACCTCTCTTATCATAATAACCGCATTCATCACCGCAGGAATGTCCAAACGGGTCGATGATATCGTATATAAAGTTATTGGTGAAGCCCAAAGCCACTCCGAAACCGAACATAGTCCAGGCGGCGATATCGAGCGCCCGATGTTTGCTATAAAAATGCCACATTTTAGTTTTACTGGCATAAAAATTGATGAGAGGGACACCAAGAATCAGGCGCAGCAAAGACATATTGTTGCTGGACCAATGAAAGTACATGCCGGGCCAAAAGCCATAGGGAACAAGGATAGAGCTGGCTATCGACCAGGAGAGGTTGGCAACAGCCAAACCAATACCCACGCGGGAAGCGCCGAGGCTCTTGGAAACATTGGCCTCCTGCGGATAAGCGCCATTCTCCGGCGGCAGCATATAAGCGGGCACGTTAAGTTCGAGAGCCGGAGCGGCTGAACTGTTTTCCTGGAGAGCCGCGCCGGAATCAGCGGGGGCCGCTACCGCTTCAGCGGCATTAACCGCGCCCGCCTCAGCGGAATCGGCAGCGACTTCATCAGCCAGCGCCAAGTTACTTACGGCCAAAACCAATAAACCCATTACTAATGCCAGTCTTCTCATGGCCTTATTCCTCCAGGTGCCGCCCAATATGCACCATTTATTACAGCTCTATTTTACCGGGCCGTTTTAGGCAAGCGTGACAAGTTTGTCATAGCCAATCAAGAAGTGTTTCTCTTTAGCCCTGTGCCCCGCGCCCGGCTATAGGCAGTACCGCGAATAGCCCGGTCCAGCGCTTTTCCGCTGTGGGCAGAAATATACTCTCTGGCCCGGAAAAGCGCGGCCTCCTCGGCCAAAGTGCGCGTATTACCTAGCCCGGAATGGGGGCAGACTCTAAGGCACAAATCGCAGCCAAAGATGATGCCCGGCCATTTTTGGGCAATATCCGCCGGCAGGGCGCCGCGATGCTCTATCGACCAGTAAGAGAGGCAGCGGCGCCCGTCGAGACCGCCCTCGCCCAGTGCGCCCACGGGGCAGGCAGCCTGACAGCGGCGGCATTTAGCGCAGGGATATTCCGCCTCCGCCGCTGTCAGGCAGCTGGCCTTTTGGGCCAGCTGCGCCGGCAAAGAAGCGCAAAAGATTACGCCTATGGCAAAATGGGTGCCCAGTTTTGCGCTGATGAGGCCGGCGTGCCTGCCCCTCCTGGCGAGACCAGCCGCCAGAGCCAACGCTCTTTCATTTACCGCCGCGCTGTCCACGGTTATTTCGGTTTGCCCTTCTATGTGATTATCTTGGATAAATTGCGCACATATCGGCGGCAAAACCAGGTGGTAATCGGCCCCCAGGGCATAGAGGCTCACCGAACCGATAAGCGCGGCGGAAGCCAGCTCTGGCGGCGGCTCCGGCGCTCCGCTCCCCAAAATGGGCAATTTTTTGGCTAATATAACGGCATATTTGGCCCATGGGCGCCCCATATCGGGAGCGGAGCGCGTAGCGGCACTTTCGGCCAGGTAGTGCATCTGCCCCTGCCGGCCGGAATCTAGCCACTTTTGGTAATAAGCACCATATTCCGGCGGCAGGGGCAGGCGGGCCACAGCCATATCGTCATAGGTGAGTTCATTAAGCGCCATAAAATATTCCCAGAGAGCTAACGGCTAAGGAGCCATTAATACTAATTAACATATTTTGACTCATTTTTTCTAATAGACAAAAAAACTTAACAATATTATACTTCTGCCGATTTTTGCTCGTGATTTACGTTTTAAAATGCTGAGCACATTACAGGCCGATTTGCTAAAAAAGGAGAAGAAATGAAGAGGAATTTACTTATTATCTCAATGCTTTTTGCAGCTCTTATAACCACAGCCAGTTGCGGAGGCGAGAAAAAAGAACCCACGGAGGAGACCAAAAAGCCCAGCGATACCCCATCCAAAGATGACAGCACAGATAGCAATAAGCCTAAAGACGCAGCCAGCGATGTCGATAACAACAAGCCCCAAGATGCCAATAGCGATGCCGCAAGTGACCAAAATCAAGATGAAATAGCCGCAGTAAAAATAGGTAACCAAACCTGGATGGCCAAAAATATGGCCGCTACCACCGCGGTCGATGGGAGCCAAGTCACCTGCTATGCCAATACCGATAGCGCGGAAGGCGGTGTAGCCGATTTTGTGGCCAAATATGGCTGCCTTTACTCCTTTGAAGAGGCCCAAAAAGTCTGCCCCGCCGGCTGGCACCTGCCAACAGCGGACGAGTTTGATACTTTGCTGACTTCCGCCGGCACCAATAATAACGATGATTTTAATAATGCTAATCCGGCATTTTTGGCGCTTATTGCCAAAGATGCGGCCTGGGAGAGCGATTTTCTTGCCCAAGCCACCAACAGCACCTCTTTTGGCGCTTTACCCGCCGGCTCCTATAACTTTGGTGAATATAGCGGTTTGGGCGCCGACGCCAAATTCTGGTCAAATACCAAGATAGCGGATAACGGCTATGTCAATTACCTGAACCTAAGCGGAAATCTTGGCCGCGCTAGTGTCTCTAGCGCCTCACCGAAAGAAGAAGAAGACTTTCCTGAGCATCCTTTACGCGCCTACTCCGTCCGCTGCCTTAAAGACTGATACTAAATATATAAGCTGTCGCAATTTACGCTTCTTAGCAAATAATCCATAGCCATCCCGCCTGGGCTTTTGCTATATTGCCCGCCCGGGAGGTTTCAATGAAGATAAAAATCCTTGAGCCCTTGGGCATACCAAATGAAGAACTCATAAATACGCTGGAAAGAGCCATCGGCCCGCGCCACCAAATTGTTACTTATGCGGATCGGAAAGTTGACATTTCCATCTTGCAGGAACGCGCAAAAGATGCCGATATTCTTATATTTTCCAACATACCATTCCCGGCAGAGGTATTAGCTGCCTGCCCTAATCTGCGCTATATTTGCTGCGCTTTTACCGGCCTCGACCATATCGACCTGGATTATTGTAAGGCCCATAATATTACTGTGCAAAACTGCGCCGGCTATTCCACTACAGCCGTGGCTGAGCTGGTTTTTGGCCTCGTTTTCGGCCTTTTGCGCCAAATTCCGGCGGCCGATAAGTTAGCCCGGAGCGGCAGCACTAAAGAGGCCTTAGGACAGGTCGGCGGCGAACTTAAGGGCAAAAAATTCGGCATCATCGGCCTGGGGGCCATCGGGCAGGAAGTAGCCCGCCTGGCTGGGGCCTTTGGCTGCGAAGTTTTGGCTTATAGCCGCACCAAAAAAGAGATTCCCGGCGTAAATTTTGTCTCTTTAGCCGAGCTTTTGGATCTTGCGCAAATTGTTTCGCTGCATGTGCCGCTAACCGCGGAAACCCGCGGCCTCATCGGTAAAAACGAGCTGGAGCTTATGCGCCCGGACGCTTTACTCATAAATACCGCCCGCGGCCCGGTGGTGGATACCGTGAGCCTGGCAGAGGCGCTAAAAGCCGGAAAAATCGCCGGCGCCGGCATAGATGTTTTTGACCTGGAGCCGCCGCTCCCGCCTGATCACTCGCTAATCGGCCTCAAAAATGTTATCCTCACCCCACACCTCGCTTTTGCCACCCAAGAGGCATTTAAACGGCGGGCGGAAATTGCTGCCCGGCGCCTGGCCAAATGGCTGGCCAGGCGCGCTTAACCATATTTTCGTGTTTTTTTAGAAAATGCCCGCTATTACCGCCCACTAGCCTTCCGCATCCGCAAATAAAACTCGGCTAAATTTAAATCCCCGGGAGTAGTAATTTTGATATTTTGCTCCTCACCGCTGACTGTAGCCACTATATGGCCCATTTTCTCCAGTAGGGAGCTGTCATCGGTCAGGGCTTCGGCATCATTCAGAAGATTTTTGTGTTTTTCGTAGGCCTCTTTGAGCAGAGACAAGTTAAAAGCCTGCGGCGTTTGTACGAGGCGCAGCTTTGAGCGCTTAAGTGTTGTTTCCACCGCCCCGCCGTCATCAACCTCTTTAACCGTATCTTTAAGCGGTAAAACCGGTATCGCCGCGCCAAGAGAGGCGGCTTTTTCTTTGACGCGCAAAAGCAATTCGGAGCTTACAAGTGGCCGCGCTCCGTCATGCACCAAAACCAGCCCTTCGCCGCTCAAACAGCCGAGAGCCAGATATATAGATTCAGCGCGGGTGGCTCCGCCGGCAATAAGCTGCACCTGCTGATAAGCGGCGGTAAGCGGCGCGAAAAGTGCCATTTTATCTTGGGGTGCGGTAACAATTATGCGCTCTATGCCTAAAGATGCAAAAAGTGAAAGAGAATAATCAAGCACCGGCCTCCCGGCCAAAAGGAGCAACGGTTTGGGCACGGAAAGCCCCATACGCAGGCTTTGGCCGGCGGCGGTAATAATGGCATAGGCAGGCATTTAAATTAGCAACTAAAGATGCGCTGGAACTCTTTTTCCACTTCTTCTTCTTCCATGGATTTGGCAATAGCCAGCTCTTTTACCAGGAGATTACGCGCTGTATCAAGCATTTTGCGCTCTCCGAAAGAGAGGTCTTTATCGTGCTTTAAGAGAGAAAGATCGCGCAAAACCTCGGCCACTTCAAAAATAGAACCGGTTTTGATCTTTTCGGTATATTCGCGGTAACGGCGGTTCCAAGTGGTGCTGTCCACAGTGATGGCCCGCTCTTTTAAAATGGAAAAAACATTATCGGCTTGCTCGGTATTGATAACCTGCCTAAGCCCCACCTGGCGCACGTTGTTGATGGGGATCATAATTTTCATATCGTTTTCCAAAATACGCAGAATGTAAAAAGTCTGTTTTTGGCCGTAAATATCACATTCTTCGATACCGGTTACTTCGCCCACACCGTGAGCCGGATATACTGCTTTATCACCGATTTTGAAGGTATTTTGTTGAAGCATCAAATAATTTCTCCTCTCATGCCGCAAAAAGGGAGCCCGCCCGCATTTTGTAACGCATGGTTTAGTGGTTAAAATTTACTTGATCATTACGTGAGGAAAGATGTTTTTATTAAAGATTTTAGCAACTTACACCCCCGTACTTTCTTCGGGCCGAGTAAGAATTATACTCTTTTTTTGCCCTTTGTAAAGTAAAAAAAGAGCCGGAAACTTATCGCACCGTTTTATTACCCGCTTGTCTTTGCCGCCTGTTTGGATATACTCCGCCCAAGATTTGTCCGGGCCAGTCCCGAAAAAGAAATGCAGGAGAAAATATGCAACGCGGTGAAAAGATTGTTGATATTTTAAAAGCCGAGGGGCCTCGCGAAAATGTGAGCTGCTCCGGTTGGGCCCGCTCTTTAAGAAGCAGCAAAGAGGTGGCCTTTTTAGTCTTGAACGACGGCTCCACCATTGAGAATTTGCAAGTGGTTCTTTCGCCGGAACTGGCCAATTTTGAAGAGGTCTCCAAATGCGGCACCGGCTCTTCTTTTCATGTAAAGGGCAACTTGGTAGCCTCCCCGGCCGCCGGCCAGGCTTTTGAGCTCCAGGCTAAAGAGGTAACTATTTTAGGCATCGCCGATGAGAGTTACCCCTTGCAAAAAAAGCGCCACAGTATGGAATATTTGCGCACCATCGCGCACCTGCGCCCGCGCTCCAACACCTTTGGCGCTGTCTTCCGCATTAGGAGCAAACTGGCTTATGCCATCCACCGCTTCTTCCAAGAACGGGGCTTTTTATATGTGCACACCCCCATCATCACCGGCAGCGACTGTGAAGGAGCCGGCGAGATGTTCCGCGTCACCACATTAGACCCCATGGATTTACCCAAGACGGACAAAGGCGAAATTGATTTTTCCAAAGATTTCTTTGGCCGCAAAACCGGCCTCACCGTCTCCGGCCAGCTGGAGGGCGAGCTCTTTGCCACCGCTTTTAGCGATATTTACACCTTTGGCCCCACCTTTAGAGCGGAAAATTCCAACACCGCCCGCCACGCCTCCGAATTTTGGATGATTGAGCCGGAAATGGCCTTTTGCGATCTCGCCGGTGACATTGCCGTGGCCCGCGATTTTATCAAATATATCACCGCCGCCGTTCTTAACGACTGCGCCAAAGATATGGAATTTTTGGATAAATTTGTGGAAAAGGGGCTCATTGAGCGCCTCTCTCACGTGGTGGATACCGATTTTGCCGTCATGAGTTACACCGAAGCCGTGGATAAACTCATAAAGAGCGGCAAAAAATTTGAATACCCCGTCTCCTGGGGCATCGATTTGCAAACCGAACATGAGCGCTATTTAACCGAAGAGCTGGTAAAAAGGCCGCTCTTTGTCACCGATTACCCCAAAGACAGCAAAGCTTTTTATATGTATGTCAACGATGACAACAAGACAGTGGCGGCGAGCGACCTTTTAGTGCCGCGCGTGGGCGAAATTATCGGCGGCAGCCAGCGCGAACACCGCCTAGATATTCTCCTCGCCCGCATGGATCAATTTGGGCTAAATAAAGAAGATTACTGGTGGTATTTAGACACCCGCCGCTACGGCAGCGTGCCCCACGCCGGCTTTGGCCTGGGCTTTGAGCGGGCGCTTATGTTTGTAACCGGCATGACCAATATCCGCGATGTCCAGCCCTTCCCGCGCACCCCGGGCAATGCCGATTTTTAAAAAGCGCGCTCATTTACCTCTTTTTTCTGCTCTTTCCCTAAGCGCCTCTTCATCAGCCGCACTCCCTAAATAGATACTTTTAGCGCCGTATTTGTCTTTTAAAGCGTCAACAGCCGCATCCAGGCGCCGGGCTTTTTCGCGCTTCTCATCGGGAAAAAGCGCTGGTTTTATAACGCCGGCTGTAAGATGCCCTAAAGATATACCCAGCAACCTAATGGGCAATTTTTCGTCCCAGAGTTCGCGCAAAAGTTCTTTGGCCAAAGCAATAATTTCTTTAGTAATATCAGTTGGTTCATTAAGGCGGCGCTGATGTGAGCGATCTTTAAAATCATTGCCGCGCACAGTAACACTTATGGTACCGGCCATTTTCCCGGCTCTTCTTAGGCGATAGGTTAAGCTTTCAGCAAGCGCGCATATCACCGGAAAAGCCAGCTCCATACTCAAAATATCATTAGGCAAAGTAGTGGAAATACTTAAACATTTTATATCCGATGGCTGCCCCAACACCGGCGATTCATCCTGCCCGCGCACATAGTTAAAAAGCTGCTCACCGGCCTTATCACCTAGAATGCTTTGCAATGTTTTCAGCTGATAGCGCACCACATCGCCGATAGTTCTAATGCCCACTCTTTGCAATTTGCTCGCTATAGCCGGCCCAACATAGAGCAAATCACCAATGGGAAGCGGCCACATTTTTTGCTCAATTTCTGAGAGAAAAAGAGTATGCACTTTGTCCGGTTTACTAAAATCGCTGGCCATTTTGGCCAAAAGTTTATTTTCTCCCACTCCGATATTCACCGTAAACCCCAGCTCATCTTTTATCTTTTGGCGAATTTCGTGGGCCGCTTGCAAAGGATCGGCAAACAAAAGTTCCATGCCGCTCATGTCCAAAAAACATTCATCTATTGAATATTGTTCTATAAGCGGTGAATAATTCGCGCATATTTTCATAAAAGCCCGGGAATTTTCGGCATATAATTTAAAATCCGGGGGAAAGATTAATAAATTAGGGCATTTTTTGAGGGCCAAGCCAATGGGCTCACCGGTAGTAACCCCATATTTTTTAGCCGGTATCGACTTGGCTAAGATAATCCCCGCCCGCCTTTCGCGGTCGCCGCCGATAGCCGAGGGCACTTCTCTTATATCGGGCTTACCAGCCTTAACGAGAGCTGCCGCCGTCCAAGAGAGAAATGCCGAATTTACATCTATGTGAAAGATAAGGCGCCGCATATTGTTAAGGCCTTAGGGCACAAGGAGGGTATTTATTTGATTAGGCTGCACTTTTACTGTGCGCACCACCGGCTGTACACCGGGAAAATGCACAATTACTTTGTGCGTACCGGCCTCCACATGCGTAAGCGTACAAGGGCTCTTGCAAGCATTGAGCACATTATCAATATCAATATTTAAACCGCTGGGCTCGGTAGTGATAAGGAGCGACCCGCGTCCCGTCGGGGCTAAAAGCCAAACAAAAATGCCAATTAAAAGGCCCACAAAAATGGCAACTACGGCACCTAAGAGAATTTTGCTTTTTACCGGCTCCACTAAAAAAGGTGAACGAAAAGGCTGCATCACATGGCCGCTGATAGCGGTATTTTCCGGCACGCGGCCAATAGAGGTGGTGGAGGCGGAAGGCGCTTTCAGCTCGGTAATGGAAATCTCTTCCTGCTCGTTAATAGTGGGAGCCTCAAGAGCATTTTGGATTTCTGCGCTATCATTTAAAGTAGTCTTAAATGATTCACCCAGTGATTTTTTTAGCTGCGCCAGCGCCTCGGGAGACATTTCCTGAATAGTGGAACTGGCAAGAGCCGCCTCTTCACCATTGCCGAAAAAGCTCATAGCTCCGCTTACATAGTTGGTGCCACTGCGCCGCGAGCCGCTTTGATGCACCGATTTACTCATAGAATGAGTGGCTGTTTCACTGCGCACCACTTTGGGCTGCCCCAGCTGGCGATCTTCTTGCACCTGCTTTTCGTCCAGCTCGGCCATATCAATAAGCCCTTCGATATCCGGCGTTATTTTATCGGCTTCCTCCAGTTCTAGGCGATTACGGCGGATTTCCTCATCAAAGAGTTCTTGCATAAATTGCTCTATCTCGCGGAGACTGGGCAATTCACGCCTTTTTACCAAATAAGTGAGCAAATCATCGTGAAATTCCTGGGCTGTAGCATAGCGTTCATCGGGATCGCGCGTAAGAGCCTTTAAAACTATCTGCTCCAGCTCTTTGGGCACATTAGGATTAATAGTAGAGGGCGGATAAAGCTCACACAGGCGCACCCGCTCCAGGCTCTGGTATTCGGTGTGATATTTAAAAAGGCGCGAGGAGGTAATAAGCTCCCACAAAATAACCCCGGTGGCAAAAATATCCCCGCGGCGATCAATATCCTGGCCGGCCACCTGTTCCGGCGGCATATAGCCGATTTTGCCCTTCAGCACTCCGGCGCGCGTTTCTGTGGACTGTACCGAGGCCTTGGCTACACCAAAATCAATAACTTTCACATCGCCGTGAAAAGAAACCATGACATTTTGCAAGCTCACATCACGGTGCACAATATTTAACGGCCGGCCGTCGTCATCGCATTTCTGGTGAGCATAATCGAGCCCTTCACATATATCGGCTACTATTTTCACTGCCAGTGGCAAGGGCATAATGCGGCCGCTTTTGGCCAGTTTATCAAAAATCGAGCGTAAATCTTTGCCGTCCACAAGTTCCAGAGCGATGTAATAAGTCTCCCGCTCACGTCCAAGTTCATAAATCTGCGAAATATTGGGATGGCTGAGCTTGGAGGCCAATTTGGCCTCATCAATAAACATTTTGATAAAATCGCCGGAAGAGCTGACTTTGGGCAAAATACGCTTAACCGCGAGCAACCTGTCCATGCCATGAGCACCAAAACTCTTGGCCAGGTAGATCTCAGCCATACCGCCGGAGTTAAGCTTGCGTATTAAGATATATTTTCCCAATTTATAGAGCGGCATGGCTCATAAACCAAATGTGCTTACCTCTATTGATCTTTGGTAAGCTTTTCAAAAAGCTCCACTGTGCGTTTCAAAGGAGCCAGACTATTTTCCAGCTCGTTAAGGTCGCGGCGCTTTATGGCTTCCTGCAAACGACTGACTACAGTACTGGCCTTTTGCAAAGCGTCGTCACCATAAGATGAGGATCTTAAAGTCATAATGGCTTTGGGCAGTAATAATTTAAACTGACGCAGATAGCGCTCGGCTTCGACATGAAGAGTCTCAAATTTTTGCGTGGCTTCTGATGTTACCAAATAATCAGTATTTTCTTGAATCATGCGCTGAATCTCTTCATTAGTAAGACCGCTGGAAGCTGTCACGGTAACACTCTGGCAACGGTTGGTCTCTAAATCACGGGCATAAACACTCACAATGCCATCGGCACTGATTTGGAAGGTCACTTCAATGCGCACTGCTCCTTTGGGCGCTTCTCTAAGGCCGGTCAGGGCAAATTCACCCAAAAGTTCGTGAGTGTTACTGCTCTCCTGCATAATCATTATGCGCACTTGTGTTTGATTATCGCGCATAGTGGTAAAAACTTTGCGGGCACTCGTAGGAATAGCGGTATCTTTGGGAATAATAGTATTGAAATCGCCGCCGGCCACCAAAATACCGAAATCGTGCGGCGTAACATCCAGGAGCAGAGTATCGGTATTGCCGCTCACTAAAAGCCAGCCCTGAATCGCGGCGCCAAGGGCCACAGCCTCATCGGGATGCACAGTATAAGATGGCGTAATTCCGAAACATTTTGTCACGGCATCGCGAATAGCCGGCATACGGCTCATACCGCCGACCATCAGCACATCGTCTAAATCGGCAGGCTTAATACCGGCATTTTGCATAGTTTCGGTGCAAATATGCATACAGCGTTCCACCAAATCGGCGCCCAGCTCGTTTAATTTATCGCGGGATAAATTGGCTGTTAAATGCAATGTTTCACCCTCGGGGGTGGAATAGATAAAGGGCAGGTTTATTTGCACTTCAGAGACTGTAGAAAGCTCTATTTTGGCATTTTCCGCCGCCTCTTTCAGGCGCTGGAGAGCCATGCGGTCGGTTCTTAAATCAACTTTACACTCTTTGGCAAAGTTGAGCACCAGCCACTCCATAATGCGCTCATCAAAATCCTCGCCGCCCAGGAAGGTATCACCGGCCGAGGTAATGACATTAAAAACGCCTTGGTCTATTTCCAATATAGAAATATCAAAAGTACCGCCGCCTAAATCAAAAACCGCCACTTTTTGGGAGACATTGCGTGAAAAACCGTAAGTAAGCGCTGCCGCTGTGGGCTCATTGATGATGCGCAATACCTCAAGCCCGGCAATTTTGCCGGCATCTTTGGTGGCCTGGCGCTGATTATCGTTAAAATAAGCCGGAACAGTTACTACAGCTTTAGTCACCGGCCGCCCCAGATAATCCTGAGCAACCATCCTGAGACCGTTTAAAATCATTGAAGAAATTTCCGGCACAGCATAAGAATGGTTTCTTAGAGAAATGCGCACATCGTCGTGGGGGCCGCGCTCCGTTTTATAAGGAATGGTTTTTAAGGCCTTTTGCACTTCGCGATCATCATAACGCCGGCCGATAAGCCTTTTAGCAGCATAAACGGTATTTTGCGGATTAACTACTGCCTGGCGCTTGGCAAGTTGCCCGATAAGGCGCTTGCCGCTATCGGTGACAGCCACCATAGACGGCGTGGTGTTGCTACCTGATTTATTATGAATTACCTTAGGATAGCCATCACCCTTCATAATGGCAACACAGGAGTTAGTAGTGCCTAAATCAATACCGATAACTGGTTCCATTTGTGCCTTCCAAACTTATTCGGCCTGCTTTTCCGATTTATTCTGTTGCTCCGCCGGCTTATAGACCAAAAGCTGACCAATAACCGATATATCACAGGAAAGCTTTTTAGCCAAGGCAATAGCACGCACCCAAAAGTAATCTTTGCCGGAGTTATTTTTACACGCCACGGAAACCCGGCTGGCATGCAGCAAAAAGAGCAGTTGCTCCGGTGAAACAGCCAGAGCCTTATCTATAGCGTTCATCGCCTTCACCACCTCGTTTTGGCGGTAAAGGAGGAGTGATTCCATAAAGTGAAATGCGCTTATCTTATAATATTCTTTGGATAATTTTGCATAGCCGGCCAGGGCTTTATCGAGATAGCCGGAATCAACCAGCACCTCTACTTGCAAAAGGTCCATATATGAAGGATGATTTTCATCAAGGAAAAAATCGGCTCTAAGGCTCTGATAAAAAGGATTATCCGGCACCAGAGTACAAATCATGGCGATTTTTTCGCAGGGCTCCAAAAGAAAACCATCGCGCAATTTTAAAATAGCCGCTTGCATGGCTTCATCAGCTTTACCAAGGCGATCAACATAAATATTTTGCCGCTGCCGGCGCTCTTTTAAAATGTTTTGCCGCACTTCTTCCAGCTCCTGGCTAATGGGCGAAGAATAGCGGCGGGCAGATGAGTGGGCTTTAGCCGGAGACGGCACCATTTGCGGCGGCGGTTCGTCGTCAACGGCAATTAGTTGATTTTTGCTATTTTCCTTTTTAAGCTGAGATGAAGCAGCGGGATTTTCGGCGAGTCTTTTGCGCCAAAGCTCAAAAACTCTTGGTTTACTTAAAGTATTAAAAGCCTGGTTTATCATTTCAAAAAGAGTAGCCAGTTTCTCCTGGTATGAGCCAAGCTCCCGCCCATAAAAGCGATCGGGGTGATACACTTTGGCCAGCTTAAAATAGCTCTTTTTGACATCGGCAAAAGCGGCATCGGCAGTAAGGCCCAGTATTAACAGGGGGTTTTCTTCCTCACCCAAAGCTAAAAGGCGATCGACTTCCCGCTGCTGTTCGGCATTTAAATAAATGCCTTCTTCATATTGAGGCTGCTCATTCATAGACCTTGGCGCCATGGCAACAGCCGGCTCGGTTTTAGCTGTCGGCGCCGGGCGCGAATACTCAGTCGGCATATCGGAATCCGGCAACTCAATAGCTTTTAATTTTAATAAATTATCAATGGCTTCCAGCACGTTTTCTTCCGGCAACTGGCAAATATCGGCCAATTGTTCCACACTAACCTGGCCATCAAGCTGCGAAAATATAAAGCCCTCAAGCGGGGTGAGCTTAAGGGCATATACATTAACGCCGGCCAGCGGTCGCGGCTTACAATGTGCTTTATTATCAGTCATATATGCTCGCCGATCTCCAAAAGACGATCCTGGGAATAAGCATCACCGGCCAGTGCTGCCGTGCGAAACCAGCGCAGCGCCTGTTCACGATTTTTTTCTACACCGTAGCCAAAAAAGTAAATATCACCCAAAAGATGTTGCGCGCGCACATAACCGTTTTCGGCAGCTTTTAAATACCAGGAAACAGCTTCGGCCATGTTGCGCTTTACGCCGTAACCTGTTTGGTACATATAGCCGACATTATATTGGCCGTAAGCATCACCGCGAGAGCCGGCTTTCATGTAATATTCAAAAGCTTTATGGTAATCTTTGGGCACCACATAACCATAATAGAACATATTGCCGAGATTATTGTAACAAGGCACATAATCAAGCTGTTCGGCCTCACGGAAATAATGCATGGCTTTTTCCATGTCATAAGGCACTGTCTCGCCTTTATAATAAAGCTCGCCCAAAGTATTGAGCCGAGCTCCCTCAGCCTGCTTATCTAGCCCAGATTCGGCACCAATAGCTAATCCGCCAAATGTTAAGCCTGATAAAAACAAAACAGCCAAAATGGTAAATTGTTTAGAAGACATATCACGCTCCCAAAACCAGTGGCCAAATTGTAGCAAAATATATAATAATGGTCAATTGCCTAGGTGGGGGCAACTGACATTTTTGGAGCAAAAAAGGTGAGTCTCACCATCGATCTCGAAAATCATCTCTTAAGCGGCGACATTCGCTCGGCGGTGGGCGAGCTATGCGCCGCTCCGAGCCAGAGCGGCATTGGGCTCTTAAGCAGCTTAAGGGCCGAGCTGGGGCAAAAAATACACCGCGAATACAGTGAAAAACGGCGCTCTGAATTCGCCTCTGCCTTTCAAAGCGAAGTGCCGCTAAACCTAAACCTAAATCTCGGCGAGTGGCAAATCAGCCTCGGCGGCCGGGCCGACGGAATCATAAAAAAAGACGAAAATACTCTTATTTTAGAAGAGGTTAAGTCTTTGGCCCTTTCCGGCAGTCAGCTGGATCTTCTAACCCAAAACGACCTTACGCCTTTTATTTACCAACTTACCTTCTATGCTCTCGCCATCTCTAAGGCAGCTGAGGGCAATACTCTTATAAGCCGCCTAGTGCTTGTTTCTCTCCAAGATGGCCGACAGCGCGAAATGGTTGTTACTCCGGCCGAGGAGGCGCTTTTAAAGGCCCTCTCTCAGCTGCTTGGCACTCTCTCAGCTAGCGCCAAAGGCGAAAAAAAGCGGGCCATTGACCGGGCCATTTGGGCCGAAAAGCTAATATTTCCTTATAGTGAGCTGCGTGAGCCGCAAAAAATTCTCATAAATGCCATTGAGAGAGCCATTGACAGAGAGCGCCCTATTTTGGCTGCTGCCCCCACCGGTAGCGGCAAAACTGTCTCTGCGCTCTTTCCGGCCCTAAAAGCCGCGCTCAAAAACAATAGCCGCCTCTGGTTTACCACTGCCAAGCGCACCCAGGCGGAGATGGCCTGCCACACTTTTGAGGATATTGTGAAAGCCTCTCATTTAGAGGGCCAGCTCCTGGCTCTCAATATGGCTCCCAAAGAAGGAATGTGCGCTACCGGCCACCTTTTGTGTCACCGGCTGACCTGCCCGTTTTTGGCTGATTTTAAAGAACGGCTGAAAAAGAGCCCGCTTTTGCAGAACTTAATCCAAAATAATACGGTCATTAACGGCGCCGATATTTATAAGGAGGCTGTTAAGGAAAACCTCTGCCCTTATGAAGTTGCCGTGACTCTTTGCACCAAAGTAGATCTTATAATTGCCGATTACAATTATCTCTATGACCGCCACCCCTACAGAGCGGCCAATTCTTTTGCCGCTCCCGCTATGCCGATAGCTATTATTGATGAAGCCCACAACCTCTTTGACCGCGTGCGCGCCGCTTATTCACCGGCTATCACTTTGGAAGAGATAGAGATAGCGCAAAAAATTGTAGCCGCTTATCACCAAAAGAGTCTCCCGGAAAAGCAGCTAGTGCTGGATATTGAGGAGCTAAGAGGCTACCGCGATGCGGAATTAGGCAGCATAATCAGCACTTTTTTAAGCTCTGTTTCCGCCGAAATTTGCCGCCATGTATCCCGCGGCCCGAGCGAAGAAAACGCTGAGATTTCCGGTAATTGGCGAGTTTCACTTAACCTTGCCGAGTGGGCAGAAAGAGCCGAAGAGGCCGCTCTTCTCCAGGTACGCTATGCCATTTTTCGCAAAATGGCCAAAATTGCCGGCCCGGAAGACGCCCTGCAAAAGCTTCTGGATAATATTTTGCAAATCGGCAATTTGCTGCTCGCTGCCGAGGGCGAGCTTGTGCCTTATGTCGGAAGCGATGGCAGTAAAGGGCGCCTGGGTATTCTCTGCCTCTCGCCGGCCCGCTATTTGAGCACTATTCATAAACGCTTTCTGACTACCATTGCCGTAAGCGCCACCTTAAATCCGCTGGATTACTTTGCCGATATTTTGGGCTTTTCCCCTTTAAATCCCATAACTATTGATTTGCCCTCCCCCTTTCCGCCAGAAGAGCGGCTGGTGGTCATTGATAAAAGCTGCGAAACTCGCTATGTTAAGCGCCCCAAAAGTTACCGCCCCATTGCCCAGCGCATTGCCGAAACAGTTACTCTAAAATGGGGCAATTATATTGCTTTCTTCCCGAGTTTTGCCTTTTTAGAAGCCGTCAGCAAGGAGCTTTTTAGCTTAAATATCGGTGGGTTTCAGATTTTTACTCAAAAGCGTTCCATGAGCGATAACGAGCGGCAAACAGTCCTTGAAACCATGCGCGCCGGCGAGGGCATCTTGCTCCTGGCCGTTATGGGCGGCATTTTCGCCGAGGGCATAGACCTCCCGGGCAAAGCGCTCATCGGAGCTATAATTGTTGGTCCGGCGCTGCCGCAAGTAGGCTTTGAACGCCGCCAAATGTGTGATTATTTTGAAGAAAAAAAAGAGGCCGGCTTTGCTTACGGCATGCTCTTTCCAGGTATGCAAAAGGTAGTACAGGCAGCCGGCCGGGTCATCCGCACGGCAAGCGATCGCGGGATAATTGTCCTTTTAGACCGCCGCTTTGCCGAACATCCTTATTGTGATGCCCTGCCGGGATATTGGTTTAGCGAACACGCCGGCGAGCTGGTTACCGACGACCTCCCGGCCACCATCCGCCATTTTTGGCAGCACCCGGGTGAAAAACCTTTAATAGTGCAAAAAGAGCCGGAAGAAATGGGTGACAGCTATGGTTTTTATGATTATGGCGCTCCTTAAGAATTAGCGGCCAAAGAACATTTGCGTGAGTTTGCCTTTAATACCGGCCACAACCATATCCACAGCAGCATCGTTGCTGCCGCCATTGGGAATGATAATATCGGCAAAACGCTTAGTGGGCTCAATAAAGTGAATATGCATGGGGCGCACGGTTTTAAAATATTGCTCCATTACGCCGTCAAAGGTACGCCCGCGCTCTTTAATATCGCGGGTGAGACGGCGCGAGAGGCGCACATCGTCATCGGTATCGACATATATTTTAAGATCCAGTAAATCGCGCAAAGTTTTTTGTGAGAGCACCAAAATGCCTTCCAAAATAATCACTTGCGCCGGATGAATGGTGGTAGTTTCCGGGAGACGGGTGTGCTGCTCAAAAGAATAAATGGGCTTTTCGATTGTTTCGCCGGCTCTAAGGGCCGAAAGATGATCGGCCAGAAGATCAAAATCAAACGATTCCGGATGATCAAAATTTTGTTTTTTGCGCTCTTCGAGAGTCATCTCGGCCAGATCTTTATAATAACTGTCGAGATCCAGCAAAGAGGCGGTCTCCCCGGGCAAAGTCTCTATAATTTTGCGGGCCACAGTGGTCTTGCCGCTGGCCGTTCCACCGGCAATACCGATTATAAAAGGTTTGGTCATAGTAAACTCCTAATATGTTTCTACGCTCTTCTCGCAGGAATAAAGCTCCGCAAGGCCCAAAAGAGCGGCAAAGTTTTCAATGTTATCGAGCACACTGGCTATAAATTTGCTCTCGTTGCCCACCACCGTCACACCGATGACACAATGGGAATGGGCATCCATATCGTCAACTTCAGCGGCGGCGGCATTAAATTTTGAGGTGATACGATTGATTAGGCGCTTAGTAACGCTACGCTTGTCTTTTAAAGAGGCGGTCTCGTAGAGAATGAAGGTCATTTCCATCACACCTACGACCATGGCCCGCGTCCTTAAATTTACTTGCCTTTGGCTGCGGCAGCCTTGGCATCAACTTTGTGTTTTAGCCAGAGGTAGAATGGGCAAGCAATGAAAATACTGGACCAAGTACCGGCCACAACGCCGATACAAAGAGCCAGGGAGAAGTCAAAGATGGAGCTGCCACCCCAAATTAAAAGAGCCACGGTCACCAGGAAGGTGGTGAGCGAGGTAATCATGGTACGGGAGAGGCAGTTATTAATAGCCTGATTGACTGTTATATCAATTTGGCGATCTTTGAAGTGGGCCACAAGCTCACGAATGCGGTCGAACTCAACAATGGTATCGTTAAGCGAATAACCAACGATGGTGAGAAGAGCAGCAATGGTGGGCAGGTTAAATTCGAGGCCAAAGATGGAAAAGACGCCCAAAGTAATAAGCACATCGTGCACCAAAGCGAGAATTGCGCCCGGGCTAAAGAGAAAATCAAAGCGCAGAGCGATATAAATCAAAATAAATACGAGGGCATAGAGCACAGCTTGGATACCTTGGTTTCTGAGCTGTTCACCAACCTGCGGGCCAACATAGTCCATACGGCTTAAGAGCGATTCTTTTTTATCAATATTAAAAGCACTCTTTAAGATTTGATCGACGCGATCACCGACAGAGACCAAGGTGACAGTGTAAACGGGTTTATCCTGACGCTGCGAAGCAGAAACAGATTGCACTTTTAAGGCTTGGTCGCCAAAGGCTTTGGCAATCACTTCATCGGCAATAGTTTTAGTAGCCTCAATAGTGACACGTTCGCCGTTTTCGGAAGAATAGCTAAAAGCCTGAATAGCATCGGCACCGGCAGCGGCTTCCAAAGCTTTTTTGGCTTTTTGCAAAGAGGCGTCGTCAACCGATTTGGTCTTTTTGATGCGAATCAAAAATTCGTGCAAATCGGCTGAGCCAAAGCGTTGCACCACCGGTTCTCCCATGTGGAGGCCTTCGTTCAAAGCCTTTTTCATGGCGGAAACATCGACATCTTTATCGAATTTTACCTGGATTTCATAACCGCCGGCAAAGTCGATACCATAATTGATGCCTTTGGTGGCCAGAGCAATAATCGATATGGCCACAAGAGCCAGCGAAACAAAAATAAAGTATTTGCTCTTCTCAACAATGGGAAGATTAATATCGGAGGGTATCCATTGCATGGTGACCGTTTCTCCTTATCAAATGCTTAGTTTACGGACGCTGCGATGGGACATTCTGCCATCGAAGATCATCCTGGTGACAAACAGGGCGGTAAACATAGAACAAATAATACCGGTAATCAAGGTAACAGCGAAGCCGCGCACCGGGCCGCTACCATATTGCATGAGCACGATACCGGCAATGATGGTGGTGACGTTACTGTCAAAAATAGCCCAGAAAGCTTTGCTGTAACCGGCTTCCACAGCGGCGCGCGGGGTTTTGCCGCTTCTAAGTTCTTCACGAATACGCTCGAAAATAATAACATTGGCATCAACTGCCATACCGACGGTAAGCACGATACCGGCCATACCGGGCAAGGTGAGAGTAGCTTCAAACATAGCCATGACAGCCAAAAGGAAGACCAGGTTAAGTAAAAGAGCTATATCGGCCACCAGGCCGGAGCCTTTGTAATAAAGAATCATAAACAAGAAGACGAGAGCAAAACCGATAGCCAAAGCCATAGATCCGGCTTCGATGGAATCACGGCCGAGCGACTCACCAACCTGGCGCTGCTCGCGCATGACGATAGGAGCAGGAAGAGCACCGGCTTTGAGCACCAGCACCAAATCTTTAGCTTCGCGGAGATTCTCGGAGGAGCTCATAAAGCCGCCCAAGGTAATGCGGGCATTACCGCCGGCAATGCGGCCTTCGATAACCGGAGCGCTGTTGACTTGGCCATCGAGAACAACAGCCATGCGCTCACGGGTGTGTTCGCCGGTTAAATCTTCAAATATTTTGGCGCCTTGAGCATCAAAACTCATAGCGACATAGTAGCTTTGGGTTTCGTTGTCTTGTTGCACCATGGCATTGGTGAGATAATCACCGGTAATGCCGGCTTTGCGGTGCAAAAGATAGGTGCGGTAAGCAACAACTTCTTTGGTTTTGGGATCCAGCTCTTCGCTGAAAGCAATTTCTCTATCGGCCGGCACTTTGCCGTTTACGAGCTCTAAAATAGCTCTCTTGGTGGGCGCCACCAAGTAAACTTCTTTAACCTGACCTTTGGGGCCGTTATGCGCGGAAACTTCGCGCTTAACGCTGGAACCTTCAGGAATAACAATGTTTTCCATGAAACTACTGGCTTCGTCATCAACAATTTTGAATTCCAGCTGAGCAGTGCGGCCGATAATATCAATAGCATGCTCAGGGTCTTTAATACCAGGGAGCTGGATGAGGATATTATCCACACCGCGGCGGGCGATGGAAGGCTCAGCCACGCCGAGTTTATCGGAACGGTTGCGGATAGCTTTGATAGCTTGTTCGACCGCTTCGGTTTTTACATAATCAATCTCATTTTCGGAGAGACCGAAAACGGTAACAGCACCGCCATCACGGGTGCCTACGACATCAAGAGAATTGCCATAACTCTTTTGCACGGCTTTTTTGATGGCTTTAGCGCTATCAACCGGAGCTTTTACTTCAATTTCCGTTGAAGCTTTGAGGTCGAGACTCACTTCGCCATCGGCCGTAAGAGCATTTTTAGCTTCCGGCACGGTGATGGCAGTAAAAGGAATCTTTTCCTCGTTTAAGACCTCTTTTAAATTGTCGGCGATGCGATCAACGCGATCTTGCACCGCTTTCTCCACCACGACGCCCATGACCAAATGGACACCGCCCTGGAGGTCGAGACCAAGGTTAACTTTTTTGCACGACATCCAAGAAGGAATGGCCGCGCAAAAATCCTTGGGCGAAGCCTTTTCGGCTTCAGAGGCCTTAAAGAAGTAGTAATAACTTGGATAGAGCATATATGCCGCTAATCCGACCAGCGCTAAAACAAGCGCAAACTTGGCCCACCAGACTTTATTCATCAGTTATCTCCTCGGCTGTTTGTGGGAAGGCCCTATTTTTTATCAGCAGACGATGTTTCATCCGCCTTTTTTTCGTTATTATTTTCGCCATTATTAGCATCGGGGTTGTAACGCCCGGCTATCTGGCTCTTTAATATTCTAATGCGCACTTTATCGGCGATTTCCAAAGTAACAATACCTTTATTGTCAATAGAGTAAATCCGCCCAAGAATACCGCCGCCGGTAAGCACTTCATCGCCCTTTAGCAGGCTGTTAATCATATTTTCCTGCTCTTTGCGCCTTTTATTGGCCGGGCGAATGAGCAAGAGCCAAATAACGGCAAACATGAGCAAAAGCGGCACAATTTGCAGCCACATGGGCTGCTCCGGCACAGCCTCATTGGCCGGTGCGGCTGTCAGCATGGTATTTATTAAGAAATTACTATTTAAAATCAACTGGATACCTCCAAAGTACCAAAGATTAGCCGAAAAGGCCAGAGCCTCCTTTAGCACATGGGCCGGTAGAGATCAACTATTTAAATTTTCTCTCTGCCCGGCAAAAGCCTCTATTAACGAGCTCAGCGTTTAAAAATAAAGATCGTGCAAATCACCGTTTTCAATATCTTTGAGCCGTGCTTTTAACTTTTCCTTCATCGGGCTCTCTTCCATAGCAGCCAGCTCGCGCTCAATAGCGGCAAGACCGGCGGCTTTAGTCTCCGGTGAGGCGTAATCGGCCAGATACTCGGCCAAAGTGCTGATGGCATTGGGCGTGCAAAAGCGCTTGATAAAGCCGGGGATGGCAAATTCCATAAAATGTTCGCCGGTGCGCCCCAGGCGATAACAGGCGGTGCAAAAACTGGGTAAAAAGCCGTTTTTCAGTAAATCGCCCATTACCTCATCCAGCGAGCGCATATCGCCAAGCGAAAATTGCTCACGCTCGGCGGCTTGTTTTTCGCCGCCTTCGGTGTAGCCGCCGATTTCTATACGGCTGCCGGCATCAATTTGCGAAACACCGAATTCCATTACCTGGCGGCGCACTCGGGCATTTTCCCGCGCTGTCATAATGAGGCCGGTATAAGGTACAGCGAGGCGCAGGGTAGCCACGAGGCGCATAAAGTCGTCATCGCTCACGGCATACTTATGGTCGGGAGTCACGCCCTGGGCCGGCTGAATGCGCGGAAAGCTGATAGTGTGCGGGCCAACGCCAAAGCGCTCTTTGAGCTCTATGGCATGAGCAACCAGGCCCAGGACTTCAAAGCGCCAGTCGTAAAGGCCCATAAGCGCTCCAAGTCCCACATCGTCGCAGCCCGCTTCCAAGGCGCGGGAGAGGCCATCCAGGCGGTACAGGTAATTGCCTTTGCGATTTTGGGGATTATGCCATTTTTCGTAAGTTTTATGGTGATAAGTTTCCTGGAAAATCTGGTAAGTACCGATACCGGCCGCCTTGATGCGCTTATAGCTTGCAATATCCATGGGCGCGGCATTGACATTAAGGCGGCGGATTTCCCCGCCGTGGCCCTCTTTTATCTTGTAAATCTGCTCCACACATTTAGCGATAAATTCGCCGTCATAAAGCGGGCTCTCACCAAAAACAATGATGAGCCTTTTATGGCCCACTCGCTCCAGGCGGCGCACTTCGGCATCTATCTCTTCCGGTGTTAAAGTGCGGCGAATCTGATCGTGATTTGAGCTTCTAAAAGCGCAGTATTTGCAATCATTTATACATTTATTACCAATATAAAACGGCGCAAAAAGCACAATGCGGTTGCCATAAACAGTGCGCTTTAAAGTGCGCGCCGCCTCAAAAATCTCGCCGATGAGCTCTTTATCTTTGGTGTTTAAAAGAGAAGCCGTCTCGGCCAGATTAAGCGGCTCTTTATTTAAACTTTTTTGAATAATAGCGCGCACTTCGGCGGCATCCGGCTCTTTTTGTGCGAGTAGTTCGGTAAGTGCGGTATCGTTTATAAAATCGCGCCCGCCTTTACTTAAATCCAGAGAAGGAAGCGGCATAAAATACCTCAAAAGCGGAAAGCCTATCCGCCCAAAGTGTTGAATTATTATGGAGTGGCCGGCTCTATAGCCGCCCCAAAGGCAGCGCCCCTTATTTAGCTCAAATGAGAAGAAGTTAAAAGAGGCAAAAAAACAGATACCCGCCAGCTTCATGCTTATTTTACCTTTTATCCTATATTTTAGGCGGTTATTCTTTTTAGTTGACTCAAAAAAACATACTGCTTTTGTTAGAGCAGCTTACTTCTCTAACTAACGGGCAAAAAATCTTTTAAGGAGTAAAAATGCGTATATACCAACCGGTATTTTAATGGGCGATGGCATACAGTATGGCAAAGACAAATACACCAATTTCTGGACAACCACGGCCGATACCAGCGGCAATAACCTGTTTTATTACTTCTCCCTGACGGAAAACTTTAACTCCCAGGTAGAAGGCGGGGGCAAAGCGGCACAGGGCAAATCCGTGCGCTGCATCAAGAATTCCAACTGATTACTCTTTTGCTTACCGCATTGCACCCCCGGCAGCAAACAGCCGCTATCCCATAATATCCGCCCGATTTTTGCTATAATCAAAAAGGCAGCTTATAAAGGCCCGGGGAGGGCTTTAGAATTATGAGCCACACTGCCGTATATAATGAATTTATTTATAATATCAGCGAAGAAAAACAGCTAAAAGCCTTAAGAGACAATTTGCTTGCTAATGCCGCTTTTCCACTGCCGGATGCCTTAAGTGCCGCCAAACTCCTGCTGGAATATATTATTTTTTCGCGGGAACCGGATGAAAAACTTAAAGCCATACTTTTGAGTAATGCCGCCGGGCAAGGCAAAATTCGCCGCTATTTGGCTCACACTGCTGCTTTGCTGCAAAATTATTTGCCCATTAGGCGCGATTTTCTGGAATGTGCGGCCAGCCAACCACAGGCCAAAGACCTTGCGCTCTATCAAAATTATTGCGCCTGGAAAGATAATTACTTGCAACTAAAACGCGCCGGCTTGGTGGATCAAGTGGCCAGCCCCTTGGATATAGCCAGGGAACTTTCAGAAGAAATAAGCGACGGCACCACTCTTCCAAGACTCCTTGGCGCTATAGACAGCCACGAAGAAGCCTCAAGAGCTATAGATGATTTTCTGGCCAGGCCTCTAGGCAAAAACGCACAACAAAAAGCCAAAAAACTCACTGCTGATTTTTTAAGCTCGCTTAAAGCCCTAAACGAGCTTAATTACCCGCTTTTTTATAATTCCCTGGCCGAGTTTGTCACCGCCACCCACGGCAAAGCGAGCCGTGCTCTTGCGCTCCTTTTAAGCGCCGAGCGCCTCTATACACTGGAAGCCAAAGGCATAAACAGTGCAGAACTTATAAATGATCATGCCGAATTGCCGTCCGGCTCTGCTTTTGAGGCGGCACCGAACCGCGTTAAAAAGAAAAATTCGGCTGCCATAGCCATTCCGCTGATTGCCGGCGCGCTGCTGCTCATCCTTGGCGGGGCTGGCTATTTATTTTTCCGCCCGCAGGAAAAAGCGCCGGCAGTGGCCACCTCTCCCGCAGCGGAGCCGGCAAGTGGTGCATTAACAACTCCAGATGCCGCAAGCGATAAAGCGCCTGTGGCGGCAAAACCGCCTGCGAGCAAAACAGATTCGGCTAGCGAGAACAGCCGCCCCGCCCTGCCGCTCGCCACCATTTACGCCGCTACTTCAGCCGGGGTAAAAACCTGCGCCGGCGGCCCGTTAACTTCGGCCAATTGCCCGGAAAACCGCCGCGGCTTTTTATTAAAGGGCGATCAAGTAACCATTTTGAGCGAAAATGAAGCCGGTTGGAGCAAAATCGAAGCGGCCGACGGCAAAGTGTGGTGGATCTTCAGCGGCTTTTTGCAAGGCGGCGATGAAGGGCGCAAATGGCATCCGGTGACCGCGGCCGTAAAAAATGCCCACGTTTTTGAAGATAAAGAGCTCAAAGAGCTAAGCCGCTTTACCTTGCAAGAAGATGGCTCATACTGCGCCAGAATCACAGAAAACGGCCGCTTACAAGTGGCCAGCCCGGATAAAGTTTTGGGCTTTATAGCTAAAAACAAAGTCAAAAATATAACTTTTTAGAGAGTAGCCAGGTAATCCTTTAAAAGCCCGGCCAGAACTTTAGGCACTTTGCGCATATTTTCCGGCGATTCCACATAGGCTACGCGCATTTGGGCGCGGCCGGGATTTTCTTCGCCCGCTTTTACTGTGTAAAAGCCGCTCATGGGGCTTAAAAGCAGCGTGTAATCACCGTCCGGCAGAGCAACTTTGCCCTTGGTACTGGCATACATGACAAATTTATTGGCACTGAAATTTTGGGGCACTATGTCGGAGAGATCAAGCACGGAATAGATGGAAGCATCGGGGCTACTCGCCAAAATTCCGGGCACTTCCTTTAAAACATTTTTGCGAAATTCCTGCATCATTTCATAATAATAGCTGCGCTGCTTTTTATACCAAGCCTGCATATCGGCCATAGATTCATCCAAAATGGCGGCAAAGGCCCACTGGCCGATGTGGTTGGCGCAGAGGTTGGCGGTGTATTCATAAACGGCCTTTTCGTGGAAAAGTTCGCTGTCGGTGATGATGGCGCCAACGCGAAGGCCGCAGCCGTTCCACACTTTGGAGGCCGTTTCAATGCTGATGCGCCGGCCGCTGATGCCCGGCACTTTTTCTTCCGTAATACCCCAAATGGAGCTGGTTTTGCCCGGGGTGTAATAGAGCTCGCGGTAAGCTTCGTCGCTCACCAGCCAGATGTTGTGGCGCACGGCTATTTGCCCTAAAGTGTCCATGTCGTCCTGGCTATAGAAGTGGCCGGTGGGGTTATCGTAAGGGATGACCAAAATAGCCGCCGGTTGCTCTTTTTCTATAACCTTTTCCATAGCCTCTAAATCTGGCAGGCTGAATTTGCCGCTCTTTTTGTCAAAAGTGCGGCGGATGCAGACGGTTTTGCGGCCGATGCGCTCGGCTAGACACTGGTAATTAACATAAGCGGCATCTATTAAGAGGAGCGGGCGCTCATGAGTGCCGGCCGCGCCGCAAACGCCCAAAAGCACAAGTTCCATAGCGGCGCTGCCGCCGTCGGTGATATGGGCAAAGAGCCCTTGGGTGCTAAAGCCGCTGGAAGCAATTATTTTTAAAAAGGCTTCACGGGTGTCGCTCCGGCCCACTGTGGGGGTATATTGCACTGAGCCGTCTAAAAACGGGCTTTTCGGGTCGCTCATAAGAGCCGCAAGGCGCTTTTGCATAGCCGGGTGCAAGGGCAGCGTAACATTGCCTATAGCACAATTTAGGGCTTTTACGCCGTCGGTGCGCTTTGTAAACTCAATTTGGGCCAGGCGGATGTCCGATGGCAGCCTGGTTTTGTAATAGCCGGAAATTTCAGGTGTTTGCATATAATCTTTATCCTTTTTTCACTCAGGGCGTCGGCGCCCGCTCCTTATATAGACGCTTTTTTAAATTTTGGGTAACATATAATTCATTTTTATTATCAATAATAATAGCCCCATAGGCTGGGTATGCGGCCAGTAGCTTTAGCCCTTCATTAGCCCCCAGCACCATGACGGCGGTAGCTAAGGCATCGGCTAGAGCGCCATTGGGGCCGGTAATGGTAACCTGGCGCACACCCTGCGCCGGGTAGCCGCTCTTTGGGTCCAGAATATGGTGGTAGCGCTGGCCATCTTTTTCAAAATAGCGCTCATAGTCGCCGCTGGTGACAATGGCCTCATCTAAAAGCTCCAAGGTGGCAAAGTAGCCCTCTCCGCGCGGGTCTTTTATGCCAATAAGCCACTTTTCGCCCCCTTTGTCACCAAAGCTATATATATCGCCGCTAAGTGAAACCATGGCGCCGCTCACTCCGGCGGCTTTTAATATGGCTCCCGCCCGCTCGGCCGCATAGCCCTTAACAAGGCTTGAAAGGCCGATAGCCATGCCCTCTTTTTGGAAAAATATGGTGCTCTTTTCCGGATTAAGCACAATATTTTGATAACCAACCAGCGGCCGGCGGGCGGCTATCTCATAAGCCGGAGGGATCGGCGCCGGAGCGCCGGGGCCGGGAAAATGCCAAAGCCCATTAAGCGCGGCAAAGGAAATGTCAAAAGAGCCGCCGCTTTTTTTAGCCACTTCTTGAGCCAGCACGATAATACCTTGAAATTCTTTGGAAATTTTTACAGGCTCTTTAGCGGCCCGGCTATTTACTTTAAAGAGTTCACTCTCTTTGTCATAAGGGGAAAATATTTTTTCCAAGCGGGCAATTTCCAAAAAAGCGGCGGCGAGCGCTTTCCTGGTAGGCTCTTCCGCCCGGCCATAAGCCATGATGTGGGCCACTCCCCCCATGGCCGGGCGGCGCTCCTCTATGAGCGGGCCGGCGGCGCGGGCAGCGGGAGCAATAAGCAATAAAATGGCGAAAATCGCCGCCGGAAAGTGTTGATACTTCCGCCCCACCACTTGGTTATATCTCTTCCATAATATAGCGGCCGCTAATTTTCTCAAGTTCGGCCATTTCTTCATCTGATGAACTGCTGGAGCGCCTTAAAAAATATTTTTTCGAATCTTCATCAAAGAAGAAATCAAAAAAGACTTCCGGATAAATACCGGACTCGTATGCTTCATTGCCCAGCATGGTAATACTGGCGTTTATATCGGAAACCATGCCATATTTGCAGCGCCAGCTCCGGTTATTTTTGGTAAAAGTACAGCTCATATCCTGATTCATGGTGAGTGAGGCCGAAAGGCCGGCCGGGGCTTCCTCATAATTATCGCCGTCTTCATCGGCAACAGCCACCATTTTAAACTTTTTACCGCCGAGAGCATCGGGAATAGCCGTTTTTTTGTTGCTGGCTACTTTGAGTACCGCTCCATCTTCTCGCGGCATAACGGTTCTCGTAAAAAACTCCACTTCCTCATAATGGTGATTGGCTTCATTAGTCACCGGGCTCCCGTTAATAGTAAATTCCGCTGGAATTCTAAAACCGGCTTCCACTCTTGCCCGCACATTAACGTCCATGCCAGTGCGGCAAAAAGAGAGCAGCTCATAAATGCTGCCGCAGCCCTTGGCCAGGGCCCCGGTGTCCGGATCGTATGCCCCCTCGGCATAGCCGTAAGAAACATCGGCGGCGGTAAAATCAACATAGGCATAGCCTTCTTCATGTTTTAAACGCACATCTTTTCTGGCAATCAGCTGCGGCTTGCCCTTTATCTCGATGGTCATATCTTTTAGCTCTATTATTTCGGCCGATTCAAAAGGCCTAGCGGCGGTGGTTTCCAGCTCTTCTTCACCAAAATCGCGCTCAACTTTATAGACGCGGGTATTGGCGAGCTCTTTGCCATCTACGGTAACAATTACCGGGGAAGCGACTGTGGAGCCGCAAAAATGGGCGTCGTCTTCCTGGGTTTCGCATTTATAAACGATAGATACAGAAAAAGTATCGCCCAGCTTTATAAACTCAGTGCCGTCGCAAAGTTCCATATCTTTGCGAAAAATGTGTTCGCACTTGCCATCCGGACAGTCTCTTTGCACCATAACCGCACCGCCAAAAGAAACCGGCCCATCAGCACTGCAAATAAGCTCGTGGTTTAAATAAACTCCCTCGATGGCCTCAGGGTGCTCAATATTTATTTTAATGGTAGCCAGTAAATTCTCATCATTATTATTGCATGAAGGCAAAGAAGAAAGAATAATTGCCAGGCAGGTAAAGCCATAAAAGTTAGACGCTATGCGTTTTTTAAAGGGCATAATGACTCCTCATTTTTACGGCCGAAAAATGCCGCAATAAGCGGCTGCTATTATAGCATGCCGGCAGTAAGCAATGTAGAGCTTTTATCAGCCAATTTATAGCAAAAAAAGCCTTGCTTACCCAGCTTCCAGTTGCCTAGAATATGGCGACTTTTTTCTTAGGAGGCCCCTATGTCAGGAATAAGTTCGCAATTACAAACTCACCTTTCAACCATCACCAGCCTAACAGCCGCCGAAAATTCCGGCTCAGCCAAGGCCATTGACAACAAGCCAAAATATCAGGAAATTGCTGATAATATTAAAACTTTAGTTAGCGGGCAAAGCTCGCTCAGCCCGGAAGTTTCCGCTACTTTGCTTAATCTCATAGACAAATTGGAAAAGGCCGGAATTGAGGGCCTTGGCCAGTTAAAAACGCAGGTAGCCACTCTTACCAATAAACCCGATATCAAAGCTCCGGTGCCGCAAGCGGCTCCTGGACCAGTTCCGGCCCCTAAAGATGCGGTTCTCCCCAGTGGCCCCAAAGCTAATCCCATCGCTCCGGGAGCTATTTTGGGTGATATTATCCATGAAGAAGACCCCATGGCGGCCAAAGCGCAGACTTTTATCAGCACCATTGTACCGGAGGTCAAAGAAAAAGAGCTTTTAGCGGCTATTTTCGACCTCGGCAATGAAGTTTTCAAAAGCGTTCAAGCCGATTTTAAAGCCAAAGGCAAAGACGACTTCGGCACCGATGATTTGAATAAATATACCAACGCCTATTTTGATAAAATTTTTGCCGATATGCCGGAGGAGGATTTAAAAGCTCTGGCCAGCGCTTTATCTGCGCCTAAGCTAAAAGATCTCCTCTGCGCTTATTCGTTAAAAGCCACTTCGCTCTGCTCCTCTTTTGACATAGTGGAAATGCTCAGCGGTATGCGCACTATTCAGGGCACTAAGTGCTATGGAGCCATCATCGGCTCTTTAAATGATGCTTTGCAAAAAAGAAATATCGCCGGGCAGTATAATATGAATTTGCCCACTCAGGTTGAGACTACTCCCGAGATAAATGACAAACTCAGCGAATTCATGGTGATGGCCGGCGAAAAAGCCAGCAAACTGGCTCAGGATGATCTAAAAGAATTGCTTCCTGCCCTCTGTCTCAGCGGCACCAAGGATGAAGCCTGCCAACATCTGGCCGATTATTTTGGCACTTTCCCGGCCGGTGTTCCCAGTTTGCCTGATTTTAAAGCCTTTTTGAAAAACAAACTAGAATCTATGGTAAAAGGGCTCAGTGATGAGGCTTTAAAAGGGCTATTAACCAGGTTTAACACCACCACTCTAAACAATTTGGCCGCCCAGGAATTTAGCGCGCCGCAGGCCAACACCCCGGATGCCATAGCCACAAGCTATGTAAAAATCTTCAAAAACATCATCGAAAATGAAGAAATCAGGCGCCATCCGGCCGTACCTGTCACCAAAAGGACCACTGTTTACGGCCTCGAGAGCATAGATTATACTGTGCCCTCATTCTCTAAATGGGAGAATTTTAAGCGGGCTATTTCCAACTTCTTTGGTTCCATTTTTAATTCCAAGCGCCATCTGACTCTGGGAGATGAGCAACTGGCCTTTAGAGCCAAAGAATTTGGCAAAAAGCATGGCTCCATTCTTACCCGCCTCCATTATGAAGGCTTTCATAAGATAGATGTTCGCGATGCCATTGCCGCCGAACTTACAGCCAAAAATCCCGATATGCCAGCTGAAGACGTGCAAAAACTCGCTACACTTATGACCGAAGACATGGTAGCCGGAGCCAAAGAGTGGCGCCAGGAAACATTTGGCTTAAAAGGTCTTCCCGATGGCGACCTGCGCGGCACTATTTCGGCCGGCGATATGACAAAACTGGCCAAGATTCTGGATCTCTCGCCGGTGCCTATGTCGCCCGAAGCCGAAGCTAACTTGCGCGAGCAAATACTGCTCGATATCAAAGATGCCGCCGCTAAGCCGGGTTTTTCGCCCCAAACTATGAAAGATATTGCCAAAGCCGGGTTTGAGCGCGCGCTTGCCGTAGAGCGTAACCGCCAGCTCGGCCTCATTCCGCCCGAGCCGGAGAAGCTGGAAACCGCCGATGAAATAAAAGCCTATCTCTTAAGCGCTGCCAGCCAAAATATTCCCGATATTGGTAAATTCTTTAACGCGGCCAGCAAATTAAAAGGGCTCATTGACGCCCAAATCAATGCCGCATTTCGCCAAAAACGGCTCACTAAGCCTGATTGTGCACCTCCGGGCGGTGATGATTTTTCCCGCGCTTATGGCGAGGCCTTTGAGCCGCTTATCGCTAGCCTTAACGATAAGCAGCTAATACTTTTAGCCAAAATGGTTAATTCCCCGGAATATAATATTATTTACGATGCGCCAACCTCCCTTATGCAGGATCTTAATGGCCGCGATATTTACGGCACCAATGCCTACTTAATGGCCTCCAATGTCCAGCAAATCATGGGTTTCTTGCATTCGTCAGTGCGAGCCGAGGTAGAAAAGCGCCATATTGATGCCGGCGTGAAGGATTTTTCGCTTAAGGCCCAGGTAGAAAGCGAAAGCGATATTCCCTCGCGCTTTAAAGAGCCCATCAAAACATTTACCCTCGAAATGCAAGCTGCCGCTCATACGGAATTTACCAAACGCATGGACGGCATTTTAGAGACCATTATCAATGGTAATATCGGCCAATTTAAAAATATAAACAATGCCGGCGAGCTGGTTTCCTTATTAACCGAGCTGCGTAAACTCACCTATACCAATAGCTCGCAAGCTCAGGGACTCAAGGAATTTGATACCTTCTTTAACCAGATTCTTAATGAAGCACTGCAAAAGATGGCTCCGGAAGACCTCTTGCGCCTGGTTTCCGGTTTACATAATCCCGCGCTCACTGAGCTTAGAATTGCCCTCACTAACCACCATTTAACGCCGCTAAAAGATGGCAGTATGCCCGCTTATTCCAGCGATGCCAACCTGGCTCTCGATACTTTAAATAATCTGGAAGCGGCTGTTTATACGCTTATTGCCGATAGAGCTATTGATACCACTCCGGTTAAAGATTCCCGCCTGACAGGCGCCAATGTGGCAGTGCTGGCCGGTGCTGAGCACCGTTCTGCGCAAGTGGAACTGGGTAAACAGAGCGATGATTATCTTAAGACCGGCGATGCCAGTAAGAAAAAAGATATTTCCGACGAAGCCCAGGCGGCACTTGATGCTAACGGGATTACTAAAGAGGATTTCCAAAAAGTCATTGACTCCTCCAATTTGACCATCAACCTTTCCGGTGAGCTGCTCTTTGGGGAAACCTCGCCCTTTAGAGACGAAAACGGTAAATTCGACCCCAGTAAAGCTAAACTGAAAAATATTTTTGAGCTTGAGCAGCACGAAAAAGGCACCCATTACGTTGCCAAACGTATTGATGTCGAACATAAATTGACACCGGAATTAAAGACTATTGACGCTGACGGCATAAAAGCTAAAGCCCACCCCATTTCCGCCGCCCTCAATGTCGGCAAGAGCCTAATCGGCGCTGTTCCGCTTTATTCGCAATACGACTATTGCTGTATTGTGCTGAAAGACAATGTGAAAAAGCGCACCACCTTTACCGCCGGTGATTCTTTTTACGCCTTTGAACAGATAATTACCGATAGTGGCAATGAGAGATTCCGCACGGCTCTTAACGGTTTAAAAAATGGGCAGCCTTTCACTTTGGACCACCCGGAAGTCATAACCGATGACTTTATCGAATATGTAATATCAAAATTGGCCGCGAAAAAAGGGCAGGCTTTCGGTAATGGCCATGACGGTGATCTGGAAATGGAGATATCCACTATAATAACTAATTACTGCACGGAGCATCATGCTACCGTTTCTTTAAATGACGAAGCGGCTCTGGTGGCTCTGGCCATTATGAATTACAGCCAAGGTGATGCTTTTGCTCCTACTTCGGCCGATCACATGAATAACCTGTTGCCCAAACTGCATGAAACAGTTTTGGAAACTATTAAAACCAGAAGCCAGGATCCTTATGCCATTAATTGTGCGATTGCCGAAAGCTCCTATATTGAGGGACAAATCTATGGCGGCGTAGATTTAACCAAAGATATTAAAGAAATAAGAGTCCTGCAAACAAGAGATAAAGCCAAAATGGCCAGAGCCAAGGAAGTAGCCGATAAACTTGGGGTGCCGCTTGTTATTGTTAAAGAAAATGAGCTCGATATCACTACCACCAGAGTAGATTTAAAGCCTGTTACCCCGCCGCAGGAAGTAGCTACCAAAGATGCCTCTTTTAAAGCTTTTAAGAAAGAGTTCTTTAATGAAATCATGGATATTTACAAAAACCATGAGCAAACTTTCGACCCGGAAAGTCTCCACGGCCGCGCCCATATCAGCCGCGTAGTGATTTATGCCAATGCCATGATAAATTACATGGAAGCGCAAGGTATGAAGATCGATCGCTACGGCTTAATCCGCGCCATTGCCCTGCACGATGCCGGCCGCTTGCAAAACGGCCCCGATGTCTATGAAGGGCGAAGCGGCGACAAGCTTAAAGAGCACCTACGCGCTCAGGGCATTACCGATGAAGCCTATATTGAAAAAATGGCCTCTCTCATCAACGGCAAATTGCCCATAGATACTGTTGAAGCCATGATTCTGCACTCCTGCGATTCTATAGACATTGTGCGCGTTACCGGTAGCGTGGGCTTTGACCGCACCCGCCTCCCCTTTGGCCGCGACGGGTTAGAGCAGAGTGAGGTTAAATACAACCCCGATAATGATGTGCGCGAAGCTTTTATCGCCGAAGCCAAGCTTTTAAATGATATGTGCGATCCGCTGAAAGAGGCTTATGACATTTTAGAGCAGGCTAATGCCATTTTTAATGACCCGGACGCTACTCAGGAACAGCTGAATCATGCGAGCGACCTAAATGAGGCCGCCACGGCCAAAATGCTGGAAATCAGCGCCAATACCTCTAACGAGGATTATTTCACCATGTTTGAAAAAACTGTCCTGGATAATCCCGATAAATTCCCGCTGCTCAATAAATATTACAAAGTCGATTAATATTCTCTTTTAAGGCCACAAAAGGAGGCGCCATAAAGGCGTCTATCCGCCATTTATCTATAATAAATAGCCTTTACATTGCCGCGACATTTGGCAATATAGCCAAGACTTTTTCTTGGGAGGATTCTATGTCAGGAATAAGCGCACAATTACAAACCCATCTTAACACCATTAACACCATCTCTGTGGC
>JAEEGL016364194.1_pt1 | contig 33114 bp, 30 predicted proteins | sample 9134231 | NCBI WGS metagenome assembly JAEEGL01 (sample SAMN16246548, study PRJNA631951) | gut metagenome | biome: gut microbiome; feature: rumen; material: fiber-attached | host: Bos | place: Iran: Karaj | collected 2018-10 | reverse complement strand
AGCAGACCGATTTTAGCCGAGGTTCAGGGTCTTGTTTCATCTTCCGGTTACGGTAATCCGAGAAGAATGAGTAACGGCTTTGATTACAACAGAATGGCAATGATTCTTGCAGTTCTTGAAAAACGCTCCGGATATTTCTTCGGCAACTGCGATGCTTATGTAAACATTGTAGGCGGTCTTAAAGTTGATGAACCTGCGTCAGATTTATCTGTTGCGCTTGCTTTGATTTCAAGTTTAAAAGATATGCCGATAAATGATGATACTATAGCTTTTGGTGAGCTTGGATTAGGCGGAGAATTAAGATCAATTACCTGCTGCGAGCAAAGAATCAAAGAGGCGGAAAGACTCGGCTATAAGCGGTGTATTATTCCAAAACATAATTTAAACAAACTCAAAGGTATCAAGGGTGATATGGAAATTATAGGTGTTTTTAATGTCAATGAAGCTTTTGAAGCATCAGTATAATTATGTCAAGATTTATTCAAAAACCGAATCTGCCTGAGAATGACGTTGACACAGTCGCTGTCAGCGCGTCGGCAGGGGAGGCAATTAAAAAATTAAATTCCCTTACAATAAATACAATAAAAATCAATGCTGTAAAATCGCTTCCCGATGGACTAAACGAGCATGCTGATTTACAGTTTTTGCACTTGCAAAAAAATAAAATTACAGCCCCTTCTGACAACGAACATTTGTGCGAGCAGTTCAAAACAATGGGGTTTGATGTTGATAATGCCGAATGCCTCGGTTCGGATTATCCTAACGATGTATTTTATAATGCAAAAATTATCGGGGATAATATAATCTGTAATATAAAAACTGTTTCAAAGAGTATTCTCAGATTTGCCGAAAAGACTTCATTAAATATTATTAATGTAAAACAAGGATATTCCGGCTGTTCAGTATGCGTTCTAAATGAAAATGCCATTATAACTGATGATAAAAGCATCTTTTCAGCCGCTCAGTTTTTTTTAAACGATGTAACATTAATTGAGAAGAATTCTATTCGATTGAAAAATTATAATTACGGGTTTATCGGCGGCTGCTGTGGAAAGATATCCAAAGATGTTATTGCATTTAACGGCAGTGTTATGAGCCACAGCAGCAGTAATCTTATAATAGATGCTCTTGAACGTAATAGTATCAGAGCAATTGAATTGCATAACGGTATTCTTGAAGATATCGGTGGTATCATACCATTGACAGAAAAAACACCTTAACAATGAAATTTTTAAAAGAACACTCCCCTAAATTATACAAAACATTTATTTTGTATAATTACTGATATATTTTTCAGGCCCCGATTATCGGTCTGTATTAATACTTTATTATATGTCCCCTGATTATATTTATACTTTTTAAAGGATTATTTATGAGAAAAGAAGAATTAGTTACTCTTCCTCTTTGCGTTCAGGATTATCTTAATTATCTGAATATTGTTAAAAACAAATCTGAGCTGACCATTCTGGAATACGCTTCGGATTTAAGATTATTTACCCGTTTTGAGGTCCGACGTTATAATCCTTCTTTAAATGCACTCCCCTTTGAGCAAACTGATATTTTTTCAGTTGAAGCTTCTTTTTATGAAAAACTCAATCTTACCGATGCCTATGCTTTTTTGAGTTATTGTAAAGACGGTAGAAATGATGATTCCACGGCAAGAGCCCGTAAAACTGTTTCTGTAAAAAGATTTTATAAATATCTGTTTACGAACAATCTTATCAAAGAAGATAAGATGCAAAATCTTGAAGCGCCGAAAATTAAAAAATCTCTGCCCAAGTATCTTACGCTTGACCAAAGCATAAAACTTCTAAATTCTGTTGAAGGCAAAAATAAAGAACGAGACTATTGCATACTCACATTTTTTCTTAATTGCGGACTTCGGTTAGCTGAACTTGTTTCAATTAATGTTTCTGATTTTTCCGATAACGGAACACTTAAGGTTGTCGGTAAAGGCAACAAAGAACGCACTATTTATATTAATGATGCCTGTGCGAAAGCTCTTAATTCTTATTTAAGAGTCCGCCCTGTTGACGGAGTAATTGATAAAAAGGCATTGTTTTTAAGTAATCAGAAAAAAAGAATCAGCCCCAAAACCGTTCAGCATATGGTAAACGGATACCTGGAGAAAGCCGGACTCGGAAATATGGGATTCTCTGTTCATAAACTTCGTCACACTGCTGCAACGCTTATGTATCAGCACGGAAATGTTGATGTTCTTCTGCTTAAAGAGATTCTCGGGCATGAAAACCTTGCAACAACAGAGATATATACCCATATTGTTGACGAGCAGCTTCGAAATGCTGTTGACAGTAATCCGTTAAATAATCTTAATAAGCAAAAAACAAATTTAAATAATAATCATTAACTCAAATTTATTTATTTTTTGTTATATTTCAGTTGACACATACAATATGTAGTGGTATTATATTTAAGAAAGAATACATTTCAAATATATTAAAAAAGGAAGGTCAGAAAATGAAAAAATTTCTTTCAGTAATGTTTGCGGTAATGTTTATTTTTTCCGCTGTTACAGTTGCGGCTAATGCCTGGTCAACTTCATGCCCCTACTGCGGCGCATCATTTTCTTCTGAAGATGCTTACGCTGAACACATGAACAAGTTTAATCACACTGACGGTCATTACATCACTTGCCCCTATACCGGTGATGATTACGAAGGCGGCGGATGCGGTGAAAAGTTCCAAACTAAAGCTGCATATGATGTTCATGTTGCTACCTGCAAACATAACAAAGATTACACCTCTCTTGGCTATCTCAAAAATGTTGTTCTTAAACAGATTATTGATGCAGTTAAAGGTGTTGACTGGGGTTCACTCTTCAGCGGTATTGTTTCAGTAGTTAAAGCTCTTGTTAAAGGCATTGATTTCGGAGAACTCTGGAATACAATTAAAGGTTCTTTTAAATACATCGGTGCATAATTTTTAAATGATTTAAGCCTGCTTTATGCAGGCTTATTTTTATGCAAAAAATCAGCCCCGGAAATAATCCGGGGCTGATTATAAAAGAAAGATTATTTTACATCGTTGTCGTCAAAAACATCGCCGCACTCAGGGCAGAACTTGGGAGGATTTGCAGGATCTTCGGGAGTCCAGCCGCATTTATCACAGCGGTAAAGAGGAGCGCCGGCGGGTTTCTTTGCTCCGCATTCAGAGCAGAACTTGCCTTTGTTTACTGCACCGCAGGAACATTTCCAACCTTCTTCTGCTGCGGGCTTTTTAGCGCCGCACTCAGGGCAGAAATTGCCTGTTGCAGTAGCTCCGCATGAGCATTTCCATCCGGATGCCGCAACGGCTGCTGCCTGAGCCTGCTGGTTCTGCTGTTCTGCAACAGCGTAAAGATTCTGTGCGTTTGCACCGCCTGCCTGCTGAGCAAATCCCATACCCATAAAGCCCATCATTGAGCCGTTGGGGTTGCTCGCGGCATTCTTCATTGCCTCTGCCTGAGCGTCAACAATTGCTGCAGCACCCATGGAAGCATTGCGGTAAACAGCTTTTTTCTGAAGGTCTTTAATCATTGCTTCATCTTCTTCAGAAGCAGTTGCAGAGTTAATACCGACTGATATAATCTCAAGACCTCTGAGTTCTTTCCATTTTGCGGTAAGAACATCATTCATCGCATCACAAAGTTCCATTGTGTGAGCGGGAAGTGCGCTGTAACGAACGCCCATTTCGGAAATCTTTGCAAATGCAGGCTGTAAAGCTGTAAGGAATTCTGTTTTTAACTGATTGTCTATTTCACTTCTGCTGTATGATGTCGCTACATTTCCGCAAACATTTGTGTAGAAAAGAAGCGGGTCTGTAACTTTATAGGAATAAACGCCGTTGCAGCGGATTGCAATATCAACATCAAGACCGATGTTATTGTCAACTACACGGAAAGGAATGGGGTTCTGTGTTCCGAATTTGTTGTCGGGAAGTTCTTTTGTGTTGAAGTAATAAACTCTCTGATCTTTGCCGGTATCACCGCCGTAGGTGAATCTTCTGCCTACAGTTTTAAAAGTCTGAACTATGCTCTGACTGAGTTTGCCTGTAAATATGCTGGGCTCGGATGATGAATCATAAGTAAACTCGCCGGGCTCTGCGCAAACTTCAACAATTTTGCCCTGGTCAACAATAATCATGCACTGACCGTCGGCAACCGCAATTCCCGAACCGTTGGAAATGATGTTGTCATTACCTTGTGTGTTTGTGGAACGGCTGGTAGTTCTCTTTTTACCTTTGACCATAATTGTATTCTGGTCAATAGCATCGCAATAGAAAAACTCTTTCCACTGATCGGCAAGAACGCCACCCAATGCGCCGGTTGCAGCTTTTATAAGACCCATATAAATACTCCTTTCAGTATTAAAACTTACATAATTTTTTTTATTTTACCATAAAATCGTTAATAAATCAATAGTTACGGTGTTGATATAGCCGGAGATGACAAAATACCGGTTTCTCTGAGAACATACTCATAACTCCAGTTGTCATCTTCGGACCTCCACGCTGTGGGACCGTGCCAGCTTTCTTTGACATCGACAAGGTGAACGGGACCGAACGTGTTGTATCTGTGTGTGAAGAGTTCAAGTTCAACTGAATGCTCACCGTTTGAGAGATTGTCAACAGTAAAAGTATAAGGAGGATAAACAATGCTGCCTACTCTTTTGCCGTCAATACTGACTCCTATAAGAGCTCCTCTGTAGTCTGATGCCCTTAATGTAAGTTCGCCGTCGTTAACAATAACATTGAATTTATACTTTATATTTCCGCCGTAAAACGGGAAACCCTGAGAAGTCAGACCGCCGAATGCAACTTTATCGGGTAAATTGGTAATAACAGGTTTTCTGCCAATGCATTTAACACCGAAATTACCTAAAATAAACATACTTTCGGTATTTGAAGCAGGACCGAAGGGAACCTCGGCAACAAGGACATTTTCGCCTTTGATTATTTTCGGAAGCTTGACTTTTGAAATTGAAATATCAACATAATTACCGATAATTTCATTTGAAATCTTTTCGCTGTTGAATATGATATTTACATTTTCCGCATCTTCAAGCGCAAGTTCTGCTCCGTCGTATTCAATCTCACTTTCAAAATTGAATTTTAATGTAAGAGTGTTGGTTGACGGTTTTTTGCCCGTTACATAAGGTTGAACAATTCCGCCGCTGCGCTCCGGAAGACCAAGTTTTTCTCTGCATATATTGTCCAGACGAAGAATCTCTTCCGGTTTTGAATAATCATTTTCAAAATCAAGTTTGTATTCTGCATAATCAAGCAAAAGAACATTGGGCTCAGTCAGTTCATAATCAACGCTCCCCTGCTCAATTATATTAAAATTATTAGCTTTACAGGAATCGTTATTTACGGCTGTTTCGATTTTTCCATTGCGAAGCTTGTAGAGAAGAGAATCATAGCCGTAAATTCTTGTTTTTATAATTGTTTTTCCGTTCTGATATTCTGTTATTACAGGATATATTTCACCATTTTGAGTGTTATATAATTCGGCAATATACTCCCCTTCAATTATAATCTGAATATCCTTTCCGTCGTCAACATCTTTATTATAAGGTTCATAAGCGTTGGCAATAAAGAGCCATTGGCAATCATTATCCTGACGAAGCTGATAAAAATTGTTATATGTCAGACCGCCGTCAGACTTTCTGATTGCAAGTGTTCTGTTTTCTTCAAGCTTTTCAAGAAGAGACGAGCGTGAAAAATCAATATTCACTGCACCTGTTTTTAACGATTCACCGTAATTACAGGGACTTCCTTCACAAATATAAGGAGCTTTGCCCATAATAATCAATTTGCCGCCCGATGTCTTGAATTTTTCAAGAATATCAAACGTAGTCTTTCTGAGAGTTTCACAGCCGGGAACTATTATTACATCATACTCCATTTCGCCTACTGAGAGCGGATTAGAAGCATTTTTGCAAAGGGTTGGTAAAAGAGATTCCGAAATAAAATCGAAGTCTATGCTGCCTTCAAGGAGCCATTTCGTAATCTCGAAGAATCTGTCATTCAGACTGTCGCGAAGAATTCCGGATTTATCGTTGGGACCCCAGTGAAGCCAGAAACTTTCAACAGGATGAATAACACCGACTTTTACAACGGGTTTGCCCCTGGTAAGAGCGGTATTAACCCTTGCAAAATGGTCTTCTATAATTCTATATTCTTTATACCATGGTGACTGATAGTGAATTGAAGCGGGATAATCGCGTTTCGCCTCCCCTTTCATGGCATACCATGAAAGATGAGGAACTCTGACCGTAACACCGAGGCATGCCTGCCAATCGCCTTGATGTTTATATGTTCTGAAATCGCAATCCCAGCCGGTTACACCGTAAAGCTCAGACAAAACACCTTCTCTGCCAAACTGATGTGCGGCAGACTGTGCCTGTTTTGCTGTGGTGAATTCGTGACTGTTGCAAAGCATGTCTATGCCCGGAAGCTGAAAACCTCTGTAGGAGCGCATTGCTTCACCCAAAGCAGCCGTCTGACTGTGAAGAGATGGCTCTTCCATCATATGGCCGGTAAGGTATAAATGATTTTTCTCACACCATCCGCCGATTGTATCTGCAAAAGAACGGGTAAACAGTTCGCTGATTAAATCGTGATAACGGTATCTTGCAACAGAAACTTTGCCGTCGGGTAAATCCCAGATGATTTCGGGAAGGGTTGCGAAAATATCTTCACCATAAAACTCGTTGTATAGCTCGGGAACTTTATCGGTCCAGGGCATACCGACATCCATTTTATCGAAGGAGTTGTTTAAAAGACTTTCTCTTGTAAACTGAGGTTCATCGGTAAAAATAGCAGGAACAGTTTTGTCAAATTCATCTCCTACTGTTTTCAGATATTTTTCGTGAGTAACCTCTATGAATTTTTCAATGGCTTCTTTATTTAAAGTGTCAACATAAGTCTGACCGTTATACCAGCTCTGAGACGTTGAAATTTCAAGAAATGCAAACCATTTTGCGCCTTCGGCTTTGTCATCTTTATCAATTAATTTATAAGATGAAAGAAATCCGTCGTTATCGAGAACAATATCATAAACTGCGAGAAGTTTACCGTTTCCGCTTCTGCCTGAATCAGCACGTGAATCTGTGCTCATATAAGCTTCAGCATTCTCAAAAGGAGTGAACAACAAGCATCTTGAACGGTATTTTTCATCTTTTGTCACAATGCCGCCTGCGGCGCCTGAAGGCCATCTGTCTTCATCATAAAGCCATGCAAGCATATTATTGCTTTTTGCTTTTTTGACGCAGGAATCAACGAGAGACATATACTCATCGCTTAAATACTGATTTTCAAGTCCTGTTCGGACGTGCATATGAAATCCGCCGAGACCCATCTCATTGAAAAGGTCAATCTGCCTTTCAAGTTCTTCTTTTACCAAGTAACTGTTCCAAGCCCAGAAAGGTGTGCCGCGATATTCGGAAGTTGGGTTCTTAAAAAGACTTTTTGACAATGAGTATTCGCTGTTTTTCTTGTAAAGCATAGTATACTCCTTTTTTTTATTTTAAAATTATATCGTTACTCTCTGCAAAAGTATCAATTCCGTAAAGGAACATTATCTGCGATGGCGATTCTTCTTCAATAAGACTGCTGACGGGCTTTTTGTAATATCTTAAATCGATAAGAATAATTTCACTGAAGTTTTCAGCAAGAAATGGAGTTATACAATGAGCAAAAGAATCTTTTATAAGCAAAAGTTTTCCGCCTTCATTACCGGTTATGATTCTTTCAAGACCGTGATTGCCGTTAAGAAAAACAACATATTTGTCTGCAGTTTTCAAGGCGTCATCAAAAAACATATTATTATATTCTTCCGGTTTGGAGCCGTCTTCAATAATAACCTTCGCTTTACCTCCGGTAATTTTACTTCTCATAACCGTCAGAACATCCGGCTTCGTGAGTGTGTAAAGTGATGTGGAATATGATGTTCCGTAAAAACCGTTTGTTATTTCTTTACTGTATTGACTTTCAGGCACAGGAACAATACTTAACGATTTACAGATTGCCTGATATGCAATAAATGCGCCTTCCGAAGTACAGTGGTGGTCGGTTTTATAGTATAGTGAACTGTTGTTTTTTTTATTATTAAAAACATCAAATATATTAATATTGTTTATTTCGGGTGCTTTAAACTGAACTGAATCAATATAATCCTTATCATAATAATTCAAATGATTTTTCGGAAGAAACTCACCGTAAATGCTTCCTTTTGAGGGAACTACAACAATATAAGCCGGAATAGAAATTGATTTTGAAAAGTCATTTATTCGCCTTAGATTCATATAAAAATTGTTTTCACGGTCAAACGGTTTTTCGATAAGCCATCCGTCTTTGCCTAAATAAACACCCGCCGAACCATTATTTCCTTTAAGTAATTCAAAATATGAATTAACAGATACAAAGAAAGAACGGAAAGGAGTCTGATCGGCAAGAAATTTTTCAAATTCTTCTTCAAAGCTGCCGTCTTTAAGAGTCTGAAAAGATAGTTCGGGAAATTCGGCAAGATACCTTTTTTCAGTTTGAGAAAATTCGTTTTTAGGCAAAAATATATAGAGCAATGAACCTGCAAAAACGAAAATAATAAAAATGGATATTAATAATTTGGAAGTTTTATTCTTCATATTCAACAATTAAAATTTAAAATATAAAAACGGATTGTAATTGTCATTGACCAGACTGGCAGTGCAAAGGATAAGTATTATAACAGCGGCTGCGGCTTCAATATATTTGAAGTATTTTTTAACTCTCAGCTTTTGATAAACAATTCTTATAGCAGGCGTTGAAGCAACAGCAGCAAGAAGTAATACAGGAAGAGCAGAAATAACACTTGTTATTCCGTCTGAAGATATAAAGCCGCCGGTAAATAATGTTGAAATAAATTCAAACATCGCCTTTATTCCGCCGACATCATCGGAATAATAGAATATAACCCAACCGAACACTATTAAAACCAATGAGTAAAAATGCTTTAATATAGCGGGTAATTTGTCAAGAACTTTAAGCATGAAGAGTTTTTCAAAAACAAGAATAACTCCGAAATAAAGCCCCCAGAAAAGGAAATTCCAGCTGGCTCCGTGCCATAATCCGGTTAATCCCCAGACAATGAAAAGATTGAGAATCTGTCTCGGAAGACCTTTTCTGTTGCCGCCGAGAGGAATATAAACATATTCTTTAAACCAGGTGCTGAGAGATATATGCCAGCGCCTCCAGAATTCCGTAATACTTTTTGATATGTATGGGTAATCAAAGTTCTTGAGAAACTCAAAACCAAACATATTGCCGAGACCTCTTGCCATATCGGAATAGCCGCTGAAATCAAAATATATCTGAAATGTGTAAGCGATTATTCCAACCCATGAAACGAGAGCTCCCCCGCCCTGCATCTGTCTCATATTATCCCAGATTAAGCCGACAGGGTTTGCAATGAGAACTTTTTTGGCTAGACCCAATAAGAAAAGACGAACCCCGTTTGAGAAAAGCGCAAGATTCTCACGCCTGTTAACAAGCTGATTGTCAATGTCCCGGTAGCGGACGATGGGACCTGCAATAAGCTGTGGAAATAATGAAACATAAGTTCCGAAAGCGATGATATTGTGCTGTGCTTCTGTATCTCTTCTGTAAACATCAATTGTATATGACATAATCTGAAATGTGTAAAAAGAGATACCGATAGGCAAAGGAATATCAATAACGGGAATATTCAAAAACGGAAGAACAATCTTAAGGTTTTCCGTAATGAATCCTGCATATTTGAAAAAGCCGAGAAGTCCAAGGTCAATTATTACGGAAATAATTAAAACAGTTTTTCTCTTTTTTTCACTGCCGTCGGATTTTTGAATAATAATTCCAGCAATATAATTGATTATTATAGAAAAAAGCATGAGGAAAACCAATACAGGTTCTCCCCATCCGTAAAAAATCAAATCCGCAAGCAATAAAAAACCGTTACGGAATTTTACCGGTAGAATATAGTAAAACAGGAGAACAACCGGTAAAAAGGCGAACATAAATACCAAACTTGAAAAAACCAAAATTTAACTCCTGTTATCAGTTGAAATAAGAATTGTAAATGTTAATCATTTCGGCTGAGTTTTCAGAAATGAAAAGTGAAACATAAACGCCGTTTATATTAACATTGCTGTTTTTGAGAAGGTAAGCATAATCGGCATTATATGACTGATATGTTTCGATATCTTCTGCTATTCTTGCGTTAAGCTGGTCGGCAATCTTTTGTGCTGATGATTCATCGTTTGCCTCAAATATAGCAAGTTCGGTGCCTACATAATTGGAATCACGAACAACAACAAAATCCTTTGCAAGTGAACCGTCAACTCCGAGATAATCCATAAGATCATCATTTGAAGCAAGATTCATCGTTTCTTCAGGCATCTGCACGCCGGAAGTGATTGCATCCATAACCGAGTGAATATCAATTGCTTTGTTTTCTGCCTTTGAGCCGCAGGCGGTAAAGATTAAAAGAACAGAAATAATAAGAGCTACAGAAACAATAATTTTTTTCATTTATAATATACCTCACAATTAAAATAATGAAATTAAATAATTAATCCAGATTTCGCAAGCTTCATTGTTAAGATGAATGCCCTGATCCATTGGGTCACTGCAGTAATCGTCATCAAGACAGTTGTTTTCATCTTTAAGATTCTGGTTAATATCTATATAAGTCCAGCCGTTTTTTTCGCACATTTTTAAAAGATATGTATTGAATTCGTCAACATTTTCGTTTATGAATTTGCCGTGTTCTTTTGAAGCAATTATAGGAGTTACCGATTGAACATATATTTCAACATCGGGATTCTTTTCAAGAATTCTGTTAATCAGAGTCTCTGCGTTTTCAATGTCATCCTCAAACGGAAACAGGCAATAGTCATTCATGCCGAGCATAATGAACGCTTTTTTTGCCCCGATTAATTTCACACCGTCTTCAACCAGAACAGTCTCCCCTTTGTATTTGGGATGTATTGCATCTTTTTGTTCCGGGCTGAGTGTTGCGTTATAATAACTCATACTGCCGCTGCAGAGGAATTCAGCATTAGAAAGACAATCAAAATTGTTGTTTCGCTGTTTTGTAACGTAATTCTTTAAACTTAACGTTACACTGTCACCGATAAAAACAGAGTCTTTAAAAAAAGCTGAGCCGACTGATTCCTGAACCCTGAGATGGGGATCATTATTACTCTCCATAAATGATGAAAGGGAATCAGGCGCAGACGAAATGGATGAAACTTTAAGTTCCGGTTCAACAGAAGAACAGGACGACAGAAATGTCAGCAGAAGCAAAATGCAAATAAACAACGCACCAATGCGATACTTCGTTTTCAAATCATTTTCCTCCATTAAAATATATTTTAATTATATCATTATTACTTTTTATGTCAATAAAATAATAGATTACAGTATTGTAAAAAATAAAAAATTAAATTATAATATTATCGAAAGGAGAATTAATATGAAAAACTTCTCTTTACCACACCATCACAGTGATGAAAAAGACGCTCAGAGTATTAAAGAAACACTTGACAATATTGAAAACTTCCGTAAAGTTGCCGATATATTCAAACAGCTCGGTGATTCATCACGACTGCGTATTTTCTGCCTTCTCTGTCACCGGGAAGAATGTGTTGTTGATATAGCCGCAATGGTTGATATGACGACTCCTGCAGTTTCTCACCATTTAAAACAGCTTAAAAGTGCCGGCCTGATAGTCAGCAGACGAGACGGCAAAGAGGTTTATTACAAGGCTGCTGATTCGGTAGAATCGGAATACCTTCACAAAACCGTTGACAAAGTAATGGATATCACCTGCCCCGGATGCACGGAAATTGAATAAAAATATGACCGCATCGACAAAGATGCGGTCAGTTCTTTATTTAACGGTAACTTTATGGAAAACCTTTTTGCCTTTTTTGATTATAAGGGGATTTTCTTTAATTGATTCGTATGAAAATGAAGCATAAGTATCGGTTATTTTTTCATCATTTACGTTTACACTGCCTTGTGTTATCAATGTGCGCGCATCCCTGCCCGACTGAGCAAGTTTTGTTATTGTAAGAATCTTAAATAAACCGATGTTGCCGTCGGTGAAATCATCAACAGAAATTTCGGTTGAAGGCATATCATCGCTGTCAGCACTGCCACCGAAAAGTGATTTTGCCGTGTTCTGAGCTTTTATAGCTTCTTCTTCACCATGAACGAGTTTGGTAAGTTCAAAGGCCAGAATCTCTTTTGCAGTGTTTAGCTGACTGCCCTCCCATTTATCCATTTTATCAATTTCTTCAAGAGGAAGGAAGGTGAGCATTCGGATGCATTTCAGAACATCATCATCGGCAACGTTGCGCCAATACTGGTAAAATTCGTAAGGAGATGTTTTTTCAGGATTCAGCCACACGGCACCTGAAACTGTTTTGCCCATCTTTTTACCTTCGGAATTAAGAAGAAGGGTGATCGTCATTGCCTGTGCTTTTGCGTCCTGCTCTTCAAGACCCATCTTCTTGCGAATAAGCTCTCTACCGAAAAGCATATTGCTCCACTGATCATCTCCGCCGAACTGAAGATTGCAACCGTATTTATTATACAGATAATAAAAATCGTAACTCTGCATAATCATATAGTTGAATTCAAGGAAGGAAAGACCTTTTTCCATCCTCTGCTTATAGCATTCGGCACGAAGCATATTATTAACTGAAAAATAAGGACCGACATCACGAAGAACGTCGATATAATTAAGGTCAATAAGCCAATCGGCATTATTGAGAAGAAGCGCTTTACCTTCAGAAAAATCAATAAAACGGCTCATCTGCTTTTTGAAGCAGTCAACATTATGCTGAATTGTTTCTTTGGTCATCATTTTGCGCATATCGGTTTTGCCGGACGGATCGCCGATCATTGCTGTTGCTCCGCCGATAAGTGCAATCGGTTTGTTACCTGCCATCTGAAGTCTTTTCATAAGGCAAAGAGCCATAAAATGACCGACGTGAAGACTGTCGGCAGTAGGATCAAAACCTATATAAAAAGTTGCTTCTCCTTTATTAATCAATGATTTGACTTTTTCTTCATCAGTCACCTGAGCAATAAGACCTCTGGCAACAAGCTCGTCATAAATTGTCATATTATTTTCCTTTCAGTTATTATTCAAGCGCTGCTTTAAGAACTGGCAGTGCTGTTTTTGCATCATTATAAAAATCATTTGTTCCCGCTTCGACGGAACAGCTTTCAACCCCCGCTGTTTTTAAAACGGAAATAAAATCTTTTTGATTAAAACCATCATTCGGAGCGGGATATAATCTTCTTATTGTTCCACCGACAGGATTGGATGTGTGTGCGTGAACGAGAACACCTTTTAAACCTGAAATTGAATTCAGAGGTTCGTTCATACAAACCATATGATAAACATCGGCAAGAACCTTGAGATTACTGATTTTAAGCTTTTCAATTATTTCAACACTTTCTTCAACAGTATTGAAAATATTGCATTCTTCTTTTCGCAACGGTTCAATAACTACGGTAACGTTGTGTTCAGAAGCCATCGGGCAGATAATGTTTTCAAGATCCCAAATAATTTCGTTCAATCCGTCCTGAAGTGTCATTGAATCGGGAATGCTTCTTGCTACGCCTGAACCGAATATAATCTTATCTATTCCGAGCGCATCGGTTCTTTTAAATAGCAGATTTAAGTATTTTCTGATTGATTCCTTATTGCTCTGCGGACCTGCAAGTTTAATTTCCGGAGGGAAAAAGCCGTTGGCAACAGGCATGGGAAAATTTATTATTTTGAACTCAGCCAAGTATTTTTCAAATTCTTCATCAGTTAAAGATGCAATCGCACCGCAACCGCCCTCGGCATAATCATAACCGAGTTGTTTAAGAATTCTGACTTTATCAATATCAGCTGAGCAGCATGCACCAAATTTCATATAATTCCTTCTTCAGTCCCAGTAAATTCCGGCATTGATCAGCATTTCGTGAGCGTTTTCAAGCTGGAGCTGAGTTATTTCAAGACCGCCCATTATTCTTGCCAGTTCTTCTTTTCTTTGTTCAAAACTTAATGAATCGACTTTTGTATAAGTCATTCCGTTACTGACAGATTTTGAAATTTTAAGATGTCTGGCAGCTGTAGCGGCAATCTGAGCAAGATGCGTAATACAGATAACCTGCCTGCCTTCAGATACTTCCTTTAATTTCAATGCAATCTTCTGTGCGGCTCTGCCGCTTACTCCTGAATCTATCTCATCAAAGATGAGTGTCCCGATATCATCCTTAGCGGAGATAACATTTTTAATTGCAAGCATAATTCTGGAAAGTTCACCGCCGGATGCAATTTTGGCAAGAGGTTTCGGTTCTTCACCTGCGTTTGCACTTATCAGGAACTCAATATCATCCGCACCTTTTGATGAATAAGATGTTGGTAAAATATTGACTATAAACCTGACATCAGGCATATCGAGAAATGACAGCTCGTCACAGACCCTGTTTTCAAAATATTCAGAAGCTTTTTTTCTTGATTCTGACAATAAAGTCGCTTTTATTTTCAGTTCTTCAGACAGTTTTTCAAGTTTATTTTCAAGCTCTGCAGCATTTATGTCGGAAAGAAGAATGTTTTGTTTTTCTTCTTTCATAATATCAAGCGCTTCAAGAGCAGATTCCTCTGTTCCGCCGTATTTGCTTGTTACTCTGAAAATGATGTCAAGTCTTTCTTCAATTTCAGATAATTCATTTTCATTATATGAAAAATTATTGCTTGCATTTCTGACTTCCGCCATAAATTCTTCAGCTGCTACGCTTAATTCTTCAGCCGTTTCGGAAAGCTTTGAGATTTCATCGGAAAACTCTGAAACAGAATTTAACGATTCTTTGCAGCTGTTAATTAAATCGATTGCACCCGTCCCGTTTTCATCAGATAGAATCGAATAAGCTTTATCAAGTGATTTTTTTATATTTTTAGCATTCAAACAAAGTTTTTTTCTTTTTGTAAGTTCATCTTTTTCGCCTGCAACAAGTGCTGCGTTTTCAAGTTCATTAATCTGATAATCAAGATAATCTGCTCTTTTTGCTTTTTCGTCTTCATCTGCATAAAGTGCATCAAGTTTTCTTTTGACATCAACAAGTTCACTGAAGCATTTTTTATAATCTGCTTTAAGTGAATCATTTTCAGCGACGCTGTCAATAAATGTAATATGTTTTTCGGGTCTGAGCAGTGCCTGACTGTCATGTTGACCGTGAATATTGACACTTAATTCACCTATTGATTTCAGCATACCGACAGTAGCCGGGCTGCCGTTAATTTTACAAATATTTCTTCCGTCGAGGTGAAGAGTCCTGCTGATAACCAATGTGCTGTCGCAGTCAATGCCCATATTTAATACAGATTCTTTAATTTCAGCTGAAATCTTTTCAAACACTGCGGTAACTCTTGCAGATTCAGCACCTGTTCTTATAAGCTCTCTAGAAGTTCTTTCGCCGAGAACGGCGCAAAGTGAATCAATAATAATCGATTTGCCTGTACCTGTCTCGCCGGTAAGAACATTAAAACCGTCAATAAAATCTATTTCGGCCTTTTCTATCACCGCAATGTTTTCGATTTTAAGACTTTGAAGCATAATTAAACTCCGTCAAAGTTATTTTCTGAGAATATTATTTATAGAATCCTTCATTTTATCGGCGGAATCGAGAGTTTTGCAAAGCGCAAAAATTGTATCATCACCGGCAATTGTTCCGATAAGACCGTCCCAGTGCATAGAATCAAGTGCTGCACAGGCAGCTTGCGCCATTCCGACATAACATTTAACCGCAACCATATTGCCTGCGCTTTCAACATTAACAACAGAATGTTCAAAGATGCTTTTATATTTGCCGACAAGCTCGGTTGTGTCGCCTGAATCAACAGCGTATCTGCTTACACCGTTCTCATCAGTTTTCTTGATGAGTCTTAAGTCTTTTATATCTCTGGAAATTGTTGCCTGTGTAGTATTAAAACCGTTTTCACTTAATTTTTCAAGAAGATCGGACTGAGTTGAAAGAACATTTTCTTCAATAAGTCTGAGAATCAGCTGATGTCTTTCTTTTTTCATGATTACCTTAAATCCTTTCTGTTTGAAAGTTTCATACTCAAAATATCAATAAAATTATCGGATTTGATTCTTATGAATTGCGCTTTCTCCTGCGCACGTTCGACTACAGCTCTGCAACCGGGCTCAAGCAAAGTGAAATCCTGACCGTCAAGAGAAACTCTGAGCGGTTTGTCAGACAGCGATTTAACCGTGAGAACTGAATCGGGTCGAAGAATCAGAGGTCTGTCAAATAATGAATGAGAGCAGACAGGGGTAAGCAAAATACTTTCAAGCTCAGGGTCAACAACTGAACCGCCGGCCGACAAAGAATAAGCCGTTGAACCGGTGGGAGTGGCAACAAGGATTCCGTCGCACAGGTAACTGTCAATCAGTTTTTCGCCGAGATATACATTGATTGCTTCCATTCTCGGACCGCTTCCGCTTGAAACATAAACGTCATTAACGCAATAATCGCAGCTAACCTCATCATCGCCGTTCATTATTTTTGCTTTTAATATCAAGCGGCAATCAAGATTGTAATCACCGCTTATCAATCTGTCAAGAAGGTCAAGTTCATGTTCTTCAAGACCGGCCATAAAAGCAAGGCGACCGGAATTAATACCCAAAACAGGTTTATTGCTTCGGACTGCTTTTTTGGCAGCGTGAATTATAGTGGCGTCACCGCCGACAGCAATTACTGCATCACAGTTTTTTACTGCCTGTTCATCATCTGAAAACTCGACATTTTGAAAAACATGGGAGTATTCAACGGGTAAAACGCATTCTGCGCCGAGACTGATAAGCTTTGAACAAATCTTTTTTGTAAGTGATTCAGTGCCTTGCCTTGACATATTAGGTAAAATACTGAAAATCATTTTTCTTCCTCCCTGTCAAGTGCAGCGTGAGAAATATCAGAAAGATAATCTCCGCTTTTAAGCCATTTATTATCCGGAGTTTCTGATTTTTCGATATAAAGCAGATATTCAATGTTACCCTCCGGACCTTTGACCGGAGAAAAATCTGCGTCAATAACCGTAAAACCATTATGCACTGTAAATGAAGATATATCATCAATAACTGATGCGTGAACTTTTTTGTCTTTTACAACGCCTTTTTTGTTTAAGTGCTCTCTGCCCGCCTCGAATTGCGGTTTTATCAGACAAACTGCCTTGCCATAAGGTTTTAAAAAGTTGCGCATAACCGGAATGATTTTTTTAAGCGAGATAAAAGATACATCAACACTTGCAAAGTCACATAATTCAGGAACAACTTCATCGGTAATGTAGCGGAAATTTGTGCGTTCAAGATTTACAACTCTTTCATCACACCTGAGTTTCCAGGCAAGCTGACCGTAGCCGACGTCAATGGAATATACTTTGCAAGCTCCGTTCTGAAGCATACAATCGGTAAAACCGCCGGTTGAAGCGCCTATATCCATACAAACACAGTTTTGTAAATCAAGTTTAAAACTGTTTACTGCTTTTTCAAGCTTTAACCCGCCTCTGCTGACGTAAGGATTAATTTTGCCGCGCACTTCAATAATATCTTCAGGTTTAACTGTTGAGCCGCTCTTTGTTATTTTAACATCATTTACATAAACGGAACCAGCCATAATAATTGCTTTTGCTTTTTCTCTTGTTTCGGCAAAGCCGCGTTCAAATACAGCAACATCCAGCCGTGTTTTGTCGCTCATAATTACGCTCCGTTCATACTGTCAATAATAAACTTTTCAAGCGACAGTAAATCAAAACCGAAATATTTCATTTGTTCATTTACTGTTGCCTGCGGCACAAAGCAGTTGTCAACAGCTTTGTGAAAAAACCTGCCTTTATATCTGTTTTCCAGAAGGACAGATGCAAACATTTCGCCTACAGAACCGTTTTTAACGCATTCTTCAATAAAAATAATTGTTTTACTGAATCTGATTTTTTCATAAATATCAGAGTTAAGCGGTTTTATTTTATTAAGTTTGATGATTCTGATATTCAGTTTTTCAGCAAGAGAAAGGATATCACCGAAAAGACGTCCATAAGTAATAACAGTTACATCTGAGTCATTGTATCCGAAAACATCAAAATCATTTCCGCTGGGTTTAAAATCTTCCGGCAGAAGAGATTGACTTCCTCGTGGGTATCGGATAAAAACAACACCGCTGTCTTTATATAATGCGCGGTAAAAATCATGTCCGGTTTCAATATAAGAAGAGGGAGAGTAGATTGTTATATCCGGAATGCCGGAAAGCATGGAAATATCATACAAACCCTGGTGTGTTTCACCGTCTGAGCCGACAAATCCCGCTCTGTCAACTGCAAAAATCATTTTTCTTTTCTGTAATGCAGCATCATGAAAAATCTGGTCATAACATCTTTGCAGAAATGTTGAATAAACAGCAAAAACAGGCACCAAACCCGCGGCTGAAAGACCGGAACAAAATGTTACCGCATGTTCTTCGGCTATTCCGACATCAAAAAATCTTTCGGGATATTTCTCGGAGAAAGAGTCGATTCCCGTTCCGATTGACATAGCCGCTGTAACGGCGCAGATTCGTTTGTCTTTTTCTGCAAAAGCACAAAGATATTTTCCAAACACTGATGAAAATGTATCTTCTTCATATCCTGCCGAATTATTATCTGCGCTTACCGGAGAAACACCGTGATATTCCTCGGGAGATTGTTCAGCTAATTCATATCCCCTGCCCTTTACAGTGTTTACGTGAATCAAAACAGGGATTTCAACCATTTTTGCAGCATTTAAAGCATCGCAAAGAAGGTCAATGTTATGACCGTCAATCGGTCCCATATACCTGAAGCCGAAATCTTCAAAAAAAGAACTTGAATAAATAATATTTTTTAAAGCTGTTTTTAGTTTGAATAAATGATTGCTGAAAGATTTGCCGACAATGGGGATTTTGTTAAGAAACTTTTCTGTTCCGGCTTTGAATCTGTAATATTCAGGTTTTGCTCTGACTCTTGCAAGATTATGCGCGAGAGCACCGACGTTTTGTGAAATGGACATTTCGTTGTCATTCAGAATAACAATAAGTCTGTTAGAAGAAGAACCGGCTGCATTTAATGCTTCATATACCATTCCGCCGGCAAATGAACCGTCACCAATAATTGCAACGGCAAAGTTTTTGTTTCCTTTGATTTTATTCGCCTGAGCAACACCGGCCGCCTGTGAAACTGCTACGCCTGCATGACCGCTGTAAAACAAGTCGTGTTCACTCTCTTCGGGTCTGGTAAAACCGGATATTCCGCCTTGTTGACGTAAAGTGGAAAAACTTTTAAATCTGCCTGTAAGCAGCTTATGAGTGTATGACTGATGCCCGACATCAAATATAATTGAGTCATCAGGAGAGTTAAAGCACTTATGTAACGCCACAGTCAATTCTACTGTTCCGAGATTTGAAGCAAGGTGACCCCCGTTTTTTGAAACAGTGTTAATCAGAACTGACCTGATCTCTTCGCAAAGAGCGTTTATCTCTTCTGAATTCAGTTTTTTAACATCAGATGGTCCGGAAATATTACTTAGATATCTGTATTTTTCCATATCAGTTTATTCTGTTCAAAAGGTATTTTGCAAGATTGATTAAATAACCGTTTTCATCGTAATCTTTTATAGAATCAATTGCAGTATTTGTCAGTTCAGTTGCATAAATCTTCGCTTCATTTAAACCCAGAAGAGAAACATAAGTTGATTTATTGTTTTCCGCATCGCTGTTAACAGGCTTGCCAAGTATTTCATCTGTGCTTGTGAAATCAAGAATATCATCGATAACCTGAAAAGCAAGACCGATGTTCTTGCAGTAATTATCAGCATCTGATATCTGTTTTAAATCAGCATCGGCAGTTATACAACTGATTTTACCGCAAGCACAAAACATTTTACCTGTTTTGAGTTCATCAGTCAGACGAACAGTTTCAATATCTACAATTCTGTTTTCGTTTTGTAAGTCCATAACCTGACCGGCAATCATACCCGATGCTCCTGCTGCCGTTGATAATTCATAAACTATCTGAGCTTTTTTTTCAGCACTGAGGTTATTATCATTTGATATTACTTCAAATGCAAGGGTAAGCAAGCCATCTCCGGCAAGTAATGCATTGGCATAGCCGAATTTAATATGATTGGAAGGTTTCCCGCGCCTCATATCGTCATTATCCATACAGGGTAAATCATCATGAATAAGAGAATAAGTATGAACCATTTCAACGGCACAGGCAGGAATTAAAGCTTTCTGCGCATCTCCGCCGAATAGTTTGCAGAACTCAATAATCAAAAACGGTCTGATTCTTTTTCCGCCGTTTTTTACTGAATAATACATGGAATCGAGCATAAGACTCAGACCGTCGGATGCCCTGCCGGAAAAACTTGATTTATCAAAAAGTTCAGCCAGTTTAATGTTTACTGCTTCAACGTTTTTTTTCAGATATGATTGGAAATCATTCATTTTCATAATTACCTTTCAATGAAAGTTCCGTTATTTTGAATTCAGCTTCATCAAGAGCTTTATTGCATTGGGCAGAAATAGTGATTCCTTCTTCATACAGCTTCATCATTTTATCAAGAGTAAATTCGCCGCTTTCAAGCGCTTTAACAATTTCTTCCAGTCTTTTTACTGATTTCTCATAATTGAACTCTGACATAAATACTCCTTTAATTGACATTGCAATTGACCCTGCCGTCGGCAAAGTCAATGTTGATATTATCTCCTTTATTCAGTTCGGATGCGGAAACAACGGATTTTTCGCCTTTACTTACAGCCGCGAATCCCCTGCCGATGATTTTCAGCGGGCTTAATGCATCGAGTTTTGAACATAAATCCGAAAAGACTTTTCTTTTGGCAAGCAGATAATTCTTTGAAAGGCTGTCGAGCTTGATTTCTGCTTTATCACATCTTACCCGTAACTCTGAAACGTAAGTTTGAGGCGAATATTTATCGAGCATAGAATCAAGTGCGGAAAGATTAAATCTAAAACTGTCAATATCAGAAAGACAGTAACCCGACAAATTACTTTTTAAAGAATTAATATATATCGCTTCTGCATTTATATCCGGAACGGCAAGTTCGGCTGCAGCAGACGGTGTGGGTGCTCTTAAATCAGCAACAAAATCGCAAATTGTAAAATCTGTTTCATGACCGACTGCTGAAATTACGGGGATTTCACTTTCAAAGACGGCTCTTGCAAGTATTTCTTCATTAAACGCCCATAAATCCTCAGTTGAGCCGCCGCCTCTGCCGACTATGAGGACATCGGCAAGATGATTTGCATTAAAATAATCAATTGCATCAACAATGTTTTGTGCGGCGCCTTCACCTTGCACCAAAGACGGACAAAAAACCATTTCAGCCAAAGGATATCTTCTTGATAAAACATTTATAATATCCTGAACTGCAGCACCTGTAGGTGAAGTAATAACACCGACTTTAACAGGATGTTCAGGAATTTCTTTTTTGAATTTTTGATCAAACAGCCCTTCTTTTGATAGCTTTTCTTTTAACTGTTCAAATGCAAGATTGAGTTCACCTGAGCCGTCTGGAATCATATTGTCAATATATAATTGATAGTTACCGCTCGCTTCATAAACAGAGATTCTGCCTTTGCAAATAACTTTCATTCCGTTTTCCGGAAAAAACCTGAGCTTTGCGTTTGCAGAGCGGAACATAACAGATTTTATCTCAGCGCCTTCTTCTTTTAAAGTCAAATAATAATGACCAGACCTGTGATTTACAAAATTAGATATTTCTCCGCTGACAAAAACAGAGCGGAGCTTATCATCAGAATCAATTATTGATTTTATATATTTGTTTATCTGACTTACTGATAATACAACTGAACTCAACAGCGCAGACTCCTTTCACAAGCCATTACAGCAACCCCTGCGGCATTGTCGCGGGAGAATTCGGGTTCGGCAAAAATTCCGTTATAATTCCTTTGAATTTTATTTTTGATAATTGAATTTGACATAACACCTCCGGAATAAACAAGAGGTAGTTCGCCGTATTTATTTATAGCATATTTTGTCATACCGTCTATGGCGCAGAAAATATAATCAAGGCAGAATTTTGAAACATCGCAAAACTTCTCTTTGTTGTCAATCATCTTTCTGCATTTGTTTTCAAGACCCGAAAAACTGAAAAAACCTCCATCGGAATATATTTTCATTTTATAATCGTTATTTGACTGTTGAGCAAATTCTTCAAGCTTTATTCCGCATGGAAATTCAAGTCCCATCATAACGCCGGCTCTGTCAACCGCCTGCCCGGCGTTTAAGTCCAAAGTTCCGCCGATAATTTCTACCGAAAAAAATTTTTCTTTATGCGGCTCAACAAGAAGCATTTCAGTTGTTCCGCCGGAGATATGAAAAGCAATAAAACGTTCATTTTTTAATTCTTCAAATTTTCCGGCAGAAAACAAAGCGGCTGCAATATGATTGCATTGATGTGAAAAACCGAAATACTTTTTGTTTGAAGCTGCACAAATACTTTTGGCAGTGCCGATGCCGACATTAAAGCATGGCATATATGAGCCCTGCGCATTTCTTGGCTTTTCGGAAACTCCGACAACTGAAAAATCAGGTTCTGTTTCGGAAAAGAGTTTTTCAATAAGCTGAAATAACTGTGAAGTATGATGAAAAACAGCATCACTCTGTCTAAGTCCCTTTTCACCGGTTTTAACCGGCAGAAGTTTTTTCTTTTGAATTACAATGCCGGTATCACTGTCATATAAAGCGACTGATGTTGTATAATTGCTTGTGTCTATACCGAGCGAACGCATTACTTCTCCTCTAAACTTCTCGCAAAAGCACCAAGAAGACCGTTTACAAATGTATATTCATCTTCCGATGCATATTTTTTGCATATTTCCACTGCTTCATTAATTGATGCACCCAGAGGAATATCATCATAGTAAAGCATTTCACAAATTGCAATTCTTAATATAGATAATGACACTTTTGAAATTCTGTTCATTTTTCTGGCAATTGAAAACTTTTCTATATAAGAATCAATCGTTTCAACATTGTTGCAGGTTCTGATTGCAAGCTCCTGAGCAAATTCATCATTTTCAATTATTTCATTTTCAATATTGATATTAATCATTTCTTCCATTGTCAGGTCGTTCTGAAATGATTTTTCAAACATAAGAACAAAGGCCTGCTCACGAGAATCTCTTCTTGCCATAGTTTCCTCCCGAAAACAACATAATTGAATATAGTATAACATATTTTATAAAATATACAATAAAATTTATAAATTTGTTATATTTGAATTTTTAATTGTGTTATGATATATTAAGTATAAATTTAAAAAACAATCAAATATCCTCGGAGGAAAGAATGAAAATAAAAACCAAGTCAATAATTGACAAAGTATTTACTTATAATTGCTACTGCTGGCTTGCCGCTGTTTGTGCAGCGGTAATCAGCCTTATTATTGCATATTGCTATGATATGATTCCATTCGGAGATATTACTATTCTTCGTATGGATATGTATCATCAATATTGTCCTTTATTTGCCGAGCTCTATGACAGGGTTACCGGTCTTCGCAGTTTTATGTATTCGTGGGAGACGGGAATGGGCTCGTCATTCCTCGGTAATTTTTATAATTATCTCTGCAGTCCGTCGGCAATATTTGTTTTGATTTTCGGTCATAAAAATGTTACTGAAGCAATTGCTGCGATGATATTTTCAAAATCTGCATTTGCCGCAGCGTCATTTACTTATTATTTGAAAAAATCTTATAAAAAAAGTGATTTTTCAACTGCCGCTTTCGGCGTTATATATTGTATGTGCGGCTGGTTTATTGCATATTATTGGGACCTTATGTGGATAGATGCAATGGTTCTTTTTCCGATTGTTATTCTCGGCATTGAGCGTATTATTGACTCAAGAAAACCTGTAACTTATATTATTGCTTTATCACTTACCCTCATAACAAACTACTATATGGGTTATATGGTTTGTTTGTTCTCGGTAATATATTTTCTTGTTTATTATTTTTCAAAATACAGTTTTACACAGTCTGACAATTTTGACGGTTACTGGCTTAAAGAAAACGGTAAAAAAACAATGTCATTCAGACAGAGATTTGCAAACTCACTGTTTTTCAGAAGCGGCACTGCATTTGCATTTTCAAGCATAGCAGCGGCAATGCTCTGCGCTTTTGCCCTTTTGCCCGTATATTTTATTTTGCAGAACAGTTACGCCACGAATGATGATTTCCCGACAAAATGGAATTTCTATTTCAGTATTTTCGATTTTATAGCAAATCACCTTTCAAGCGTTGAACCTACAATACGTTCAAGCGGCGATGTCGTATTACCGAACGTCTGGTGCGGTGTCGGAACTGCTATGCTTGTTCCTTTATATCTGTTCACAAAGTCAATCTCAGTTAAAGAAAAAATTGCAAACATTTTACTTCTTGCCGTTCTGCTGCTGAGTTTTGACGTTAATATTCTCAGCTTTATTTGGCACGCATTCCACTACCCAAGTGATCTGCCATACCGATTCTCTTTTATGTATTGCTTTATACTTCTGACAATCGGGTTTAAAACATTTATCAGAATAAAAGAATTCACATCAAATCAGATTCTTACAACCGGAATTGCTTTTCTTGCATTTATCATAATAACTCAGAAAGTTCAGTCAGTTAATGTTGATGACACTTCTGTTATTGTAAGCATAATATTCATTGTTGTTTATACCCTTGTTTTTTATGCAGCTAAAAATAAAAAATTCACTAAAAGCACCGTTGCAGTTATGCTGCTTTGCTGTGCAATAGCCGAAACAGTCTGTGCTACTGTTCCTCATTATGATATTGACCAGCCTAAAAAGAACTACGCCGGTGATTACAGCTCTTTTAAAAAGCTTCAAAAAGAAACAGAAAGTAGTGATAAAGATCTCTTCTACAGAACTGAAATGACTTATAACCGGGCAAGAATGTCTCCTGCCTGGTATGGTTATAACGGTATTTCAACATTTACCTCGATGGCTTATGAGAGTATGTCAAAGCTTGAAAACTACCTCGGTGTAGCAGGCAACAACGTTGACAGTTACACTTATCACCTACAGACTCCGATTTACAATATGATGCACTCACTCAAATACATTTATGACAATGACACCAATGTAGTTCTTGAAAAAGATTATTACACAGAACTTAATACTGAGGGTGTTTTTACAGCTTATAAAGTCAATCATAATCTTCCTATAGCATTTTGTGTAAACAATGATGTCGAACAGTGGTATTATTCCGACGGTGATCCGTTCGCAGTTCAGGAGGAATGGTTTGAGCTTGCAACAGGTCTGCCCTTTGCTATGGAAAGAATAGTTCTTGACGATGTGGGATACTATAATGTTGACGAAATAACTTCCGGTCTGGCTACCGGTGATATTTACTATGATAAAACCAATCCCGGCGAAGAGGGAGAAATCTCTTTCTTCATTAAATCGGAAGAAGAAAAACATTGCTATCTATATGTAGATTCGACGCAATTTGAAGACATTTCAATTGAAGTCGATGACCTTGTAACAAATCAGAGTATAAATGAACCGTATATTTGGGATCTCGGAATAATTAAAGCTAATAAACCGGCGAAAGTAATAATCACAATTGATGAAGATGATGATTACGGCAGCTTCGATTTTGATGTTTATGCGATGAACGATTACTGCATTGATTCCGGTTATGAGATACTTAAAGACAATTCTATCAAGCTCACAGAGTTCAAAGATTCAAAGATTAAGGGCAGAATTACTGTTCCGGATGGAAAGTTTATTTACACTTCAATTCCGTATGACAAGGGCTGGAGCGTAAAGCTGAACGGTAAAAAGGTCAGTGAAGAAAACATATTTGCTCTCGGCGAAGGAATGCTCTGTATTAAAGCAGCTCCGGGTAAATATGAGATTGAACTTTCTTTCATTCAGCGTGGACTGATTGAAGGCACAATAATATCAGCGTTTGGTATTGCAATATTAATATTAGTTTTTTTAATTGTAAAAAAACGTAAAGAAAAACTTGCATTTATTGATTCAATGAACGGAATCGGAGTAGAAAAATCAGATATTACCGTTGAGATGCCTGTAGAAACAGATTTATTTGAAGAATCAGTTCCGGCGTCAAATGATAATGATATAATTACAGATGATAATTCTGAAGCGGAGGAAGTGTGATGTTTCCTGTTAAACTTGATCTTGCTCAATTAATTAAAGCACGGGATATTGAAGGAATAAAGGCGCTGATTTATTCCAAAATACCGCTTATTATCGGTGCAGTTGTTATAATTGTTGTCGGCTTCTGGATTGCAAACAGAATCGGCAATCTTGCCGTCAAAGCTATGAGAGCAAAAAATGTTGACAAATCCGTTCATTCTTTTGTCAGAACAATTCTTGTTCTTGTTTTAAAAACAGTTGTTGTTCTTTCAGCCGTTTCAACACTTGGCGTAAATATCAATTCAATAATTGCAGCTCTCGGTGCTACGGGAATAGCAGCAGGTCTTGGGTTGCAGGACAGTGTCAGTCAGTTTGCGAGCGGCATATCAATTCTTATAAACAAGCCTTTTAAAAGCGGCGATTATGTTGAGCTTGAAAATGTAAGCGGCAAAGTCGGCGAAATAAAGCTGATGTATACCACCCTTCTGACTCTTGACAATAAACATATAATAATTCCAAATTCTCATATCACTTCAAACAATCTTATAAATTACACTGCTGAAAACAAACGAAGACTTGACCTTGTATATTCAATCAGTTATAACACCGACATTGCAAAGGCAAAACAGGTTTTGTCACAAGTTGTTGAAAACTATGACCTTGTTCTCAAAAATCCTGAACCGATTATTGCAGTTCTCGAGCACGCCGCAAATTCAATTAATATTGCATGCTATGTCTGGTGCAACAGCGCCGATTACTGGGATGTTTTTTATTATATGCAGGAACAGGTTAAAATTGCATTTGACACAAACGGAGTATCTATTCCCTTTGAACAGTTGGATCTTCATATTTCAAACGACAATGCTTTAAATGACTATTTGGCAAAATAAACAAAATATTATTTTGTATTTTTCAATTTTTTTAAGTATAAATTTTTTAAAAGCCCTTTAAAAAGGTAATATATTGTTGTAATATATAAACAGACCGCTACATTTTGTGCTTTTGGTTTATTATTATTTGACGGAGGGGTTTTTATGCCTGAATTTGAAGATTTCAACACCTTGCCAATCGGTAAACTCGGCCTTATTGCTTTACCCGGTTGTGAAGAATTAGCAGCAAAAATTGACAAATATCTTGTTGAGTGGAGACTTGAAAGAGAAGACAATCATAAAGACGACCTCGCATTTCAGGGATATCATAAAGACACTTTCCTGATTAACGCCACATTCTCCAGGTTCGGCACGGGTGAAGCAAAATGCGTTATTAATCAAAGTGTGCGCGGATACGATATTTTTATTATCAGCGACTGCTTTAACCACGGCGTTAAGTATGAGATGTATGGTCAGCAGGTTCCGATGAGCCCGGACGACCACTACGCAAATATCAAACGAGCAATCAGTGCTGTCGGCGGAAAAGCAAGAAGACTTACCGTAATTATGCCCATGCTCTACGAAGGCAGACAGCATAAAAGAATGAGCAGAGAATCTCTTGATGCTGCTGTTATGCTTCAGGAAATGTGCATTAATCTCGGTGTTGACAATATAATCACTTTTGATGCACACGATGCAAGAGTGCAGAACGCTGTTCCCCTCTGCGGTTTTGAAAATGTTCAGCCTGTTTATCAGATGATTAAAGCACTCACCAAAACTGTTGACAACCTTAAGATTGACAAAGATCATCTTATGATTATCTCCCCTGATGAGGGCGGCATGCACAGGTGTATTTATTATTCAACAGTTCTCGGCGTTGACCTCGGTATGTTCTATAAACGCCGCGATTATTCAAGAGTTGTCAAAGGCAGAAACCCCATTATTGAACATCAGTTCCTCGGTGACAATGTTGAAGGCAAAGATGTTATTATTGTTGACGATATGATTTCATCGGGCGAATCGATGATTGATGTGTCAAAGAAACTTAAAGCTCTTAAAGCAAACCGTATTTTCATCTGCACGGCATTCGGTCTTTTCTGCAACGGCTTTGAACTTTTTGACAAAGCATATGAAGATGGCTATTTTGATAAATGCTTCACAACAAACCTTGTTTACAGAATGCCGGAACTCCTCAAAAAAGAATGGTATGTTGAAGTTGACCTTTCAAAATACTGTGCTTATATTGTAGATAACCTCAACCATGACAACTCCGTAAGCAAGCTTCTTGACCCCGTAGAAAGAATTGATAATCTTCTTATTCGCAAGGGTTATAAAACACCGGAAGAAATAGCACAGAAAAACGCAACAAAATAATACAATTATTAAAGGTATGAATTCTGTCATCTACGGAACTCATACCTTTTTTTAAAAAAATATTCCCGATATCAGAAACAGTAAAATCTGATATCGGGATTTTTGTTATATATAATTATTTCAATTCATTTTTAACTTCATCAAATGTGGTTGTAATCTTTTCATCGGGTTTAGAAGTAATAAGAGAAACAACAACAATAAAAATGAAGCTTACTATAAATGCGGGAAGAAGTTCATAAATATTAAGTGCGGTGTCTGCAAACCAGTTTCTGATGCCGAATTTCCAGAAGAAAATCATAAACGCACCGGAAACCATCCCGGCAAGAACGCCGTATTTGTTTGTGCGCTTCCAGAAAAGACCTGCAAGCATAGCGGGACCGAAAGCTGCGCCGAAGCCTGCCCAGGCGAATGAAACAATTCTGAAAACTGAAGAATTGGGGTTCCTTGCAAGGAAAACGGCAATAATCGCAATAACAATTACCGAAACTCTCGCTATAACCATAAGTTTCTTTTCGGAAATGCTTGACTTAAAGAAGTTTTTGACAATATCTTTAGTTACAGAGGATGAAGCGGCAATAAGCTGCGAGTCGGCTGTTGACATTGTCGAGGCAAGAATGCCTGAAAGGAATACACCTGCCGCAAATGCCGCGATAAAGCCCTTTGATGAAATGAACCTGCTGATATCAATAATAATTGTCTCAGCGGCTGAGGAGCTCTCATAAGGTCCTACAATACCTTTTTGCATAAGACAAAAACCGACAACGCCGATAAGTATTGCAATTGCCATTGAAAATACAACCCAGACAGAGGCAACTCTTCTTGATGTTTTGAGCTTGGACGGGTTTTCAATAGCCATAAATCTTAAAAGAATATGAGGCATACCGAAATATCCGAGACCCCAGGCGAGTGTTGATGCAACAGGTAATGCACCGTAGCTTCCCGTTGTCATTGTAGTAACATCAAAGCCCTTGAAAAGGTTAAGAAAACCATCCATCTGTGCAACATTGCTGAATACAGAACCGAAACCGCCGACAAATGCTTCACCGATACCGAGAACTACAAACAGTGAAATTGTCATAACAATTGACTGAACAAAGTCTGTTGTGGAAGCTGCAAGGAATCCGCCGGTTGTGCAGTAAATAACTATAACTGCAGCCGAGATAATCATTGCAGGAATATAACCGAGGTTGGGGAAAATGGTTGAGAAAAGTTTGCCGCAGGCAGAAAAACCGGATGCAGTATAAGGAACAAAGAAAATAATAATAATAATTGCTGCAATAAGTGAAAGAACGTTTTTATCATCACCGAATCTTTTTGAGAAGAATTCAGGGATAGTGACTGCGCCGATTTTTTCCGAATAAAGACGGAGTCTTTTTGCAACAATAAGCCAGTTGATGTAAGTGCCGACAGCAAGTCCGATTGCAGTCCATGAAGCTTCCGCAAGACCTGTAATGAGTGCTACACCCGGTAGACCCATAAGCAACCAACTGCTCATGTCCGACGCTTCACTGCTCATTGCAGTTACAAAAGGTCCAAGTTTTCTTCCGCCGAGATAAAAATCATCGGTAGTTTTGTTTTTCTTGGATTTTGAAATACCAATTGACAGCATCATTGCAAGGTAAACAACAATTGCTGCATAAAGTGCAATGTTCATAATAAATTTCCTCCTGAACAAAAATCTTATGAATTATAGCACAAGAATTACCGGAATGAAATACAGAACGGAGTGCAGAATAATTAATGCACTCCGTTTGGTAAATATAATTAGATAATCAATAATTTCAATATTAAATAATTAATAAAATTAAAAGAATATTTGAAATAATTATATAAATATATTTTTATTTTTTAAGAAATCCACTCAATAAAACCGGCAGAAGACGCTCTGAATAGTTTGAAAGCGAATACTCCCCGTTGCATAAACACCAGTCGCTGATAATTGCACGTTCACAAAGAGCATAAGCTTTTACAATCTCATTTAAGGATATATCATTACGGAATTCGCCTGAGTTCTGACCTTCTGAAACTATTTTTCTTAAAAGCTTATAATAAACTCTGTTATGGTCAAGAAGACTCTTGCTGCCTTTTGTTGTCAGCTGAGAAGAATAAAGTCGTGAAACAAGCTCAAAAGGCGTTTCATTTTCCATCATTTTAAAAAGTTCAATGTTGAGAAACATCAGTTTTTCAAAGCAATTCATACTGTCAGGTAAATTGTTTTGCAGTTCTTCATATTTGCTGTCAAATAAATCGGATAACGAATTAAGCAAATCATCTTTACCTTCAAAATAATGATAAAAAGAACCGCGTGATGTGCCTGATTCATATACAATTTCTTCAACACTTGTGTTTTCATAACCCTGTTCATAAAACAACTTCCAGGCAGCATTGACAATTTTAACTTTCGTGTTTCGGTCGGCTTTGCGTGCCATTTTTATACCTCTAATTCAGATAATACTTTTCCTACATTTTCGTGAGAAATAAATGTTGCCTCAGAATCCATCTGAGTTTTATCCCGATTAATGAGAACAAGGTTTTCTCCCTGAAAATAACGGACAAAGCCGGCAGCAGGATATACCGTAAGACTCGTTCCTGCAATTATAAGCGTATCAGCCTTGCTGATATGTTTAATTGAAGACATTATTGTCTTATCATCAAGTTGTTCTTCATAAAGAACAACATCCGGCTTAATTATACCGCCGCAATCACATTTCGGAACACCGGTGCTGTTGAAGATAAAATCAAAATTATAAAACTTACCGCATTTTATGCAGTAATTTCTGTGAACTGAGCCGTGAAGTTCAAAAACATTTTTGCTGCCCGCCGCCTGATGCAGACCGTCAATATTCTGCGTAATTACCGCTTTAAGCTTACCTACCGATTCCAGCCTTGCAAGTGTAATATGAGCAGCATTGGGCTTTTTATCATTAAAGAGCATTTTGTTGCGATAAAAACGGTAAAACTCTTCAGTGTTATTTACAAAAAAAGTATGGCTCAGAATAGTTTCCGGCGGGTATTTATATGTCTGATTATATAAACCGTCAACGCTTCTGAAGTCCGGTATTCCGCTTTCTGTCGAGACCCCTGCCCCGCCGAAAAATACAATATAATTGCTGCTGTCTATTATCTGCTGTAATGTTTTCATTTTGAGTATGTTACAAATCTGAATTTAAGACCGTTATGTTCCATAACTTCACTCTCATAAGAAACGGACCATTCTTCTTTTTCATCCATATTGGGGAAAAATTTTTGTGCTTTTTCATCGACGGAATCAACTTTTGTAATATATGCTGTGTCGCAGTAATCAAGAAGCTGAGCGTAAATTGAAGCGCCGCCGCAAACATAAATCTTATCACTGTCGAATTCTTTGAGCTTTTCAAGAAGTTCATCCATTGAACGGCAGATTATAACGCCTTCGGGATTCCAATCAGGGTCGTCAGAAATAACAACATTAGTTCTGCCTGGCAGAGGTTTCTGACCTGGAAGAGAGAGCATGGTAGCCATACCCATAACTACGACATTACCCATTGTGTACTCTTTGAAAAATTTCATATCTGCAGGAATATGAAAAAGTAAATCATTATCTCTGCCGATGCCCCAGTTATTATCTACACAAACAATTGTATTCATTAATAATCACCTCTGAATTAAACCGCAACGGGGAATTTTGAATTGAATTCGTGATATTTGTAATCCACAAAAGAGACACTGTCTTTTGTAAATTTATAAAAATCATCAATACTGCTGTCAAGAACGAATTTAGGAGCGTCATATGGCTTGCGTGAAATAAGCTCTTCAACAATGGGCACATGACGGTCATAAATGTGAGCGTCAGCTATAACGTGGACCATTTCGCCCGGTTCAAAACCGCTGACCTGAGCGAACATACAAAGAAGAGCCGAATACTGGCAAATATTCCAGCTGTTAGCAGCCAGCATATCCTGTGAGCGTTGATTGAGAATGCCATTAAGTTTATTGCCTGTAACATTAAACGTCATACTGTAAGCGCAAGGATATAGAGCCATTTCGCTTAAATCCTGATGAACATAGATATTAGTCATAATTCTGCGACTTGCAGGGTTATGCTTTAAATCATAAAGAACTTTATCTACCTGATCGAAGTCGCCTTCAGGGTAATGATGTTTAACGCCGAGCTGGTAACCGTATGCTTTACCTATTGAGCCGTTTTCATCAGCCCAGGAATCCCAGACGTGACTGCCGAGATCTTTGACATTGTTGGATTTTTTCTGCCAGATCCAAAGTAATTCGTCAACAGCACTTTTAATAAATGTTTTTCTCAATGTCAGAGCGGGAAATTCTTCCTGAAGATTATACCTGTTGACTATGCAGAATTTTTTTACTGTATGGGCGGGTGTGCCGTCCTCCCAGCGGGGACGGACTTCTCTGTCTGTGTCCCAGATGCCGTTTTCAAGAATATCTTTGCAATTATTAATGAATACTTCATCGGCGTAACTCATAAGCGCTCTCCGTTCTGTTCAGTTTTAAAAATTTTATCATTTAATTAAATATGTGTCAATTAATCACTTGAATAAATAGCCGCATATAAACCGGGCTCTGTCAACAAATTCACTGTAATTCTTATATTCAACCGGAACGTCTTTTTTATTGCT
>JAEEGL011198754.1_pt1 | contig 33114 bp, 25 predicted proteins | sample 9134231 | NCBI WGS metagenome assembly JAEEGL01 (sample SAMN16246548, study PRJNA631951) | gut metagenome | biome: gut microbiome; feature: rumen; material: fiber-attached | host: Bos | place: Iran: Karaj | collected 2018-10 | reverse complement strand
GGGCCGCGGCGCCTCAGCCTCCGGTAGCGCCGTTACGGTGACCGCCGCGGGCGTGTACGTGCTGTCGGGCTCCTGCGCCGCCGGGAGCGTCACCGTAGCCGCCGGCCCGGGCGACAAGGTCAGCCTCGTCCTGGACGGCCTCTCCCTCGTAAATCCCAAGGGCCCCGCCGTGTTCGTAAAGTCCGCCGACAAGGTCTTCCTGACGACTTCGGCGGGCACCTCCAGCACCCTTGCCGACGGCCCCTCGTATAAGGCCTTCGACGGCGAGACCGAGCTCGACGCCGCCGTTTACAGCCGCTCGGACCTCGCGTTCAACGGCTCCGGCACGCTCGAGGTCCGCGGCAACCTCGCCCACGGCATAGTGTCAAGGGACGATCTGGTCGTCGGCTCAGGCACGCTTCGCGTAAGCTCCGTCAAGACCGGCGTCTCCGGCAAGGATTCGGTCCGCATAGCCGGAGGCAGTCTGTCCGTGGAGGCCGGGAGCAACGGCATCCGCGCGACCAACGCCCTCGAGCCCTCCAAGGGCTACGTCTACGTCAAGGGCGGCGCCGTTTCTGTCAGATCGGGCAAGGAGGCCTTCCAGGCCGAGACATGCATAAGGATCGACGGCGGCTCCGTAAACGCCGAGGCCGGAGGAAGCGGTCTGCGCTGCGGCGCCGACTATCTTCAGACCGGCGGCAGCGTCCTTGTCTGCTCTTTGTCGTCGAACGGCAAATATCCCCTGGCCTACAGCAATTCGGCCGAGGTCAGCGGCGGCACCTTTGCCGCGCTCGGCTCCTCTGAGGCCGGCCTCGGGCTCACCGCCTGCTCGAACCAGGCCTCGTTTGCGGTGTCGTTTCCCGGCCAGGGCCCCGGCACGGACTTCTCCGTGACAGACGCCTCGGGGAACAGCGTTATATCGTTCCATCCGTCCCGCGCATACTCGTCCTGCACGGTATCGGCCCCGGGCCTTGTCCCCGGCGCCTCTTACACGGTCCGGTGCGGGGGCTCAGACGTCCTGGGAGTTACCATGGATGCGCCTCTCGTGAACCGCCTCGCGCCGAACTGAGGCGCGGCGGGACAGAAAAAACAGCCGTTCCCGGCGCGAACCCATCGCGCCGGGAACGTTTTTTTGTTGTTGAGCGGCAGCCCCGTCGGGTGCGGACCGTTCTCCGCCCCTGCAGACCGGGCCGTTTTCAGGCTGCGCAGACCCGGCGGCCCCCGGACCGGCCCGTCAGACCGCTCCTACCGAGTTTGAGAACGCAACGACGGGCAGCAGTCCCGCCTCGGCCGTCAGTTCGAACAGCCTTGCGCAGACGGGGTTCTCCGTGTAGAAATGACCGGCGGCAAACACGCTGAGGCCGCAGGCCGGGAGATCCGTCATGTTATGGAAGCCGATCTCCCCTCCCACGAAGGCGTCGGCGCCCTCGGCCAGGGCGTCGCGCAGGAAGGAGTTTACCGAGCCGCCTCCGACGGCCACGGTCCTGATCGGCCGGCCGGCGTCGGCATACTCCACGAACGGGGCCCCCAGGACCTCCTTTATCCTCCCGGCAAACTCACGGGCGTCGGTCTCCCGGTCGAGCACCCCGAGCCTGGCTATCCCCTTCTCGCATATGGGCCTCGTGTTCCCGACCCCGATGAGGCCGGCCAGGGTGTCGCTGACGCCCCCGGGCACTCCGTCGAGCCTCGTGTGGAAGCTCATGACCGATATGCCGCTCTTTATGAGCCGCACGAGGCGCTCGCCGCGGTAGTCGCCCGCCAGGACGTCCCTTATGCCGCCGTAGAGCATAGGGTGGTGGGTCAGGATGACCTGGCAGTCCTCCTCCTCGGCCTCCGCGACCATCTCCGGCGTCGCGTCGAGGCAGCACAGCACCCGCGTGACCTCCCTGCCGGGATCGGGGCAGCACGACATACCGTCGAAATCGTTGTCGAGGCGGTAGTCGAGCGGGATCTTCTCACACATGAAACGGTAGAACTCCGATACGGTCATAATGAACCTCCGCAGAAATAACAGTGACTCCGGGCGGCGGCTGAAGAACGCCCGGACAGTGCGCGGACCCGGGCCTCCGCCGCATACGCTTCTGACGCGGCGGCGGACCCGCCGCCTCTTCACATCGCCTTTAATGGTATCATATTTCTAACGGCAAATCAACTGTTTTTTGCCGGATCCGGAGAAGCATCAGAAAAAAAGCCGGGACGGCCGCGCGGCCGCCCCGGGGCATAAATTATGATCTCAGCCTCTGCGGCACGGGCCTGCCGCCGCAGGCCGGTCAGTACCCGCTGCGGCGGTCTCAGTACAGCTCGACCTGGACATAGTCCACCGAGCCCCGCATGCCGAAGTTGTTCCTCGAATACCTCCCGAACATGCGCGTGAAATGTGCCGAGAACTGTCCGGTGACGGTGCTGCCTACCTTTTCCCAGCCGCCGCTTCCGAGGAAGAACAGGGTCATGGTCCCGGTCTCCGACTCGTACTCGACGCGCCAGGAGTTCATCTCGGTGTTCTTCTGAGCGTAGTCCCCGTAGGGGATCATCATCGCCGAGCCCGCGGTGGGCACGAGTCTGAATGGCTTGTCCCAAAGATCCACCGTGTAGGCGAGATAAATGAAGTCGTACGAGGATATCTCGTTCCCGAAGAGCGTACCGACCTGCGTCATCTCCGCCTTCCACTCGAGCGCCCAGTCGCGTTCGCTTGAGAGCGTAAACGGTACGGCGAGCGTGAAATCGGTGTTCGCGTCGGCCAGGAACACGCGGCCTTCTCCGAAGCTGTAGCTGAGGGTCGATTCCGCGGTGTCCGTGAGGTTGTTGTACTGGTTCATCTCCGCGATGTTTCCGTCGAAGTCCCAGCGCCAGACGGTCTGAGAATACGTTTTTTCCTCCGTATTGCCGAGCGCGTCCTGACCTATGAGCTTCAGCGTCACGGAATGACCCGACTCGGCTCTGACGACTATCTCGCCTGCGGATCCCGGCCTGGCGTCGGCGGAGGTCGATATGAAGCCGTTCCTGTCGACGGAGTAATACTCGCTCCCCGCAGTGACCTCGTAGCTCACGCCCGTGTCCCTGCTGCCGATCGGTAGCACGAAGCCGGCGATCTGACAGCCGTCCCCGCAGGTCACCTTCACCGTATCGCCGTCCGACAGACGCGTCTGTCCGTCCTCGGCAAGGACCTCGAGACCGGTCGGAGCGGCCGGAGTTCCGCAGATGCGTGCATAGGTGTTCTCGGCGAGATCGGCTCCGACGGCGTTGTAGCCCTGCTGACGGTAGTGGACGTTGATCGTGCCCATGTATCCGTAGCCGGGCCTGTCGCTGAGATCCGTGCGGGAGACGGAGACCGCGATGTCGCTGATACGAGAGGCGATGAATACGTTGCTCAGCTCGGAGCTGTTGTGAAGCGCGTACTGAGCGGCTCTTATGGGGACGAGGTCCGTGTATATGCCCGTCTCCCGGCTGAGCTGAGATATGCGGTTAGGATTTGTGCGGACGAGATTGATCGCGCCGAACTCCACCTTCATGTCCCGCTCCATGCTCCGGTACATCTCCGTGAACATCTCGACATACCGGTCGGCCGTCAGAAGATCGGGATTCGCGCTGACCCAGGTCCCGTTGCGCCACTCGTTGTTCATCTCGGTCTCGCCGTGGCACCAGAACATGCCGGTGCGGACGATGCTGATGCCCGGGTCGGCGCCGTAGACGCTCATCACGTTTCTGTATGCCGTAAGAGTGTTGTCGTAGCAGTTGCCGACGGCGCTGCTTCCGGCATAGTCGCCGCCGGGGAGCCAGGCAGCCATGGGAGCGCCGTTCGAGGCGCCCACGATAATGATGACCTTCTCTCCGGTGAGCTCGTTCCAGCGCCTGGCGAGAGCGCACGCGAAGCCGGTCCTTCCGTTCGAGAGGTCCACGGCGACCGAGGCCTTCGCCTCGGCGACGGTGCGGGCGTCGATGTACACGCCCACGCCCGGATCGACCGGGGTCGCCTCGGCCGCGCTGCTGCCGGCGTCGACGTCGGCGGCGTCGTAGCCGCCCTGGGCGTTGCTCTGGCCGGCTATGATGAACAGAGCGTACTTTTCCCTCTTGTCGGTCTCGGCCGTCGTCACGGCTTCGGCGGTGTTCGTTCCGCCGCTGCAGTCGGTCGTCATCGTCGGATCGGGCTCCGTTTCATTGAATTTGTCCGAAGTGCCGTCGCCCGAAGGCCCGGCTCCGTCGCAGGAGGGCAGACAGAGCGCAAACAGGATCAGCGCCGGCAGAAGAAGCGAAAGAAAACGTTTCATTATAAACTCCTTCCCCTCCGACCGGAGGATCGAAGGGGGAAACCGTTTGCCGGCGTTCTCCCGGACGGCCGTGCCGGCGCGTCCGGGGAACGTCTTTGCCGGGGTTGGCTGTTACCGTCGGTTCTTCAAACGTCCGCGGTTTCTAAAAAACCGCCTGCCGGGTGAGCGCGGGTCAGTCTTTCTTCCTGATCACTGCGGCCGTTCCGAGGATGGCGGCAACGCAGATCCACGTTCCGGCGGCAAAGTTGCCGCAGCCCTTCTTCTCCTCCTTGGGAGCCTCGGTGGCCGGAGCCTGGCTGGTCGGAGCCTGAGTATCGGGAGCCTTGGTCTCGGGGGTCTGGGTCTCGGGAGCCTGGGTATCCGGAGCCTGGGTATCGGGCGCGGGAGCCGCGGTCGTCACCTCGGCGGTCGTGGGCTCGGGGCGGGTCGCAACGGCGTAGTTAGTGAGTTCCGGGTTGGCCGCGGAGGCTCCGTACACGCTGAACTCGGAGATCCTTGCGGTGTAGCCGTTGTCAGAGCGCCTGGCGACGGGAGCGGCGTAGATTATGTCGGTGACTCCGGCATAGGTCTTCGCGAACTTGAAGGCGGCCGTTCTGTACCAGTAGACGTTGAAGGTCTCGGGATCGGCATAAGTGACCATCTGGTTGACCTCGTCGTTGAAGGCGGAGGAGTCGCTCGTCCTGTACGCGACCTCGTACGTCACGCCGCCGTCGACCGAGATGAGTATCACGAGATTGGTGTCGGTGATGCCGATGACGGGCTCGACGCCCGAGCGGGCGGAATCTGCTCCGGCCTGGCTCGCGTAGTAGACGGCCGCGCTGTCGGCCGTCACGTTGTTGAGGCCGCCGAAGTGAACGAGATAGACGTACTTCTCGTCGACGCCGGGGACCTCGACGGTCGACGCCGCGCCCGCGTCCGCGGCCTTGCAGTTGAGATAGCAGTTGGTGAGTTCGGCCTCGCCCGCTACCGCCTGGCGCGCGGAGATCAGGCCGTCGGTAAGAAGGTTGCCGATGTTGATGTTATTCCTGGTAGAGGTGGGTGCGCAGTAGAGCTGCCCCTCGCGGCCCGAGAGCACGTCGACGATGCCTTCCGCGACTCTTTCGGGCAGATAATCGCCGTCGGTCTGATCTTCGTCGTTGAGGTTTCCTATGGCCACGGGGTTGTTGTCCGGGACCGTGAAAGCCGCCGCGACGAACGGAAGAACGGTCAGCGTCATAATGACCGCCAGTGCGATGCAAAGCGCTTTTTTCATGAGTTTTTCTCCTTTCAGCTTGCCTTTTTATCAAAATAATCGTTTGTATCTGAAGATCGTATGCTTACTGTCCTCTTGCTTCTCTGTTTTCTCCGGTCCCGGAGCCGGTCCGGGAGCCGGCTTTTCCGCCGCCGGTCTTCCTCCGCCGCCTTCGCTCTGCCGGGGGCCTCTCATCCGCCCGCTCGCAGGCCGGGGCCGGGGCGGCCTCAGTCGTCCGCCCACTTCATCGCGAAGGCGGCAAGCACCGCGCTCCCCGTCCACAGCTGGGCTTCGTCGATATCGAATTTCGGATGATGATGCGGATAGTTCTCCCTGTCGGCGAACTTCGAACAGTGGAAGGCGTACACGGCCGGGCACTTCTGCGCGAAGAAGGCAAAGTCCTCTCCGGCCGGCGTCAGCTCCGTGATGCGCCTGTCCTTCTCCGGGCCGAGGGTCTCGGCGACGGTCCTGCGGAACTTCTCGCACAGGCCGCTGTCGATGACCGTCCCCGGGACGAAGAACGTCTTTTCCAGGGTCCCTTCGACGCCGCACGCGACCGACACTCCGCGGACGATCTCCCCGAGGCGGGCATAGAACTCATTCTCCTCGGCCATATCCGGCGAGCGCAGACTGCCCTCGAGCACCGCCTCCCCGGGAATGATGTTGTTGCGGGTCCCCGCGTGTACCACGGTCACCGCGCATACGGCGGAACTTGCGGGCCTGCGGTTGCGGCTGACGATCTGCTGCGCCTGCATTATGAAAGAGGCGGCGGCAAACACGGTGTCCTGCGCGAGCTCCGGCGTCGAGACGTGGGCCCCCTTCCCCTTGAAGGTCACGCGGAAGCCGGTGATGTTGAAGGACATGAAACGGCTGTTCGTGCAGATATCCCCGCCTTTGAAGTCGCCCGAGTACAGATTGCCCGTGTGGAGGGCGACGACGGCGTCCACCTTAGGATCCGCGAGGACGCCGTCGGCGATCATCGCCTTCGCGCCGCCCCCGCCCTCTTCGTACGGCTGGAAGATGAACTTTACCGTGAAGGGGAGCTCGCCGCGGTGCCGAAAGAGCATCTTGGCCGCGCCGAGAGCCATGGCGGTGTGTGCGTCGTGGCCGCAGGCGTGCATGTTGCCGTTCTCAGAGGCGAACGGCAGGCCGGTCTGCTCGGCGATGGGCAGTCCGTCGCAGTCGGCGCGGATGCCGAGACACCGGGATGAGTCCCTCCCGCGTATCACCGCGGCGATGCCCTTGCCGCCGATGCCGCTCCTCACCTCGGTAATGCCTATGTCTGAAAGATACGAGAGTATCAGCTTCTCGGTCTCGTCCATCTCCATCCGCAGCTCCGGGCAGCGGTGGAAGGCCCGCCTCATGCCGATTATCTCGCCTTCGATCTTCTTGGCTTCCGCCTTTGCGTCGAACATGTCAGCGGTCCCTCCCGGACGAGGCGCCGGCAGCGGCGTCCTTCGCGAGCTTCTCCGTCACGGCCAGGAACCTCCCGACCTCGGCCTCCGTGTTGCAGTGGAGCGGGGACACGCGGACGCAGCCGTCTATGCCCAGCGCCTCGAGCATCCTGGCCGAGTATATGCTCGTGCGCACCCGCTCGTACACGGTTATGCGCTCCGCCGCGTAGCGCGACACCAGCTCTGCGCAGCCGACGCCTTCGACGGCAAATGCGATTATAAGATCCTTGCGGCTGAGGTCCCGGTCGTCGCAGAACACCCTGACGCCGGGTATGCCGCGCAGCCCCTTCTGAGCGCCGGTGCCGTCCATCATGCGCTCGTAGAGGGCAGTCTCGTGCTCCCTGATGGCTTTCATGCCGGAGACGAAGCGGATGCGCCGCTCCGAGGTCTCGGGCTCGTCGCCCATCGAGCACACGTAGTCCACGACCGCGGACACCGCGGCAAAGTTCGACGGGGTGGGCGAGCCGAGCTCCCACACGCCCGCCGGCTTCCCGGCCAGCTTGTGGTGGCGCAGCAGCGACATGCGCGGACTGAGCGCCGCGTATCCGGCCCCGCGCGTGCTGAAGAACTTGTACGGGGCGAAGACCAGGGCGTCCAGGCCCAGAGCGTCCATATCCATCACGCCGTGCATGGCGTGCTGGACCGCGTCGCAGATGCAGTACAGGCCGGGCTTTTTCTCCCGGGCGCCGCGGACGGCGGCCCCTATGTCCATGACCGAGCCCGTGATGTTTGAAGCGTACATGACCGACAGGAAGCAGGTGTCCCCGTCCACGAGGCGGACGATCTCGTCCGCTTCGATGCGGCCGGTGGCCGGATCCGCGCGGGCGACGCGAAGCTCCATGCCCGTCTTCCCGGCGGCGTACGCGGCCGCGTCGAACGCGGAGGGATGCTCCAGCACCGTGGTGACGATGTTGGTGCCCGGCACGTTCTCCGCCAGGACCTCCGCCAGCTTGAAGTTGAGCTGGGAGGCCGTAAGGGCGCAGTCGAGCACGGCGCAGGACGATCCGCATATGACACGCAGGATGTCGTCCTCCGCCCTTCTCTGCACCGCCTGCAGCTCCAGCGCCCTCTCGTGCGTGCGCTCGGGGCAGTCCGGGAGCTCCTCGTAGCGGGCCTTGGCCTCGACGGCCTTCTTCAGGCGGAACGAGCCGCCCGAATTCTCGAAGAATATCCTCTCTCCGCTCTCGGGATCGCTGTCGACCCAGAAGAACGAATCCCGCGCCTTCCGCATCTTTTCATCGGAAAAAAGCGCGTATCTGTAACGTTCGTCCGACATTCCGGAACCCGCCCCCTTCTCAGTGCCGGGCAGCCCTGTCAGTCTCCGCGAGGTTCCCCTCGACGCCGAACTTCTTCCATATCCTCTCGGCAGTCGCGCGGTCCTCGGGCGTGGGGATGTACTCCTTCTTGCAGCACGGGATGTCCGCCTTGCCGTCCGCTCCTGGGTACGGTGACGCGGTGTCGTTCTCGTACATCGCCCTGGCCTCCTCGGTGCGGAAGTCGGGGATGGCGAAGGTCTTTCCTCCCTCGAGCACGGAGCGCCAGCCCAGGATCCCTACGGAGGCTATGGTCACCGCCCTGTAGACGTCGAAATAAGGCTGCTCCTCGCCCCAGAGGACCTTCTTGAAGTGGTTCATCACCCAGTAGTCGCCGCCGAAGTGCCCTGCGTCCTTGATGACCGCCTCCGAGACGTCGGCCTTCTCGTAAGGAGGCACGTACTGCGAGAGGCGCGGGCTCCCCTCGGGGCAGGTCCAGTCGTTGTACTGAACGACCAGCTTCTCGTTGTCGCCGCGGACCGATTCGGCCGATCCGTTCAGGCAGGCGATCCTGTACCAGTTGCCGCGCCCGGCGACCGCTCCTGCCCCGCTGAACGTCGAGACGGAACCGTCGGCCATGTTGCAGAGCATGAGCGCGATGCCGTCGGCGACGTGCTTCTCGGTGCCGCGGCACAGCTCCGGCGCGTACGCCGAGGCCGCCGTGACCGTAACGGGAGCTGAACCCGTTATGAACATAAGCGGGCCGAGCGAATGGGACAGATAATAGGTCCGGGGAGTCCATCCCCTCCAGTGGAATTCGCCCTGGGTGAACTGGTTCGTCGACTCGACGTTCGACGGATGTATGTACTCGCCGTGCGAGTAGAGCACGCGCCCGAGAGAGCCGCTCTCGTAGAGCTTCTTCATCTCGATGTTGACGGACATATACGGATAATTCTCCCCGAGCATGTATTTCATGCCCGTGCGCTCCACCGCACGCACCAGCCTGACGCACTCCGCCATCGTTGACGCGGCGCAGACCTCGCTTATGACGTGCTTCCCCGCCTCCATGGCCCTTATGGCGTACGGGGCGTGCTCGTGGAAATAGTTGACGAGGACGACGGCGTCCATGTCGTGCTTGATGAACTCGTCGAAAGAGGTATACTCCGCGGCGCTCGGCGCTCTCGTCTTTGCAAGTGTCAGTTTTTTCTGGTCGGTATCGCACAGAGCGACGACGTCGAAACCGTTGTTGATAGCGTTCCTCAGAAAATTCTGCCCTCTTCCGAGGCCGAAGATACCGATCTTCGGTCTGTCTCCAGGCGAAAGGATTCTCATTTTTCCCTCAGAAACTCGCGGCCCGGCTCAGTTCACCGGCCTGCCGCTTTATTTTGTCAGCGGACCCCGTCCGCCTGCAATCGGTTGTTCTTCAGCCGCCCGCGCCGCGCTCTTTCCTTGCGAGCGCCGCCGGGGCTGCAAGCGCGCAGACGCCCAGGACGAAGACCGAAGCCGAGGCGCGGCAGGAGGAGCGGACCTTCTCCGTCTCCGTCACGTCGTCCCCGGGATCCTCCGTCTGCCCGGTCTGCGCCGCGGAGGTGGCCGCCTCTTTTGCCTTTACAAGAGGCGTCACTATCTCCTTCCCGTTTTCCGAGAATCTTGCTATGAGCGTCTCGCTGCCGTCGGCCTCGCGCCGGGTGACGGTGGAGGTCTCGCCGATGGTCACCGTAAGGCGCTGTGAGACGTTCTCGGCCGCGTCGCGCGCCCAGATATAGTGGACGCCGTCGGCCAGCTTGCGCACCGAATAGGTGTTTCTCGTGGCTGAGAATTCGTACAGGTCCTCCGGAAGCGTTCCGGTCTCGTTTATGTATATCCCCAGCACGCCGCTCTCGCCGTAGGCGGAGCCGCGGATCACCGTCGTTCCGTCGGCAAGGTACAGCGGCTTCATGTCGCCGAACTCGTCGGTGGCGCGCAGCGTGACGGTCTTCGTGCCGTTGGGATTGTAGGTTCCTTCGATATCAATGTATATGAACGCGGGAGCCGTGCTGTCGAACTGCGAGCGGGACGTCGAAAGCGAGGCGAAATCGACCGGCACGTTCCAGCCGTCGAAATCCTCCGGAATGACTCCGTCGCTTATGCGCAGCACATGGATCTCGGTATAGACTGCGTTGGTGAGCTCGCTCAGGAGCTGCCTGCGTATCAGGTGGGTGTTGAGCGAGCCGTCGGGCATGACCTGGGGAGTGGACGAGGACTGATAGATGTATCCGTCGCCGCCGTAGAACATGATGTGCCCCCAGTCGGACGAGCTGTTGCGCCCGACGAGGATGTCTCCGACCTCGAGCTTGTTCTGGATCTCGCACAGATCGGAGAAGGCGATGCCCCCCTTGGGGTCGATCTTGGACCAGACGTCGCGGAACAGAGCCGTCACCCCGCGGTCGGTCGTGACTTTGCGCAGATAGGCGAAAGAGCTTCCGAGGTAGTGGAGGGTGGACCAGTTCCTGATCGAGTTGTTGCCCGTCTCTGCATAATCGAAGCGCAGGCCGAACACCGCCTTGTAGATCCAGGCGACGAAGGCGGAGCAGTCGAGGCAGAGATAGTTCCCCGGCTTGAGATATCCTCCGGGAGAGCGCGAGATCTCGTCGGCGTACAGGTCGTACGACGTATAGCCGTCCGGGTTCATCATGAACAGTATCTTCTGCCTTGATCCGGACGGTGTCGTGGTGTACACCTCGTAGTTAAAGCTCAGGAAGAGCTGATAAGTCCGCCACACCTCTTTCACGCCGTACTGCAGGTAGCCGGTCCTGTTCTTATCGGAGATCGGCGCGTTGCCGTCCTCTATGAACCGGTCCGTGTACGAGACGAGCGTCTCCTTCTGGCCGTCGGTCAGCGCTCCGGCGCCGAACGGGGCGATCAGGGCCGCGAGAAGAAGTATGCAGACCGCATATGTCATGCAAATTTTCATGATAAAGACCACCAGTTCAGATGACGGATCCCGCCCCGCGCCCGCGGCGGCCGGGATCCGCTGTTCGGTTTGGACGCAAAAGGACGCCTCCAATGATCACAATATGCCGGCTGTAGCAGATACAGATCGTAAAGATTGGAGGCGTCCGTAGTTCCGGACCGGGCAGTCAGAAGGCGCTGTGCGGCCTGACCGCGTCACGGCGGAGCCGTTTGTCCGGAAGAGCCGCCGTTATCAGTTTTCTTTTTTCCTGCGCAGGACGACGGCGGAACCGACAGCGATCGCCGCCGCTCCGGCAAAGAGCCAGATCACGGCCGCGTATCCGTCTCCGGTGGCCGGGCTGGTCGTGCCGCTCTGGCCGCTGCCCGAGGAGGAGCCGGTCGCCGCCTCTGTGCCGGCCGCGGTCTCGACGGCGGTGTAGACGTCGAACTCGGAGATCCTGGCGACATAGTAGAACGGGGCGTTGGAGGAGACTCTGGGAGCGCGGCAGGCGTAGGCGACATTGGTCACGTTCTTGTAGACCTTGTCGAAGTCGCCGGTCACGGTCATGTACTGGTACAGCTCGTTGTCGTTGTGGAGCACGACGTTTCCGCCCTGCTCGACCGTCATGGCGGCGGAGGAGCTGACCTTTCCGTCGGCGCCGTATACGAGGTCGACGGACTTCCAGGCGACGGACCAGGTGTTGCCGCCGTCAGTGGAGACGAGGATGTCGTACGCGCAGTCGACGGTCGCCGTCGCGGTGCTGTTGAAGTTGTTCTGTCCGGCGTTGGTGAAATAAAGGGCGAAGCTGCCGACGGTAACGTTGGCAAGTCCGTCGAACTGGTATGAGTAGTAATACTTGGTGGCGACGCCGCCGAAGGCGATGAGGGCGCCGGTGCCGACCGTGAAGCCCTTGCCGGCCTCATAGCCGGTGAGAGTCTCGACGTTGTTGGGGTACGTCGTGTTGTTGGCGTTGGCCCACGCGGTGTTGACATGGACATAGCTTCCGCTGAGATCGGCTGAGTAGGTCTTTCCGTATTCGCCGTACTTCCCGTCAAGGGCCGCGCCGGCGGAGTCTTTGAGGTCCATGGCGAAGATGCCGTCAGTCAGCGCGAGCGTCTTGTTGTCGACCGCCGTGTTGATATCGGTGGCGCCGGTGTATTTCGATCTCGCGAAGGTGCAGGAAAGGCCGTTTAGCACGTCGGTCTTGTCGCCGGTATCCACGACATGGAAATACGAGGGGATGTCGGCCGCAAACGCCGGAAGCGCAAGAACCGCGGCCATGACGACAGATAAAACGATAGCAAGAATCTTTTTCATAGCTGCCTCACTTTTTTCCGTGGAAGGCTTGTTTGCCGTTCCAGTATTTGTTTTTGCGGATGATCGGGTCGATGCCCGGCTCCGGTCCGCTTCCGGATGCCGGTCACCTCAGCCTTTGCGGGTGAGAAGCCCGAAAGGCCGGGAAATGTAGCCGCCCGTGATACGTTCTCGAGACACCTCCGGGATGTGAAAGTAGCGGTGACGGATAATGATTGCCAAATGATAAATGATTGCCAGATAATAATACTGTTGCAGGCGTTATGTTCCGCCCTCGGGAGCGGGGGGGTCCGGCGGTCAGTTCTTCTCGAACTGGCTGTTGAGCTTGTTTATGTTGTTGGTCAGCACGACCGCGTATTTGTTGTATTCGGACGACAGGGTGCCGCTGGTGAACGCCGCGTTGATGATGTTCGCGGGGAACGTGATGCCGAACGAGCCGAGGACCTCGTACTTCACCGTGTCTCTCACGATGTCGATGGTCCTTGCGGCGGTCTCCTCGGATACCTTCTTGGATTTGATCGTGATGTCGTAATACCTGGGCACTACGGTGCCGTTGGACACGTAGGACCAGTAATCGGTTATGACGGCCAGCCTGTCGGTATCCACCGTGGTGTCGTTAGGTATGCCGAAGATCACGGTGAGAGGGTCGCACAGATGCTTGTATTCCTTCTGGGAGGAATCGACCTTGGGATTCGGGACGCAGCCGAAATCGTCCTCCATTCCGTCGGCGATGAACGAGGCCGCCGCGACGGAGCAGTGGGCGAAGAGGAACTTGCCGAGCTTGAACAGCGTCCTTCCGCGGGGATACATTCCGACCGAAGAATCGCCGCTTATCTGCCTCGTGTCCTGCGCCACGGCCTGCGCGTACGTGATCACGCTCGCCTTGTCGTCGAACGTCGTTCTGAGCTTCGTGAGGATGAGATCGATGCTGTCCAGCTTCTCTCCGAGGTTGCAGTACATGTTGCCGTCGGAGTCGACTCCCGAATACGTGATCCCGCAGCCTGTGAGCATGTGGATCGGGATGCTGTTGTTGGTGTCGACCTCCAGCAGCAGGCCGTAGACGCCGAACTCAGTCGACTCGCCGTCCTGAGACGTCCTGACCGACCTGACGCTGGAGAGGAAGTTGTCGAGCGTCCACTCGTTCCTCTCGAGATAATCGTAGGGGCTTGTCAGATGGTAGTCCTCGACTATCTGCTTGTTGAAGTAATAGAAACGTATGCCCTCGAACCTGGCCGTGCAGATGTCGTTCATCATCATGTAGGCCTTGCCGTGGATCGTGAGGTCCTCGATGCACCTCTCGTCCCACCATTTGTTCGAGAAGTCGACGTCAAGGCTGTTCCAGTCCATGAGCAGACCGGCGGTGCAGTTGGTGGCCAGGGTCTTGCGGCTGTCGATGAGCATATCGTACCCGCACGAGCCCGTGGAGATGTCGGTCTTCAGCGTCAGGCTGGGGTTCACGGCATATCTCCAGTTGAAGACCAAGTTGTACTTGTCCTCCACCCTGGAATTGCGGATCCAGGCCTCGGCGCTGACGACGTCCGCGTCGTTCTCCTCGCCGTCGATATAGTTCGCGACGTAGTTTCCGCCCTTGGCGATATAGACCGTAAAGCCGTCTCCGTTGTAATCCGCCTCCGGAAAGGCGGGAGTGGTGTCCTCCGGCCCTTCGGGGTCGGTCGAAACGGCGGTCGACGTCTCGCCGCCGACGTCGGAGCAGGAAATGAGAGTCAGCGACGATAGGGCCAGAACGCACGCCAGCAAAAAGGCGCCTGCCTGCCATGCTTTTTTCATTATCTTTTTCCTTTCCGTGATAGATAATTGCCTCCGGCCGGCCCGAGACCGGCTGTCAGCAGTCCCTTCCTATGTATTCCTGCCAGGTGCTCGGATCGTTCGAGAATTCGGCGGAACGGTCTTCCACGCTCCCGGCGGCTTTGACGGAATCCTTCCCCGCGGAAAGGACCTCCTCGCAGGACACGCCCAGAAGCTCGGTAACATATGGAAGATCGTCGATCTGGATGCGTTTGTCGCCTTTCAGGATCTGCGAGAAGCGGTTGAGCAGCTTGCGGATCTCTTCGTCGCTGACGTCCGCCGTGTTGTCCCTGAGTTCGAGATACGCGCGGCAGAACTTGCGGATCGAAGCGAATCTACTCTTGATCAACGAGCGCAGGTAAGCACCGAGAACGGCGCTGTTGTTTTCGACGTGAAACATTTCGGCCTCCTCCCGTCCTTTATCCGCTGTTTTCGCGCTTCATTTTCCAGAAGCTACTATTATTATACTTCGCCGATCCGGTCCCTGATACAATTATATAGTTCTTTTTGTTTTCGGGATATCCATTTATCGTGTACACAGACGGTGTATATTGTTCGTTTTTCGCACCCTATGTACACATTTCGTGTACATAGGGTGCCGGCGAATGACGAGCGGACCGCGCTGTCGGGCAGTCCGGGACCCGGAACGGGGAATCGGGAGACGGCACGGCGGCGTGTGACCTGCCGGGCTGCGAAAAAAAGCAGACAGAAATGAAAGCAGACAAAGAAAAGGACGGGCAATTTCTGTCCGTCCGATCCCTTATGACCTCTCCCGGCCGGTCCGTTCCTGTCAGGACCGGCCCGAGGAAGAGTTTTTGAGTTTCCGGTTGCAAAAGGAGCGGCCGTCATGCTGCTCCTTTTGCTGTCTAAGAGCGCCATAATGATACATAGACCATAGAAAGAACGCCAAAAATGTGAGTCGGCATGACCCTTTCTGCGTTATTCATATTGAATACCATTCCTGCATAGTCGTTCCCTTTCAGTGAAGTTTGCCCTTGCGGGCAAGTGAAGTAGTTCGCTTCGCTCACAGTGAAGTATTGCGGCGTTGCCGCAAAGTGAAGTTAAGTGTTCCGCATCGTGCCGAAGGCACACTTCACGCGCGTAGCGCGCTTCACGAGGCGCAGCCTCACTTCACGTTCCGCGTCAGCGGAACACTTAGTTGAAAGAAACCTGATTTGGTAGACAAATCAGGTTTCTTTCATGGCACCCGTGAGCGGATTCGAACCGCTGGCCTACCGCTTAGGAGGCGGTCGCTCTATCCTGCTGAGCTACACAGGCTTTCACAGCCGGTATTATATCACATATCCGGCCGGATTTCAATAGGAATCGGAGAAAAAAGCATTCGCGGAAGGACGGGACTAGTCGCGCACCCGGCCCTCCCGCAGGAGGATGCAGTACTCGTACGCGTCTACGAGCGCCTGCCAGCTGGCGGCGATAATGTCCGTCGAGGCCCCCATGGTGCGCCATACGTCAGTGCCGTCTCCGTACTCGACATAAACGCGGACGATGGACGCAGAGGCCGCCGCGTCGTTCGAGTCGATCCTTGCCTTTATGTCTATCATCTTCACGGGTGCGATGCAGGGGAAGCGGTGCTTGAGAGCCAGATGGGCCGCGATGTCAAGCGCGTTCACGGGGCCGTCTCCCTCGCCGACGCGAAGCTGCTCCTCCCCGCCCGCCTCGGCCTTTACGATAGCCGTCCAGCGGCGCTCCGGGGCGGCCTCGGCGCTGAAGCTCAGCTTGTAGTCCAGGATGCGGAAGGGCTTCTCGTACAGCCCGAGGGCATAGCCGGCTAACAGCCGCAGCGACGCCTCCGAGTTGTCGTACTGACAGCCCCCGGCCTCGGCCTTCATAAGGGCCTCCATGATCTTCCTGGTCTCGGGCGAGTCCTTGCCTATCTCGTACCCGTTCTTTTCGAGCAGGTCGGCCACGGCGGCGCGGCCGGACAGCTCGCTGACTACGATGCTTCGCCGGTTGCCGGTCACGGCGGGATCCATATGCTCGAAAGAGGACGGATTCTTGCGGACGGCGTCTATGTGCAGACCGGCCTTGTGAAGGAAGGCGTGGCCTCCGACGAAGGGCTCGCTCTCGTCGAAGCCGAGGTTGGCGGTCTGGCAGATGTGCCTGGCCGTGCGGGTGAGCATGGCCACCCTGCCGGCCGGTATGCAGTCGTGTTCGAGTTTGACCTGAAGCACGGGTATGACCGTGAAGAGGTCGGCGTTTCCGCAGCGCTCGCCGATGCCGGCGACGGTGCACTGGACGTGCTCCGCCCCCGCTCCGACGGCGGCGACGGCGCAGGCGTCGGCCATGCCTATGTCGTTGTGCGTATGGATGCCGATCCTCAGGCCCGGAAAGGCCTTTGCGGTCTGGGCGACGGCCCCGGCAAGCGCTTCGGGAAGCATGCCGCCGTTCGTGTCGCACAGGACGGCCGTCTCTGCTCCGGCCTCGGCGGCGGCCCGGACGGTCGCCAGCGCGTAATCGGGATCCTCGGCCAGCCCGTCGAAGAAGTGCTCGGCGTCGAAGATGACGCTCTTTCCGGCGGCCTTGAGGTAGCCGACAGTGTCTCTTATCATGGCCAGATTCTCGGCGGCGTCGGTGCCGAGGACCTCCGTCACCTGGGACAGCAGGGCCTTGCCCACTACGGCCACGCGGGAGTATCTCCCCCCGGCCAGCGAGACGAGGACGGGGTCGTCGCAGGCCCGGATCCCCGGGCGCCTGGTCCGCACGAGCACAGACAGCGGAGCCTCATCTCCCTCCCCAGCGCCGGCCTTGGCGGCGAGCTCCTCGAGAGCCGCGCAGGTGTTGGCGGCGTAATAACCCGCCTCGATGCAGGCTATGCCCAGGGCGCGAAGGTCGGCTATCACCTTCAGTTTTTCATACTCCGAAAAGACGACTCCGGCCGTCTGAGAGCCCTCCCTGAGAGTCGCGTCGTATATCTCGATCTTCATCTCTTCACCTCCGTAGTCTCAGCAGCACGACCCTCTCCCTGCCGGAAAGGTCCGTGCGCGTCTCGGCCGAATATCCGTGTTCCGCGGCGACGGCGGCAACGTCCCCCGCCATGCCGCATCCGGTCTCGAACAGCAGCAGCTCCGTGCCGGCCCCGGCGGCCGAAGCGGCGACGGCCCTGTAGAACAGGAGTCCGTCCTCCCCGCCGTCGAGGGCGATCCTCGGCTCGCGGAGCACCTCGGGCTGCAGCCCGCCGATGTCCCCGGACGGAATGTAAGGCGGGTTCGAGACGACCGCCCCGACAGGTCCGGTGATCCGGAACAGATCCGGGCTCAGCGCGTCGGCGGCGACGAACTCCGCCCTTTCGGCCACGCCGAGCCTCCGGGCGTTCTCACCCGCGACGGCGAGCGCCCCGGCGCTTATGTCGGCGCACACCGCGCGCAGATCCGGCCTGGCCTTGAGCACCGACACGGCAACGCAGCCGCTGCCCGTTCCTATGTCCGCGAAGCGGCAGCCCGCGGGGAGCTCGGCGACGGCGGCCGAGACCAGCGTCTCGGTGTCGGGCCTCGGGCACAGGCAGTCCGGACTCACGGAGAACTCGAGCCCGTAAAAGCCGGCCGTGCCGGTGATGTACTGCAGCGGCTCGCGCGAGACGCGTCGCGAAACGGCGGCCTCGAGCTCGGGCGACGGGATGTCGTCGTCCGGCCTGTAGAGCAGCTCGTGCGGCGGGATGCCTGCAAACCTTTCGACAAGGACGGAGGCCTCGTAGCGGGGGCTTTCGGCGCCGGCCGCTCCGAGCCTTCTGACGATCTCGCTGTAAGTCACGCCTTCCCCCGTTCCGCGGCAGGCACGCGCCGCCCGATCCCCGCCTCCGAATTTTGTATAATTGTATCTTATTTCGGAGCAATTTTCAACAAAAAAAGGGGCTTTTTCGAAAATGTTGTTGAAAAAACGGAAAAATATGGTATACTAGATATGCAACGACAAAGACAAGGAGGTACAATCAGATGTTTCTGTTCAGAAAAGAGCCCGAAAAGCCCAACTACGTGAAGATCGTAGCCATCACCCTTTCCATTATCGCGGCAGTAGCCGCTGCAGGATATGCCGCTTATCTCTACTGCAAGAAGAAAGGCATCTGCTGCTGCATCTGCAAGAGCGAGGATTTTGACGACTCCTGCTGCGACGACGAACTTGACGGCGCAAAAGACGAGGAAGTCGAAGTCGAGGTCGAAGGCGACGAGGCTCCGGCCGAGGCCTGAATCCCGGCAGCTTTTCCGGTCCCGGGGGATCCGCAGAGGATCCCCCGGCATTCTTTTTTTCCGCCCGGGGGATCCGCCGCGGAGGCTGTTTCATGCCCGCTCGGAGGCCGTTTCATACACATTTTATTTATAAAAAAACAACACTTTCGCTATTATTGTCCGTGTTGAAATCCATTGACAAACAAACATGCGGATAGTATAATAAGTTAGATGCCGGCAGAGCCGGATTTCTCTGCGCTCCGAGCGCGGAACACGGGACGGAGGTGCTTTTTTTGAAGCGCATAAGCCGCTATTCCTCTTCCTCTCCCGCCGTTTCCCCGCACGGGCGCTTTTTCTTCGGGTGAGACATGATTGACCTTCAGAAGGCCTCGTACGCGAAGCGCCTCTTCGCCTTCCTGGCCGACCTCATCGCGGCCTCCATACTGACGGCGGGGGTCTACCTTCTGCTGTCCGCGGTGTTCAACACGGACCGGTTCATGGAGGAGTACGGGCGGATAATTGCCGGCTACGAGGCTGAATACGGCGTGACCTTCGACCTCACGGAGGAGCAGTACGCGGCCCTCGGGCAGGAGGAGAAAGACCACTACCGGGCCGCGGTCGACGCCGCCAACGCCGACCCCGACGCAAACGCCGCCGCCATGTCGTACTACAAGTCCGTCTTCGCGATCTTTGCCGGCGGCATCATCATCTCGGCAGCGGTGCTCGGCTTTGCGGTGCCCCTCGCCCTCGGCGACGGCCGCACGCTGGGCAAGCGCCTGTTCGGCCTCGGGGTCATGAGGCTCGGCTTCACCCGCGTAACTCCAGCCGTACTGATCGCCCGCAACGTGGTCGGCAAGGGCGTCATGGAACTGCTGCTGCCCGCAATGCTGCTCTTCTCTGCGGTCACGGGCGTCACCGGCGTCTTCGGCCTTGCCGCCCTCGGCCTGTTTCTCGCCGCCGAGGCCGTGAGCATAGCCGTCACTTACGAGAGGAGGCCGCTCCACGACGTGCTGGCGGGAACGGCCGTGGTCGACTGGGACAGCCAGCTCATCTTCCCCGACGCGGAGGCGCGCGACGCGTACATAGCCTCACACAGGGCGGACGGGGACGGCGCCTGCAGGACGGAATGATTCAAATCTGACATAAAAGCACTCAGTGCAGGAGGCTCTATGAAAATCGTATTGCAGAACCTTACGAAGACCTTCCCCAGCAGAAACAAGAAGGGGGAGACCGTGGTCGCGGTCAGCGATCTCGACTTCGAGATCCCGGACGGCAAGCTGATCGGCCTGCTCGGCCCCTCCGGCTGCGGAAAGAGCACCACCCTCTACATGATCTGCGGCCTTCAGAAGCCCACGTCCGGAAAGATCTTCTTCGGAGACAGCGACGTGACCGGGCTCGAGCCCGAGCACCGCGGCGTAGGTCTCGTGTTCCAGAACTACGCCCTCTATCCGCATCTTACCGTCAGGCAGAACATCCTCTTCCCCCTTCAGAACCTGAAGGGCCCGGACAAGCTTTCCAAGGAGGAGATGCTCTCGCGCGCCACCGAGGCCGCAAGGCTGGTCCAGATCGACGAGCTCATGGAGAGAAAGCCCAGCGAGCTCTCCGGCGGCCAGCAGCAGCGCGTCGCCATAGCCAGGGCCCTGGTAAAGGCCCCCCGCGTGCTGCTCCTCGACGAGCCTCTGTCGAACCTCGACGCCCGCCTGCGCCTCCAGACCCGCGAGGAGATCAAGAGGATCCAGCGCGAGACCGGAGTGACGACCGTCTTCGTAACGCACGACCAGGAGGAGGCCATGAGCATCTCCGATATGATCGTCGTCATGAAGGAGGGCGTCGTCCAGCAGATCGGCGAGCCCCAGCGCGTGTACGACGACCCAGAGAACCTCTTCGTGGCCAAGTTCCTCGGCACGCCCCCCATCAACGTCTTTGACGCGTCCGTGACCGGCGGCTTTCTGTGCGTCGGCGGCGACCGCCTCTTCGAGATGCCCGGCGAGGCCGACCGCGAGGTCGTTGTCGGCATCAGGCCCGAGGGCTTCGTCCCGGCCGGGGACGGCGTCATCGGAGGAAAACTCGTCAACATCGAGGTCATGGGCCGCGACTGCTCCGTCGTGTTCTCGAACCCCGCCTGCCAGAAGCCGACCGTCAGGGCCATCGTCGACTCGGACGTCAGGATCGCCGCGGGCGCCGACGCCCCGGTGCGCTTCAACCTGAAGAAGAACAAGGTGTTCGTCTTCGACAGGACCACCGAGCGCAGGATCATGTTCTGAGGCCGCCATGACAGACAAGAGAAACAATCCAAAGGCGTGGCTGTATCTGCTGCCCGCCGTGATACTGCTCCTGATCTTCTCGTTCTATCCGCTGATCAACACCTTCCGCATGGCCTTCCTGAACGGCTACAACGGACTGGCCATCATAGGCGGCGAAAAGTTCACCTTCGGCGTCGAGAACTTCAGGACCGTCATCAACAACGTCGACTTCAAGCTCTATCTGCGCAACACGGTGCTGCTCTGCGTGCTCACCGTTCCGATCTCGACGGTACTGGCGCTGCTCATAGCGGTCGCCCTCAACTCCATAAAGCCCCTTCAGAAGGTCTTCCAGACCGTATTCTTCCTGCCGTACGTGACGAACTCCATCGCCATCGGCATGGTGTTCAACGCGATGTTCACGCAGGTCGGCGTGGGCGACCTCGTCCAGACCTACGGCATCATCAACAACATCATAGGTCTGTTCGGGGCCGAGCCGATCAACTTCGTCAACACCGGATCCAGCTGGGGCGCCAACATGTTCGTGGTCTGCACATACATCGTATGGCACGCCCTTCCCTTCAAGATCCTGGTGCTGCTTGGCGGCCTGCAGAACGTCAACAAGCAGTATTACGAGGCGGCCAAGATCGACGCCACCTCCAAGACCCGCACCTTCTTCAGGATAACCGTGCCGCTGGTCTCCCCGATGCTCGCCTACGTCGTCATCACCTCTTTCATAGGCGGCTTCAAAGAGTACTCCAGCATCGTGGGCATCTTCGGCGAATCCATGGGGCCCGCGGGCTCCTCGGGCCAGATGAACACCATCGTCGGCTACGTTTACAACATGCTTCCCAAGAGCAACCTCGGCAACGCCTCCGCGGCCTCGCTGATCCTGTTCGGCATCATTCTTGTCGTGACCGCCATAAACGGCTACGTGAGCAAGAAGAAAGTTCATTACTGAGGTGAGCCATGGCAGCTGCAGTTAAAAACGCCAAGGCTATCGACATAGCCTCCTCCAGGCGGGCGCAGACCGCGTCCAACGCGGTGCGGCTCACGGTGACTTACGTCTTCCTGTTCGTCATGGCGGTCATCGTGATCTTCCCGTTCTACTGGATGGTCATCTCATCGCTGAAGACCTTCGACGAGTACCGCGAGAACGTCCCCACCCTCTGGCCCCGCACCATCGTGTTCGAGAACTTCGGCACCGCGTTCGAGAAGGCCAGCCTCGTCGACCTCTTCCTACACACGCTTTACGTCGGCGTCGTGTCCACCGTGCTCTCGCTCATAGTCACCGTCCTCTCGGCCTTCGCCTTTTCGAGGCTCGAGTTCAAGGGCAAGAACGCCCTGTTCGGCCTTCTCATGGCCACCATGATGGTGCCGGGCGAGCTCTATACCATAACCAACTACCTCACCGTGGCCGGCAAGCTCCCCTTCTTCGACGAGGCGGTCTCCTGGCTGGACATCACGAACACGTTCGCCGTCCTGATAGTGCCCATGCTGGTCAGCGTGTACTACATCTACCTGCTGCGCCAGACCTTCCTCCAGATCCCCAACGAGCTGTACCTGGCGGCAAAGGTGGACGGCACGAGCGATTTCAAGTACCTCTGGAAGGTGATGCTCCCCCTCTCGGTGTCGACGGTCATCACCATCACCATCCTCAAGATGATGGGCGCCTGGAACTCTTACATCTGGCCGCGCCTGGTCGCCAACGACGACGCGCACAAGCTCATCACGAACGGTCTGCGGGGCGCAAGCTTCGTGACCGAGACCAACGAGACGAACTACCCGGCCCAGATGGCCGCGGTCTTCATCGTCTCCATCCCCCTCTTCCTCGTCTTCGTGTTCCTGCGCAAATACATCATGCGCGGGGTGTCGAGGAGCGGAATCAAAGGTTGAATCACATTTCGGCATAAGAGGAGAAAACACATGAAAAAAGTCCTTGCAATCGTACTGGCCGTCGCCTGCCTGCTTCCCTGCCTGCTTCCCTGCCTGCTTCTTGCCGGCTGCGGCGGGCAGAAGGAAGGCATCGAAGTGGTGTTCTACCACACCATGGGCGCCAACCTGCGCGCGGTGCTGCAGAAGTACATCGCGGAATTCAACAAGGTCCATCCCGAGATCACCATCGTCGAGTCCTCCATAGGCGGCTACGACGACGTCCGCGACCAGGTCATTACGGAGCTCCAGAGCGGCAAACAGCCCGCGCTGGCCTACTGCTATCCCGACCACGTCGCCACCTATCTGCGCAGCAGGAAGGTCGTCGACCTCAACACGTACATCAACGATCCCGACGTGGGCCTGACCGCGGAGCAGATCGCCGACTTCATCCCCGGCTACTACGAAGAGGGCACGCTGTTCGGCGACACGTCCAAGATGTACACGCTCCCCTTCTCCAAGTCCACCGAGGTCATGTATTATAACAAGACCTTCTTCGAGGCCAACGGCCTCAGCGTCCCCGACCACTGGTTCAGCACCGGCGCCGGCGACACCACCTCCATGGAGTACGTGGTCTCCAGGATCAAGGAGATCGAACCCACCAGCATCCCGCTCGGCTACGACTCCGAGGCCAACTGGTTCATCACCATGACCGAGCAGCTCAAGACCCCGTACACCGCCGCCGTCGACACCGTCGAGGAGCGCTTCCTCTTCGACAACGATCAGAACTACGAGTTCTGCTCGAAGATCCGCGAATGGTACCAGAAAGGCTGGATGACCACCCAGGCCATCTATAAGGGCTACACCTCCGGCCTGTTCACCAACACCAAACCCAACGAAGAGGGCAAGGTCATCCACTCCTACATCTCCATCGGCTCCTCCGCCGGCGCCACCTACCAGTGCCCCGCCGCCAACGACGACGGCACGTACAGCTTCGAGGTCGGCATAGCGGAGATCCCGCAGGCCGACGCCTCCAACAAAAAGGTCATCTCGCAGGGCCCGTCCGTCTGCATGCTCCAGCAGAAGAACAAGGCGGTCAACGACGCCGCCTGGCTCTTCCTGAAATACCTCCTCACCTCCCCCGAGTTCGAGGCCGAGTTCTCCATGACCTCCGGCTACGTCCCCGTGCTGAGGTCGACCTTCTCCCTCGACGCCTATAAGGAGTTCCTCTCCGGCGCCAACTACGACAAGACCGGCATAGCCGCCCTGTCCGCCAAGATTTGCATGGAGCAGGAGAACTCCTACTTCACGAGCCCCGCCTTCGTCGGCTCTTCCGACGCCCGCGACCAGGTCGGCGAGCTCCTCGTGGCCTTCATCTCCGCCCCGGCCGACAGCACCGAGAGCTCCCTGAAGCAGCTCTTCAAGGACGCCTACAACCGCTGCGTCTCGCTCAACAAATAAGCTTTCCGACATGAAAAAGACGATCCGCTTGGCCTCCCTCGCCCTGGCCCTGCTGTTCGCGGCGCTCCCGCTGGCGGCCTGCAGGAACGGGAACGAGGATGAGAAGGCCTGGACTTACGAACGGTCTGCGGACCTGCCGGACTACGCGACGGCGGTCACCCTCAACACCGCCGGCCTCGACTCCGACTTCAACGAGACCGGGCGCGGCTACGTCAAACTCGACCACGCGGTCGACGGAGACACGGCCCACTTCTGGAACAACAGCCACACCGAACTGCTCAAGGTGCGCTTCATCGCCATAGACACGCCCGAGTCGACCGGCAAGGTCGAGCCCTGGGGCAAGCCCGCCTCGATCTACACCAGGAAGAAGCTTCAGAACGCCGACAAGATCGTGCTCGAGAGCGACATCGAGGGCAGCGCGAACTTCGACTCGACCGGCTCGCGCTACCTCGCCTGGGTATGGTATAAGAACAAGGGCAGCGACGTGTGGAGGAACCTCAACATAGAGATCCTTGCCGACGGCCTGGCCATGGGTAAGAGCGCCTCGTCCAACAGGTACGGCTCTACGGCCGCCGAGGCCCTGACCAGCGCCCGCAACGAGAAGCTCAATCTCTACTCCGGCAGGCAGGATCCCCTGTTCTATTACGGTGAGGCCGTCGAGCTCTCCATCAAGTCCCTGGTCCTCAACCGCGAGAGCTACAGCGGCATCAAGGTCCGCTTCGAGGGCGTCGTCACCAAGAAGAGCGGCGAGGGCATCTACATGCAGGCCTTCGACGACGACACCCAGCAGTATTACGGTGTCTACGTCTACGGCGGCTACGCCTCGCTGGCGCCGAAGTTTCTCGTGCCCGGCTACAGGCTGAGCGTCACGGGGACCGCCGACAACAACGAGACCTTCGGCTTCCAGGTGTCCGGCCTGTCGTTCTCGCTGATCAACCCGACCGGCGACGACGTCAAGATCCTCGAGAAGGACGTCGTGACCGAGCCGCGCGTCGTCGACGCCCAGACGCTGAACGGCGACGCCACGCTCGAGAACACCCTGGTCCGTATCGAGGGCATCCGCGTGGCCAGCGTCTACACGACCGTGAACGAGTCCTCCTCCAGCAAGGGAGCCATGACGCTCACCTGCCTTGCCCCCGACGGCTCCGCCGTCACCGTAAGGACTGCGGTTCTCACCGACGAGTCCGGTGAGACCGTCACGGAATCCCGCTTCGCGTCAAAGACCGTCTCGGTGACCGGGATCGTCGAGTACTACGAGGGCAGCGCCCAGCTGAAGCTCCTCACACTTGCCGACTGCGATTTCGCCGACTGAGCCGGAACCGCCTCTTCAATGTGCTATATATAAGAGAAAGGCTTGTACAACATGAAAAGATCATCGATTACCTTTTTAGTACTGGTCCTGTGCGCCGCCCTGCTGCTCGGCTCGTGCAACAACAAGCCCGGCAACGACGCGGCCCCGCTGAGCCAGGAGCTCGTCGACGCCGCCGCCGACGTCGTCTACACGTTCAACAAGCCGGGCGCCTCCAACGAGGTGGCGGCCAGCTTCACCCTTCCCTCCAAGCTGATCGACTACGAGGGCCACGACATGGACGTCACCTGGCGGGTCGAAGGCGGCGATAAGTACGTGTCGCTCGTCCCGGCCTCCGACGAGAACCAGATCCTGGTCAAGGTCGATCCGTTCGCCGATCAGGACACCCCCTTCTCCGTCAAGGGCGTCGTCAAGTGCGGCAGCTTCAGTTCGAACGAGTTCGCTTTCAACTACGTCATCAAGCAGTTCCTCATCTCCAACTGGGACTACTGGGAGGCCAACACCTCCGGGACTGCCATGAACGTCAAGGGCGTCGTGGTCGCCAAGTATCCCTACTCCGCCGAGAACAAGAACACCGGCGTCTTTCTCCAGGACCTTGACGGCGAGCACGGCTACTTCGCCTACCGCCTGAAATGCGACTCCCAGGAGGCCTACGACACCGACCTCGCCGTCGGCAACGTGATCGTCGTCAACGGAAAGACCTCAATCTACAACGCCTTCCGCGAGATGGGGGCCGGCTGCACCTACACGCTCGTGTACGGCGACGACGGCAAGGTCCAGACCTCGGCCGTCAACAAGAGAAACATAGATGCGCTGTTCAAAGCGGGCACGGACTTCACCGCCGAGCTCGACAAGGCCCAGGGCACGGTAGTGACCGTCACCGGAGCCAAGATCACCAAGATCGAGTGGAACAAGAACAGCCCCGAGACCTTCGAGGCCCTCGGCGACGGAAGAGTCTATGTCACCATCGAAAAGAACGGCGCCAGCATAAGGCTCTTCCTCTCCACCTCCTGCACCTACACCGTCGCCCAGCTCAAGGAGGACCTTGCCAAGATCGACATCGGCTACACGGTAAACGTTGAAGCCCCCGTCGCCTCCTATAACGAGGTCCAGCTCTATCCCTGCCCGGGCGGCATCACGGTGACCTCGACCGAGGTCTCCGCCGCGGACAAGGCCGGCAGCGAGCTCAACGCGCTCTCGGTCCCCGCGTCCGTCAGCAAGACCTCCGAGATCGAGCTGCCCTCCGCCGGTGCCTCTTATAAAGACGTCGCCGTCACCTGGGCGGTGTCCGGCTCGTCCGGCGCCTCGATCAGCGGAGGCAAGCTCTCCGTGACCGTCGGCAAGGCCATCGAGAAGCTCACCCTCACCGCCACCGCGACCTGCGGATCCGAGAGCCGGCAGCGCGAGTTCACGATCCTCGTCATCCCCGCCGACCTCTCCGAGGCCGACATAGTCAACGCCGTATACGCGCTCGACAAGGGCGCCGTCCTTCCCGGCAGCTACACGCTCACCGGCAAGGTCACCAAGATCGACACGCCCTACAGCGCTCAGCACGGCAACATCACGGTCACCATCCAGGTCGGCGACATGGCCGACAAGCCCATCCAGTGCTACCGTCTCACCGGCGAAGGAGCCGACACGATCGCCGTCGGCGACGTCATCACCGTGACCGGCACCCTCAAGCACTACTACAACTCCAACAGCGGCGCCTCCACTTACGAGTTCGACGCCGGCTGCGGCTTCAAAAGGGGATCCGAACCCGGCACCGGCTCCGATGAAGCCGGCCGCATCCTCGACGAGCTCTACGCCCTGGCCCCCGGGGCCGCCATGGAAGGCACCTACACCCTCTCCGGGACCGTGACTAAGGTCAACACCCCCTTCGACGCGGGCTACAACAACGTCACCGTGACCATCACCGTCGCCGGCCACGACGACAAACCTGTGCAGTGCTTCCGCATGACCGGCACCGGCGCCGACAAGGTAAAGGTCGGCGACAGGATCACAGTCTCCGGCAAGCTCAAGAACTACAAAGGCACGAAGGAGTTCGACGCGGGCTGCACGCTCGACAGCATCGACTTCTCCGCCGAGGACACGACTCCGAAGTACACGACCCAGGAGGAGATCGTCAAGGCTCTGTACGCCCTGCCCCTCGGCGACTCGCTTGCCGGCGGACCGTACACGCTTGCCGGCGTGGTCAAGACCGTAGACACCCCCTACAGCGCGGAGCACCAGAACGTCACCGTGACCATTATCGTCGCGGGGCTCAACGACTATCCGGTCATGTGCTTCCGTCTCGAGGGGACCGGCGCCGACACCATCAAGGTGGGCGACACCGTCACCGTCAGGGGACAGCTCAAAAACTACAACAGCAACGGCACTCCCACCTACGAGTTCACCACCGGCTGCACTATCGAAAAGATCGGCTAAATCAATTCAACCGGAGGATATACTGATCAGATGAAAAAAACACTTTCGGTCATTCTGGCCGTCCTTCTCGCATCGTCGCTCGTCTGCCTGGCCGTTTCCGCTGAGGGCACGACCGTCACCATCGACATGACGGCGCAGGGCTTTGCCGACGCCGCCGAGATCACCGATGTCACCTCAGGCGCCGTCACCGTGACCTTCGATAAGGGCACCGGCTCCACCACGCCAAAGTACTACAACAACGGCACCGCGGCAAGGGCCTACGGCGGCAACACCGTGACGGTGGCCTCGACCGGCGACAAGATCACCGGAATCGTCCTTACCTTCTCCTCGACGTCCAACACCGGCACGCTTTCCGCCGACGGCGGGACCTATGCCGTCAGCGGCACCACCGGCACCTGGTCCGGCAGCGCGGCGTCCGTAATCTTCACCAACACCGCGTCCAGCGGCCACGCGAGGATCATGAAGATCGAGGTGACCCTGGGCGGCGAGCCCGCCGTCGTCACCGAACCCGAGACCCCCTCGTACACCACGCCGGCTGAGATCGTCACCGCCCTGTACGCTCTCGAGCCCAACACGACCCTGGCCGGAGGGCCTTACACCCTTACCGGCGTGGTCAACAACATCGACTCCGCCTACAACAGCAGCAACGGCAACGTCACCGTCACGATAACCGTCGAAGGAAAGGACGTCCAGTGCTACAGGCTCGTCAACGGCACCAGCGACAAGTGCGCATCGATCCAGATGGGCGACACGGTCACGGTCAAGGGCCAGCTCAAGCACTATCAGAACAAGGCCGGCGTGTCCACCTACGAGTTCGACAGCGGCTGCACCCTCGAGGACTATAAGGCCACCGCCCCGGAGGCGCCGACCTATTCCACTCCCGCGGAGATCCTTGACGCGCTCTACAAGCTCGAAGCCGGCAAGTCGCTGGCCGGAGGCCCGTACACGCTCGAGGGAAAGATCACGGAGATCGTCACCGAATACAGTTCCGAATACAAGAACGTCACCGTGAAGATCGTGGTCGGAAACGATACGACGAAGCCCGTCACCTGCTACCGCATGAAGGGCGACGGAGCCGACGTCATAGCCGTCGGGGACACGGTCAAAGTGACCGGCTCGCTCAAGCATTACAAGGACGGCTCCGGGAATTCGACCTACGAGTTCGACCAGAACTGCTCGCTCGATTCCTATGAAAAGGCCGCCGCTGCCGGAACGACGTCCGGCCAGACCACTGCTCCCTCCACCGGCGACCCGGCCGGCGTCTACGCCGTCCTTGCCGCCGTCGCGATCTGCGCGGCCGCCGCTGCGTTCGCGGTCTCCCGCAGAAAGAGCGCCGTCCGCTGACCCCGGTCCGACCGACAGAGAAGCAAAAAAAGCATAAGGCGACCCCGCCGGGCCAAGACCGCCCGGCGGGGTCATCTTATGCATTTATGCGGACCGTCCGGATACCGCTCTCATCCGGACCGAACGGATACCGGATTCGTCCGGCGTACAGCCGGCGGCACTCTCAGCCGGAAACGGACCTTCGTGCCGCAGTCCCGGGCCTCATTCCGCAAACGACTCCAGAGCGGCAAAGTCGGTCCTGACGGCCGTCAGCGGGGACACGGTGGTATAGCCCGACATGCAGGCCCCCGTATCAACGGACAGGTCCGGCTCGTCCTCACGGACGTAGGCGACGTACAGCCCGGCCTTGTACAGACCGTTTCCCATATCCTTGAAACGGTCGCGGTAGAACGTTCCTCCCTGCCCGACCACGCGGATCCCCCTCGGGTCCTCGTGCATGTTCACGTTCAGCATGGAGCATCTGTCGAAAAGCCGCCTTGCCCTTATGAACTCCCAGACCTCCGGCAACTGTCCGGCCGCGATGCCGGTCTTTTCCCTATCGGTCGAGCAGGCCATGGCCCTGATGCCGGCGTAGGTCGCCTCGAAGGCGGCGGAGCAGGTACCGGAATAGGCGATGTCCCTGCCGAGGTTGAAGCCGCTGTTCACGCCGGAGAGCACAAGGTCGAATTCCCCGAAGCGGTCGGCGGCAAACCTGACGCAGTCGGCGGGCGTGGAGTCCACCGAATAGGCCTCGATGCCGAGGTCTGCGAACACGTCGCTCCCGCGCACCTCGAAGGGGCGCCTGAGGGTGATGCTCTGCGAGCAGGCGCTCTGCTCTGACGCGGGGGCCACCACGAGAGGCTCTCCGATGCCCGCGGCAAAGGCCGCAAGCACTCTCAGGCCGGGGGCGGATATCCCGTCGTCGTTTGTTACAAGTATCCTCATATCTAACCTCAGAACAGTTCCGGGTGCTCTTTTTTGAACCCGGCAAGCAGGGCGTCCGCGTCGGCCAGGAGCGCCTTCTGCTCACCGACGCTGTGCACGGTCGCCCCGCAGGCGCAGGCGTGACCTCCGCCTCCGTAGGCCGCGGCAAGCCGCTCGACCTCCACGAAGCGCGAGCGCAGCCTCACGCGGATGCTGCCGTCGCCGTTCTCGACGAAGACCAGCCATATGAGGCTCCCGCGTATGGCGTCCATAATGCCGACCGTGTTGCTGGCCTCCTCGAGGCTTATCCCGCGCTTTTCTCGGAAGGCCGACGTTATCTTGATCCATGCGACCCCGGCCGGAGTGAGCCTGATCCTGCGGGTCAGCTCGGCCCGGAACCTCAGCACCTGAAAGCTCTCGGAATAAAGCTCGGCGAACAGGCGCTCGGTGTCGACACCGAATTCCAGCAGCGCGGCGGCCGTACGAAGCGTGCCGGGCGAGACCTCCCTGTAGCGGAATCTGCCCGAATCGGTCACCATGCCCGTGTAGAGGCACGAGGCGGCCCTGCGGTCGAGTTTCAGAACGCCCGGGAACGACAGGCACAGGTCGGCTATCATCTCGCAGGTCGAGGACCGTCCGTCCTCCACCCAGTTTATATCCCCGTAAGGCTCGAGGTTAGGATGGTGGTCGATCTTGACCAGCATGTCCCCCCTGCGGAAGCGGTCGCCGGAGATCCTGGCCTCGGTGGCTGTGTCGAGCACGATGACCAGCGCCCCGGAGTAGTCGCCGTCGGACGGGCTGGAGGTCTCGTCGCCGAGGAACGCCAGGTAGTCCGCGCGGTCGGCGTTGTCGAGCAGTATCCTCTTGTCCGGGAACGACAGCCGCAGCGCCGCGGCCAGGCCGAGCGTGGAACCTACGGCGTCCCCGTCGGGCCTCGTGTGGCGGGAGATGATCACGGTACGGTGCCCGGCTATGCTGTCCAGTATCCTCTCTCTGACGTCGCCGCTCATGACGCGCTCCCCCCGGCAGTGCCGTTATCGGCCGTGACTTTGCCGTCAGTGACTATATCGGCCGAGCCTTTGTCGTCCGTGCCATTGCCGGCCGGGTCCGCACCGGCCGCGTCTTCGGCGGCAAGCCGCGCCAGGTCCGCGAGCATGGCCATGGCGGCCTCCCGGTCCGGGACTTCCGCCCCGCTGGCCTTCTTATGGCCGCCTCCGCCGTACTTCACGGCGACGGGATTGATGTTGAAACGTGACGAGCGGATCTCGCACAGCACGCGGCCGTCCGCCTCGGTGAAATTGACCCAGACGTCGATGCCGCGAATGTCGGCCATGACGCCAACCATCCCCCTGGACACGGAGAACGGATCCCGGCGAAGGGCCCGCAGCTCCTCCGCCGTCGTATAGATGTACGCCACGGGGCTGTCCCCGTATTTTTTGATCCTGCCGGCGAAGGACGCCCGCAGCCTGACGTTCTCGAGCGAGTCGCAGTACAGGTTCCTGTACAGCTTTTCGGTGTCGACGCCCGCCGACATAAGGAAGGACGCGAGGGCAAAGGTCCTCGGGCCGACCGAGTCGTATCGGAACCTCCCCGAATCCGTGACCATGCCGGTGAAGAGCGCCTCGGCCGAAGCCTTTCCGAGCGCGAGTCCGCTCTCGGACGCGAAGGCGGCTATCATCCCGGCGCAGCTCTCGAAGGAGGTGTCGACGATCTCAACGTCGGTGAACGTGTCGCAGAGGATGTGGTGGTCCACCCTGACCGAGAACGCGGCCGAGGCGTACCTGCCGTCGCTGACAAGGCCCCGCTCGGCCGAGTCCAGGACCACCGCCAGCGCGACCGCGTAAGCGGAGTCCGGGATCTCGTCCATCCCGGAGCCCTCCATGAAGGAATATCTGCCCGCCGGATCTCCGACCGTGAAGACGGTCTTGTCCGGGAAATTGTCGCGTATGAGGGCGGCCAGACCGAGCTGGCTGCCGAGAGCGTCGCCGTCCGGCGACGTGTGCCTGTGTATGATGACGGTGCCGTGCCGCACTATTGCATCGTAAAGCTTTTCAAACATTGCCGCCGTCCAGCCCCAGTTCCCCGCGGATCCTTGCGACGCAGGCGTCGGCGCCCTCGTCGTACCTGACCGCGAAATCGCAGAATTCTATGTTGCGCAGCTCGAAGTCGATCGACATGATCCGGTTTATCTTGTCGTCGTCCGGAATGTCCCTGCCCAGGATGTTCGTAAGTATGGCGCGCTTGTCGCCGTCCGTGAAGACGAGCAGGGCCTTTGAGCGGTATACGTTCTTCAGCGTCACGGCCCCGCAGATGTCTATCGGAATGACGGCTATCCGCCCCGCCTCGACGATGGGATCTATGTGGCGCCTTGACGTGCCGAACGAGAAGGTGCTGTACACCGTGGTCTCGATGAACTCGCCGCGGTCCCGCTCGAGGATGAACTCCTCGTCCGTAACGAACCTGTAGGCCGACTCGGACTCGCCGGCGGCGCGCGGACGCGTAGTCGTGGTCAGGGGCTTCTCGAACCCGGGACTGCGCGTAAGTGCGGCGGCGATCTCCGTCTTCCCCGTGCCCGTCGGTCCGACGAGGCAGAGCACACCGCCGGCCCTCAGGTCGGGCCGCTTCTCCATGAACGACTTGCCTATGATCTTGGCCAGATGAACGAAGTCCGAATAGCTGTTCACGGACAGCAGGCCGGACAGCGACGTGTTCCAGGGCTTCCTCATGAGTACCGGATAGGAGGCCTGCGACGACGAGATGTTGTGCGACGCGTCGTCGAGCAGTATGTCCAGGATCACCAGGTCCTTGCGGGTGCCCATTATGATGTTGCCCGCAGGGACCTGCGGAAAGTCCTCGGCCAGCCTCTCCGCCCTGGCGCTCATGCAGCCGGGCGGGACGGAGGTGACGAAAAACACGTCGGCGAACCCGCAGAGGTCGCCCACGAACTTCTTTGCCCCGGGGATCAGGGGCTGGCTGCGCACGAACTGCGGATCCGAGAAGAACTTCAGGCGCTCGTCGGCGGCCGTGCCCTGGACGCCCCAGGACTTTATTCGGTTTATGTCGAGAGCAGGATCGTCGCCGTACTTGCGCCTCAGCAGCTCAAGGGCGTATCCGTTGCAGTCGTACAGAATGTCGTCGACGTC
>JAEEGL016667949.1_pt1 | contig 33117 bp, 27 predicted proteins | sample 9134231 | NCBI WGS metagenome assembly JAEEGL01 (sample SAMN16246548, study PRJNA631951) | gut metagenome | biome: gut microbiome; feature: rumen; material: fiber-attached | host: Bos | place: Iran: Karaj | collected 2018-10 | reverse complement strand
GTGGGTGGATTTCATTTCACCGAACGCGTCAGCGTTCGATTTCACCTGAGGGCGAAGCCCGAAGATTTCACCTTTTGCCGCAAGGCAAAAGATTTCACTTTTTTCGACGTTTGGCACACAAACGTCCTGCTTGCGGTAATATGCGACGAAAAAACCGGCTGAAACAAGGATAAGCTTTCCTTACTTCAGTCGGTTTTTTTATTGACTGTCCTTTAGAGCACCACGCTCATTTATGGCCTTTTTAATTTATATTCCTTTCAGGGGGATAAATGACAGTTGTCACTCCAAATATATCTCCCGCATTTTAACTATGTCGCCGTCGGAGAGACCTATGCCTTTTTTGAGGAAACCGAGCTCGTCTCCGTAGAGCTTTTTGATCTCGTCGTAAGCGGCGAGGATGTACTCCCTCTGGGCAGTGATCAGCTGAACGGCAGTTTGAGCCTTCTTTTTGCTGAATTTGAATATCATAATTGCAAGATAGATCAGGAAATTTTTCACTCTGAAAAGCTTGTTGTAACTCATATAGTCTTCAATAATGCTTTTTTCGTCACAGCCGAGGGACATCAGAATTGCGGCGGTGCAGATGCCCGTGCGGTCCTTTCCTTGAGTGCAGTGCCACAAAAACGCTCCTTCGTGGTCCGTGAGAAGTCTGGTAAAAATCTCATGGAGCCCGTGCAGAGAAAGCTCCGAAGAGACCAAAGTTCTGTAAACCTCGCAAAGGTGAGTGATCGCGCCGCCTTCTTCGATGATTTTTCGAAGCATATGGCCGCGTGTGCGCCTGTTGACGACAGGATTCTGCTCGTCCGTCAGAAGAGGAATGTGTATATATTTTACGCCTGTGATCATTTTGTCAGGATTGTCTGTAACTTCTTCGTTTGCGCGAAGGTCAATGATCTCATTCACGTTGTATAATAGCTTCAGCCACAGAGCCTGTCCCGCTTTCAGAGAGCCGTGGTGACCGCTGCGAAGAAGCCTTCCGAAGACGACCTTTTTGCCGTTTGCGCATTCGATGCCTCCGAGATCTCTGAAAGATTTGATTTTTTTCAAACGACGCATACAAAAACCTCCCAAAAGATATGCAGGCGTTATTTTACCAAAAAGGAGTCAAAAAGGAAAGAGCCGAAGCGCTTATTATTGACATAAAGAGCGTTTGGGTGATATTATTAAACTATGACCGGCATGCAAAAAAGACTTTTTGCCGATCGCAATCGGAGGACAAAAAATGAAAAGAAAGATCCTGCTTTCAATGTCATTGCTGTTTTTGCTGTTGTTCGCAGTGTTCACATTCGGGCTTTTGTATATCGATGTGACGGACGTACCGGACGGTATGGGTAAAATAGGTTTCTCATCGTTCAATCTTGCAGTAAGAGACGCGATCGGAACAGGCAGGGCGATGTATATAGTTTCCGAAATATTCGGATATCTTTCGCTTGCTTTCGCGTTTTTGGCGGCTTTTTTGGGGCTTTTTTACCTGATAAAGAACAAAAGCTTTAAAAAAGTTCCCGTGGAGATCTATCTCACAGGAGCATTGTATGTCATTTTGATCGCGCTTTATCTCCTTTTCGACAAGGTCGTTATCAATTACAGACCGGTGCTCGATAACGGAGAATGGGAGTCGTCATATCCTTCGTCTCACACGCTTCTTGCGCTTTGCGTATGCGCTTCGGCGATAGTTTTGACAAAAAGACTGATAAATAAGAAAAACATCAGGATCGGATTGTATATAACAGAGATCGTTATTGCCGCCGTGACAGTAATCGCGAGAACACTTTCGGGCTGGCACTGGATAACGGATATAATCGGATGTATCTTCCTCAGCGGTCTTCTGATCTGCATATATCTTTGGGCGATCGAACGCATAAGAGACGCGATAGAGGAAAAACAATATAAACGGCAGGAAAATTGAAAGGAAGGTAAATGTGGACATTTCACGTTATTACGCAAAAGAAAATGAAAAGCCGCTCGATGTTATTCCGGAAGACGGAGGTTTTGTCGGCGCGTTCAGAACGATCGGATTTATAGGCGACAGCCTTTCTTCTGGCGAGTTCGAAGCGAAAAATCAAAACGGAGATACAGTGTATCTCGATATGTTTGAATATTCCTGGGGACAGTATATGGCGAGAAAAGCGGGTTTTAAGGCGTTGAATTTCTCTCGCGGAGGGATGTCGGCGAGCGAATACTGCGAGAGTTTCGGAGATTCGATAGACGCGTGGAATCCCGATAAAAAGTGCCAGGCATACGTGATCGCCCTCGGAGTCAATGACATCCTCAATATGGGTCAGGAAGTCGGCTCGGCAAAAAATGACATCTGCGATGATGACTGCGAGAAAAACGCAAAGACATTTACGGGATATTTTGCCAAGATAATCCAGAGAATGAAGAAGATCCAGCCTGATGCGTTTTTCTTCCTTATGACGATGCCGCGGGAGTCGCATGACGATGAGAGAAGAAAGAATCTGAAGGTTGCTCACAGAAAAGCGCTTTTCGATCTCGCAAAGCATTTTGAAAACACATATGTGCTCGATTTTTACGAATATGCGCCATGCTACGACAAAAAATTTAAGGATACGTTCTTTTTAAGGGGTCATATGAACCCGATGGGATACAAGTTGACTGCCGATATGACTTGCGCGTATATAGACTATATCATCAGGCACGATCCGGAAAAATTCTCCAAAGCGGGACTTATCGGGACAGATTTTTACAAGTATTGAGAATATGAGATTCGACATGGGGAAAAGCTGGGAAGAGGCGCTCGAAGGTGAGTTCTCGAAAGATTACTTCAGGAAACTCGAGGCTTTTGTGAGCGCTGAATATTCCAAAGGGGCAGTCTATCCGACTGAGGAGAGAATCTTTTCGGCTTTTCGAACCGTTCCGCCGGAGAAGGTAAAAATCGTCATTCTCGGGCAGGATCCTTATCACGAAGAGGGACAGGCGAACGGGAACGCTTTCGCAGTGAACAAAGGGGTCAGGAAGCCCGCGTCTTTGAGAAATATCTTCAAAGAGATCGGGAACGAATACGGGAAGGAACCGATCGACGAGACCCTTTTAAGCTGGGCGGATCAGGGAGTGCTTCTTCTGAACACTGTGCTTACAGTGAGGAAAGGGGAGGCAGGAAGCCATTCAAAAAAAGGATGGGAGATCTTTACAGACAGAGTTATCGGTGAGATATCTGATAGAAGAGAAGGCGTCGTATTCATGCTCTGGGGCGCCAACGCATGGAAAAAGGAAGCGCTGATAGACGGCAAAAAACATTTGATACTGAAAAGCGCGCATCCGAGCCCGCTGTCTGCTTACAGAGGATTTTTCGGGAACGGACATTTTAAGAAGGCAAACGAATATCTGAAAGAAAAAGGCATCGAAACTGTAAATTGGTGCTGAAAACGGAGGAAAATATGAAATATTCTTACAAAACAAACGGAACTTGCTCGACAAGGATAGATTTTGAAATGAACGGAGATACGGTGTCCGATATAAAGTTCACGAACGGATGCAACGGAAATCTCAAGGCGATATCGAAGCTCCTCGAGGGGCAGAGCGCTGATTATATTATCGAGAAGCTTTCCGGCAACACGTGCGGATGGAGACAGACATCATGCGCGGACCAGCTGGCGACTGCCGTCCGAGAAGCAAAAGAAGGCAAGCTGAAGGGAGAAGAGTAAGATGTTGCTCCCGAAGAGCCTTGAAGACTGTCCCTGCGGTAAGAAACACGAGCAGATATATACAGAGGTGTTCTGCGATGCCGGGGCGGTGAAAAAGCTCCCTCAGGCTGTGATGATGTGCGCCGCGAATAAGGCTTTTGTAGTGGCTGACAAAAATACGTACAAGGCTGCCGGAGAGGCAGTTACGGCGATACTGGACAGCGCGGAGATACCTTATACTTTTTTTGAGTTTGAAGAGAGCGAACTGAAACCTGACGAGAGATGCGTCGGGTCTGTTTTTATGCGATTCGACGAGACCTGTGACGTGATCATCGGAATAGGCAGCGGAGTGATAAACGACACATGCAAAATACTCAGCAAAAGAACAGAAAGAAAATATATCATAGTCGCGACAGCTCCGTCGATGGACGGATATATTTCAGCAACTTCTTCCATGGAAACGGGAGGCCTCAAGGTGTCGCTTCCGACCAGGTGCGCCGATATAATCATAGGAGATCTCGATATATTGAAAAACGCTCCCGAGAGGATGCTCGTATCGGGTCTGGGCGATATGCTCGCGAAATATGTCAGCATATGCGAATGGAGGATATCGAATCTCGTTACGGGGGAGTATTACTGTGACCGCGTAGGAGGGCTTGTAAGAGAAGCTCTCGCGAAATGCATAAGGAACAGGTCAGAGCTCTTAAAACACGATACTGAGGCTGTGAGAGCCGTATTTGAAGGCCTTTTACTCGCTGGGGCCGCTATGAACTACGCAGGCGCGTCAAGACCTGCGTCCGGAGTCGAACATTACTTTTCTCACGTATGGGATATGCGTGCTTTGGCATTCGGCGAGCCCTGCGATCTCCACGGCATCCAGTGCGCTGTCGGAACATTTTACGCAGTTAAAATGTACAACAAACTGGCTCTTTCAACACCGGATCTGAAGAAGGCTGAGAAGGCGGCGGAAGGATTCGACTATGAAGACTGGGCTTCGAAACTCCGAAAGTTTATCGGTCCCGCTGCCGAAGAGATGATCAGACTGGAACAGAAAGAGAAAAAATACGATCCTGATGCTCGAAAAAAAAGAGCGCGTATCATATGTGAGAACTGGCCCGAAATAGTAACAATAATTCGTGAAGAGATCCCCTCGGACGAAAAATACGAGGATATCCTAAGCTCTATAGGCGCTCCGAAAAGATCGGAGGACATCGGCCTTTCGAAAGACATTCTGAAAATGACATTCCTCGCAACAAAAGATATAAGGGACAAATATGTACTGTCGAGGCTTTTATCGGATCTCGGTCTTGCTGATGAATACGGAGAGGAACTCGCGTCGTACTGACGTAACGATCATTTGAGAAAAACTGCCGCGCCGGTGATCCGGCGCGGCAGTTTATTTTTACTTTTTGAGAAGAATCATTTCAGTTATTATTTTGCTTTTGATTTTTTCTTTATCACCAAAATGATCACGACTGCGCAAACGGCGAGCGCCGTGATGACAGTTCCTCCGATAACAAGGAACGGTTTGATGTTAGGACCTTCGCCTTTATAACCCTCAAGAGAGTTGTATTTGTATCCGTTCACTACGTATCTTTCGTTCAGCTCCCTGTTCTTCTGTATGAAAACTTCCATCACCTTTTCATGCACTTCATTTCCTTTGCGAACGCCTATCGTAAGGTCTGAATCATACTGGCTCTTTCTGTCGGTGTGGAAAGCCCACCAGTGAGTTATCTGAACTCCGGCATCGATATACTGATCGAGAAAATCAGAAATGACATCTGCAGTGGACATATCAGTAAGTCTGTCTCCGACGCCTGTTGAAACATTTGTCTCTCCGCTGTATAAAGGTTTTCCGAGAGTTGTGGCGTCTTCCACATACATTTTCATGGGCATAGATACGGTCTCGCCGTCGTCTGTCATTCCTTTTTCTCCGTTTAACCCGGAATCGTAAGTGTGAGCGCCTATGACGTCATATTTTTCGTTCAGCATATGAAGCATCATAAGCCTCTCCTGAGGGGTATCGGTCGTCCAGTTCGGATAAGTGCTCCACTCAAGTACGCCTTTTAACAGATTCCACTGAGCACCTCGCAGCGTACTGTCTCCCGTTGTTATCAGGTGCTCCGGATCCGCTTCCCGCATCACATCGGCGACATCCGCGTAAAACTCGGCGAGCTGCAGGGCGGAGTAGCACAGAGAATGAGTTTGCGCACCTACATCACAGCCCAGATTACCCTCGTTGTTTACTTCCCACATCAAAACGGCTTCGTTGTCTTTGAAACGCGTGATCGTCTCTTTCAGCCATTCTTTCATGATCTTTCTCGATTCGCTCGCCGGGTCCGCGACGATGTCCAGGTATGTTTCATTCTTCGGAACGTACTGCCCGTCGACAAGATCACTCGCGAGGAATTTTGAGTTTATCAGATTGAGGCACACCACGACTTTGATCCCGTGAGCAGTGCACGCGTCAAACATAGCCTCGAGAGATCTGTAATATCCCTCTTTCTTTTCTTCGTCAAAAACCGTATCCGAGCCGCCCTGGTTGCAAAAGACTCTGATCGATCTTACGCCCATTTCCTGAAGCTGATCGAGAGCCTCCGTTGCCCTTCCGACGCCCCATTCGTCATCCGGAAAGTCGTTCTCGTACGTTCCTGTCGTAGAAGCGTAAAACTGCCACAGCAGATCGAATTTATTAAATCCGATATCGTAAAACGGTTGTCCGTTCATATACATTTTTCCTCTGAACGCGCGCAGTATTCCGTCTTCTTTGTATTTTCCTGTGGTGATAAGGACAGTATTCGTCGCTTCGTCGAACCATATTTTAGCTTTTAAAAAGTCCTCGATATAGCTCAGGGAGACCTTTTTATTGATCTTTGCGCTGCTGTCGTATGATGAACTGTCTATTTTGCCGTTATTGATCAGATCCGCCAGATCGAGCTTGATCTTTTTGCCGCCTTTACCTGTCGCGACGGGTTCTTTTATGTTGTTCAGGAAGACCTGTGTCACTTTGTAGTCATCCTTTTTGAAATCAATGATCTCGGGGAGTTCCGCATATGCTGCCTGCATGGAATATTTCTGCGGATATTCGCGGCCTTCAGTGTCGAAGAAAATGTCGTCGATCTTTACGAGTCCTTTTTCGTGACGCAGCCTCATTCCGGTGACGACGTATATTTCCGCGATATGCTCGCAGTCGTCAGCGACGACCTCGCCGTTGACTTTCAGTGTGTATGTAGAAGAGCCTCTTGTCGCTTCCGCTGCGATGGAATATTTTTCGTTGTATGTGAGTGTCGCGACTTCGCGGCCTTTTCTGTCAGTGAGTACAGGCACGCCTTTTTTGTCTTTTATCTTAAAAAGGGCGCCGCTTGTTATCGGGTCATTGTTCTTTTTACTTTGAGTGCCGATGCCGAGAACAAGATTGACAGTGCCCGGTTCGCAGAACTCAAAAGTAGCTCCGAAATGCATCTTTTGATCGTAATTGTACAGAGCCCACCAGATGAGATCGGTGTTTTCCGAGAGAAGAGTTTTGCCTGTCAAGCCTTCTGCGCCTGTCACGATCTTTATGTGAGAACTGCCGTTTATGTAGTTTATGCCTGAATTCTGCAGTGTATTTGCGAAGGATTCTGTCACCTCACAACCCTCGAAAGTCGTGTCGATGATCCTCCTCTTTGTATAGGACAGAGCGGAAGAGGGGAGCACAGATCCGGCGGTCAAAAAAGAAAAAACGAGTAATACAGTCAAAATCGCGGAAGATATCCTTTTTGATCTCATATAGCGCCTCCGTAAACAAAGTACTTGTTATTATACGGTTTTTATCCCTTTCGGTCAACGACCGGGATCGCTGCCTAAACTGAAAATATTTCGAATTTTACCTGACAAGATGCCCGTTATTGCTTTCTTGACGCGGATAATTTATAATAAAAGTGTAAAAGAGCCGGACGGAGAGTGGCAGACGAAAGACGTGTTTTTACCGCCGAAAGATCGACAGACGAACCTTGTACAGCGCTTGGAACATACGGTTTTACGGTGCCGCTCGATTATGACCGCGAGATGCTGACAGAGTCTCTTGAATCGTACGAGATCCTAAAAAAATAAACTTTTTGAAGGGAGATCACATAATGATCAAAGGAAAAGTTGCATTTATAGGAACAGGAAATATGGGCGGCGCGATGTTGCGCGGAGCAGTCGAAAAGCAGGCGGCAAAACGCGAGAATATATATATTTACGACGCATACGAGCCGCTCGTAAAGAAATTGACTGAAGAACTCGGTGTCAAAGCGGCGGAGAGCGAATCTGACGCCGCGAAGAACGCGGATTATGTTATAGTTGCGGTAAAGCCCGATAAGGTCGCGGGAGTCTGGGAAAAGATCTCGCCTGTTTGCAAGGGCAAAACTATTATCTCGATCGCCGCCGGTAAAAAGCTCGCCGATTACGAGGGCAACAGAGACGGAGTCAAATTCGTACGCACCATACCCAATCTGCCCGCGATGGTGGGAGAGGGAATAACAGGTCTTTATTTCGATTTCGATACAGAAAAGAACAGGGAAACTGTAGACGACGTAAAGGAGATCTTTGAATCTTTCGGGAAAACGATAGTCGTTGAAAAAGAAGAAAAGATCGACAGCATGATCAGCGTGACGTCCAGCAGTCCGGCTTATGTATGCTTGATGGTTGAAGCGATGGCTGACGCCGCGGTCAAAGCAGGTTTTAAGAGAAAAGACGCATATATGATGGCGGAGCAGGCGATATACGGAACATGCGCGTATTTGATGGAAAAAGAGATCCTTCCGGCGGCTTTGAAGGATATGGTCTGCTCTCCCGGAGGAACGACGATAGAAGCTGTCGCGGTGCTCGAAAAAGAGGGCTTCAGGGCGGCATTGATGGACGCTATGCAGGCGTGCGAAGAAAAAAACAGGAAACTGGGGAAGAAATAAAAGATGAAAACCGTTACGATCTACACAGACGGAGCGTGCTCCGGAAACCCCGGCCCCGGAGGCTACGGCGCTATTTTAATATTCGACGGGATCGAGAAGGAACTCGCCGGTTTTGAGGAATCCACGACAAACAACAGGATGGAGCAGACGGCTGTGATCGAGGCCCTTTCCGCTCTAAAGGAAAAATGCCACGTGGAACTTTTTACGGACAGCACTTATGTCGCGAACGCTTTTCTGAACGGCTGGATCTTCGACTGGGAGCGTAAAAACTGGATGTCGGGTCGCGAGCTTCGCGTAAACAGCGATCTGTGGCAGAAGCTCCTCGAACTTTCGAGAAAGCACGATATTTCGTGGCACGTCGTAAAAGGCCACTCCGATAACGAAAACAACAACAGATGCGACAGGCTCGCAGTCGCGCAATATACCCCTTATTTGAAAGAAAAAAAGAAAGCCGAAGCAGACAAGATCGCTCAGAGCGATGAAATACTCGTAGACTGCGAAGACCTGATCGAAAGATCTGTCGGTAAGAAGGAAGTTTTCAAAGGGCGCGTTTTCACAGTCGAAGTGCACGATGTAGATCTTCCGGATGGCAGAAAAACGACGCGCGAAGTCGTAAGGCACAGCGGAGGAGCCGCAGCAGTCGCGATCGATGACGACGGTTTTGTATATCTCGTTGAGCAGTACAGATTTGCCTCCGGACTTGTGACAGCTGAGATCCCCGCAGGCAAAACAGAAGAAGGAGAATCTCCGGAGATTTGTGCAAAAAGGGAACTCGAAGAGGAAACGGGCTTAAAATGTGAGACCCTCGAGCTCTTGACGTCGTACTATTCGACGCCCGGATACTGCTCTGAGAAGATCTATATTTATCTCGCAAAAGGTCTTTCAAAAGGCAATGTCCACAGGGACGCTGAGGAATTCATACACGTGAAAAAGGTCCACATAGACAGAGCTGTCGAACTCATCCGCGAAGGGAAGATATCAGACGGTAAAACGGTCGCCGGCATATTGCTGGCAAAGAGATGATCAGCCGTCTTCAGACCGTGATCGATATTACAAACGATCGAAAAAAGCATCTTCCGCTTGAAAAGAAGATGCTTTTTTGCGTGGAGCCCATAACCGGACTCGGACCGGTGACCTCGTCCTTACCAAGGACGCGCTCTACCTCCTGAGCTATATGGGCGCTTGAGACTGGAGCGGGTGAGGGGAATCGAACCCCCGTAGTCAGCTTGGGAAGCTGATATTCTGCCATTGAACTACACCCGCATACAGCAGAACGTGAGTTAGTTTAACACATTTTACCCGCTGTGTAAACACAAAAGAAAAATTTTTTTGCGGAAAACGTGCAATATATGGTCAAAAAAGCGCTTAAAAGCGCTGAAATTAAAAAAAGAAAGAAGAAAACGCTTGCATTATTTTACAAAATGTCTTAAAATATTACTTCGGTATCCTTGTTCTGCCAATATTATAGGCAGGACCGTTTAGTCCAGAAGGAGGTGTAAGTGATGAATAAATATGAAGTCATGTACATTCTTAATTCAGCGCTTGAGGAAGAAAACATTCAGGCACTGATAGAGAAGTTCAGTGAGCTCATCAAAGCTAACGGCGAACTCGAAAAGACAGATACGTGGGGAAAAAGAAGACTGGCGTATCCGATTCTCGACATGAATGAGGGTTATTATGTGATCTCCGATTTTTCGGCGAATCCCGAATTCCCCGCAGAGCTTGAGAGAGTTTTCAAAATTACTGACGGCGTACTCAGATTCCTCGTCACAAGAAAAGAGGATTGAGCTGCTCGGCCGGTCTTTCCGGCATTGAGTTTTAATGACCAAAGGAGGATTTTATGAACAAAGTTATTCTTATCGGAAGATTGACAAGAGATCCCGAGCTTCGCACGACGCCCAATAATGTGCCTGTGTGCCAGTTTGCGATCGCTGTTGACAGAAGATACTCCAGAGCTGACGGACAGCAGACAGCTGACTTTATAAACTGCGTCGCTTGGAGAAACCAGGCTGAATTCCTTTCAAAGTATTTCCAGAAGGGAAGCAAAGTCGTTGTAACAGGTTCTCTCCAGTCGAGACAGTATACCGACAAGTCGAACAATGTGAGATATATCACAGAAGTCGTTGTTGATGATCTGGAATTCGGTGAGAGCAAAAGAAACGGTCCTTCGTCAGAGTCATTTGACGATATCCCCGCTCCGCAGGAACCTTCAGGTCTTTCGGGAGACTCATCAAGAGGCGAGTATTTTACGCTTGATGAAAACTCCTCGGATCTGCCTTTCTGAGCAAACTCCGAAAAACACGTTTAACGCGTTTGTTCGGCGTTCGATCTGTTAAAAAGAGCGCGGATGATCACGAAGAATTTATGAAAGGAGAATTATAATGCCTTACGCAAAGAAAGAAAACAAAGGCAAAGACGTAAACGATAAAGGCGATGTCAAGACAGCGCCCAGATTCAGAAAACCCCGCAAGAAGGTTTGCCCGTTCTGCGTCGAAAAAGCCGAGAATATCGACTATAAAGATGTTGCCAAACTCAGAAAATTCGTTTCGGAAAGAGGAAAGATCCTCCCGAGAAGAATTTCCGGTGCCTGCGCAAAGCATCAGAGACAGCTTACGACCGCTATCAAAAGAGCGAGACACGTTGCCCTGCTGCCGTTCCAGGAGAACTGATCTGAATATCCCTAATGTAACGGAAGAGTTCTGTTAAACGCGCTTTTCCGGGAAATAAGGACAAATAAACGGGTGCGCCTTTCAAAAAGGTTTGCACCCGTTATATTTTCGCTGTATAATATAATATACATCGTTTAATGTGGCGGAAAAGTTGCGAAACGGGACGGAGAAGGAATGAAGAAGAATAATTTTTTCAGAAAAATAGATATGGGTATCGTAAATATGATCGCCGCGATCGGGTTTCTGATCCTCGCGGTGGTTTCGATAGTCACTAAAAAATCGATCTCGATAACTCTTCTTGTTATCTGGACAGTGCTTTTTGTCGCGATAAATATCGTTGCTGCTGTTTTCAGGAAGAAAGAAAACATGGCGATGATCGAGAACCTCAATTTTTACGTAGGAGACGACGGGGACGGAAACAGAAACAATTTCATCAAAACATATATGCAGCCGCTGTTCTTCATTGACAAAAAGGGAACATATATCTGGGCGAACGATCTGTTCAGGGATATCTTTCCGACGACCTTTGAAATGAAGAAAGCGATAACGCAGATCTACAAAACAAAGATCAAAAACAGATTCGAACTCAAAGAGGAACTGATCTCTACAGATATCAAGCTCGGAGACGGATATTACAGAATGATGTGCAATGTCATATCGCAGTTCAAGGATACGTCAGACGGAGCGTATTTTATGGTGTATTTTACCGAGACGACGGATTTTGAAGAACTCAAGCAAAAATACGCTGACGAGAGGGTTGCGATAGGCGAGATCAAAATAGATACATACGAGGAAATATTCTTTAATGACGGAGAGTCAGTCGGAAACCAGGCGATGGCTGAGCTCGCGACAAAATTCGACGAATGGCTCGAAGGGAAAAATGCTCTTTTAAAGCGCCTTTCGAGCGACAGATTTTTATTCGTTGTCGAGGACAAGTTTTTAAGAGAACTCGAAGACGACGGATTCTCGATACTCAAAACGGCGAAGATGATAAACGTCCAGAACACCGTTCCCGTAACACTTTCCATGGGTATCTCGGCTTACAATGAATCGATCGCGAAAAATTACGAAGTAGCCGAAGCTGCTCTTGAACTTGCTCTTGCGAGAGGCGGAGATCAGGTCGTCATAAGAACAAACGGCAAAGACACTTACTACGGCGGATCGAATGTCGACGTCGCAAGCAAAAATACTGTCAAATCGAGAGTCGCGGCAGAAAAACTCAAACAGGAGATCTTAAAAAGCAACAGAGTGGTCATAATGGGTCACTCCGTGCCCGATATGGACTCGATCGGTTCTGCTCTGGCTGTCTACAGGGCTTGCTGCATCTGCGGTGTTCCGGCAAATATAGTTCTCAACGAGAGCAACAAATCGATAGAAGAGGCATACAGAAATCTTATTTCGCTTCCGGAATACGCGGACGTTTTCGTAGATAATACAGAGATCCTTTCGAGAGTGGACGATCGGTGTCTCATAGTGGTAGTCGATACTTATACGCAGAAGATGACGGAATGTCCGAAACTGCTGGATCTTTCAAACAGAGTGGTCGTCATAGACCATCACAGAAAAGGCGCGGACTACATCAAGAACACCGTGATGGACTATTCCGAGACATATGCTTCGTCGACGAGCGAACTGATGACTGAAATACTCAGATTCCTCGACCCGGACATCAGAATACCGATAGCGGAAGCGGAAGCACTGTACGCCGGAATTCTGGTAGATACAAAGAATTTCGTATTCAAAACAGGCGTGAAGACGTTCAATGCGGCGGGCTTTTTACGCGAAATGGGAGTTGATTTTGTAAATGTCAAAAAGTACTTCCTGCCGGATTACGAAACGTTCTCCAGTGTCTCAAAAGTCACGGCGAACGCGCAGGTTGTGCTCCAGAAGGTGGCGGTATCCGTCACAGATCTGTCCATAAAGGACGGAAAATTCGTATCGGCTCTCGCTGCCGACAAGCTGCTCGAGATATCCGGGATCGGAGCGTCTTTCGTGCTCTGTGAAACGCCCGGAGGAGTAAATATAAGCGGAAGGTCGTTGGGAGAGATAAACGTTCAGGTGATACTAGAGAAAATGGGCGGCGGCGGTCATCTCACATCTGCGGGAGCGTTCGTCAAAGACAGCTCTGTCGAAAGCGTGAAAATGACGCTCATAAGAAATATAGAAGACTATTTTAAGGTTTGACAAGGAGTGATCTGCATGCAGGTAATACTTTTAAAGGATGTTAAAACGCTCGGCAAAAAAGACGATATCGTATCCGTAAGCGACGGTTATGCGAGAAACTACCTGATCCCGAAGGGATTCGCTCTTGAGGCGTCAAAGGGAAATCTGAACGATATAAAAAACAAAAAGGAAGCTCAGGAGTTCAAGAGAAAGAGAGAGATCGAAGAGGCCCAGAAGCTCGCCGACACTCTGAACGGTAAAATGTTCACGATCAAAGCAAAAGCGGGCGAGAGGGGAAGACTTTTCGGCGCGATCTCGAATATGGACGTCGCGGAAGAACTTTCAAAGCAGGTCGGAGTAGAAATTGACAAGAAAAAGATCGAACTGAAGGAGCCCATCAAGCTCGTCGGAGTTTACGACGTAGACGCTAAGATCTACACCGGAGTAACGGCAAGATTCAGGATCAAAGTGGAAGGATAAGACACTTTTTATTACGGAGAAAACAGTATGAGTGATTTGAGCAACAGGCTTCCGCCTCAGAATCAGGATGCAGAAAGAAGTTTGCTTGGCGCCGTCATGAGCGATGAAGGCGCGCTTTTGTCTGTCATCGATATAGTGAGCCCGGAAGATTTTTACGTAAACGCGCATAAGATAATATTTGAAACGATAAAGAATCTTTTTTCGGAGGGAACAAGGGGACTTATAGATACAGTCCTCGTGGCTGACAGATTGAGGAGCAATAACAAGCTCGATGAAGTCGGCGGGGAGGCGTATCTCGTATCTCTCGTCAGCGATATGTTCATTGCCGCGAACGCTCCTCAATACGCTCAGATAGTGGCTGAAAAGGCGCTTTTGAGGGACCTTCTGGGAGCCTCCAGAGACATCGCGTCAGGAATATACGATGTTAAGGACGGAAGCGCGAAACTGGCGCTTGAAGAGGCTGAAAAGAGGATCCTCGGCGTATCTGACAGAAGAGCGAACAGGGGATTTGTAAAGGTCGGAGAATGCGTCGTGCCTGTTTTCGAACAGATCCAGGAGATCGCTTCCACAAAGCAGTTAAAAGGCATCAGAACGGGTTTTGCGGCTCTTGACAACGTATTTTACGGAATAAAAGAAGGAAATCTCGTGATAATCGCGGGACGACCGGGCGCGGGAAAAACAGCTATGATGCTCAATATAGCCGAAAATATCGCGATCAAACAGAACATTCCCGTCGCGTTTTTCAACCTGGAGATGTCAAAGGAAGAACTCACCATGAGGATACTCAGCCAGGTGGGAAATATAGATAACTCGAAATTCAGAAACGGCGACATGAACCAGGACGACTGGGACAAACTCGTCAACGCGACGGAAAAAGTCGTCGAAGCGCCTCTCTATATAGATGACTCGATGGATAACACGATAACATCTGTAAGATCTTCATGCAGAAAGATCAAAGCGAGACATGACGTAAAAATAGTCTTCATCGACTATCTGCAGCTGATGATTTCAGATTCAAAGAATGAAAACAGGGCGACAGAGGTCGCCGAAATGTCCAGATCCCTTAAAATGCTCGCGAGAGAGCTCGGCGTTCCGATCGTAGTAGGCGCTCAGCTGAACAGAGAGTCAGACAAGGAGAAGAGAAAGCCTCAGGTGAGCGACCTTCGTGAATCCGGATCAATAGAGCAGGACGCGGATATAGTAATGCTTTTGCACCGTGAGAGCATCAAAAATCCCACTCCGGAAAATGAACATGAGGCGGAAGTTATCATAGGCAAAAACAGGAACGGACGTCTTGCCAACCTCGATTTTTACTACGACGGAGATACGATGAATTTCAAATCGATCGCGAAAAATCTTCCAGAAGCGCCCAAATAACGACTGAATGATTTATATGTCTGAAACGAAAAACGAAAAAATCATATCAAAACGTATGGAAGCTGTCAGCAATGTCGTGACAGCTTTTTGCGACAGGCATATTAAAGGTAAATGCGACAGGATCATAGCGGGAGTTTCGGGCGGCGCCGATTCGATGGCGATGCTCATTTTACTTAAAAACTACTGCGAAAAGAACGGTTTAGGGCTCGTTTGCGCTCATTTCAACCACAAACTGAGGGGAAGAGAAGCTGACGACGACGAGCGGTTCGTGAAAGAATATTGCGCGGAAAAAGGCATTGAGAGCAGAGCTTCAAGCGCCGATGTCAGAAGCTATGCAAAGGAAAAGGGCATTTCCGAAGAGATGGCCGGAAGAGAACTCAGATACGCGTTTTTCTTTGATATCGCTTGTGAAGACACAGGTAAAAAATCTTTTATCGCAATCGCTCATACGAAAAACGACAAGGCTGAGAGCGTATTTTTGAATATCGCGAGGGGAAGCGGGACAGAGGGTCTCATCGGGATAAAATCTCATGCGGGAGATATCGTGCGTCCGATCATTTCTCTCACAAGGGAAGATACGGAATTCGTTTGCGGATTTTACGGCATAGATTACAGAACGGATAAGACGAACGCAGAAAACGAATATAAAAGGAATGCGGTCAGAAATGTGATATTTCCGAAAACGGAGGAGTATTTCCCGTCTTTTAAAGAAAGGCTCATTTCACTTTCGGAGATCGCGGAAGACGAAAACGATTATATCCTTTGTGAGACCGGGAAGGCATTTGAAGAATGCGTAAGAGTAAACGAAGATTTCTCGAAAATAGTTGTCAACAGAGAAAAATTTTCGAAGTATCACGTCGCGATAATGAACAGGATCGTTCGACTGTGCGCCGAGAAGATAGAGGACGGCGGCAGAAAAGTATTCCCTCAGTGCAACGGCTTCGACAGACAGAATACGCGTAAACTGTCGGGATTTATCGTTTCAGGCATTACCGGAAAGACAATAAAACTGCCCCGAAACGTATTGTGCAGGAATAATTACAAAGATACGGTGATATACGTAAAAAAGGCTTTGAACGGCTCTGTAACGCCCGAAAAAGCATCCGGATCAACGGAAATCGGTGATATTTCTTTCGAGATCGCAAAACTGCGCGACAATGAAGAATATGGATTTGTAATATTCGGGAAGCATTTTACGGTAAAAGCCGTGAATGCGGAAGAGTATTTTGAAAACGGGAAGAGCAATGTGACATTCAGATCAAAGAACAACTCGAAAGCAGTATTCGACGCGGACAAACTTGGCGATGTAAAAGTGGACCTGCGTACTATGGGCGAAGGAGATGTTTTCACTCCTTTCAAAGCTCCCGGATCAAAGCCGTTGAGGAGATTTTTTACAGATATCAAAATGCCTGCCGAAGAGAGAAAAAAGACCGTCATCGCGGCGGCGGGTAAAAATGTTCTGTGGGTCGCGGGAGTCAGACGAAGCGACGCGGCGATTGTTGAAAAAAATACAAAGCGTGTTATAATTATAAATTGTCTTGATTTTTGAAAACCAGTTGAGATAAAACGGAGGACAAGCAAAATGTACAGCAGGAATCTGAACGATTATATTGACAGAGTTTTGATCACGAAGGAGCAGATCTCTGAGGAAGTCGCAAGGCTCGGAAGACAGATCAGCAAGGATTACGAGGGCAAGGACCTTATGCTCGTGGGCGTATTAAAAGGCGGCTCTGTTTTTATGTCAGATCTGATCAGAACGATCACGATCCCGCTGGAACTCGATTTTATCTCTGTCTCAAGCTACGGAGCATCGACAAAATCGTCAGGCGTCGTAAGGCTCATCAAGGATGTCGACAAAGCTGTGGCGGGAAAGCACGTTCTGATCGTCGAAGACATAGTCGATACGGGTCTCACGCTTTCATATATCAAAAAGATGTTCAAAAACAGAAATCCCGAATCTGTTAAGATATGTACAGCTTTCGACAAGCCGTCGAGAAGAAAAGTCGATATCGTTCCGGAATACAAAGGACTCGAGATACCTGATGAGTATGTTGTAGGATACGGACTTGACTACGACGGACTCTTAAGAAACATTCCGGATCTTTGCGTTTTAAAGAGAGATATCTATGAAAAATAATAATATTTGTACCAACAAGCGCTTTTTGCGCTTCATTTTACACGATAAAGGAGCAAAACATTGAAAAAGATCAGAAAAATAATCGTTCCTATATTGGTGCTTGTTCTTTTCGGAGCACTGTTGTTTTTACTAATCAGAGCGCTGCCGGGACAAAAACTCCTCTACAGCGATTTCATAAATGAGATATATAAAGACAACGTGGATTCGGTCGTCCTTGACGGAAACAAGGCGATCGTCGTTATGAAGAACGATGTGACGATCACCAGAAAAACAGACAACAAGGAAAAAGATCTCGTCTTCGAGGCAGGCAAAAAATATACGATGAAGATATACTCTCAGGACGAATTCGAAGCGTTTGTCACAGAGCAGCTGACGCGTAAAAATGACGACGGAACTCCGGCTGTAAATATGACTTACGAGGCGGATATCACTACTATCCCGTGGATCATTTCAGTCATTCCGTATATTTTACTCGGAGGCGTAGTTCTGCTTTTGTTATTCATGATATTCTACCAGAACCAGGGAAACAACGGCCACGCGATGAATTTCGGAAAGAGCCACGCCAGACTTTATACAAAGAGCAATATCACGTTTAAAGATGTTGCCGGAGCCGAAGAAGAAAAAGAAGAGATGCAGGAACTTGTGTCTTTCCTCAAGGATCCCGGAAAATATATCGATATCGGCGCCAGAGTTCCCAAAGGTGTTTTGATGGTGGGTCCTCCCGGAACAGGTAAAACATATCTCGCAAAAGCCCTCGCAGGTGAAGCGGGTGTTCCGTTCTTCTATATCAGCGGTTCTGATTTCGTGGAAATGTATGTGGGCGTCGGTGCGTCGAGAGTGAGAGATCTTTTTGAACAGGCCAAGAAAAACGCGCCCAGCATAGTATTTATCGATGAAATAGACGCCGTCGGAAGACACAGGGGCGCCGGCCTCGGAGGAGGCCATGACGAGAGAGAGCAGACGCTCAACCAGCTCCTCGTTGAAATGGACGGTTTTGCGAACAATTCCGGTATTATAGTGATCGCGGCAACAAACAGGCCTGATATACTTGACCCTGCGCTCATAAGACCGGGACGTTTCGACAGAAGGATCACGGTAGGACTTCCGGATATAAAAGCCAGGGAATCGATCCTTCGCGTGCATTCGAGAAATAAATCTTTAAGTGAAGACGCTGATCTTCTCGAGATCGCAAAGAACACCGCAGGCTTTACGGCTGCGGATCTTGAGAACCTCCTGAACGAGGCGGCTCTTCTCGCGGCAAGACAGAACAAGAAAACTATCGGTATGAAAGAGCTCAAGGAAGCTATTTTCAAGGTCGCGATAGGCGCGGAAAAGAAGAGCCATGTTTTAACAGACAAAGAAAAAGACACGACCGCTGTCCACGAAGCCGGACATGCGATACTCTGTTACAAGGTGTCGTCGCTCAATAAAGTCGATAGGATATCGATCATACCCGTAGGTCAGGCCGGCGGTTACACATCCTACAGACCGGACGAGGACAATTATTATTACAGCAAAGAGCAGCTGATCGAGGAGATCATCATATCACTCGGAGGAAGAGCCGCTGAAGAAATAATCTTCGGAAAACTCACGACAGGCGCATCCGCCGACCTTCGTTCCGCGAACAGCATCGCGAGAAATATCGTAGTCAGATACGGTATGGGCGACACGATCGAGAATATGGTCTTTGACGCCGGTTCGGACGAGGTGTTCATAGGCAAAGAATACGGACATACGAAGAATTACAGTGAGGAAACAGCTGCGGAAATAGATAGGGAAGTCAAGAAAATACTCGACGAGTCATACGCCGCAGCCAAAAGGATACTCAATGATAATATCGACAAGCTGCAGCTTTTGAGAGAGAAGCTTATTAGCGAAGAGAAGATAGAAAAGGACGAATTCGAAGCTGTAATGGCAGGGTGATAATTGACGCTGTAAATTTTTTACAAGGGGATAAAGCCTTATTATGGAAAAAATCAGAGGCGTGATCGGCGTCATACTTTTTGAAAACGAAGAAAACGGCTACAAGATATGTATCCTTGACTGTGACGGTAAAAATGTCACAGCCAGGGGTATTCTGCCTTATGTACACCCCGGAGAAACAATAGAGGCTGAAGGCAGATGGCAGGAATCTGACGAATACGGTCCGCAGTTTATGATTGAATCGTATGACACATTTATGCCTGAAAATCAGGAGGATATAGTGACCTTCCTCCAGTCAGATCTTTTTGCCGGAATAGGAGAGGTAACAGCGATCGCGATAGTCGAAAAATTCGGCGGAGATACGATCGATATTATTAAAAATCATCCGGAAGAGATCGCTACGATAAAGGGCATCAGCGAGAAGAAAGCGCAGTCGATAAGCGACACATACAACGAATACAGCCAATTGTACGAAACATTCAGATTCTGTGCAAGATTCGGCATTAAGATGTCATCGGCATCGGCCATATACAGTAAATTCGGGCCTGATTCAGTCGACGTTATCACGGACGATCCGTATATTCTGACAGAAAAAATCAGTGGTTTCACATTCGCGGAAGCTGATAAAATAGCGATGTCTCTCGATATCCCTTACAATTCGGCCAAAAGAATAAACGCGGGGATATTGTGGCAGCTCGATCTCATCGTCTCGGACGGAGGGCATCTTTTCTACCCTTATTCCGAGCTTGTTCTGATCGCTGCAGGGCAACTCGGAGTGAATGAGGACGAAGTCGAAAACTGCCTCGAAATTCTTTCAAAAGAGCAGAAGATCGTCATCGAAACGGTCGAACCGTACGGAAAAGTGGTCTATCAGCAGAGAATATACGAATTCGAGCGCTTCGTAAAATCGAAGTTCGACAAGCTGTCCGATGAATCATTCCCGTTCGAGAGAAATTTCTTTGAAGACGCGATCGACAGTTTTGAAAAAAGCGAAAATATAACGATGGGCGACATGCAAAAAGAAGCAGTCGAAATGGCCGGAACAAAGGGACTTCTCGTAATAACAGGCGGTCCTGGCACGGGTAAAACGACGATCATAAAAGCTGTCACGAGATATTTCGACATGCTCGGTTTGAAGACGGTCCTGACGGCTCCCACCGGAAGAGCAGCCAAGAGGATAACGGAGAGCTGCGGCAAGGAAGCCAGGACGATCCACAGGCTTCTCGAGGTAAAATACAATCCCGAAGAGGACGAGAGCAGGGAACTCAAATTCAAGAAGAACGCAAACGACCCGCTTGACGCCGACGTCATAATCGCTGACGAAACGTCGATGATAGATATAATTTTGATGTATCACCTCCTCCAGGCCATGAAATTCGGCGCGAGGCTCATACTCGTAGGAGACAAGGACCAGCTCCCGTCTGTAGGCCCCGGAAAGATACTTGCCGATCTCATTTCTGACGAAAAATATCCGAGAGTGGTGCTCGATGAGATCTACAGGCAGTCATCGGAGAGCCTTATATCTCTGAACGCGTACAAGATAAACCACGGACAGCTTCCGGAGTTAAACGACAGGGAAAAAGACTTTTTCTTCATACCGTGCAGGACGGCAGATGAGTGCGCAAGATTCGTGACGGACCTGTGCTGCGAGCGCCTTCCGAAAGCGTACGGCTTTGAACCCGTCAGGGACATTCAGGTAATAACTCCCACAAAACAGGGACCTTGCGGGACCAAGGCGCTGAACAGGGATCTTCAGTCGAAACTCAATCCGAAGGATATTTTTAAGAAGGAGAAAAAGTTCTCCGACCAGCTCTTCAGAGAGGGCGACCGCGTGATGCATATCAGAAACGATTACGAACTCGAATGGGAGAGAACAGATGACGCTCTTTCCGGCGGAGTTGGTGTTTTTAACGGAGAAATGGGCATAATTCAGGATATCCAGCCTAAAACGAGCAGGTTCATAGTTGAATTCGATGACGAAAGATATTCCGTTTACAACAGTAAAAATATAAACGAGATCGAACTTTGCTACGCGATAACCGTGCACAAAAGCCAGGGCAGCGAGTTCGACTGCGTCGTGATTCCGCTTTTTAATGTGCCGTATATGCTGATGTCAAGAAATATACTTTACACAGCGATCACGAGGGCGAAAAAATTCGTAGTCATAGTCGGAGACAGGAATACGATGAAGCGCATGATCGCGAACAATAGGGTACAGTTCAGATATACGAATATGGGAGTTAAGGAAGCTCCCGCGGCGATAGACAAATTCGGATACGAGATGCTGGAGGAGCAGGGCGACGCATATGATTTTGAATGACCTGTTTTTTCCGGATAAATGCCCTTTCTGCGATGTTCTGACAGACAAAAAGCAGACTGATATCGCATACTGCAATGCATGCCCCGAGTGCGAAAAGAAAGTAAAATTCTTCCAAAACGGCGGAAACGGCGCGATATCGGGCCTCGAATGCGCTCCTTCATGCGACAAAATATTCTGCCTTTTCAGCTACACCGGAAGGGCAAAAAAATCTCTCCAGAAATACAAATTCGGCGGCGAGACGTGGATAGGTAAAATATTTTACCGGTCGATGTATGAAATGCTTCGCGAAAACGGAGTGTTCGAAGACTGTCTCTATATCACTTACGTTCCGATAACGGAGGAAAGATTTGCGGAAAGAGGTTTTGACCAGAGCAAACTGATCGCCGAAGGTCTTTCAAAGCTCTCAGGGAGGATGACGCTCCCTTTGATCGTGAGAAACTTTCAGGGACAGAGAAGCAGCGAAGCGAACGCGGCGGAAAGAGCTCTCTCAAACGAGGGAAAATATTCATTCGAGGCAAAATACAAAGACTATGCAAAAGGAAAAAACATACTCCTTATAGACGATATCCTGACAACGGGTTCTACACTTGAAGAGAGCGCATCGTGCCTTAAAGCCGCAGGATGTGGTAAAATATATGCCGCGACTGTCGCAACCGGCAGACGGGACGTCTGACCGCGGGACGAGAACACTTTTTGCACCGGAGAAGAGCAAATGCTGATCGATTTAAAAAATGTAAAATACGAGATCGGTGCCGAAGAGATACTTAAAGACGTAAATCTTTCGGTCAACGAGAAAGATAAGATCGGTATCATAGGTCCGAACGGAGCCGGAAAAACGACGCTCCTCAGGCTTATGACAGGTGAGATCGCGCCATCCGACGGTGAGATATTCAAGGTCCAGTCGAAAAAAATCTGCTATGTAGCGCAAAATTCCGGTCTTGATTCATGCGAGACTGTGATAGACGAATTCCTGAAACCTTTCTCTGACATTGTGAGACTTGAAAAGCGGATCGCCGAAATAGAGCAGTCTGAAAACGGAGAAAAAGAAGAACTCGCCCAGCTGTACGAGAGATTCGACAGAGAAGGCGGACTGACATATAAAAGCAGGATAAACGCGGTGCTTGCGGGACTCGGTTTTACGGAGGATGCTAAAAGTCGAAAGATAAGCTCTTTAAGCGAAGGCCAGAAGACAAAACTGGCTCTCGGAAGAGCGCTCATATCAGAGCCGGATATACTTTTACTTGACGAGCCGACTAACCATCTCGATACGGATTCGATAGTCTGGCTTGAAGGCGATCTTAAAAAGTTTGCGGGCACATTGCTTGTCGTCTCGCACGATCGGATGCTTCTTGACAGTGTCACTAACAGGACGCTCTTTGTCGAATTCGGCCGGATAGACTCGTATTCTTTCCCTTACGCAAAAGCGAATGAAGTCAGAGAAGCTGACAAAAAATACCAGGAATCATGCTATTTGAAGCAGCAGAAGCAGATAGAAAAGATCAAAGCAGTAATAAAACAGCAGCAGCAGTGGAACAGAGAAAAGAATATAGTCACCGCGGAAAGCTGGATGAAGAAACTTGAGAGGATGACTTTGATAGAAAAAGCGCCTTCTGAGGGAAGAACGCCGGCGATCGTTTTTAAGACGGACGAGCACGGATGCAAGGACGTTCTCGACTGCAGAGACGTGTCTTTCGGATACACTGACAGGAACCTTTTCGAACATGTCGATCTGTATGTAAGACGAGGTGAGCGCGTTTTCATATCCGGTAAAAACGGCTGCGGCAAATCGACTTTTCTCAAATTGATCACGGGCGATGTTTCAGGCTATTCCGGCAAAATAAGGCTGGGAGACAATCTGACATTTTCATATTACAGGCAGAATATGGAGGATCTGAATCCCGAGAATACCGTTTTTGACGAGATATGGGACCATGCTAACAAAGACGCGAAAGCGATAGATATGTACACGGTCACTGAGATCAGGAACGCTCTCGGCGCTTTTAATTTTACAGGTGAAGACGTTTTCAAAAAGATCTCCGATCTTTCCGGAGGAGAAAAGGCGAGGGTATCCCTGCTTAAAATATGCTTCAACGATTCGCAGCTTCTCATACTCGACGAGCCTACGAACCACCTCGATATCCGCACGAGGGAGACGATCGAAAAAGCAATTAATAATTTCAAAGGCACGGTGATAGCCGTATCGCACGACAGGTATTTTGTATCGAAGATCGCGACAAAGGTATTCGATATTTCAGAATACGCTCCCGAGGAAGAAAAAAAAGAAAAAAACACGAAGAACAAAGACGATTATCTGAAAGCCAAAGAGCTCGAGTCGAACGCAAGAAAGAAGAAGACGGCGATAGAGAGAAATCAGAAGAGGATCGAAGAGGTCGAAGCGCTTTTGAAAGAAAAAGAGAAGCTTCTCGAAGAACCGGAAATATCATCCGACTACAATAAACTTGCCGAAATTTGCGACGAACGGGACAGGCTCTCCGCAGAGTTGGAAGCTCTCATGGAAGAGTTTTTTGCCCTAAACGGTTAAAAATACATCAAAAATAATCTGATTACAGTCATTTAATACACTTATTGACAAAAAACCTTGCTTTATTATTAAAAGTGAGATATAATTTAGAGTTGATACGGCAAAATCGAGCCGCGTCAAGTAACAGCACAAAATAATCAAGGAGTGTATTTGAAAATGGGTTATTACAACAAAAAGTGCATAACAGACATCGACGTCAAAGGCAAGAAGGTCATCGTCAGAGTAGACTTCAACGTTCCGTTTGACGCAGAAGGCAACATTTCCGACGACAAGAGAATAGTCGGAGCTCTGCCTACGATAAAATATCTTCTTTCGCAGAAAGCGAAGATCATCCTCGTCTCCCACCTCGGAAGACCGAAGGGCGAGTTCAATATGAAATATTCCATGGCTCCCGCTTCGAAGCACCTCGGTGAGCTTCTCGGAATGGAAGTCATCCAGGCAAAGGATGTTATCGGAGAAGACGCTAAAAAGAAAGCGGCTGCTCTTAAGGAAGGACAGATCCTGATGCTCGAAAATGCGAGATTCCACAAGGAAGAAGAAAAGAACGATCCCGCGTTCGCAAAAGAACTCGCAGACATGGCGGAGATCTACGTTAACGACGCGTTCGGAACAGCTCACAGAGCGCACGCTACTACAGCGGGAATCGCCGACTATCTGCCTGCGGTTTCAGGATTCCTCATCCAGAAGGAGATCGACGTAATGGGCAAGGCTCTTTCAAATCCCGAAAGACCTTTCGTGGCGATCCTCGGCGGGGCGAAAGTTTCAGACAAGATCGAAGTTATTAAAAACCTTATCGACAAAGTAGACGCACTCATCATCGGCGGCGGAATGGCATATACATTCCTCAAAGCTAAAGGTTACTCTATCGGAACATCGATCTGCGAAGACGAAAAACTCGATCTTGCGAAAGAACTCATGGCGAAAGCCGAAGAAAAAGGCATCAAACTTCTTCTGCCCCTCGGCAATGTGATCGCGAAAGAATTCAGCAACGACGCTGAAAGCAAATCGATCGCTTCAGACCAGATCCCGGACGGATGGATGGGCCTCGATATAGACGAGAATACGGTAAAAGCTTATACTGAAGTTATCAGATCAGCCAAGACGATCGTATGGAACGGACCTATGGGCGTATTCGAAATGCCCAAGTTCGCTAAAGGAACGAAACTCATCGCCAAGGCAGTTGCCGAGTCAGGCGCTATCTCTATAATCGGCGGAGGCGATTCTGCGGCGGCAGTGGAACAGCTCGGATTCGCTGACAAGATCACTCACATCTCGACAGGCGGCGGAGCTTCGCTCGAATTCCTCGAAGGAAAAGTTTTACCCGGAATAGCCTGCCTCATGAACAAGGACAGAAAAAGAGTAGTGGCGGGAAACTGGAAGATGAACAAGACTCCTGCTGAAGCTGCAGAATTCATTATGGAGATCAAAGAAACTCTCAAAGACAGCAAGAATGACGTCATCGCGGCAGTTCCTTTCGTTGACATCCCCGCGGCTATCACTGCGTCGGAAGGCAGCAACATCATGATCGCCGCTCAGAATATGCATTGGGAAGAAAAAGGCGCATACACCGGAGAAGTTTCCGGCAATATGCTCAAGGATCTCGGAGTAAAATACGTCATAATCGGCCATTCGGAAAGAAGACAGTATTTTGCGGAAACAGACGAGACAGTGAATAAAAAGATCCACGCGGCATTCAAATACGGTATCACTCCTATCGTATGCGTAGGCGAGAGCCTCGCCCAGAGAGACGCGAATGTCCACAAAGAATTCATCGCCGGACAGGTAAAAGCAGCTTTCGAAGGCATCTCCGCTGACAATGCCGAGCAGGTCATTATCGCTTACGAGCCTATCTGGGCGATCGGAACGGGCAGAACAGCATCGGGCGAACAGGCTGAGGAAGTCTGCTGCCACATCAGAAATGTCATCAAAGAGCTCTACGGAAAAGACACTGCCGAATCGATCAGGATCCAGTACGGCGGCAGCGTCAACAAAGACAACTGCGCTGAACTCTTCGGAATGGCTGATATCGACGGCGGTCTCATCGGCGGCGCCAGCCTTAAGGTAAAAGATTTTACGATCATAGCAGGATAAATGATCATCTAAAAAGAATATGAAAAAGAAAACAGGCAAAGCAAAATACAGACTGAGCGCTGTGACGATAGTTGTTATCTGTATCGCCGCTTTGCTTGTTTTTTCATATTTCATACTTCTTTCCGAAGAACATGGCTTCTTTCCCGGCAAGCAGATCAGCATAATGATAGGCGCGCAAAGCATCAGAAAAGAATCGGGAGAAAAAGAACTCACACTTGAAGAATACGATTTCCATGACGGAAAGTATGAACTCGATTTTACACTTAAAGACGGCAGAAAGGTCGATATTTATGTTGACGGTTTCCAAGTAGTCGGAGGCGGATATTTCAACAGGTATCTTGAAGACAGGACAACAGAAGAGTTATTCTCAAAATCTGTGGCTCAGATAATAGCAAAAGGTGATTACGGAGACGCAGAACTTTTCAGCTGCAATACAGATATTAAAATTTCACTGGAAGACTCTTCCCCGAAAAATGATTTTACCGTAACAGAAAATGTCCGGAGAGAGATCCGGAAATGCAACCTGACAGTCGAGTTTTTAGGAGAGCGAAAAACTTTCGACGAATACAAATCCTTTGTCTACAAGGTCGTAGAACAGCTCAGAAACAACAATATGACGCCTTTGAGCATGCAGATATTCTACAGCAGGAAAGCGGAAGGGGATGAGGGATCATCTGTACTCGAATACGAATCGAAGGTCGACAGGAAGCAGTTCGTTTACGATGAGTATCTTCTTTCTCAGAGCAGGAATACTCACTACATGGTTGAAGTTCCGGAAGACACCGCGAAAAAGTTCAAGGCGAACAGGATCATAAAGAATGTCTACACGGCAGTGATAGTCGGAATAATAGTCGTTTCTGTCACTTTTTTACTCGTTCGCAAAGAAAAAAGAAGAAAAAAGTCTTTTGATGCGCAAAATAAGCAATAAAAACTGTTGCATTCTCAAAAAAAACATGGTAAAATACCATCCGTTGATTTTAGGAGGTGTTAAAATTGACAATACTGGAAATCGCATTAAGCATAATATATTTACTCGGCTGCATAGCTCTCATCGTAGTAGTTCTCATGCAGGATTCCAAGTCTGAGGGAATAGGAGTCATCACAGGCGGTACAGATTCACTTTTCTCACAGAAAAAGGGTAAGAGCAAGGAACAGGTCCTGGGGCAGCTCACTATAGTCCTCGGTGTTTTCTTCGGAGTGGTCGCTCTGGCGCTCGGCGTATTGCTCACATTCTTCTCGTAATGAACGAGAAACAAATACTGTAATAGGAATTCAAAAACGGCCGTGTATTTATATGCACGGCTTTTTGCTTGTAGAATAAGAAAGGAAAGGAAGATGAAAAAGATCACAAAGGGAGAAAGACTGATAGAAGGATTTTTAACGATATCAGGTAAAAAGGGATACGTAAGACCGACGGAGGAATACGAACAGGAATTTCCGGAGATCTGCGTATCGGCAGACAGGCTTGGGAGAGCATTCGACGGAGACAAGGTCGCAGTGGCTGTTTTTGTGCCTGTTTTAAGAGGAATGCAGCCTGAAGGCCGCATTGAAAAAATCATAGAGGAGGGGCCCAGGCTCTACTCGGGTATCATAAGAAACAAGGGCGGGAAAAATGTCTTTATAAACGACGGGAAAAAGAGAAAGATATTTACAGAAGCAGAAATAGCAGGCGACACAAAAAACGCGCAGGACAATTTCAGCGTGACATTTTACCTGGATAAGTATAACGTTTCAAGAGATTATTACAGCGGACATATAGTAAAAGTTTTCGGCAATTCAAAGGACGCCGGAGTGGATATAACGACTATCCTCGCGGGTTACGGGATAGAAGCGGAGTTTCCGGAGGAAGCGCTTGCGGAGCTTGAAGATATCCCCGACAAACTGAGCCCTCAGAGCGTTGCGGCAAAGATCAGAAAAGGCAGGATGGACTTTAGAGAACTTCAGACTGTCACGATGGACGCGGAGGATACGAAGGACGTTGACGACGCTGTTTCAGTAAGTAAAAACAAGGACGGTTCATATGTCCTCGGAGTTCACATAGCAGATGTTTCGGAATATGTAAAAGAAGGAAGCAAACTTGACGAAGAGGCATATAAAAGGGGCACCAGCGTATATCCGGTCGACAGAGTGGTACCTATGCTTCCGCCGAAGCTTTCGAATGGGATATGCAGTCTGAATGTCGGAGTTGACAGGCTGGCTCTTTCGGTCATGATGACTTTTGACGACAAAGGCAATATGCTGAAGAACTCTATGTACGAGAGCGTTATAAGAGTGACTGACAAGATCACATATAAGCAGATGTACAGGCTTCTGGAAGAAAAAGACGACGAACTTGAGAAAAAATACGCCGGAATGCTCGAAATGTTCGAAAATATGAGGGTCTTGTCTTCGATACTGAGAAAAAAGAGGAACAGAGAAGGCGGACTTGATTTCGATTTTCCGGAGATAAAAGTTGAAATAGACAACGATGGCAAACCCGTTTCGATCGGAAAATACGAGAAGACATTTGCGAACGATATGATCGAGGATTTCATGGTCGCCGCAAACGAAACAGTTGCCGAATTCTTCTGCACAAAGAAGATACCGTTTTTATACAGGATACACGAAGAGCCTGAGAAAAGGAAGATCGAACAGCTTGCGAGAACGATAAAAAGCGCGGACGGAACCGCGGATATCCCGAAAGGAAAAATAAGACCGATCGATGTCGCCAAGATGCTCGATTCGATAAAAGGGAAGCCTTCGGAGAACGTCATACAGTTCCTCGCGCTTCACTCGATGCAGAGGGCAGAATATTCAGCGGAAAACAAGGGACATTTCGGACTTGCGGCAGATTATTATTCTCATTTTACGTCACCGATAAGGAGATATCCCGATCTCTTCATACACAGGATAATAAAAAAATATCTGCGAGGAGAGCTCAATCCGACAGCGAAAAAACATTTCGAGGAGATAAAATACGACGTTGCCGAAAACTGCTCGATCACCGAAAGAAGAGCAGCGGAGGCGGAGCTCAGCGTAAGAGACTACAAAGTCGTCCAATACATGAGCAGATTTGTCGGCGAGACGTTCGAAGGGGAAATATCGAATATAACGGGTTTCGGTTTCTACGTTCGCCTTGACAATATGGCCGAAGGTTTGGTACACTTTAACACTGTGTCCGATTTCATCGAATTCGACGAGATCAGGATGATCGCGAGAGGCAAGAGGACGGGAATAACCTTTTTACCGGGCATGAGAGTAAAAATAAAAGTCCTTAAAGCGGAGCCCGAAACAAGGCAGCTCGATTTTGCGCTCGCGACTGACAAAGGTCCCGGATCGGGAAAGAAATTCGCGAAACAGGGCAAAAAAGCCGTAATCAAAACAGCGCAGCGCGGCGGAGCAAAAGGCCGAAGAGGTATGTCTCCGAAACAGTACGGCATGAAACTCAAAAGAAAAAAAGGCAAGAGATAATTCAAAAAATAATCCAACTGTAAGGGAGATGAAAGTATGTTTGAATTTGATCAATATTCGGCTGAACTTGCCGAACTCAAAAAAGGCCTGCTTGAATTGAGGGATTCACTTTGACACGGAGGGAATGAAGAACCTCATCGAAGAGCTTGAAAATAAAACGCTGGAACCTGATTTCTGGTCAAACCAGTCAGCGTCCCAATCCGTTCTGGTAAAAATAAAACAGCTTAAAGATAAACTTTCGAAGTTCGAGGAACTCGAGGAACTGTACGACGAGACCTGTCTGATCATCGAACTCGGCAACGAGGCAAATGACGCAGGCGACTTGCCTCAGGTCATCGAAAACATAGAAAAGTACAAGCACGACTATGAGATCCTGAGACTCGAGACACTTCTCACGGGAGAATACGACGCGAACGACTGCGTCCTCACGATACATTCCGGTGAAGGTGGCACGGAGGCCCAGGATTGGACGGAAATGCTCCTCAGAATGTATACAAGGTGGGGAGAAGACCACGGATTCGACGTAAAACTTACAGATTTTCTCGACGGAGAGGAAGCGGGGCTCAAAAGCGCTACGCTCCAGATATCGGGAATGTACGCTTACGGCTTTTTAAAAAGCGAACACGGAGTGCACAGACTCGTAAGGATATCGCCCTTTGACGCTGCCGGAAGAAGACACACCTCGTTCTCATCTGTCGAAGTTATGCCTGAAATAGACGACAGTATCGAGATAGATATCAGGCCTGAAGACCTCGAAGTCGGAACATACCGTTCGTCCGGCGCAGGCGGACAGCATATCAACAAGACAGATTCTGCCGTAAGGATCACGCACATCCCGACGGGCATCACCGTATCGTGCCAGACAGAGAGATCTCAGCTTCAGAACAAGGAGACTGCCATGAGGATGCTGAGGTCGAAACTGTACGAGCTCAAAGTTCAGGAGAACGTCGAAAAGATCGCCGATATCAAAGGCGTGCAGCAGAAGATCGCATGGGGAAGCCAGATACGCTCTTACGTATTCTGTCCCTACACACTCGTAAAGGACCACAGAACGGGCTACGAGGAGGTCGTCGTCAGCAAAGTTATGGACGGCAACCTTGACGGTTTCATCAACGCGTACCTCGCGAACGAGTACAATAAAAACAAAAAATGATGTTTTTACTTGCATAAAAGGGTTTTTTGAGCCAAAAACAAATATATAATCTTTACAAGTGAGTAAAAATATTATATAATCCGTTTGTTGCGTCTGAAAACAGATCGTGAAAAACTAAAGATTTTTTTACAATAAAACTGGAGGAATGAATTTATGAAGAGCAGTGAGTTGAGAAACATTGTGTTGCTGGGACACGGCGGCAGCGGTAAGACATCCATAGCGGAGGCTATGCTTTACAACTGTAAGGCTATAGACAGGCTGGGAAAGATCGCTGACGGAAATACCACGCTTGACTACGATCCGGAAGAGATCAAGCGCCAGGTATCCATCAATATGGCCGTGGCTCCCGTCGACTGCAATCCCGGACTCGTCAATATAATAGACACTCCCGGATATTTCGATTTCGTGGGTGAGATGCAGGAAGGAATCAGTGTTGCTGATTCTGCCGTAATAGTGATCGCCGGAGGCGTCGCGGTCGGTGCGGAAAAGGCATGGGACGCTGTAAACGAGCGCAAACTTCCGAGAGCTATCGTCATAAACAAGATGAACGATGAAACAGCTGAATTTGACAAGATCTACGCAGAGATCAGAGAGACATTCGGTCAGTCGTGCGTTGCTCTTCAACTTCCTATAAAGAAAGACCGCAAGCTCATCGGTTATGTAGATACCGTTAAAATGCAGGCTAAGATCTACCAGAAATCAGGCGGTCATACTACGACTGATATACCCGCAGAACTTAAGGACGAAGCTGAAAGGCTTCACGGCGAAGTCTGCGAAGTCGTCGCGGAATCTGACGACGCGCTGATGGAGAAGTTCTTTATGGGCGAAGAGTTCACGGAAAAAGAACTCATCGACGGAATGAGCGTTGCTATCTCCCAGTGCACATGTACTCCTGTCCTGATCTGCTCGGCTCTCGAAGATATGGGAATAGATGAACTCGTCAAATTCGTTTATCACTATATGCCCGCTCCGACGGATGTTGCTCCCGCAACAGCCAAGAGACCGGACGGCACCGAAGTAAAACTTTCCAACGACTCAAACGCTGATCCCGTAGCTTTCGTCTTCAAAACGATCGCAGACCCGTTCGTAGGCAGACTTTCTCTGTTCCGCGTATATCAGGGCACGATAAAGAGCGACACTGTATACTACAACTCAGTCAAGGACGCTGATGAAAAATTCGGCCAGCTGTTCCTTATGAGAGGTAAGAAGCAGATCCCCGTAAAACAGCTTGAGGAAGGAGAGATCGGCGCAGTAGCAAAACTGACAGTCACAACGACTAACGACACGATCTGCCTCAAATCGAATCCTGTGGTTCTGCCTCAGATCGAGTTCCCGAAGCCTCAGATCACTCTCGCGATCGCTCCCAAGACAAAAGGAGACGAAGAGAAGATCAGTAACGGTCTTTCGAAACTTCTTGATGAAGACCCGACGTTCTCATTCAACCAGGACCCCGAGACATCCCAGATGCTCATCTCAGGTATCGGCGAGCAGCATATCGACGTTATCACAAACAAACTGAAATCAAAATACGGCGTATCGGTCGACCTTTCGGATCCGAAGATCCCTTACAGAGAGACGATCAGAAAGAAAGTTAAAGTCGAAGGAAAGCATAAAAAGCAGTCGGGCGGCCACGGCCAGTACGGACATGTATGGATCGAATTCGAACCCGGTGAAAAACCCGAGCTTGATTTCTCAGACAACGTATTCGGCGGCGCCGTTCCGAAGAACTTCTTCCCGGCAGTTGAAAAAGGACTCCAGGATTGCATTAAGAGAGGCGTCCTCGCGGGATATCCCATGGTCAACCTCAAGGCTGTCCTCGTAGACGGTTCCTACCATCCGGTCGACTCTTCGGAAATGGCATTCAAAGTCGCTGCATCTTTGGCTTACAAGAAACTCATTGACGCGGCGCCTACGCTCCTCGAACCTATAATGGACGTCAAGGTCTATGTTCCCGACCGTTACATGGGCGATATAATCGGAGATCTCAACAAGAGGAGAGGCAGAGTTCTCGGAATGAACCCCGCAGGCAACGGTCTCCAGGAGGTCGCAGCTGAAGTTCCTATGGCTGAGATGTTCAAATACGCTACGGACCTTCGTTCAATGACTCAGGCAAGAGGCACCTTTACATCGGAATTCCTCAGATATGACGATGTTCCGGGCAATATCGCCGCCAAGATCATCGAAGAAGCGAAGAAGGATATGGTCGACGACGAAGAGTAAAATGCTTCTCGCCAAATAAT